>Ga0255080_1000160_pt1 | contig 14350 bp, 15 predicted proteins | sample Colum_Atlam_RepC_FD_188467 | JGI IMG/M metagenome (GOLD analysis project Ga0255080, IMG submission 188467) | Freshwater microbial communities from Columbia River, Oregon, United States - Colum_Atlam_RepC_8h | ecosystem: Environmental > Aquatic > Freshwater > River | place: USA: Oregon...
CAGTTGGTATTGGAGAGTTGAATGCATATTTTGATAAGCATAGTAGTCTTGATGAGTTAATAGATAATATATATAACAAACAAGATAGCAGAATTAAAAGATTTGCAAAAAGTTCTTGGAGTGCAATAAAGACAGGCCCACAAGTAGCATATCAAATGGAAGATGATATATTTAAAATTATTGCATATGTAAATGAATCAAATAGATATTCAAGAGCATTGTATAATAAATCATATACCAATTTAAGCGAAGAAGAGAAATTAAATATTGATAACATTACTTCTGAAATTGTAAAAAATACATACCCTACATTTAGTAGAGTTCCAAAAGGAATTAAGAATTTAAGTAAGGTAATGTTTGTTGGTAACTTCTTAGCTTTCCCTGCAGAATCTGTTAGGGTTTCTTACGAAAGTTTAAAGTTAGCGCAGAAAGAAATAAATAGTGGTAATAAAACATTAAAAAATATTGGTTATAAAAGGCTTGCTGGTATGATAGCGTATAACTCTGCTGTATCTGGTTTAGTATATTATGGCTCATTGATGGCTGGAGTTGGACTTTCTGGTATGGCTGGATACTTGTTTGACGAAGAAGATAAGCGTAAGAAGTCAAAGTCAAGGAGAATGTATGCAGCTAGTTGGACTAAAGATAAAGACCCTTATGTATATCAATTTAAAGATGGAAAATTAATATATGTTGATATGGGTGGTTCTGACCCTTATGGATATCAGAAAGAAGTTTGGAATTCATTTTGGAATAATCTGGGTGATAATAAAGGATTTTGGACTTCTATCACTATGGCCTTAGCAAAAGGAGCACAGCCATTTACAGAAATGGATATGACTGTAAAAGCACTTTTAAACCTTGCCTATAATGAAGATGAATATGGTAGAAAAATTATAAAAGAAAGTGACAATGTAGCTATCAGAGGTGTAAAAACTTTAGAGTATTTAAATAAGACTATAGCACCTGGCGTATTGACTACAGCTGTTAGAATGTACGATGCCTACAATGAAGACAAGACCAAATTTACAGCAGAGACTGCCTCTTTAAGCGGTTATAGGGTTTATACGGTAGACTTACTAAAGCAGTTTGGGATTATGCTTAACTCTAAAAACAAGAGCGTAATTAACCCAAAACAAGCATTTAAGGACAGAATTACTAATGACTACATAAAGTCTTGGAATGCGGTTAAATTTGGCAATGATACCAAGGATGAAAAAGAAGCAGAATATCAAAGATTATCAAATGGAGTTAGGGACGTATTAAAGGAAATGAGGGAATATTATGATGCAGCCATAGATGGCGGGGTTCCTAAATCTCAGTTAGATTTGGTATTACAAAAGTCTGGTATGAGCAGAGGGCATATCGTATCTGTTGTAAACAATAAGTTTGACTACCCAAACAGTTACTATCTACGCAGATAGAAGATTTTAGGTATATTTGCGTAAACGTTTTAAAATGCCTTTTACTACCTCAATAAGCATTACTCAAGGAGCAGACTGTAGTCAGTTTACCGTAACTGATACGTCCTCTTATGGCGTAGAAGCTACAGGTACATTTACATCTAGAAAGCTTACAATACTTAAATCAGATGGTTCTTATTTAAAGATAGGGACTACCATATACAATCAATATGTATGGCCATTTGCAAGCGGTAATAGCATCACACTTTTTGGTGTTGATGATAAGAATGTGCCATATATAGACCAAGATTACGCTTTTAACATAACATTACTATTGACTCCTACAACAGCCCAGTCTGGAAGTGTATACACTAAGACAGAGCTTGTAGTGTTAATATGTTATATTATGAGTGCCTTCTTCTCTAATGCCAATAAGATGGCTATTAATACAGGTCTAGAAAAAGATTACAAATTTGTTAAGGACTTACAAAGACTATTCATAGAACAAGAATCTGCTAAAAAAGCTGGAGTTGACGGAGACCTAGGTGCTTCTCAATCTTGTCTTGATAGAGGTAAATATATTTCTGATGCACTTAAAATAGGTTACTAATGGCTTATACTTTATTAGAAATATCAGATATTCTCTTAAAGGCGGATAAAACTATTTATAGATTAGGTTCAATAGCTTATGATGATATGTTTGCTGAAGACAGCGAAACACTTGATTATGAGAGAGATATAATATATTTATATAAGAAGTCTGTAGAGTGGGCTGATGATTTATACTTAGGTAATAGCAAATTAGATAAGGTTGTACAAAGATTAAACGCAAAGGTTAGTCTATATGACTATGGAAAGCTAACACCTATCTACAGCGATGTAGTAACATTGACAAGTGTTAGTGTAGTATCTCCTTATGTATTCAAGATTACCCCATTAGTTTTAGGAGCTGGTTTGACTGGCTCATCTGATTTTAGTGGTAGCAGTGTTGCAGTCAATCTTAACTATACTTATATAAAAGAACAAGTAAGAGAAAACTACGTACACGACCAACAGACAGCTAGTGCTAATTGGGTGGTGGTTCATAACTTAAACAAATATTCTGCTGTAAGCATTGTAGATACATCTAATGATGCTATTATGGGAGAAATAAAATATAATTCCTTAAATCAACTAACAATAACTTTTACTGCTGCAATTAGTGGTAAAGCCTACTTAAATTAAAACAAAATGAAATTTCTTACAAACATTGACCTCAACAAAAACCAGATAATAAATGTAGCGGTACATAATAATGCTGGTAACCCTTCTAGCCCTGTGGCTGGGCAGATTTACTTTGACACTACAACTGGTGTTAAAACATTGTACTTATACAACGGAACAGCCTGGGTTGATATCCTTGGTGGAGACATTAGTTCTGTAGTAGCTGGCGCTGGTTTAACTGGTGGTGGTGTAACAGGTGATGTTACGTTAGATATCAATGTTGATAATGCTACAGTAGAAATTAGTAGTGATATATTAAGAGTTAAAGATTTAGGGATTACTACAGCTAAGTTGAATGATGGTGCTGTAACAACAATTAAGTTAGGCGATAACCAAGTGACTTTAGCAAAGCTTGCTCAAGCTGTAAACAATACAGTCTTAGGTAATACTTCTGGTGCTACAGCAAATGTTAGTTTAGTAACAATAGTAACTGACTTAGCTTCTGCTAGTTCAACTACATTGGCTACATCTTCTGCTATTAAAACATATATAGATTCAACTATTGGAGCTTTAGGAAATTTAGAAGGAGCTTGGGATGCATCTAGTGGTACATTCCCAGTGGGGTCTACTCCAGTCGCTGGAACTAAAAAAGGAGATTATTGGTATGTATCTGTTGCAGGGACAACAGGTGGCGTAGTTTTTAATGTAGGAGATGTTATTATCGCTACGATTGATGCTGCTTCTACTACACTAGCATCTAATTGGATTCAATTAGAAGTAAATAGAGACCAAGCAACAGAATCTGTATTAGGTGTATCTAGAATAGCTACTCAAACAGAAACTAATACTGGTACAAACGATACAGCATATGTAACACCACTTAAGATGGTTACTTACTTAAACAATGCAGTTGGTGGTTATGCTACTAACGTAGGTAACGCAGCTGCTACAAGTTTTACAGTTACACATAACTTGGGAACAAGAGATGTAACAACAATGATTTACGATAACACTACATATGAAGAGGTAATTACAGATATTGCAATGACAACAACAAATACAGCGACTGTTACTTTTGCAACAGCTCCTGCAAGTGCAGCATATCGTGTAGTTATTAAAAAATAATAAATGAAGTTTCAAAGTAATGCCATATTTAATGGTACAATTACAGCTAACTCTGTTGCAGATGCTGGAACTAATACGGGTAAATTCCTTGTATTAAATTCTAGTGGACTTGTTACTTATAGGACTGCTGCTGAATTGTATGCAGACTTAGGGGTAGGAACTTCTAGTGCTGCATATACTGCTACATTAAAGCATCCAGTAAAAGCTGGAGAGGCAATCAATAAAGGACAGGCTGTTTATGTGTCATCTGCTGATGGTACAAATATGATAGTTACCAAGGCATCTAACGCTACCGAGGCTACCTCATCTAAAACACTTGGCTTACTAGAGACTACATTAGCTAATAATGGTTTTGGTAATGTTGTAACAGAGGGATTACTAGCGGGTCTTGATACAACTGGTGCTACAAATGCAGGAGACCCTGTATGGTTAGGTACTGGTGGAAACTTAATATATGGATTAGCTAATAAGCCTTACGCTCCAGCACACTTAGTTTTTATAGGTATAGTAACAAGAATCAACGCTAATAATGGTGAGATTTTTGTGAAGGTGCAGAATGGTTTTGAGCTTAAAGAAATTCACGATGTAGATTTAATTACAACAGCACCTGTTAATGGACATATTTTAGGATATAACGGAACATTGTGGGTTAATAAAACAATAGCTGGCTGGTTAGGATATACACCTGCAGATGCAGCTAATATTCCAACACGCACAGAGACTGTTTTTACGGCTACTGCTAACCAGGCTACCTTCACAGTTGCTTACACTGTAGGAAGCGTAGAAGTGTTCTATAATGGCTCTAAAATGGCTCCTAGTGAGTTTACTGCTACAAATGGTACATCTATCGTTTTAGCATCTGGAATACCTGCAAATACAATATTAACTGTTGTTGCTAATGGGATAGGGGGAGGTGCTAGTAAGTCAGCATTCTCTGCTACGGCTCCTATGGCTTACGATTCAAATACAGGTGTATTTTCTATGCCTGCAGCTACTACCTCTCAGAACGGATATTTGACATCAGCGAACTGGACTACATTTAATGCTAAACAGAATGCATTAACATTAACTGTTACTGGCTCATCTGGAGCGTCTACACTAAGTGGTGCAACATTGAATATACCTACCTATACCTTAGCTGGTTTAGGAGGGCAGGCTGCATTAAGTGGAACGGGTTTTGTGAAGATTTCTGGCACGACTATATCTTATGATAATAGTACTTACTATCTTGCCTCTAATCCTAGTAGTTATATTACAGCTACTACTACCTCTAATTTTACAATTAATAATAGTTCTCCTACAATATACTTACAGGACACAGACCATAGGTCATCTATGATTCACTGTAATTCTAATATATTTTATATATTAAGAGGCAATGGTAGTAACTCTACTACTTGGACTACATTTAATGGTTCTTGGCCTTTAGAGATAAACTTAGAAAATAACAACGCTACATTTGGGGGGAACATAACAGCTGTATATGATGTTACTGCCTACTCTGATATTAGAGTTAAGAAGAATATAACTACGATTGAAAGTGCACTAGACAAGGTAATGAATCTTAGAGGTGTAAGATATCAAAGAATAGATATGGAGGACGAGAAGTTTCATATAGGAGTTATTGCACAGGAGACACAGGAAGTTATACCAGAGGTTGTTTCAGAGAATGAGAAAGGTAGCCTAAGTGTAGCTTACGGAAATATGGGTGGATTATTTATTGAAGCAATAAAGGAATTAAAGAAAGAAAATAACGAACTTCGTGATATATTAAAAAGAAATAATTTAATCTAATGGGATACACTAGAAATACAGGTCAGTTAAGTTATTTAATAACAAACGATGGTAGTGGAAATATTACCATACCTGCTGCGTTTACGCAAGGAAGTGTAATCTCTTCTGTACTAAAAGCTGATGCTGCTGGTAAATTAGTTGCAGCTATTGCTGGTACAGACTATGTTGCTCCCGCTGGATTAAGTGCATACGTACCTACTACAAGAACACTTACTATTAACGGTACGGCTTACGATTTGTCTGCTGATAGAAGTTGGACTATTGTATCGGGTGTATCTTCTTTTAATACAAGAACTGGTGCTATCACACTTACAAGTAGTGATGTTACTACGGCCTTAACATTTACTCCTGTAACAAATGCGCGTACTCTTACAATTAATGGAACTACGTATGATTTATCAGCTGATAGAAGCTGGTCTATTGTTGCTGGTTTATCTAGCTTCAATACACGAACTGGCGCTATCACTTTATTAGATACAGATGTTACTGGAGCACTAGGATATACTCCTGTGACTAACGCTAGAACAATAACTATAAATGGGACTACATACGATTTAAGTGCTAATAGAACTTGGACGGTAGATACATCATCTGTTACTACAAGAGTTATTCAAAAGTTTACAGCTACTGCCAGTCAAACTGTATTTACTATTACTGGTGGTTACACTGTAGGTATGGTGGATGTATTCTTAAATGGTATCAAGTTAGATAATGCTGTAGACATTACAGCCTCTAATGGTACAACTGTTACTTTGACTGTGGCTGCTGCATTAAATGATATTGTAGAGGTATACAAATATGGTGGACAATTTATAGCTAATAATAGTTTAAGACAAACAACCGCGTTTACTGCTACTGCAGCACAGACCTCATTTACGGTATCTTACTCTGTAGGATTTGTAGATGTGTTTTATAATGGTTCTAAATTAGCTGCATCTGAGTTTACAGCCACTACTGGAACAGCTATTGTTTTAGCAACAGCGTGTGTCTTAAATGATATTGTAGAGGTAGTTGCATACAACTATACTGTTGGTGCATTTACTGGTGTTGGTGGTTCTGGAACAGTTAACTACTTAAGCAAGTGGACTGCAACAGGAACTTTAAACAATAGCTTAATATTTGATAATGGAACTAATGTTGGAATAGGTAATACTAATACCTCTTATACATTAGATGTTAGTGGTACATTAAGGAATACAACATCAGCTTATTTTGCTACTACAAGTGGTTCAGTTGGTATTGGTACAATTACACCTTTAACAAATACTCAAATCGCAGCTACAAATGGTGTTACAGATAGTTTTGGACAATTACTTGTATCAACTACTAATACTGCAACTATTGATTTTGGTGGGCAAATAACACTTGGAGGTTTTTATAATGGTACTACTAATCAAACTGCTTTTGGTGCAATAGCAGGTAGAAAAGAAAATGCAACTGCTAATAATGCTTTAGGTTATTTATCATTTTCAACACAAAATGGTACAATTAACGAAAGAATGCGTATTACAAGTGCAGGTAATGTAGGAATTGGTACTACAAGCCCATTAGCTTTAACAGCTTTTACTTCATTAGAGGTAAAAGGTTCAAATGCAGGATTAGTTGGCGTATCAAGTTCTGGAGGAGCAGCTTTTGGTAGAATGTATGCAAGTGGAAATGCAGTTACTATAGGAACAAGTACAAGTAGCTCTCTTGTATTAGATACTAATGATACGGCAAGAATAACTATTTTAAGCACAGGGAATGTTGGGATTGGAACAACTTCTCCAGAAGGCCCATTGCATATCAATGGCGCTATAAGCGGTGGATATGTAGGAATAGCAATCTGTAATAAAGTAGATGCAGTTGGTACAACAAGTGGAATAGATTTTGGCACTGATAATTCTGGTTGTTATAATGGCGGTGGCAATGGACAGATTGCTGTAACAAATAATGGAGCTGCTAATAAATCAGAAATGAATTTAAGGATATGGAATGGCTCGTCTATAGTTACAGGTATTAAAATTAGTGATACTGGTAAAGTAACATTCCCCACAGCTCAGTCTATGCCTGCTGGTGTATCTTCATCAACTGCTATAACAGTAAATACATCAACTTTTACTACGGTAGCAAGTGTTACAATAACAACAACTGGTAAACAGGTGTTTATTGTTGGGTCTGGTGATATGAACCCATCGGGAGGAGCTACTTGGTTTTATCATTCTATATTTAGAGATGGAACTGAAATAGGTCGTAGGGTTCTTGCAGAATCTGCATCACATTCTATGAACGTTCCATTTTCTGTTTGTCATATAGACCAACCTTCAGCTGGTTCACATACTTATGATATAAGAGTTTCACAAGGTGGTGGTTATGCAGCAACATATGGAGAAACTGGTAATATACAAGCACCTACAATATTTGCAGTAGAAACAATATAATATTATGAAAACACTTACTAAAACAAAAAAAATATCAATGGCTATATATAATTTAGCTAAAGGTAAAAAATGGGTACTAAGAGGAGATGAATATGATGGCTTAGAATGGGATGACGAAGGTTTGCCTCCTACAAAAGAAGCAGTTGAAGCTGAAATAACTCGTATAGAATTAGATGAGTGGAAAATGTACAGAGAGTATCCAGAAATAGGAGAACAATTAGATATGCTATGGCACGAGTTAAACCAAAATGGCACTATAACAAATGAAGGTAATTGGTTTAATAAAATAAAAAGTATAAAAGAAATAAATAATAATATATGAATTACACATTTATTATAAAAAAAATAAACAATGGGTAAAAATAGAGACTTTTCAAAATTTCCAAATGCAATAACTGTTTTAGATAATGGCAGTGTTGGTATTAACCAAACTAACCCTAGCTATAAACTTCACGTTTCTAATAATACAAATGGTTTTATTTCAAGATTTACAGGTGGAACTTCAAGTGATGTAAATATTGGAATATTTGGAAGTACTGCTGGTGCATTTGGTAGTATAGGAACAGAAAGCAATCATCCATTTAATATCTTTACTAATGGTATTGATAGGATGTCTATTAATAGTGGTGGTGGTGTTAATATAGGTAGTGGTGGTGTAAATGCTTTTTCTAATGGCCTAACATCTTTTAACCTTGATATGGCTACTGTTGGTCTGTTTTCTTATTCTGCCCAACTTTATTTATTAAATAATACATATCATAATGGTAGTACAGGTTTTTATTATAAATATACAGGGAGCGGTGTAGGTGGTATGGTTGTAGAAAATGCTGGAAATATTACTTTTGTTACTGCACCAAGTGGTACAGCAGGTAATCTTGTTACTCTTAGTACAAGAATGATAATTTCTGAAACAGGTAATGTAGCTATTGGTACAAGTTCACCACAAAGATTATTAGATGTAAGAGGTACAGTTAATTTAAGTACAACTGCCCCAACTGTATCTGCTACATCTGGCGCTTATGCAGATATACATTTGAGAACATTTTCGGGCGCTTCATCATCACCTGCTAGAATTAGTGTAGTAGATAACTGGATAGAATATGTAGCCACGTTTACTGATGGTCATAGATTTAGGAACTATTCAAGTAATGGTGTTTTAAGAGAGTTAATGAACATAACCTCAACAGGTAATGTAGGAATTGGAACAGCTGGTCCAGTATCAACAAACTTAGCAGGTTCCTTAACTATTGTTAAATCATATAGTGGAGATACTCCAACAAGTACAACTGCTCAAAACTATTATAATAATCAGAGTAATTTATATCTATTTGGAAGGAATGCTGGATTAACAATGGTTGGAAATGCTAATGAAGAATGTATAATAGCTTTTGCAAGCCCATCTTCTGATTATCTTGGAGCAATTAGATATGAAACTCAATCAACATCTGCAGGTGGGGCAATGAAATTCCAAACTGGTGGTGCTAACGAAAGAATGCGTATTACAAGTGCAGGTTTAGTTGGTATTGGTACAAGTAGTCCATTAGGAAGTGCAGCTGAAAGAACCTTACATTTAAGTGATGGAGGTGGTGGGTATGCAACAGTTTATGTTACTAATAATTCAAATTCGGTTAGGTCTATTTTTGGTATGCAAAGTTCTCAAAACTTGGGTATAGTAGGAAGTCAAACAAATACCCCTTTTGCTTTTTTTACTAATGATACCGAAAGAATGCGTATTTCAAGTAATGGTAATGTTGGAGTTGGAACTACATTAAGTACATATAGAATGCAAATTGCCAAAGTAAGTACAGCTGCTCCTGCATTAATGATTAGTGGAGCTTTTTATGGCGGCCCTCGTATTCAAACTTATGGATTAGATGCTGACGCAAATGCTTGGATGGGATTAGGAACAGATATGGGTGGTGCGGCATATGAGCACTCTTTATATTATTCAACAAATGGTAGGCAAACAATGGGCTCGTATGATGGAACTACTTATACAACTAGATTTTATATGTTAGCAAATGGTAATTATTTGTTCTCTGGAACAAACTTATCAGATATAAGATTAAAAGAAAATATAGAATCTATAACATTAACAGCTTCAGAAAAGATAGCATTATTAAATCCTTGTTCTTATAATATGAAAGATGACCTTTCTGTTACAAGATATGGATTTATAGCTCAAGAAGTGCAAAATATACTACCAGATTTAATTAGAGGTGGTAGTGATAAACACGAAGATTATATGGGATTAGATTATGATGGTGTATTTACAATTACAGTCAAAGCTGTTCAAGAAATATTAGTTAGATTAAAAGCATTAGAAAATAAATAATAATATATGAATTACACAGTAACATTAACTGAGACAGAAAAAAAAGGTATGGAGTACATAGCATACAGCCCTCAAGATTGGGTAGAGAATGCTATGAAGGAAAGAGCTAGAATTGCAGTAGACGAAATCGTAAAACTTGCAGTTGAAAAGTTCTTAGCAGCAAACCAATCTATTCCTGGCTCTAAAGAAGAAATCGTAGCAGCAGCATACTCTAATGGCTGGATAAAAACAGCTGCAGATAGAGACGCAGAAGCTCAAGAAAGCCCATTAGTTTAATATGGGACTTCCATCTAGTGGAGCAATAAGCATTGGTGGGGTTCACAATGAATTACAGGTAGCTACTTACTCGTTAAGAGCGTTAAGTGCAGAACTTGGTAAGACGTCCCCCGATGCCCTTACGGAATTCTATGGGTACTCTTTGCCAACAGCTACCATAAATATGTCTCAAAATATAGGACAGCTTTATGATGGATGTTCTATGTCACTGGATTCATTTGGGCATTTTGAAGGCGTATCTCCTAGTGGGGTATACATAGGCCCTTATGGGGGGCCTATATCTTCCAATTCCGAAGGTGGTGGTGGTACTTTTTTAACGTTCGGTGGTTCTTCAAGTGCTGTAGTTAGAGGAAAGTCTAGTGTTTCTGTAACAGCTTTTGGACACGGATACGGGGCTTGCCCTTGTCAGCCTATGTATGTTTATATAAACGTAAATGGGGTGAGAAGAGCTAATACTAATGCCACCTGTGGATATGTTCAGATAGGATATAGCTTTACTGCTAGTCCAGGGAGCACACATAATGTGGAGATAGGCGTATATTATGGTAGCGTATAATAAATTAAAACAAAGAATATGGGTTTAAAAATAACAACAAGTATTGAGACAACTAAGGGGGCAACCTCTGAGGCGTATGTAAGGATATCTGCGTACGTTATAAGCAAGTATAATAACGCTGTATTTATGATTGAGGTATTCCAAGCTCAAACAGACTTAGAGGGTACTACAAATGCTAGTGAGGTTAATGCAATATCAGCTCAATGTGAGGCTATTGGTCAGACAATATATATACCTACTATAGACATAGCAACCTTAGAAAATGTAAGTATCTTTGCGTACGGTTACGGAAAGCTAAAAGAAAAATTAGTTGAATTATACGGAGCTGAAAATATTGTAGACTGCTAATAATATAAAATGGGTAATACACAGAAATTAGGAAAACTTGTAAATGGTCTAACTGTTTTAGATAGTGGTAATGTTGGTATTAATACAAGTAGTCCAGATGCATTACTACGTATAGATTCAAATGTAGCATCTGCTACTAATAATATGCTATATCTATATAATTCAGATTATACAGCTACAACAAGAACATTTATTAGAGTTAGAAACAACATTACAGTTGGTTCTACTTACAGCTCATATTTTGGACAAGGGGTAGACCACAAAACTTATATTATTGCTAACGATACAAGCAGAAATGACATTGTAATAAATGGTGATAATGGAAATGTAGGTATAGGTACAAATAGCCCAGAAGCTGCATTGCATATTACTGGAGCAATAGCTGCTGCTCCAGCAGCAGATGGTGTTTTATTAGGAGTGCAAAGTAATTTTGCGGTTATACATTTAAACGGTTCAGCATCAACAGGTTCATTAATAGATTTCTCAACAAATGGCACTGACCGTAAAGGTAGAATCGAATATAGCAATGTTACCAATGATATGATTTTTAGCACTAATGCATCACAAAAATTAACTATAACCTCAGCAGGTAATGTTGGTATTGGTACAAGTAGTCCTGCTTTCCCATTACATATTTATTCTCCTCCTGGAACCTTTAATGCATTAGTACAAATGCAAGGAACTACTAATTATAGTGGTTTTTATGCAAAAAATACAGGTGGTGAACTTTATTTAGCAATAGACAATTCAACAGGAACAGGATTTGGAAATGGAGGATATTCAAGAGTAATATATTCAAATGGCAGTTACCCATTAGACTTTTATACGAATGATTTAATTAGAATGCGTATTACAAATGGGGGTATTGTAACAATTCCTAATCAGCCAGCTTTTTCTGTATATCAAATTGGATTGAATGGAGGTACAGGTATAATGACTTACACTAATGCAATTTTAAATAGAGGAGGCTGTGTTAATTTATCCAATGGTAGATTTACTGCTCCTGTTGCTGGGGCTTATCAATTTTCATTTATGGCATTTCAGCAAACTGGGGATACTAATGTATTGAGTTGTACTTTATTTAAAAATGGGACTACTACATTAATAAGAACATATCAAAACGACCCAAATACTGGATATGGCCCCGAAGCAACAATTTCGGCAGTTTTATCATTAGCTGCAAATGATTATGTATATATAAATGTAACATCTGGAACAATACACGGAAATGAAGATGGATTTTTTTCTGGGTTTTTAATAGGATAAATAAACAATATGGAAAATACAAAACAATGGGTAATTGCAGCCCTAGATTGCAAACCAACAGTAGATACAATGATAGATGTAGTATCTATAATACACTGGCGTAAAAACGCTACAGAAATCGTAGATGATAAAACTTATACAGCTAGTATGTACGGAGCTTGTCAGATAGGTCTACCAGAGACTGAATCTTTTATTGCATTTGAAAGCATAACAGAGGCTGAGGCTATCGCTTGGTTAGAGGATACCTTAGATACTGCAGCTATTGATAGCGCACTAGATTCTCAGATAGATATGCAAAAAAATCCTCCTATTATTAGCAAAAATATTCCTTGGATTACTGAATAATTCATATATTTGCTATATAACAAAGCAAGTACCAGTGAATAAATTGGAGGAAATATTTAAGGCGTGGGCTATATGGTATAATCCAAACGACAGTCAGTCGGAATTGGCAGCAGAAAGAATACAGATATGTGATGCTTGTGAGCAGAAGAAGACTACCCCCGTTATTCATTGTGGTATGTGTGGATGTGCATTGAAAGCTAAAATATACAGCCCTGTAAAGGGAGCCTGCCCAGCAGGAAAATGGAACGAAATAGACGAAAAACTTTTAAATAAATCATAATATGAAATTGACCCTAAGCGAAATCGTGGCATTACACGAAGAATTAAATGGAAGAGTTATTGACCAAAAAACAGGAGAGCGTAGTAAAGGCATCCTATCCCACAAATTAAGCATCCGTGCTAAACACATCTTAAACAATGACTTAAACAAGAAAATTGTAGAGGAAGTAAAATCATTTGAAGAGTCTCGTTTAGAGATATTTAAAGAGCTAGGAGAGCAAGAAGGTGAGATGTGGATTGTAAAGCCAGAAAAGCAAGAAGAATTATTTAAGAAAATTCAAGAACTAGAGTCTATTGAAAAGAGTATAGATGTTCCTAAATTAAATGCTGGAGAATTGTATAACATTGAAACAGAGGACTATTGGCCTGTTTTATTGGATAAGGTCTTAGCCAAAGAAACCATAAAAGGTATTGAAGAAGCAGAAATCGTACCTTTGTAGTATGCGAACTAACCCAACTAAAACACGAAGCCTCTTATTACTAGGGGCTTTGTTATTTACACTAAGTGTATACTCACAAGATATACTCATATCTGATGTTAAGAACTCTATAAAGCTAGGAGTGCTAGCTGGTAACAGAAAGATAGAGTTTGGTGTCAAGAACATTATAGAGGAGATAGTACAGGAGAAGGGATACAGTATAAATCCTTTGTCAAAAAATATTATCTTCGCGGAGTTGATTTATATGGATGTATTGAAAACTCAAAGCAATTTATCAATATTCCATAAAGACAACACAGATGTGGTTATTAGAATAAGGGGGTATATGATTAAGGACGGTAAAAAGTCTAAAGAAATTATATCTGAGGGTTCAGCATCTGAGGTGTCAACTTCAACGCTTATCATTGGCAACGATGGTAAATTCAACCAACAAAACCTAAGCACGGCAATTAAAAAAACTTGCTATGAATTGTTGGAAAAACTTACTCCTTAGTCTATTATTGCTGACATCTGTTAGCGCGTTCTCACAAATAAAATTTAGAAGTATCTCTACCGTAGGT
>Ga0255080_1000162_pt1 | contig 14307 bp, 14 predicted proteins | sample Colum_Atlam_RepC_FD_188467 | JGI IMG/M metagenome (GOLD analysis project Ga0255080, IMG submission 188467) | Freshwater microbial communities from Columbia River, Oregon, United States - Colum_Atlam_RepC_8h | ecosystem: Environmental > Aquatic > Freshwater > River | place: USA: Oregon...
TTATAAAGCCGATTTATGGCGTTATTGCGTTCTTTATAAAAATGGTGGTATTTATTTAGATATTAAATATCAATGTGCACCAGGGTTTAAATTAATAGAGTTAACTGATAAAGAATATTTTGTTCTTGAACGTCCTTATGCAGATTTATCAATGACAATTAAAAAAAACCTTGAATTAATTAAAGATATTGATAAATATATTTCTTTAAGTACTAGTGATTTATGGAAAAATAAAAAGATTGGAATATATAATGCGTTAATTGTCTGCAGACCTGGAAATGAAACAATGTATAAATGTATACAAAAATGTATTGAGAATATTAAGTCAAATGTATATGGATATAGTCCATTAGAACCAACCGGGCCAATTTTATGTGGAAACCAATATTTTAATAATTTTGATAATAAGATAAGCGACATAGATTTGTTTTACTCAATTAATGGAGCAAATATTATAAATAAAAATCGGGTGATTTTAAAACAATACAAGGAATATTATAAAAAAGACAATACAAAAACAAACTATCATATAATGTGGCACAACAAAGATATATATCAAATGGGATAAGCGAAGGTGTTCTTAACCCCTTAAAAGATGTAACAATCGGCTAACCCCCTTAAAGAGGGATTAAAAATATACGTATTAAGGAGGGGTCAAAGGGGAACTACGTTCCCCTTAAACCGTCGGCACAAACTCCCAGTCGAGCGACTCGCACACCTTCTTCCACACCATATCCTGCTCCAACTGTTTCTCCCGGTCCTTCATCATCGGAATATATGGCAAATACTGCGTCTGGTCCAGCAGCACACACAACTGGAACAGTGTATAAGTACAGTTGAAGAAATTGGTCCTATGTGCCGGGCAGTGGACCGCCCACGGCTCCTGAATCTCAATAAACAGGATACACAGCGTGTCCTGGAGCTCGTCGCTCATTACCGGTGGTTTGATACCCAAAATCGAATTAATATACTGAATGTGTTCAAAATACCGGTTAAATCCCAACTTCTTCAGTATTTCGCGCATCTTCTCATAATTGATTTCCGTTGTCAAATCTTGGATACGCTCCTTCTTAATACGCCCGCGAATGGCCTCTATCACATGCGCCGGGATTTGCGTCGTCTCCTTCGCCTGAAACTGTGACAATATTTCCTTGAAATGGTTCAATCGCACATATGCGTTATAAGTCACCTCATTCGGCGGTTCCTTGTATATCGGCTTCTCATTGTCCACAATGTATTGAACGTAGACCCCGCATTTCGTATTATTACAGATGAGAATCCCCTCTTCATCTTGGGGGATGAGTTCGCCCGTCCGGCAACTCTGGCACACATCCGTGCTCACATTATAATCGCTAGTATTACAATATTCGCGATTGACGTTCTTCCAGTAGTTGTGGTATTTCTGTCGCGATGCCTGGCTTAGTGCCGACGCTGCCTCTTCCGGCGTCTGTTTCACTTTGAAGAACGAGTTTAGCACATTTTTCCCGCTACTCTCCCCCGTAGAAATCTTCTTCTTTTCCTCGAAATAATTAAATATGTAGGGCACATTCTCGAGCAAGTATTTGTTTTTGAGAGACTTCATTTTTTTCAGTTGTTCGCTAATATCGCGCACTCGGTCCAGAATCTCCATTCTGGTGTCGATATCGTCATCAGACAGCTCAGTTAAGCGCGCCCGGAGTTCGGCGCGTTCTGCCTCTAGTTGTGGTATTTGCGTGGTTTCAACGGAATGGAAGTTGTCCAAGAGTTGCGAATGTTTTTCGTCGATAGTTATGTTGGATGGCAATGATTTCTTTTTTTTGATGCTATGATTTGGCATCTGTCTTTTTATATTTAGATGATTATTTATTTATATAGTTATGGCGGCTTAAATACTTCTTTCTTTAGATTGAATGCTTCTTTATAGTGAATGCTTCTTAGAGGGTCGTCATCAACACCTCTATTAACCATAATATATTTATACATAATATAATGTCATTGGCAGCCACAATACGAAAAACCGCATCCAAAGTAGGAACATTCGCAAATAATCTGGTTCCATCTGGGTCATCATTCGACACATTAAACAACAAATGGATCCTCTATTTTGTTCTTTTTGTCAGCATTGTCGATTTGTTCAACTTTTTCAAGATAGGAGATATAACTGCTATTGCAATTTTTATTATTGTCGGATTCTTAACAACTTATTTTAGCAAGAATATGCTAGTAATTCTGGTTATTTCCATTGCTGTTACACATATTGCGAGGTATGGAAATGCCTCTCTTGAGGGTATGGAAAGCGAAGCAGGTGAAGCAGAAGAGGAGGAAGAAGTAGATGAAGGCATGGAAGGCGAAGCACAAGGCGAAGAGGAGGATGAAGATGATAAAGGTCTACAGAATCCAGAACCCACTCTGAGCAAAATAACCAAATCGCTTGATGCCATCAAAAAAGTGCATCCGGATGAAATCGCGGGACAGACAGAGACACTTATTGACCAAACCAAGAAGGTTCAGGAAAATATGGCAATGTTAGAACCATTTTTGAAGCAGGCAGCCAAAGCAACTGAGCCATTGAAGTCGGAAGGGTTCTGCGATTACGCTTCTGCCTACAAGAAATAAAACATGTTCTTATCCTCTCTCTTGTATTATATTATTCGAGCTATAATATAATATACTAGCACAATGGAAGAAACTTGGCTGGTCATAATATCACTATTTGCAATAATAATTTTAACACTCATGTACGAACCACCTCCGATAATAGAGGGGTTAGACATTGGGAAAGAAATGAGAAAAACATTTGAAAAACCGATTAAAGATGTTAAAAAGGCAACCACCAAAGAGTTCAACAAAGCCAAGAAAGAAACAAATAAAGGATTCAATGTTGTCAAGAAAGAAACAAACAAAGGATTCAATGTTGTCAAGAAAGGCGCCGAGAAGCTTGGCAAAGATATTACAAAAGGATTTGACGATATTTTCGCAGAGGTGACAAATATTTTTAATTATATTGTGTGCGGATTCAACAAAATTAAAACACTTCCAGACTGCTTTTTCTGGTATTTTCTGGATATTATTTACGGAATATTCTACTTATTCTATTCAATGTTGGCGATCGCAATTCCGCCTCTCAAAGATGGTGCCAAGATGTTGGGGAAGGGAATTAAAATGGCAGACGAACTCGTTCACGACATGACCGGGATACATATTAATCGATATCCCAAAGATATTATGAACAAGTGCTATTTATGTAAAGTCCCCAAAAAGAAAAAACGCAAGAAACAAAGCAAATGTAGCGACTAATATCAGTAATTACTATAATGGCAAAGAAATGTTTACCGGGTGTTATTTGTATTGAAAACATGACACTGTTTATGCTATTTTTTATCGCAGTGGTACTCGTGTATATATTTCACAGAAACGTTGTGGAAAAGCCGGCAACTAGTGAAAAGTCGGGTCCTACTATTGTTGTTTTGGACAAATATTTAGGCGAAAGTCGCAATAGCGTCCTTTCACCGCCAGAGAATCATATGTTTGAACCGGATTTAGTCGGAACTTTTCCTGAGATACGACCTGAGGTACAACACGAGGTACAACACGAGGTACATGTGCGTCCGAACATCAACATTGCCACTCGCGGAACAAATCAAAGCTATAGCCAGATTGGAATCTTGACTCGCCCTGGTATCAACGCGGAAACACTGATACTGCCTCTCATGGGTCGCCGTCTGGATTCTGGTCGCAACAAGATGCAATACTATACCATATCCAACACGGGCAATATGAACACCAAACTGCCTGTTAGTAAAGATGGCCGCAGTTGTACGGGCGAATATGGATGCGATGAAATATTCAATGGTGATACAGTTTATGTCGAAGGCTATGCTGACACGTTTAAGGCGACAATTTATGAGAATAGTAGATACAATTATATTCCGAACATAATGTAATATTATGGCTGTTGAACCGCATCAGTTAATGCCAGATGAAATGCTTAGAAATTATCGTAATGTATTCATAAGACAAGATGATGAAGATATAGCAAATCAAAATCGTGCTATTATTGCGGCAATTATCGCCGCAAATGTTGGTGGTCCTGTTGCTCCAGCACCTGTGCCAGCACCTATGCCAGCGCCTGTGCTTGCGGCAAATGTTGTTCCTCCTGGTCCTCCTCCTGCTAATAATGCTCAACAAGATTCAAATGACCCCAATATTGGATGTATTGGTACCCCCAATGACCCAAATATTGGATGTGTTTCTATAGCACAATAAGACAATAGCTGGATTTTATACCGGTGAAGATTTACACCTGCGGTAGAGAAGGGATTCTCCTGAAGGGAGAGCCTTATTAGGCAATTAATTATATAATTTGAAAGACGTGTCTGCCTTTTTGCTATGTTTCAAATCCTTACTACCTTTTGGGAACCGCGTAATTCTTTAATTGTGTAAATAATATTTATAAATTATAATAATACCAATTATTATAATGGTAGACCTTAGCACTATTACTACTAATATTAGTACTAGATATTCCAATATTAATTTTTCATATCCGGAAGTCGATATAGATGAAAGTAAAAAAAATGGATATTTAGACTTACTTGGCAATTCAACATACTTACATTTTAATTATACAAGAATAATAATTGATGAAACTAATAAACGATTATGCGTTGAACATACAAGTCCGGATAAAAAAACCGCATATATTGTATTTAATTATGTAAAAGGAACAAATTATGATAAACTATATAACAAACCATATATTCATTTAAATCATCACATTGCAAATGAAATATTAGAAGGTTCTACTCTAAAATATGATAGTGCTGGGTTTTATATTCTTGGTAATGGAGCCGCTAACGCCGCAACAGAATTTCTTATTTATTTCAAAGACACGACGCTTAAATTAAATATTACCGATATTCCTATTAAGATAGAAGAAGAAATTAAGGTGCCTACTGATACTAATATAGGTAGTGCTACAAAATTATTTAAACGTGGTATGTTTATAAATGATGAAGTTGATTGTGGTGAAAGCACTATCGGCAGTGAAACAATCGCAAAAAATAAATACGCAACAACTGTTGCTGGAAACCTTGGTATCGGTATTGGGGGTGGTATTACAATAATTTGTATCGTCATTGCTATAATAACGTCAAATAAGGATAAATTAATGTTTGTTAATGGAACAAGATTATTTGGAGGTTGGTCCGGACAAGGCTCACATCCGGTTTATAATATTTGTTGGCTAATATTTTTATTATCATCAATCGCATCTTTTTTAGCATATGGAACTGGTATGCTGAAAAATAGAGGTTATAATATTGACAACGAACGAAAAGACAAAACTAAATTTTTATCTGTATGGTTATTCATTGCTATAATTACTCTCATATTATTCATTTTCATGATTGGGTATAAAGGATTGGTATTGACACTACCAGCTGGTGCTGCTGGTGTATAATTTCATAATCTTATTTGTAAAACTAAAATTATGATGACATAGTTATTACACCGACTAAAAAGAAAATAAGACATTTTGTCTTTTTTGTAGAGCGTAAGCGAACCCTTACACTTTAGTGCGCAATTACATCATCATCGACGCATTATGAACATTCTCCGCAACCGGCTTATATTCACTCGACACATAGCTAATCAAACTACTCTTCCCAATCGGCGCCATTTGAGCGACCATCTCCTCCTCCAATGTAGCAGGGGACACCGGGTTCATCTCTGCTAACTCCGCGTCTTTCTTGGCCTGCGTGGGCACATATGTCATCATCGGCACACGGTTGTTCATACGAGCACTGCGTCTAACAACCTCATACGCAACAAATAGTCCAATGACACCCAAGATGGGGTTATAGTGCATAAACAAAAAGAGGGCAAGAAGCAAAACCACGACCATACCAATAGGACTGTCAATGTAAGCAGCAATTGTTTCGGGCATTTCAATATCGGATGCCAAATAAATAATAAAAAGTACTAGAATGGCAATATCTACTTTTGTCATAGTTCGAACTTGTGATGATAGATCCATTGTAGTTATGTATATTATATAGTAGGTTTTTTTGAGCATAGTAATTTTGTAAATATATTAGAAACAAGATGGCATAGTATAGTAGTATCTAGAATGAAATCCAATTATTTTACACAATCTGCAAGACCTTATGCGCAACAATTGAATGTAAGTCCATTTGCTCAAGCATATCTAAGCCCGTCGAAGCCCCCTTCCCAAAGGGAAAAAACACCTTTGGCGAAGCCTATAAAAGTCTCGCAAACAAAGCCACCGCTCGCTTCGCAAACAAAGCCATCACCATTCTCAAAAAAGAAGGTCGTCTCCCCAGTAGAAATGCCTAAAACCGCAAATACATATCTTGGTCCCAAGGGCTACACCATCTACAAATCCGACTTAACTGATGCCCAAATCCAATATATAAAAGATGCTCTCACCGTAAAACCCGTCACGCCCGGCATAATGCTCGCAGCAACAACCACTTTCCCCGCCTATCGAGAATCCCCGCAGAAACTCTATGTGCCCCGGTGTTTTGGAATCACCCATTTCGGACCTCCAAAATCAACCAAAATCCCATCTGGTGACAACATCGACGTCCCATTTGTCGGTACGCTCCGCGATTATCAGCAAGAAGTAGTTGCCGCATATGTGAAAGCTGTCACCGACCCAGTTGCATGTAGTGGCGGGCTCGTGAATCTCCCCTGTGGATACGGCAAAACCACAGTTTCGCTAAATATCGTATCCACGATGAAGAAAAAGACCCTCATCATTGTCCACAAAGAATTCTTGCTCAATCAATGGGTCGAACGTATCCAGCAATATTTGCCCACGGCCCGCGTCGGTCGTATCCAAGGCCAAATCATCGACGTGGATGGCAAAGACGTGGTCATCGGGATGCTCCAGAGTCTATCGATGAAAGACTACGACGACGCCGTTTTCGCCTCATTCGGTCTCATTTTAATCGACGAAGTCCATCACATCGGCTCCGAGGTATTCTCGTGCGCGCTGTTCAAAATCGTTCCTCAATATACACTCGGTCTCTCGGCAACGATGGACCGCAAAGATGGCACAACATTCGTGTTTAAGATGTTCCTTGGCGATATTGTCTACAAGATTGCGGAGAAGAAACAGCGCCATGTCCAGGTTCGCGCTATCCAGTTTCAAGGAGGCAACGCCGACCCCGTATTCGCACGCGTAGAATACGATTTCCGCGGCAACCCCGCATATAGCACAATGATATCGAAGTTGTGCGAATATACGCCGCGCACGGAGTTCATCATTCGCGTTATCCAAGATATGTTTGCGGAAAACGGTGAGCAACAAATCATGGTAATTGCTCATAACAAGAATGTGTTGAAATATATCCACGATGCCATAGAGGCGCGCGACATTGCCACAGTGGGATACTATGTTGGTGGGATGAAAGAGTCGGCTCTCAAAGAGACGGAGGGTAAACAAGTGGTAATTGCGACCTATGCGATGGCGGCGGAGGCGCTAGATATCAAGACACTGTGTACGTTGATCATGGTGACACCGAAAACAGACATTGAGCAATCCGTGGGGCGAATCCTGCGCTCAGACCATGAGATGCCGGTGGTAGTAGATATTGTGGATAGCCACGAGCCATTCCAAAAACAGTGGGCAAAACGCCGGGCGTTTTATAAGAAGGAGAATTACCGAATATACAAGGCTGCGTCATCGGCATATGTGCCACCGATAAGTGATTCAATGCCTCCATGCTGGGAGCTGGTATATGAGCCGAAAGTGAAGACTGGGACAGCAGTGACAGCATCGGTAGAAGAAGAACAAGATGAAGACAACGACGACGATGAAGACGAAGACAAACCAACCGGCAACTGCCTAATTAGTTTGGAAGCAACCGAATAACCTTGTTTCTACGTTTCTGCGTCTTTCTAAGAAACATCTTGTTTCGCGTTCTGCCATATTTACAATATTGCCGCTGTGAAAACCCTTTCGGGTCTCGGCAGTTGATGCTTTTCTTGTACTTATTGCTCCATTTTCGCCTCGTTTCCATTATTATATATTGTAAAATATATATAATAAATAATATGGACCCATTACACAAACGATATTTGCTGTTTTTATTTGGGTGTATTGGTACGCGGTCATTATTTGCACTTACCGCAAAAATAATAAGTCTGGAATACTTGCCGGTCCTCGGTTATGTAGCCATAATCCCGTTAATTGGATTCCTCTATATATTCGCAACTGGTTCCAGAAAAACCGGAATCGAAGTAGGCGGTGAAAAAATCTGGTGGAATTGGCTGCGGCCAGTTCATGCGTTCATGTATTCTTTATTTGCGTACAATGCTATATCTGGAAATAGGAACGCATGGCATTATCTTGCGGCCGATGTGGTTATCGGACTCGTTGCGTTCTTGGTACATCATGGGATGGCAGGTCAATTCTCCTCTATTTTCGCATGAGTAGATTCACTAAATAAACCGCAAATAATCCAACAAGACCCCACGCAATATAATTTGTAGTGGAGTCGCACGAATAATTCACCACATAAATGACTCCTAGAACAAGAATTACTAATAAGGCCAAAATCGGCCGCATAATAAACGCAGGCTTCTTATCTGTTATGGAAGAATAGAAGACTTTACAAAAATAAATGCCGCCGAGTACTGCCGCGACTTGGGCTGGGTCACATAAAAAATCCATTATATATTGTAAACACATTATTTATTCCATCGAAACAACATGTAGAGCGCGGGTATTAACACGAGTATCCACGCAACATAATTTGTAGTAGAGTCGCATGAATAATTGACAATGGTTGTCCAACCGATTATCAAAATAATAGCCAAAATGAATATTTTCAGGCGAACTATGAGAGGCCTCTCTTTTTTGGGGAAAATCGAAATCAAAACAAGGTCGATGGTCGCAAGAAATACAAATAATTGTGCTGGGTCGCAAAGGGTTGATAGGAAATCCATAATAATATATATTTGTTTGGTATATATTATTTTACAATTTTCTCATTTACAATGCCTACTCCCTAGAGGTTAACAAAGGTTAACAAAATGATGTAATATACAATTATTTTTTACTTCTGCGTTTTTTTGTATTGCGCTTTCTAGAAATGCGTCGCTTAGTACGCATTTTGATAAAACGTTTTCCTCCAATATAAAGCCATTTTTCTTTTTTTAAAATATCTTTTATCGCATACGGGGAAATACCATTGCCAAATGGATAATTTTCAATAAATTTATCCCAATTCTGGTCAACATCTTTACTATACCATCTATCTAATGTATATTTAACTTGTTCAAAAATACCATATCTCCATAGTTTTAGTGCTAAATCTTTTTGATACTCAGGCAAATCATTATATCTTTTGTCTTTAAGACCAGTATAGGCATCTCTGTTAGTATTAGACTCAAAATCATATTTTGCGATTTCTGTATTTCCTTGTATGGGTATATATTCCGAAATATGTTTATCTAAGTCTTCTGGTAATTTCATTATGTTGCTTTCAAAACGCTGTGATCTGGTTTCTGACATATATATATTAAGAAGTAAAAATATATTTGAACAAATTGGTCTTGAATCCATTGAACGCGGAACTGGACGCGGCCGTGTATGCCCCAAAGTCCTCGACATAAACCCATTCGCCGATGGCTAAATCGGGCAACATGGCATTTTCACAAATGAGATCAATGCTGTCGCATGTGGGTCCGAAAATTGTGCTCATATACTGCCCGCCATCCCTCTCATTGAATGGCAAAATAGTTGGTACGCTGTGGTCAAAATAGATACAATTGAACGAGCCGTAGATACCGTCGTTCAAATAATAGATGATGCGCTTACCCTTCGGGTCCGAAGGGTACGTAGGGTCTGTAGGGCCCGAAGGCGAAGCCGCTTTATCCAAAGCTTTATCCGTAGGCGAAGTCGTAGGTTCATACAATATTTTCTTCCCAATGACATTCAAAACCAAAATATGCGACTTCTGCGCAAAATATCGCCCCGGTTCAGCGATAAACTTGACATCCGGCATATCTCCAAAGAAATCGCAAATCCCGTCTCTCACTCGCGTCGCAATGTCTTCAAACCGGATAGTCTTATCCACACCCGGAAACCCGCCCCCAATATCAATTGTATTAATATGAAACCCTATTTCTTGTGCTGTCTTGGTCGCACTTCGACAATCCCGAATGGCCTCGTAAAAATTCTCCGCAGATGAACATCCACTCCCCACATGAAAACTGAATCCCACAATATCCAATTTCAGCGTCTTGGCTATCCTCAAAACCTCATCAACCTGCTCTAAACGGCATCCAAACTTCTTGTTGAATTTACACAAACTCTTGCTGTCATCCACCGCCAACCTCAAAATCAATTTGGCATACGGGTGATATAGCTTGATTTTGTAGAGCTCTTCTTCACAGTCGAAGGTCATCAAATCCACGTCGTTGGCTCGCGCATACCGGATTTGCGACGACATCTTACATGGATTCGCAAAAATAATTCGGCTGGGGTCTGCCGTAATCTCAATGATGGTCTTGATTTCATTCTCTGAGGCGCAATCAAAATTACATCCAAGGGTTGCGAGTGCCTCTAATATCACTGGATTTGGATTACATTTCACGGCATAATGGGGCTTCACATTTGGCAAAAGCGCGGTCCATTTATTGTATGCCTTGGTGATTTCGCCCAAATCGATGATGAAGAATGCGTGGTCGCTCTGGTTGTCCTCTAAATAATCGTTAATAATATCGTAGGTTTCATAATCACTGCCGTAGAATTTGACGTTGTTTTTCTGGAAAAATGCGTTTCCGAGCAATTGGTCGGCAGCACCAACTCGGTTGTACTTTGTGGTTTGGTCCATATCAGGGAATCCACAAAAAAATGCTTATATTGTTTTGCGCAAATAATAATGGGCGTAATATATATCCAAACATATTGAGAACATGATAATGACTAAAAATGCGCCCATGATAATCAGAAAATATTCGCGATACATTATTTTGTTGGCAAGACCGATATCAATATTAGTAGCCAATTCCAAATCCCGCGTCATAATGTGAATATAATGCCACCTCTATAAATTGTTTATTGTGAAATGGTTAATGTTTTATACCGGTGAAGATGGTGTAAATATTCAAAATAGGTTAAGATACAACACTATGGACCTCACGTCTGCAAATAGGACAATTGCTGTGACTTTTCACACCATTGCGCATTTGAAATGCGCAATCTGCAACCCCTTGCTCACTCATAACTGCCGACAAAGTCGGCGTTTTGATTGTGCAAAGGTGTAACAAAGATTCACAACAAGATTTGCACATACAAAGATGCCCACATGGGACGAGAATCTCGGTGGAATTTTCAACCATACAAACAACACATTCGGTGATTTCATAGATTTTAAGACTGCTCATATCCAGTTTTGTAACAATTTTCATATTTGTAGTTTTAATTTGGTAGAATGCCTGCTTATTTGGATGTGAAACCAAGACAATATCGTCGGGTCCAATTTCGTAAAAATACCCGTCTTGACGAACATCTTTGGGAAATTTGCAGTTCAAATTATTGTTGTAAACATTTGTATATACTTTGCCTTCGGTATCCGTGAAACTGAAGAATTTGATTCTTAGTTTACTCTTTTCCTTTACGCATTGAAGAGTTATCTTTGACATTTTATCATAATTTGCTATTATTTTTTTTGAAAATAAACGCAAAATTACACCCATAGGGTGCGCTTGAAAAATTGCTTACTGCGGAAACATTAGTTTCCGCGGTAAGGTGTTGTTTGAAGATGAGCTCCCGCCCATAAGGGCGGGAGCTCATAATCAAAAAATTGTTAAAAATCAAGCATTTATGATTGATTTTTAAGTGTTGTTTGAGCGCACCCTATGGGTGCGCTTGAAAAATTGATTCTTTTCAAACACTTAAACACAATTACACAAAACAAACTATCTACATCTTTATCAAAATGGACATTACTAAACAAGACAAACTCACCAAATACGAATGGGAATCTATTGAACGCCCCGTCACCGAAGACGAACAAGAAATCCTGAATCTCATTAGTGTCGGATACAAAGACGTGTCCCAGCGCTACAACCACAACCTCTCACTTTTCAGCTACGCCAAAATGGAAAAAACGGCAACAATTGAAAACTACCTCTACACCAAGTTCTTCAAATCTGAAATTGACACACTCGCCGCACTAATTAGCACGATACCTGGCGCACCTGCTTCACTCACCGCGTTCAAGGTCGACGAAATCAACATCAAAAAACTCAAGTCCGCCGACCTCATTCGCCTAGAAAACATGAATACAACCATCGAAATCAATCGCGAAAACATGATTGAGTACGTGTATATCAAGTTCCTAACCAAAATGTTCCAGTTATTTGCGAAAGACGACACAGGCTACGCATTTTACCTCTATACACTTATCCAGTTGCGCAACATCAATGTCCCCAATCGAAACGGGTTCATCATGGACTTCATCGACAAAAGCGTGGACTTCATCAATAGTCGCACAACTCTTCGTAGCATCATTGTCAACGCATGCGACTTCATCGAAAAGAATCCCAACCTTTTCAAATATGGCGATATCACATTGTACGACCACCAAAAACGCCTCTACACATTGTTCAAACAGACCCACGAAAAAAACAAAGACCGCCGCGAAAAACAATCCAATTTGGTGTTGTACATTGCCCCCACAGGTACTGGTAAAACGCTGTCGCCAATCGGGTTAACAACTGATTTTCGCGTGATTTTCGTTTGCGCGGCAAGACACGTCGGTATGGCACTCGCCAAATCCGCGATTTCTACTCAAAAATGCGTGGCATTCGCATTCGGATGCGACACAGCAAGTGATATTCGCCTCCATTATCTGGCAGCATCCGTCTACAAAATCAACAAACGTTCGGGTGGAATCGGCAAAGTCGACAACAGCGTCGGCGACAAAGTCGAGATTATGATTTGCGATGCGAAGTCCTATTTGACGGCGATGCATTATATGTTGTCGTTCAATGATGCCAATCGTATCATAACCTATTGGGACGAACCCACAATTGGAATGGATTATGCGGAACACCCTCTCCACGAAATCATCCACCGAAATTGGTCGGAAAACAAAATCCCCAATATGGTCCTTTCATCGGCGACTTTGCCTAAATACAACCAACTATTCCCGGTAATCACCGATTTTCGCACAAAGTTTCCAAGTGTCTTGGTCACGACCATCGAAAGCCATGATTGTAATAAATCCATATCACTGCTAAATAAGACGGGGTTCTGCGTATGCCCTCATCTCTTATTCCCCGAATATCGCGACCTGGTAGAATGCGTGGCCTATTGTAAAACAAACATGACACTTCTGAGATACTTTGACTTGGGCGAAGTTGTCCGATTCATATGTTATCTAGAAGCCCAAGGACTGGTGCCGCCAGATATCAGTGCCGATGTGTATTTCAAACAAAGCATCTCGGCAATCAAGATGAACAGCTTGAAGATGTATTATTTGGACATAATGGAAACCATTGATATTGAAAAATGGCCGGAAATATACCAACACATGACGACAACATTGAGACGCAAGTTTGAGAGGTTGCCACCGACTATACGCAAATCCTCGAGTATGTCTGGTAGAAACCACCATTCCTCTTCATCGGGTAAACCGTTGGCACGCACCAGCAGTGTGAATGACATAAATGATAAAACCGAGCTCAATTATGTGGAAAAGGCGAAGGCAGCGTCGCTCAATTCGGGCGGGATATTATTAACAACGGCCGACGCACACACACTTACTGACGGGCCCACAATCTACTTGACCGAAAATATAAAGACAATCGGCAACTTTTACATCCAGCAGTCCAATATTCCGAAGAAGGTGTTTGATGTCATCATTGAAAAAATAGAGAAAAACAACGCAATAATAACACAAATCACTAAATTGGAGGCGGCATTGGAAGACGTTCTCGGCGCCGAAATCAAAAAGGAAAAGAAGATGTCCAGCGAAGAAATCACTTGTCCCGAAGCGCGTAAAATCACCCAGCAAATCGATGATTTGAAAACGAACATCAAATCGATTGTATTGGAACCCGTATATGTTCCAAACACGACATTTCATCAGCAAATCTGGACAGATGTGGTGGTGGATTCCGCATTTGTTCCCTCTATTGACCAAGACACAATAAAACAAATTATGGAACTGGTAATTGACGACCGACTCAAAGTGTTGTTGTTGCTCGGAATCGGCTCATTTGAAATCCAGGAAAACACGGCATACACGGAAATTGTCAAGCGGTTGGCAAACAACAAGCAATTAC
>Ga0255080_1000184_pt1 | contig 13617 bp, 1 predicted proteins | sample Colum_Atlam_RepC_FD_188467 | JGI IMG/M metagenome (GOLD analysis project Ga0255080, IMG submission 188467) | Freshwater microbial communities from Columbia River, Oregon, United States - Colum_Atlam_RepC_8h | ecosystem: Environmental > Aquatic > Freshwater > River | place: USA: Oregon | collected...
GCACCACTGGTACCACTTGATCCGCTTGAACCAGCAGGTCCGGCAGGTCCGGCAGGTCCAGCAGCACCACTGGTACCACTTGATCCGCTTGAACCATTGTTGCCGTTGTTGCCTGCTAAACCTTGACGACCTTGTGGTCCTTGTGGACCAGAACCACCAGGAGCACCAGCAGCACCACTGGTACCACTTGATCCGCTTGAACCACTAGTTCCGCTTGATCCACTTGATCCACTTGATCCTGAACTACCAGATTCACCCATTGGTCCAAATACACAGTTTGTTATACCAATTGTAGATGATACGGTATAAAAACTTGAATCTAGATACAATGCACTACCAATTGCTCTTGTTACTGTTCTTTGTACAACACCATCTTTCCAATATCTAATGTTTGTACCATCATATGTAATTACTAATTGTGTAGTTGATGTATAAGTACCAAAAGCACCTATGTCAGTTCCTGATTCATAAATTCTTAATCCGCCACCTGCTTGAGTGTACCAAGCATAATCAATGCTAGTATAACTTGCATCTGTAGTAGGATCTGTATTTAAACCAGTCATTGTATATGCACCAGTACCAGTTGCTTGGAATGCTACATAACATCCTCTGGCATAACCTTCAGTAGAATATACTTGACCATCCCATACACCACCATTTCCTGTTGCTTTAACAAACGTATTTGAATTTGATCCATATGTTACGCCGCCACTAAAATTTGGAGTCCAGTTGCCTACACCTCTGGTGCCACTTGTTCCACTTGATCCAGATGTACCACTAGAACCGCTAGAACCACTAGTACCACTAGATCCACTGTTACCACTTGATCCGGATGATCCGCTTGATCCATTGTTACCATTATTACCTGCTAAACCTTGACGACCTTGTGGTCCTTGTGGCCCAGTAACACCACTAGTACCACTAGAACCGCTAGAACCACTAGTACCACTAGAACCGCTAGAACCACTAGTACCACTAGAACCGCTTGAACCACTAGTACCACTAGAACCGCTTGATCCATTGTTACCATTGTTGCCGTTGTTGCCTGCTAAACCTTGACGACCTTGTGGTCCTTGTGGACCAGTAACACCACTGGTTCCGCTTGATCCTGATGTACCTGAACTACCAGATGTACCTGATGAACCGCTAGTACCACTAGATCCACTGTTACCACTAGTTCCGCTTGATCCACTTGATCCGTTGTTACCATTGTTGCCTGCTAAACCTTGACGACCTTGCGGTCCTTGCGGTCCAGTAACACCACTGGTTCCGCTTGAACCACTTGAACCGCTTGTTCCACTTGATCCGCTTGAACCGCTTGTTCCGCTTGAACCGCTTGTTCCGCTTGAACCGCTTGAACCGCTTGTTCCGCTTGAACCGCTTGAACCGCTTGAACCGCTTGTTCCGCTTGAACCGCTTGAACCGCTTGTTCCACTAGATCCATTTGCGCCACTTGTTCTATAATGTACTATTCCACTTGCGTCAATAGTTAAGAAATTAGTATCTGATGCTAAAGTTAAACCATCAATTTCTAGTGGATCAGATGATCCAGATATATGTAATCTTCTAGTTGGTGAGGATGTACCAATACCAACACAACTGCCTGTGATGACAAATGCATTTGAATTGAATGTTCCACCAACTACTTTATTGTCACTAAACACTTCAAGAATTGGCAGACCTGATATATCATTTACACTGAATAGTGAACCGCTTAAACTATCATCTACAGCAAATAGTGAACCACTAGAACCTTCTACTCTAAATACAACTGATCCAGCAGCAAGTGAACCACTACTATTTACATTCAATTTGGCATTTGGAGTAAGTGTACCTATTCCTATATTACCGCTACTCGCAACAACCATTCTTGTAACTGATCCGTTATTTTGGAAGAATATTGTTCCAGCACCACCATTATTAAAATAGAAGTCATTTCCTGTTTTTTGTAAATAAGAATTTGCTGTAGCATTTCTCAAAGCTAATATACCATCAGTTGATCCATATACTTCTAATAATCCACGATTAGCTGCACCATAAACAAATGATGTTGTACCTATACCTACATAACCATCACTACTAATGCGCATTCTTTCAGTGGTATTAGTATGGAATTTTATATTACCTGTAGTAGAACCCAAATAAAGTGTTAAATCTGGTCTTGTAGTTCCACTGGTTCTGTTTATATATTCAATTAATCCGCCGTTGTAAGTTGCACTACCAGGAGAAAATTCAACATTTTCACCAGAACCATTTGATACAACAAATTTTGCAAATAATGTAGATGTACCTATACCAACATTGCCGCTTGTATCAATACGAACTCTGTCAGTGTCATTTGTTCTCAGTGAGAATCCGTGATTAGTGATTGAGCCAGCATATATAAGTGAAGTACCAGTGTTCGCAATCATACCACCTTGCACGGTATTTGTTCCTGCTGACACACGAATACGTGCATCAGCACCAACGGTATCAACGTGCAACAATGTGGCTGGACTAGTCGTACCAATACCAACATTACCATCTGTTAACATTACAAAGCCATTACCAAAATTATTTGCATATGGAACGTTTACAATTGGACTGCCAGTAGCATCTGCATCAGTCCAAGACCAACCACTTGCGTATTGGTTTGTATAGGCACTGCTATACATGCTTTCAACATAGAATTTTGGCCAATATCCAGGTGAGCTCAAAACAATTGCTACAAATCCACCTTCTGCTGATAATCTAATAGTTGGTGCCCAACCACCACTTGATTTTGCTATAGGATTGTAGAATGTACTAAGATAATAATGCCAAGATATACTAATATCTGCATTTCTTACGGCACCATAAATAAATCCTTTTATGTTAACAGTAAAATCGGCACTTGGGGATGCAACTGGAATAGTTGTTACTATTTTTATATAAGTTGGTGTTCCATTACTATTAATATCCAACCCAATCATTGACAATTTAGATGATAGACCAAAACTAGAAACACCATTTACAGCTAGTTTTGTACCAGGACTTGTTGTTCCTATACCAATACATGATCCTGTTTCAAATATTGGAGTATCAGTATTTGCAATAGTACTAGCACTATTAAATTTAACTATATATCCAGTTGTACCAGATACACTAACTGAAGTACCAGAAGTACCACTAGACCCAGATGATCCGCTTGTACCACTTGATCCACTTGATCCACTAGTACCACTAGAACCGCTTGAACCACTAGTTCCAGAACTGCCACTTGAACCACTTGTACCGCTTGATCCGCTTGTACCACTTGAACCACTGTTACCATTGTTACCTGCTAAACCTTGACGGCCTTGTGGCCCTTGTGGTCCAGTAACACCACTTGTACCACTTGATCCGCTTGTTCCACTTGAACCACTAGTACCGCTTGATCCACTAGTACCGCTTGATCCACTAGTTCCAGAACTGCCACTTGAACCACTTGTACCGCTTGATCCACTGTTACCATTATTACCTGCTAAACCTTGACGGCCTTGTGGCCCTTGTGGTCCAGTAACACCACTGGTTCCGCTTGATCCGCTTGTTCCAGAACTTCCGCTTGTACCAGAACTGCCTGATGTACCACTTGATCCACTTGTGCCTGATGAACCACTTGAACCGCTTGTACCAGAACTGCCTGCTGCGGTTGCAGTTGATTTATAAACAATACCTGTATTATTGTCTATAGTTAAAAAGAATCCGGTTGCATTTGTAGTTAGACCATCAATTTCTAATGGATTGGATGATGATGATATGTGTAATCTGGTTGCTGGTCTTGATGTACCAATACCAACACTGCTGCCTGTTAATACCAATACATTTGATCCATATGTACCGGCAACTATAGTATTATCACTAAATACTTCCAAAACAGGTATACCAGAAATTGTATTTACACTGAACAATGAACCGCTTAAATTATCAGTTACTTCAAATAATGTACCACTAGAACCATCTGTTTTAAATACACTTAAATTGCTTCCACTACCATATACATTCAATTTACTAGTTGGTGTTATAGTACCTATACCAACATTGTTGGATGAATCTATTGTGATTGATGGAGCCGCAGATCCATAACCCAAATGAATTTTACCTGTAGAATTTTGTTTAATTACTGCATCACCAGCAACGGTGCCGGTAAAAAATTGATTTGCACCACCTACAACTCCAAATTCAAGTTCACTTGCAGTTCTACCAAGATATTGATATGCATAATGTCCGCTATTATTACTTAACGTTGATAATCCAGGACTATTACCAGCAATAATTTGTAATTTTGAAGTTGGTGCTGTTGTACCAATACCAACATTTGCACCTGAAAATACAAAATAACCACCAGAACCACCTAGTTGATTGGCTCTGAAAGCCATGCTGTTATAAGAATTTAAATAAGCAGTACTGTTATTATCATATAAAGTAAATATTTGATTAGTAGCCGTACCATAAAAATTCAAGAAATATCTATCAGTACCAGTAGTTACATTTGATATAAAGGCACCATCAATTGCGGTAATTGAACCTGATACATATAATTTGGTAGTACCACTTGTAGTACCTATACCTAAATTACCACTATTATCAATGCGCATTCTTTCACTCAATGAAGCTAAACTTCCTACAGCAACAGTTTGTGTTGGGCCGGTATACCAACGATGCGTACCTCCATCTTGGATATAAGCAGATCTTACAATACTTATTCCTGTTGAACTAAAAAATGAAGCTGCTGATGCAGTTGAAGGTGACACACCATATCCTAAAAATGGACCGCCGCTACTTTGTTCAGATCCAAATACAGTCAAACTTCCATTATTATAATATCCTTGAATTATTGTGTTTCCGCTTGTTGATGTAGTTGCACCAGCAGTAATTGAACCCAATACATGTAATTTATCAATTGGAACTGCTGTACCTATACCTAAATTACCACCATCTAATAGAACCATTTTATTTAATCTACCACCACCACCAACTGATGTAACAGTACCAAAGTATAAATTTTGACCACTAGCCCAATCAAAGTAATTTATACCAGTAGTTCTATATAATCTTAATGCAGCATTATCACCTTCAAGTTGTAATTCACCTGCACTTATTCTAGTTGATCCACTTACATTTAATATAGTAGCAGGACTTGTAGTTCCTATACCAACACTTCCGTTATCAAGATTAACTATTGAGCCAGTGGTTATTGTTGTTGTGCTATTAAATTTGGCAACATAGTTTGTCAAGCCTGATACAGTAACAGATGTACCGGAAGTGCCACTTGATCCGCTAGTTCCAGAACTACCACTTGATCCACTGGTACCACTACTTCCGCTTGTGCCTGAACTACCAGAAGTTCCACTACTTCCGCTTGATCCATTGTTACCGTTGTTGCCTGCTAAACCTTGACGACCTTGTGGACCTTGTGGTCCAGTAACACCACTTGTGCCGGATGAACCACTTGATCCACTGGTACCACTACTTCCGCTTGTACCTGAACTACCAGAAGTTCCACTTGATCCGCTAGTACCACTACTACCACTTGTGCCTGAACTTCCACTAGTTCCACTTGATCCTGATGCGCCACTATTTGTTTTTGATACAACGCCGTTTGCATCAACGGTCAAAAAGGTTGTATTGCTTGCGCTTGATGATAAGTTTAATATCTGCAACGGTTGTGTTGATGCAGATGAACTTATTATTAGACTACCTGTTATTGTGGTTGACTGTAAAATTGCCATAATTCACTTTATAAATATAAAACAGTTTAGTTAGTTATCATTTAAAATTGTTTCAATTTATTAGATAAATCCTCAATTTGTTTTTGTTGATTATCTATAATATTTTTCAATTCTTTGATACTTTGAATCAATACTGAGGTTATTTTTCCATAACTGATAGAATCATTATTTTCAGAAGTAAATTCAGGATATATCTTTGCAACTTCTTCTGCAATTAAACCAATACTGTGTTTATCATTTGTTTTATAATTAAATGATACAGGTTTTAATTTCATAACATTGTCCAATTGACTTGAAAGCGGTAATATATTATACTTAACTGCTTGTGTAGAAGTTTCAGTTAAAGATAAACATGTAATATTTGTACTTACATTCAATGACCCAGTTATTATTGTACTTCCACTAACATACAATGAACCACTTGTAGAAGGTTTTGCAATTGTCAATCCATATCCATGTGTAGTACTAGTTGTTCCTATTCCTAATCCACCATTTGTATAGCTATCATTATTTATAAAACTTGGCCAATAAGTGTTATGAGATACTTTAACAGTTCCATTATAATATATTTCATGACTAAGATGTCCGTTTTGATCTGATGCTGCTCTATAATTAAGTTGACCGGCTTGATTTACTGCATTTATATAATTTTGAGTAATTGACCCAGAACCTTTTGATAGATATAAAAGAGTTTCTGATGCAGTTGCACTGCCTGTTATATGTAATCTTCCTAATGGAGCAGTAACACCTATACCAACATTACCATTAGTATCAAGACGCATTTTTTCAATTGAATCAATGCCAAATACTAAATTATAAATTGCACTATTTGTGCCCACATAAAATTGTCTAGCTGTTACACTGCCAGAAATAATTTCTAATTTACCACCTCTATTAGCATCATCAATATTACCCAAATTAATTCTAGTATTTGTACCACCAATTACTTCTAATTTGTTGTTAGCACTTGTAGTGCCTATACCAACATTTCCGACACTATCAATGCGCATTCTTTCAATATTATTTGTACTGAATATGATTGGTATATTACTTGCATTTCCAATTACCAATGATGTAGGATGAGGTGAACCAAGTGTAGTGGTTCCAAAATATGCTTGACCAGCAGCAGTAACTCCAAAGTTAGTGCTAGCAGCAGAACCACCTAACATACCCATTATTAATACAGCATCTGACGCAGCTTTAATTTGAAATTGAGATACGTTTGTAGTAGTGTCGGAATCAAGGCGCATTATTGTTTGTCCTGACCCACTTATATGAAATTTACTAGCAGGAAGTGTTGTACCAATACCAACATTACCATCATTGATGATACGCATTCTTTCTCCTGCAGTACCAGCATTAGATGTTCTAAATGCCATGTATGTATTTCCACCATTACTTCTGGCTGAAAATGTGAATATACCGCCGGTACTATCATAATTTATAAATCCCGCATTATCAGCAGGATCTGAATATGTACCATCAGATCTTATTCTTAAACTACCACTCAAATCTAATCTTTGAGTTGGACTTGTTGTGCCTATACCAATATTTCCACTTGACGCAACTAATATTGCCGGAGTAGTAAATGTTGTTCCATTTGTTGCAGTTGAAGGTGTAATTTCAAATGCGTCACTAATATTTTGTTGAGCACCTATTAACCAATTATATCTGTTATGTCCTATTGAAGGTATAAATTCTATAGAAGCATTACTACCACTAGATTGCACTCTCATTACAGGTCCAGTTGTAACATAAGCATGAAGTATTCTAGATACCGTACTTGTTCCTATACCAACGGCACCACCAGCATCAATACGCATTCTTTCAGTTGATGTTGTTGATATTGTAACAGACGCAGCTTCTGCGGCAAATAATTGAAGTTGACCCGTTCCTTTATGTTCTAATCTGCTACCAGCATTTGCACCTGTATCATAACGAATTAATCTTAAACCATAATCGGTATATGTAGCATCACCAACTAAATCTAGATAAGAATTACCATTACCACTTCTACCACTACCAATTTCTAATCTTGCATCTGCGGTTGTAGCAGTTGTAATAAAAAATGAATCACCAACTCTGGCTGTACCACCTACATCTAATTTATAAGCAGGACTTGTTGTGCCTATACCAACATTACCATCTGCGGTAAATCTAATTGTTTCTACCCATGCACTAGGAAAATATCTGCCTATAGCTAATGAGGCAGCACCTACTCTGGTAAGAGAGATATCTTTGTTTGAACTATCACCCAAATAATATGCAGTTCCAGTTCCAACCGCACCTGTACCACCAATGATATAAGAACTGCCAGAAACAGTTAATTTTTCGCCAGGTGAGGTTGTTCCAATACCAACTATACCAAAACTACCTGTTGCACTTGCACTAATATTACTTGCAGTAAGATTTGTGATCGTATAACTATTTGTTGGTGTTAAATATGAAGCAGTTAAACTGTTTGTTGCAAAACTAGCAGTTCCAAAGAACAAACTAGCAGTAACTACACTAGCACTAATATTTCCAGTTACATCAAGTGTATTAACAGGTACAGTCGTACTTCCTATTCTTGTTTTACCCGCAAATATATTTAAATCACCTGTATCAATTTGATAAATGCCCCATCCATTGGTAACAATATTTGTTGTTTTTTGTTTAGCAATGTAAATACCATATGAGTTGGTAACTGTTATACCACCAGATCCCCCACTGGGAAATGGTGAACTTATTTGATGATTATATAAATTTGTAATACTACCAGTAGAATTTCCTGTAATTAAATCAACATAAGTTTGTGTTCCAGCAACCCAATTAGGAATACTAAATGTTGGAATATTAGAACTAATTTGATTAGTTAAATAAGTGTTTACTATATTTCCGCTTGAATCTAATGATGCAGTATTGGTAAATAAAATTCCATTTCTTTCTGCTCTATAACTTCCACTAAAACTTCCACTTCCGGCGATAATCATCTGATTAAAACTTGCTTGATTTTGAATAGCTGCGCTTGAAGTAAAATTATTAACAGTATAAACATTAGTTATACCACTGTCATTTGCACTATTAGCTAATCCTTGGTTTTGATTTTGACCTGTAGCAATATACAATGAGGATGAACCCAATGATCCATTATGAGTATCTGATATATTAAATCTTCTATCTAAAGTGGGGCTGGTGTTTACACCAATAAATCCCCCACTATTAATAGTCATTCTGGTACTACCATTTGTTTCAAACGCTAAACTGTTTGCATCATTTGTTCCTAATAATGCGGTTGTTCCAAAACTATTACCGCCTTGAACAAATGCATTAGAAACAAAACTTGCAGTAACTGCGTTTGTTGCCCAACTTGATGTGCCAAAAAAACTGGCGGTAACTACACTAGCACTAATATTTCCATTAATATCTAATTTATTTACAGGACTAACAACCCCTATACCAACTGAACCTGATGGTACTATAAAATTTCCTGTTTCAATTGAAGTAACATATGGAGAAGCATTACCATCAATTTTTAAAATCAATGTTCCATCAGCAGATAGTCCTAAAGTTTTTCCTGCAGGTCTATATATTCCCGTATTTGGTATTGTTGATGTGCCTGTAACTTCAACATAACCAGATGATAAACCCGCAACAGTATAAATGTTTGCTGGTGTTAAATATGAAGCGGTTAAACTGTTTGTTGCCCAACTTGCAGTGATATTAGTGTTTGTAGGAGCATATGAGGCGGATAAAGCATAACTTGCACTTGTTGCATTTATAGCAGTACCAATACTACCACTGAATGAACCTGTAAATGATGTTGCAATTATTGTGCCACTTGCACTAATATTGCTTGCGGTAACATTCTGGGAAGTTATTAAGCTACCCGTAACGGTAACATTTCCTTGGCTTATAAGGCCATTTTTTGCTAAAAATTCATATGGCATAGTTTATTTTTCTTTCATTGTCCAGAAAAACAATATGTTATTATTGTTATATATTATGTTATAAATATCGTCCTGCGCTCTTTATATTCCAATTAATTGTTGTACTCACTCTCGTTAAAAGTCTTACAAAACTACCACTCAAATCTACACTCATACTAAGTTCATTTGTATTTCCTACATCAGTGGTTGAATATTCAGTATAATTTATACTGCTTCCACTCCACCCAGCAATCACTGTACCAGCTCTAAAATTACTTCCACTACTTGCAAAATAATCAAAAAATGCACTGTTATATGAACCCGTCAAATTTTGTAACACTGCATAATTTGTAGAAACAACAGGAGTAGATGCACTTCCATAATCCAATAATACCGCATTGTCATATATTATTGGACCACTAAATGTAACGGAACCGTTAACATTTACACTGCCTGTAAATATACTAGATCCACTTACATACAATGAACCACTTGTAGAAGGTCTAGCAATAGTTAAACCGTATCCATGCGTTAGACTACCTGTTCCTAATGCCAATCCACCCTGCGTATAATTTGCGTTATTTATATAACTAGACCAATAAGAATCATGATATACATGAATAGTTCCGGCCAGATATAAAATTTGTTGTGCATGTCCGTTTATATCAGATGTCACTCTATAATTTAAAACGCCATTTTGATTTACCGCAGTTATATAATGTTGAGCAATAGAGCCAGAACCTTTTGACAAATATACTAAATTTTCCCCGTTAGTTGAACTGCCAGTTATATGCAATCTACCAGATGGTGATGCAACGCCTATACCAACATTGCCGTTGGAATCCAATATTAATTTTGCATTCGGAGATGCCGGCGTTCCGTTTCCAATTAATAGTTTATTTCCGCCTGCATTCCAACCAGCATCAGTACTTGTTATAAAATAATCTCCACCAGTTGTGCCTGTATTTGTTAATCTTATTGTTGCGCCAAATGATGCAGGTCCATATAAATGTAATCTAGCTGAATTTGGATTTGTTGTACCAATACCAACATTACCTGCTGATGTAATTCTAACTTTTTCACTAGCCAAACCATTTTCAGTGGTATCAATTCTTAAATAAGAATCTCTGCTTGTAGTATCATTTGTCCACTGTTGTTCTTTTAACCAATACAAACCACCAGCAGTAATAGCAGTACTTCCTGTATTATCACTCAATATTGGCAATATACTTACACCGTGATTTGTTGTAGCAGATGTTGAAAAATTCTGCAATCCTAATAACGCATTGGTTGACGCAGCATCATTTTGTACTGTCAACTTATAAGCTGGCGCAGTTGTACCTATACCAACATTGCCAGAACTACTGATATACATCGCAGTGGTAAGTCCGTTTGTTTGAAAGTATAAATCTGATCCACCTAATATTAAACTTTGATAAGAACCGGCTAGTGTATTATCTACTCCTTGTATATATGTACCAGCTGAATTTATATTGAATCTTACTCCTTTAGTTGCACCCGCTACAGAAAACGCATATGTACTATCAGGACTTACAATATGTAATTTGCCATTTGGAGTTATTGTTCCAATACCTACATTACCACTTGCACTTACATAAAATGTTGTTGCACCACCTGCAGTATCAACTTCAAAAACACCACCTGTGGAACTACTGACATGTAATCTTGAAGTTGGATTTGTTGTTCCAATACCAACATTACCATTTACTGGTTGTAATGCAAGAGGTTTCCAACCAGTACCTGCATGAACCGCCGTTATAATACCCGCATCATTTGTTGCATCATATGCAATATTTACTCCTCTAGAAGAACTTAAGTTTGAGGAAACTATTAATCCAGCATATTCATTTGCCGCAGCACCATTAACAGTATTTACTTGTAATCCGCTTCGTGGACTTGTTGTACCAATACCAACATTGCCATCAGTGGTTAATGTAAATTTTTGAGTTAATGCAGATCCAGATGTTCCTTGATTGGATGTCCATATTTGGAACGCATTATCATCAGTTCCACCTCCTGGATCATCTGCGGATAATACTATCGCAGTTGCTGAATTTACACCACTCCATACTGTTCTTTGTACAGGTATATTTCCACTAGTTAATGAATCAGAAATATTTACACCAATTACTTTAGCAGCGAATCCAACACCGCTAGCAGTATTATATGAATTTAATACATATAAATCACTAACATTATTAACACTTACACCTCCACCTAAATTTAATATTGGTATATTAGCTACACTATTATTAACATGCAAACTACCTGTAGGACTACTTGTACCAATACCAACTATACCAAAACTACCTGTTGCACTTGCACTAATATTACTTGCAGTAAGATTTGTGATTGTATAACTATTTGCTGGTGTTAAATATGACGCAGTTAAACTGTTTGTTGAAAAACTTGCTGATATTGCAGTTACTGCATTTGTTATACTACCACTAAATGAACCAGTAAATGAATTTGCAGTTATTGTACCACTTGCACTAATGTTACTTGCAGTAAGATTGGTAATTATTGACGTACTTCCGCTAACATAACTTGCAGTTAATGCAAAACTTGATGTTACCGCATTTGTTGCCCAACTACTTGTACCTGTCAAATTACCAGTAATACCAGATGTGACACTCAATGATCCACTGACCGTATAATTTCCTATTAATGTTTTTTTATTGCTCCATTGACCGCCACCATATACCAACAAATCACCTTCAGCTAAACCTGCTAAAGCTACGTCACTCAATCCAGCCAATGTAGTAGACACAGGACTTGTGCCACTACTACCAATACCACCAACATTTCTAAACAATCCACCTTGAATTATTGTACATTCTAAAGCATTCAATAAATCTCTACCTGCACCACCTTCAATTATAATATAACCAACAAATATAGCATTTAATGATGTATTAGGTGATTCTGTAAAAGGTTCACTATCTTTTGCATTTACTGCATTTAAAAGAGTTGAATAAGTTGCATTACCATAATAAACTATAAATGCATTGGTAGGACTGTTAGGAATCCAAAATACTCTTTGTATTGTCCAATTACTGTTACCCACTGTAGCTAATTGACCAGTTGCAGTATTTACATAATTATCATTATCAATAGTTGTATAACCTGCATTACCAACACCTGTGTCAATTATTGGTGTAGATCCTGAAATGTAATATCTATAAATTTTACTAGAAGTTATTGCATTTTCAACAACAGTACTTGGATGATTTGGATTGTTTACATAATTTGCACCATCTCTATAAGCAGTACCGCCTGATTTTTTAATGCTTAATGTTGGTGTACTACCACTTGCTTGTAGTGTATGACCACTGATTTTTAATGGACCAAACGCTCTGAGAAAATCATCTGTTTGTTGTGGAATTCCATATGATATTTGAGGACTGTTAAATACACCGGCGCTTACACTTCCACTCAAATGTAATACAACACCTAATTCAATTTGATTGTCCCACTGATTTATATCACTACTGCCCCATGCATTTGTTTGTTGTACTATTGCTCCTACATTATCAATACCAACATATGTTATCTTAGCACTTCCACTGTTTATAATTGGTTGCGTAGATGTTGGCCACTGAATCAACTTAACTGTTGGATATGGAGCACTTGCTGTAAATGCGTTCAATGATACAATCAAACCTTCACCCTCAGTAACAGTAAATGTTGTTGAACCAGGAGTACTAGTTAATACACCACCGTGTAATATACCAGTATACAAATTACTTTCTAACCAACGTAAACGTGTTGTATTGGTATAAGGACCATTATATTGTGTGAAATATAAATCATTTGTACTTCCACTTGTATAAATGTAACTTGCAGTTAAATTAGTTGGTAATGGAAATCCACCAACAGGAAAAATTTGTATATAAGCATTACTTCCTGTAACCATCAAAGGTCCGTTACTGGCAAGAATACTACTAGCTGTTATTTGA
>Ga0255080_1000187_pt1 | contig 13487 bp, 10 predicted proteins | sample Colum_Atlam_RepC_FD_188467 | JGI IMG/M metagenome (GOLD analysis project Ga0255080, IMG submission 188467) | Freshwater microbial communities from Columbia River, Oregon, United States - Colum_Atlam_RepC_8h | ecosystem: Environmental > Aquatic > Freshwater > River | place: USA: Oregon...
CCCAGGTGCTCGTCACCCTCGACGACGGCCAAGGCGGCGTCGGGAAGCCCGTGCTGGTGGACAAGGTCGTCAAGACCGATGAAGCCTGGGCCGCGCAGCTGACCAAGGAGCAGTACTTCGTGACGCGCGCCAAGGGTACCGAGCGCCCCTTCTGCGGCACCCTGCTGGACAACAAGAAGACCGGCACCTACCACTGCGTCTGCTGCGACCTCCCGCTCTTCTCGTCCGACGCCAAGTTCAACTCCGGCACCGGCTGGCCGAGCTTCTTCTCGCCCGTCTCCAAGGAGAACGTCGCCACCATCGAGGACCGCTCGCACGGCATGGTGCGCGTCGAGATCCTCTGCGCGCGCTGCGACTGTCACCTGGGCCACGTCTTCGAGGACGGCCCCAAGCCGACGGGCCTGCGCTACTGCCTGAACTCCGAGTCGCTGAAGTTCAAGGAGCGCAAGCCCGCCCAGAAGTAAGGAGGCTCCTTACTTCTTCTTGGCCTTGGTCCGGACGGCCGCCTGCTTCACCGGGGCGGCCTTCTTCTTGGCTGCGGGCTTTTTGGCGACCGGCTTGGCCTTCGCCTTCGGTGCGACTTTCTTCGCCGGGGCTTTCTTCACGACGACCTTCTTCACCGGCTTGGCCTTGGCCTTCTTCGTCGGCTTGACGGGCTTGGCCTTGGAGGCGGGCTTGGCCTTCGCCTTCGGGGCGGCCGGCTTCGCCGGGGCCTTCTTCGGCAATTCGTGGACGACCGGCACCGGGGCCTTCGGGCGCTGGTCGACCGGACCCTTGACGGCGTTCCAGAGCTGCGTGCGCAGGTCTTCGAGGCCGTCGCCGCTGAAGCAGGAGATCGGGATCACGCGTTCCTTCACGCGGGCCTGGAACTCCTTCAGGTACTTGGGCGCGTCGGGCAGGTCGAGTTTGTTGGCCACGATCACGCGCGGCTTGCCGGCGAGGACCTGGGAGTAGAGGCGCAGTTCGCGCTCGAGCACCTGGAAGTCGTCCCACGGCTTGCGGTTCTCGCTGCCGGCCATGTCGATGATGAAGACCAGCAGCGTGCAGCGCTCGATGTGGCGCAGGAACTGGTGGCCCAGGCCGCGGTTGTCGTGGGCGCCTTCGATGAGGCCGGGGATGTCGGCCATCACGATGCGGTCGAAGCGGTCCGGGTACTCGATCACGCCGACGTTGACGTGCAGCGTGGTGAAGGGGTACGGGGCCGTCTTCGGGCGGGCCGCGGTGAGCAGGTTCGTCAGCGTGGACTTGCCCGCGTTGGGGTAACCGACCAGCCCGATGTCGGCGATGGTCTTGAGCACCAGGCGGAACTCGCCCTTCTCGCCGGGGTAGCCCGGGGTGGTGCGGCGCGGGGCCTGATTAACCGAGCTCTTGAAGTTCATGTTGCCGAGGCCGCCCTTGCCGCCGGCGAGGAGGACGACGCGGTCGCCGTGTTCGGTCAGTTCGGCCACGAGGCGGCCGGTACCCTCCTCGAGGACTTGGGTGCCGGGCGGCACGGGCATGATCAGGTCGGTGCCATCGGGGCCGGCGCACTGGCGGCCCATGCCGGGCGTGCCGTTGCGGGCGGACCGGTGGGGCTGCCAGCGGTAGGCCTGGAGGTCGCCCTCGTTGCGGTCGCAGAGCAGGACGATATCGCCGCCCTTGCCGCCGTTGCCGCCGTCGGGGCCGCCCTTGGGGATGAACTTCTCGCGACGGAAGCTCACGCACCCGTGCCCGCCGTCGCCGGACTTCAGGATGACCTTCGCTTCGTCGATGAACATGCCCCGATGGTTAGCCCCCGCGGGGCGGGGGTCGAGCAGGAAAGGCGGCGGACCTCAGCGCTCGAGACCGCGGGAGCGACGCAACCAGCGCTCGATCGGCGAGAAGAAGACCAAGTCGGCCAGCAGGCCGACGAGCATGACGACGGCCATCACGCCCATGACCTGGTCCATGCGGTGCAGCTCGCGGCCGGCGTTGAGGAGCGACCCCAGGCCGAAGCCGGTCACGATCGCGACGAAGATTTCGGCGGCCATCAGCGAGCGCCAGGCGAAGGCCCAGCCCTGCTTCATGCCGCTGAGCACGCCGGGGAGCGCCGCCGGGAAGATGACGCGGGACCAGAGGTGCCAGCCGTTCGAGCCCATCGTCTGGGCGGCCCGCAGGTAGAGGGGCGGGACGTTGAGCACGGATTCCTGCACGGCGAGGACCACGGCCCAGAGCGTGCCCATGACGACGACGAAGAGCACGGCTTCCTCGCGGATGCCGAACCAAAGCAGAGCCAAGGGCACCCAGCAGACCGAGGGCAGCGTCTGGAGACCGAGGGCAAGAACCCCGAGGGTGTCGCGGACCCAACGGACGCGGGCGCAAAGGGCGCCGAGCGGCACGCCCAGGGCCGCGCCGATGGCGAAACCGATGATGAGACGGCGCATGGTGACCCAGGTGGCGGCGAGCAGTCCCAGAACCACTCGACGACGTGCGTCGGCGCGGGCACGAGCACGGCGCTGACGCGGCCGCTCCGGACGTACCATTCCCAGCCGCCCAGGAGAAGGAGGGCGATGAAGGTCGGGATGACGAAGCGCGGAAGTTTCATGGCCTTAGCGCTGATCCGCGGTGAGATGGGAGGACAGCGCCGCGGTGACCTCGGCGGCGAGGTTCGCGAGGGCCGGGTCGTTCATGCGGCGCGGGCGCGGTAGGTTCACGTCAAAGACCTGTTGGACGCGGCCCGGATTGGGGGAGAAAAGCACCACGCGGTCGCCGAGGCAGACGGCCTCGCGGATGTTGTGCGTGACGAGCACGATGGTCTTCTTCCGCTTCGTGAAGATCTCCTGGATATCGCCGTAGAGTTGTTCGCGCGTCAGCGCGTCGAGGGCGGAGAACGGCTCGTCCATCAGCAGTACGCGCGGGTTGGGGGCGAGGGAGCGGGCGAGGGCCACGCGCTGGCGCATGCCGCCGGACAGCTCATGCGGACGCGCCTTCTCCTTGTTGCCGAGGCCGACGAGGTTGAGGTAATAGCGGGCCGACTCCAGGCGCTCGGCCTCGGTGAGGTCGGGCTTGAGGCGCAAGCCGAAGAGCACGTTCTCCAGCACATCGAGCCAAGGAAACAGGGCATCTTGCTGGAACATCACGAGGCGATCGCGGCCCGGGGAAACCACCGGATCCTGCCCGAGCTTGATTTCACCCTCGTCGGTGTGCTCGAGTCCGGCCAAGAGGCTCAGCAAGGTGGACTTACCGCAACCGGAAGGCCCGACGATCGCCAGGAACTCGCCCTCCCGCACATCGAGGGAGATGTCAGCCAAAGCCGTGACCCGGCCTGAGGCCCCGTCGAAACGCTTGGTGACGTTGCGGAGGGTCAGGGCCGCGGCGGCAGCGGGCTTATCGAGCAGGGAGCTCATAGGTTCTGAGGGTCAAAATGACCGTCCCGGCCTTAACTTGTCAAGTTTACTTATGTTTAAAAGATTAGACAAGGAAACCGCCTAAAAGCCTATTTTTTAGGGGGATTATCCATCAAAAACTCCAGCAATGGGCCTATGGGTGCCTCGCCCTTCAGAAGTTTGGCCTCCTGGGCATCCCGTAAGGCCCGACTGAACAGGGCGGTCAACCGGGCGCGGCGAGCCTCCAAGTCTTCCGGGGCGGCGAAGACCACCCGACCCAAGGCGGGGCCAATGAGTTCGGGCTTGGGCGGAGCCGAACGCAGTTCCGCCCCGAGGCCCAAGCGGACCAACCGTTCTTGCCAGGCACGATCCGCCGCCAGGCGAGCGCACAGGGCGTAATGCGAACGGACGAAAGCCTCGATGGCCGGACGCCGCCGGGCCAAGGCGCTCCGGGAAGTCACCAAGACCGTGATGAGGGCGTCCTTGTTCTCATGGATGACGACTCCGCCGAACTCCGTCGTGAGTCGGGTGACCCACGGCTCGACCGTCCAGACCGCGTCGACCTCCCCACGCGAGAACAGCAGCATGAGGTCGGCGTTCTGGGCCGGCACGACATGGGCGTCGCCCCCGCCGAGGTGCACCTTGAGCCCGCCTTGCCGCAACCAGGTGCGCGCGTCGATGTCCTGCGTGTTGCCCAGCTGCGGGGTGCCGATCCGGCGTCCCCGGAAATCCTGGGGCACATGGAGATCCGCGCCGGCGCGCACGACGAGGGCGTTGCCGCCCTGCGCGACCGGAGCGAGGACGCGGATCTCCTCGCCTTGGGTGCGGACGTGGGCGTTGAGCGCGGGCGAAGCCCCGACGTAGGCGAGGTCGATGGCGCCGGCGAGCAAGGCCTCCATCGCGGAGGGACCGGCGTTGAACGAACGCCACTCGAGCTTCACCCCCGCCGGCAAGGCGGCCTGATGGCAATCCTGCCCTTCGCGTTCGAGTTGCCGGGCCGCGAGCGCCGGCGCGTGGGTCAGGTTCGGGAAGAAGCCCACCCGAAGCACTTCCGCTTCGGCGCGGGCGACGGCGGTGGCGGCCAGGAGCAGGCATCCGGTGAGGAGGACGGGGAGGGATCGCATAGGCGAAGGCATCAGAAGGCTTTGAGCAGAAGTTCGAGGTAGGCGAAGTCAGTATCGCCGGGACGGACCTGGCGGCGAGTCCACTCTCCGGCGACGAAATGGGCGTAGCCGAGGGTGACCTCGGCCCGCGGGGTGGCCTGCCAGCGGAGGCGGAGGTCGAACTCATGGCCGACGTTCCGCCCGGCCTGGCCGGTTGGGTCGCGGTTGTCGGCCGCATTATAGAAACGGTCCGTGGCGCTTTGGAGCCGATACCAGCTGTAGCCGAGGTCGAAGCGCAGCGCGGTCGTGACGGTCGCCTCGTAGCGAAGCTTGGGCGCGAGGATGTTCTCGAAGACCACGTAGTCGTTGGCCGACCACGGGCGGCCGAAGCCGAAGAAACGTTCGAAGCGATGATCCCGGCCATCCGTCGGGCTCCGGTCGCCCGAGGCGGCGCCGAAGAAGCAGCTCAGGCGCGACTTCCACGCGTCCGCGAAGCGATAGCCGACCTCGGCGTTGGCGGCCCAAGCGGCGACCTCCTGACCCCCGTTCCGGCCGAACTGCGCGATGCCCGCGGCGTCGAAGTCGAAGCCGGACCGACCGAAACGACCGTAGACCCGCAGTCCCGGCGAGTGGACGACCCGGCCACCGCCGGCGACGGACCGGTCGTCGAGGCGGAGGTAGAAGGGCTCGAAGGTCGCGACCTCGGACCATGCGCGCCAGTGGCCGATCGCACCCCAGAGACGCTTACCTTCAGCCGGCCGATCCGGATCGTAAAGCAGGCGCTCGAGCGGCTGGACGGAGAGCAGGTCGACTTGCCAGTCATTGGCCTCCTGCCCGATGCGGCCATGCCAACCACGGAAGGCGTTGGCCGTGTTGCGCCACTGGTTATTGCCCAGGAGGCGCCGGTCGAGGAACTCGAAGTTATGGTGGCCGTAGCGGAGGGAGATCGGCCGGGCGTTCCCCCGGGCATCGACGGTGAGCCAGTCCTTGAGGTAAAGCTCCGCGTAAGCGCGGATCGCCTCGAGTTCGTTGACGTCCCGGTTGTCCTTCGCGAACCGGCTGCCATAGCGGTGGGAGTCCTGGATCTCGACGGCGAAACGGAGCGGATCGACCAATTCGCGGACGCCGAGGTACAGACGCGTGCGATGCAGTAAAGGTTCGTCGACTCCCTCCACGTCCCGACGGATATCGTCATCGCGGAACTCGTAACGCAGGCGGTAGTCGAGACCCACGTCGAGCCACTTGAAGCCATTCAGGAAGCTCGCCGGACTTTGGGTGGCGGGACCGACGTACCTGGGCGGATCCGGATCGCGCGTCGTGCTGTAGCTGTCCGCCTCTCGGTAATAACTCCCGGCCAGCGCCTCCGCCCCAAGCACGCAGGCGCCGAGCAGAGCCCGAAGCAAGGTGCTGGAGGGAGCGAAAGCCATTTTCCGGTTTAATATGATAAGTTTAGTAATGATAAAATGTATAAGGTCGAGTCCGTTCTTTACCTAGGGTAACAACGTATACAAACGACTAACCTTAAATGAGTTAAGTTAAACCAAGAAACTCCTAAAAGGCTCCGACGACGAACCACAGGCTGGCGCTGACCACCACGGCGGTCGCGATCCAGCCGAGGACGCGGATCCAGCGCGGGGCGACGAAGGCTCCCATGAGCTCGGCGTCCCCGGTCATACGGACGAGCGGCCAGCAGGCGAAACCGAGCTGCAGGCTCAGGATGACCTGACTCCAGATGAGGAGGTTTTCCACCCTCCCCTCCCCGGCCAGGCCGATGACGAGGAGCGCCGGGGCCAGCGCGGCCAGCCGGGTCGCCACGCGGACGATCCAGCCGGCGGTCTTGATCTTCAGGAAGCCCTCCAGGACGATCTGGCCGGCCATGGTGCCGGTGATGGTGGCGTTCTGGCCGGAGGCGAGCAGCGCGACGGCGAAGAGCGTGCCCGCGAAGGTCGCCCCGAGCACGCCGTCGAGCAGGCGGTGGGCCTCGCGGATGTCGGTCACGGCCTCGGGCCGCCCATGGAAGGCCGCGGCGCTGAGTACGAGCAGGCCCGCGTTGACGAAGAAGGCCAGGCTGAGCGCGAGCGTGGAATCCCACGTGGCGAAACGCATGGCCTCGCGGCGCTCCTCGTCGGTCCGGCCGAAATCGCGGGAGCCCACGATCGACGAATGGAGGTAGAGGTTATGCGGCATGACCGTCGCGCCGATGATGCCGAGGGCGACGAACAGCATGCCGGGGCGGGTAATCACCGCCGTCGTGGGGACGAAACCCTTCACCAGGTCGGCGACGACGGGCTTGGCCAGCAGGAGTTCCACGCCGATGCAGGCCGCGATGGTCAGAACGAGCACCGCGACGAGCGATTCGAGCCAGCGGTAGCCGAGGCGCGTGAGCGCGAGCAGGACGAGCACGTCCAAGGCGGTGATGATGGCGCCGAAGAAGAGCGGGATCCCGAAGAGGATCTGCAGCGCGATGGCCGAGCCAAGCAGCTCGGCGAGGTCCATCGCGATGATGCCCAGCTGCGCGGCGACCCAGAGGAATTTACCGACGAGCGGCGAATAACGCGCGCGGCAGGCTTGGGCGAGGTCGAGGCCCGTCGCGACATTCAGGCGGACGCAGAGGTGCTGGAACAGGATCGCCATCAGGTTCGACAGCAGGATCACCCACAGGAGGGCGTAGCCGAACTGCGAGCCGCCGGCCAGGTCCGTGGCCCAATTGCCGGGGTCCATGTAGCCGACGGAGACCAGGAAGCCGGGGCCGACGAAACCGAGGAAGCGGCGAAAGGCTCCCCAGCGGGAGGCGGCGCGGACGGCGCTCGGGTCGGCTGGCTTCATCAACCTCGAGCATCATGCCCGTCCGTTCGCTGTCAACCCGCGGCCCGCCCGATGGAATCTATGGCCGTGAGCGTCCACAGCGCCGTCCGCCAACGGTGCGAGCGGATCAACCCATCCAAGGCGGGCGACGCCGGCCCTTCGTCGCGGAGCCGACGGTGGCAAGGCACCGACCACCCGGCGGTCAGTGCCCAGCAGACCACCACCAACGCGAGGCCGAGGTAGGCGCCGTCGAGGTACGCGACGGCGAGGTGGCCGACCATCTGCAGGGCGAGCAAGGGCCCGATGACCCAGCCGACTCTCCGCGTGTAGGCGTCATGGGCCGCGGCGAAACCCTCGGCCCGCCAGCGGGCGAAATCCGGATACGTGCACAGCAGGATGAGCCAGCAGACCGCCGCCAGGGCGAAATCGACGCCGGCCAGCCCGAGCGTAGGCAAACGAGGGTCCATGCGGACACCGAAGTCGGTTTTGCCCTTTGCACAACCCAGCGGGACGATAAGACGGAAGCATGCCCCGCACCCTCCTCCGCCTAGCCTGCCTGCTGCTGGCCGGCGTCGCCTCCCTGCCCGCCGCCGAGACCCCGCCCAACATCGTGATCCTGCTGGCCGACGACCTGGGGATCAACGACCTCGGCTGCTATGGCCGCAAGGACCAGCGAACCCCGAACCTGGACCAGCTGGCCGCCCAAGGCGCGCGCTTCGCCCAGGCCTACGCCGCCGCCGCGGTCTGCTCGCCTTCGCGGGCGGCGCTCATGTCGGGCCAGAGCCCGGCCCGCCTGAAGATCACGACCTTCCTGACCGGCCGAGCCGACCGCGCTTCGCATCGCCTGCTGGCTGCGCCGATCAACCATAACCTACCGGAAGGCGTCCCGACGCTCGCCCAATTGCTGAAGCCCAAGGGCTACGTGTCCGCGGCCATCGGGAAGTGGCACCTGGGCGGCAAGGCCCATCAGCCTACCGACCACGGTTTCGACGAATACTTCCCCATGCGCCCGAACCCCGGCGCGGAATCGCCCCAGGGCGGCAAGGGCGAGCTCGGGCAGGCCGAGGCCGCCGTCAAGTTCATCGAGCGCAGTAAGGACAAGCCGTTCCTGCTCTACCTGGCCTTCGACAACCCGCACATCCCGCTCGCCGCGCCGGCCCAGCGCATCGCCGCGAACGCCCAGTCCTTCCACCCGACGTACGCCGCGCTCGTCGAGTCGCTCGACGTCGCCGTCGGCCGCGTCCTCAAGGCCCTCGACGACCAGGGCGTCGCGAAGAACACGGTGGTGGTCTTCGCCTCGGACAACGGCGGGGTCCACGTCTCCGAGCTCCGCGAAACCCCGCCGACCCACAACGGGACCGCGCGCGCGGGCAAGGGCTTCCTCTACGAGGGCGGCATCCGCACGCCGCTGATCATCCGCTACCCGGCCCGGCTCGCGGCCCGCGAGGTCGCCGAACCGGTCGTGCTCGGCGACCTCTGCCCGACCCTTTGCGCGCTGGCCAAGGCGCCCGCGCCGGCGGTCCCGGATTTCCGCGACCTGTCGCCGTTGCTGTTCGACAGCCCGCCGGCGGAAGCCAAACCCCGGGCGCTCACCTGGCATCAGCCGCACTACATGAACCAAGGCGGCAAGCCCGCCGGCGCCATCCGCGAAGGCGACTGGAAGCTCATCGAACAGTATGAGGACGGGAGCCTCGAGCTCTACAACCTCGCGAAGGACCCCGGCGAGCGGACCGACCTCGCCGCCGCCGAACCGGCCCGTGTCGCGGCGCTGCGCGGCAAGCTCGAGGCGTGGCGCCGGTCCGTGGGCGCGGCGCCGCTCAAGCCCAACCCGGATTTCGACCGGAGCCGCTGGGAGCGCTGCTTCGTGAAGTTCGACGCCACGCGCGTCGTCGCTCTGCCGACGTCCGAGGCGATGCGTCCGCTCATGGCCGAGTGGCGCCAAGCGATGGACGACGCGACCCGGGCCGGGCCCAACGCGCTGATCTTCCTCGAGGCGCGCGACGCCCAGGTGCAGGCGAAGAAGCTGAAGTACGAGGAGCCGCCGCAGAAGGACACGCTCGGCTTCTGGGTGGACCCCGCCGACACGGCCTCCTGGAAATTCCCCGTCGCCCAGGCGGGCAAGTACCGCGTGAGCGTGCTGCAGGGCTGCGGCAAGGGCAGCGGCGGCTCGACCGTCGCCCTCGAAGCCGGCGCCGCCAAGGTCGAGTTCACCGTCGAGGAGACCGGCCACTTCCAGCGCTTCGTGCCGCGGGAAGTCGGCGTACTCGAACTCGCGGCCGGCGAGACTACGCTGACCGTCCGTCCCGTGAAGAAGAAGGGCGCGGCGGTCATGGACCTGCGGCGCGTGACGCTCGAACGCGTCGACTAGCCGCTCAGGCCGAGGCGAGCAGGGCCCGCAGCTCGGCTTCGGGCTCCTCGTGGCCCTGCGCCACGGCGAGGGCGAGCGCGTCCGTCCAGGCGACCCGGGCGCCGGCGCGGTCGCCGACGGCGGCCAAGGCCTTGCCCAGCAGCACGCGCGGCATCATCCAATCCGCCTTGGCGTCGGCGGCCCGGCGGAGGTGTTCGGCGGCCTCGGCCGGCGCGCCTTCCTTGAGCAGTTCCTGCCCCAGGGAGAAACGGAAGAGGGCGTTCGCCGGATCGGCGGCGACATGCGCGCGGAATAGTTCGGAGCGGGCCATGGTCAGGGGGCTTCAAGGCGGAAGACGACGACGGCCAGGCCGGGGAGGCGGACCTCGATCGAATAGGGACGGCCTTGGCAGGGAATGGCCTCGGCATGGACGCCCCCGAGGTTGCCCAAGCCCTGGCCGGCATAGTGCCGGGAAGCCGTGTTGATGGCCTCCTGCCATCGGCCCGGCCAAGGCACGCCGAGGCGATACGTCCGCTCGACCGGGGTGAAGTTGCCCGCGACGACCCACGCGCGACCGCGCGAGCGCCGCTCGAAGGCGACCACGCTCTGGGCGCCGTCGTCCGTCACCAGCCACTCGAAGCCCTCGGGACGGAGCTCGTTCTCGGCCAGCGCCGCCTCGCCGACGTAGAGCCGGTTGAGGTCGGCCACGAGCCGCTGCACGCCCGCGTGGAGCGGGTACGCCAGCAGGTGCCAGTCGAGCGAGGCGTCGTATTTCCACTCGGCGAACTGGCCGAACTCGCACCCCATGAACAAGGTCTTCTTGCCAGGCCACGTCCACTGCAAGGCCAGCAGGCAGCGGAGGTTGGCGGCCTTGGTCGCGTCGTCGCCGCCGCTCATCTTGCCGATGAGGGAGCCCTTGCCGTGCACGACTTCGTCATGGGAGAAGGACTGCACGAAGGCCTCCGACCACTGGTAGAGCATGCCGAAGGTGAGCTTGTCGTGGTGGAACTTCCGGAACAACGGGTCCTGCCGGAAGTAGCCGAGGCAGTCGTGCATCCACCCCATGTTCCACTTGAGGTCGAAGCCGAGCCCGCCGGCGGCGACCTCCTTCGTCACCCCCGGGAACGAGGTCGACTCCTCGGCGATCATCGCGACGCCCGGGTGGTAGAGATGGACGAGGGCGTTGACCTGGCGGAGGAACTCGATCGCCTCGATGTTCTCGCGTCCGCCGTGGCGGTTGGGAATCCATTCGCCGTCCTTGCGCGAGTAGTCCAGGTAGAGCATCGAGGCCACCGCGTCGACGCGCAGCCCGTCCACGTGGAAGCGCTCGAGCCAGGAGAGCGCCGAGCCGACGAGGAAGCCGCGCACCTCGTGCCGGCCATAGTTGAAGATGAGCGTCCCCCAGTCCTGATGCTCGCCGAGGCGAGGGTCCGCGTGTTCGTAGAGGTGGGTGCCGTCGAAACGCGCGAGGGCGAAGAAGTCGCGGGGGAAATGGGCGGGCACCCAGTCGACGATGACGCCGATGCCCGCGCGGTGCAGGGTGTCGACCATCGTCATGAAATCGAGGGGCGAGCCGAACCGGTGGGTCGGCGCGTAGAAACCGGTGACCTGATAGCCCCAGGAGCCGTCGAAGGGGTGCTCCGACGGGGGCATCAGTTCCACGTGCGTGAACCCCAGTTCGACGCAATAGGCGGCGAGCTGTTCGCCCAGTTCGCGGTACCCGAGGACGCGCCCGCCCTCCTCCGGGACGCGGCGCCAGGAGGCCAGGTGCACCTCGTAGACGGACATCGGGCGCGTCCGCGGGTCGCGGCGTCGCCGGGACTCCATCCACACGGCGTCGTTCCAGACGAAGCCGGAGAGGTCGCAGACGATGGCGGCGTGGTTGGGCGAAGGCTCGAAGTGGAGGCCGTAGGGGTCCGTCTTGAGGAACGGAGTCCGGTCGTGCGGGCCCACGAGCTCGAACTTGTAGCGGGTGCCGGCGACGAGCCCCGGCACGAAGACCTCCCAGATGCCGGAGGCGCCCAGGGCGCGCATCGGGTGGGCGCGGCCGTTCCACAGGTTGAAATCACCGACCACCGACACGCGGCGGGCCGACGGGGCCCAGACGGCGAAGGACACGCCCGCGACGCCGTCCAGCGTCCGGAGCTGCGCCCCGAGCTTGTGGTACACCCGATGATCGTCGCCCTTGCCCAGCAGGAAGAGGTCGTCCTCCGAGATCGTCGGCCAGAAGCGGTAAGGGTCCTCCAGTTCCCGCGCCGTGCCGTCCGCATAGGTCGCGCGGAGGCGGTAACGCAAGCCCTCGCGCCGCGGGATGACCCGCTCGAACAGCCCCACCGCATGGAGGCGCTCCATCGGGAGGCCGACGCCGGCCGCGACGTCCCGGACCTCGACCGAGACGGCGCCCGGCAGGAGGCAGCGCACCACGCAGCCCCCGTCGCCGAGGGCATGGAGACCGAGGAAACGGTGCGGGCAGGTCTCCGTCGCGTCCACCAGGGCGGTCAACTCGGCGGGACTCAGTCGCATGCTTGGACAATCCACGGGGGGCGAGACTCGGCAAGCGCTCATTGCCCGAAAAACCTTGAGGCAAGGCCTCAACCGACAAGTCTGGGCGCGATGCCCGGTCGTCGTTTCTGGATCCTTGCCGCAAGCGTCGGCCTCGCCTGCGCGGCGGTCGCCGCCGCCCCCGGGGAAGCCGCGCCCAAGCGCGACGGCGTGCCGCCCAACATCGGGGGCGAAAGCTTCTACTCCGAGGAGGGCGGCAAGGTGATCGTCGCGGTCAAGGGCATGGTGGAGGTGAACGGCGCGACGCTCTCGGCGGACCTCGTCAAGATCGACCAACGGACGGGCTTGATCGTCGCCCGCGGCAACTTCGTGTACGCGACCCCCAGCCTCCGGATCTTCGGCGAGGAGGCCACGCTCGACCCGCGGACCGACACCGTGGTCGCGCGCCAAGTCCGCTTCGGCCGCAGCCCGATGTTCTTCACGGCCGAGGAGCTCCGCATGGTGCGCGGCGACAAGACCATGACCGGCGTCCGGATGTGGCGCAATGAGCCGTCCCCGCAGGGCATGAGCCTCGCCATCGGCCAGGTGAACTACCGCGAGAAGGACGATTGGCTTTCGATGAGGAACGTGCGGCCGACCGTCGCGGGCATCCCCTTCCTCTACCTTCCCGCCTACGGCCAGCAAGGCTACCAGGACATGCCCTACGAACTGTTCCTCGGCATGGGCAACGCGCCGCTCAAGGGCTTCTTCGTCCGGACCACCGTCCTCATGCGGCAGACGCCTTCCTTCTGGATGGGCATGATGCTCGACAACTATGCCCAGGCCGGCTGGCTCGCCGGCCCGACCTTCCGCTACGACAACAGCAAGCTCCGCGACGTCGGCACGGTCTGGAAGGCCCGGCTGAACAGCGCCTTCATCCATGACCAGGGGGAACTGCTGGTCGATAGCTTCGGCCGCCTGCCGGACCGCGACCGTTCCTTCGCCCACGGCGAAGTCATCGGACGGACGGTGGGGGGCGTCGAGGTGGCCGGCCGGCTGTTCGCCGAAAGCGATCCCGATTTCCTCCGCGACTTCCGCCCGAACTTGGTCGGACGGCTGACGACCCCGGAGGCGACCCTCCAGGTGACCGCCCCGGTCGAGGGGGGCTTCTTCAGCGCCGGGCTGGCGGCGAAGGCCGACGACCATCAGGACGTGGTCCAGCGCCTACCGGAACTGCGGCTGGACCTGCCGTCGGCGGCGCTCGGCACGACCGGCTTCCGGCGACGCGCCTTCCTGGGCCTCGCCTACCTCAGCGAACGTCCCTCGGCCACGCTGAACGGCCCGGCCTACCTCGCCGCGACCGGCACCGCCGGGGCTTGGTCGACCACCCGGCTGGACGCGTATTAC
>Ga0255080_1000194_pt1 | contig 13245 bp, 18 predicted proteins | sample Colum_Atlam_RepC_FD_188467 | JGI IMG/M metagenome (GOLD analysis project Ga0255080, IMG submission 188467) | Freshwater microbial communities from Columbia River, Oregon, United States - Colum_Atlam_RepC_8h | ecosystem: Environmental > Aquatic > Freshwater > River | place: USA: Oregon...
GCACTCTATTAAGGTCAAACTTAGTAATTTTACTTTGAGTCAAACTTCCCCAATCGCAAAAACTACATTTAAATGGGCATCCTCTGTTTGTTTCAAGAGTAGTTGCCCATTTTGTTCCTGGGTTATCTTGTATAACTTTTTCAAGTAATTTGCTATCAAGATACGGAGAAGGTTTGTTTGACAAATTTACACGTGGCGGCTTATTGTAAACTTTTTCTAAAGAACGATTGTTTAGCACATCAAGCAAAAAACTTTGTGTACTTATTTCGCCTTCGTTTATGATAACTGCATCAACAAACGGATTTTCTTTTAAAAATGTGTATCCGTCTTCATTGACTTGCGGCCCGCCAAACACTATTATACAGTTTGGATAACATTCTTTAATACGCTCGGCCATAAGTTGATTGTAATTTTCATTCCAAATATAATTTGAAAACATACACACATCAGGATTTTCTAGTCTGTTTACTACAGCATCAATTGGCTCTCTTTTAAAAACTATTTCTTTTACTTGAAAATTATCATTAATTTCGGCGTTTGATTCTGCCGAGGCCCAAACAGTTGCAATACTGTACGGCAACCATTGACTAACATACTTCCCTAACCCGGCTTGATAATTTACTTGAAATAGATATACATTTAGCATTATTTTAGTAAATGATCTGTATCTTCGTAAAAACGAAAGGTTGCAACCTCTCTCAGTTGATTAGTAGGGTTATATACTCCATGCGGAATATTAACACGCAAAATTGCAGGTTTATATAGAGTAAATCTGTCTATCTCTTTAACAATATCTAAATATAAACCACCGCACTTGTAGAACTCATCATATACTACATAAATATCGTCAGGGTGTCTACTGTCATTTGGAGTAATTTCAAAGAAAAGTGTGTGAGAGTTTTCACAGTTTACTAACGGGATATTTATTGCGTTAGTAGGATCAAAGTCAGTTTCGGGCATTTCGTCATCTTTTGCATCTATATGCACAAATATTGCATTTTTTGTTTTATGATTTTTATCATTTATGTCATTCGGAGCATTATCAAATAAAATCATTTGCCTAGGAGTTAATCCGAGTGACGCAAATGCTTCAACTACATCGGGTAGTTCTTTTTTTAATGTTTCAAGAAAGTAGCATTGCCAACATTCACTTATTTCTTCAGGCCTTGGTGCAACTTTTTTAAATTCGATAATCTGATCTCTTAATATTTCCCAGTTAGGGATGTCTATATAATTCCAATTTTTCATTGTTCATCCTTGTGTACAGGTATATCAGATAACTTAGGTATTCTATTATAATTACCCAAATATGTATTAGTTAAGTATTTATATAGACCCGTTGCCCCTGTATTTTTTTCTAAATTGTTGCATATCTTAAAGTTTTGATCTGCAAGTTTCCAAAATACTTTTTTGTTATGTGTTATATCTTTTTTGATATCTTTTTCAAATCTGTGTGCATTTTCTAAAAAGTATTTTACATTTTTTACAACTGCATCGATTTGATGATGGCTATCCTCGATATATCCATAATCTTTAATTAGCATATAATCTTCAAACATTCGCAGTCCAATATCTTTACAATATTGAAATCTTGCAGGACTATCTGCTAAAATAAACGGATGATCATTAACAACTGGTATCCAAACTTTTTCTGTTACAAATCTTAAATCATCTCCCGGGCCGTCATTGACTATGCTTATTGATGTATCTTGAAAATGTTTGTTTTCTATATAACCAACATTCTTCCACCAAGTTTTATTAAACTCATCGGTATCCGCTAGCTCTTTGCCTGACATTTTTATATAAAAGTGCGTTTCGTTATAAGTAGAATCTAATTCATTCGTTGCAAATTTAATAAAATTATCATATTCAGTATCATTATAATGACTTAACAAATTTCTACAAAATTCTATATCGTCCTCTTTCCACGGCGGGTAAAACGACCATACAGCATTTTTATTCAGTAATCCTGCATCATATAACTTACTTAGCAATCCTATACGTTTTATTCTTGCAGGTGCACCGCCAAGAAACATAAACTTGTTTGCATTGCAATTCCACGGTTGTATTTTATTAAACCTGTTTTCTTTAGTATAATTGTTTTTTATTTCTTGCACAGGCCAATGAAATTCTAATATCTCAAAATCTAAATTACGTTTGTCAAGTTCTTTTTGATAGTCATGGCACTGTCCTGGCATTAGATAGAATTTTTTAATGCCAAGTTTTTTTGCACTGTTTTCTAATTTTGCAAGGAATGTATACCATCTATCGTTGTGTTTATATGTCCATCCATCTGCAATCATTATTCCAATTATTGTATTAGAATTTTTTTCTGTTATTGCGTGTTTAATATCCGACATTGCTAAATTGTATGTTGCGTTGAGCAACATATCGTCGTCATAATAGTCTTCATACAAAAACCATAATTCTAAAAGAACAATTATTGGATTCATTGCTTTATAATAATTACTACAACAATTAATGGATCGTCGGTATAATTCCAAACACTGTGTGGCTCGAAGCTGGCGTTAAGTCCGATTATTGATCCGTTTATCATTTTATGCTTTGTATCTTTAATAAACATTCCACATTTTTCTATATCTGCTGAACTCGAATGTATAACGTTAATGATTCTAAAATTAGGATCCTCGTCGTCCATGTGCTCTGGAATTACTGTATTTGAATCAATTGACATGTACATTGCTCTAACAACATTTTTCATATTAGATATTATTTTGTTTTCTTCAATGAACAAATCTGAAACTTCGTTTGAAACAGGCTCGTCGAGATTAAAAAATTCTAATACACGAAACCTACACGCTTCTTCCTCGTACTTAATATCACTAACGTGCAATAAAGGAGCAGTGTCAATAAAATTGATAGATTTTATTGACACTATATCAATAACCAAATTTAAGTTGTTTTCTGTTTTGTATTCTTCTAAATTAACCATTGCCGGTTAGATCCTTAATTAAATTTTTATAATACATTTCTGTTTCGCTTTTTGAAACATTGCATAGTTTTGTTTCAATAAACTTTTGTAAAACATCGTTACCTACAAGTGTTTCATTTCTAATTGTATTTAAATCATTATGAAAATTTAAAAAATGTCCAAATAAATCGTCTGCGTTGTCATTCATATAAGATAAAATTGATTTATCAATGATGTATTTTTTATAAATGTTTTTTAATTCTGTTGGCATATTTCGTATGCTTAAATGCTCTGGATATTGTATTAGGTCATAGTTCCACGCAAACTTGGGGTAATATTCTTTAAAATAATTTTTAATTTCTTCTACAAATATTGCATTATATATTCCTACCGTAGTTAAAATGTTAATTGAAAAATTGTCGGTTAATGTGTGATAAAAATCTAAGTTTTGTTTTATATCATCAAAGTCACTGTTTTTTCTAATAAAATTATTCAAAGGTCCTATTGCATCTATGCTAATTGTTATAAACACCGATTTAAATTTTTTTAAAATGTCTATAGTTTCATTGTCGGGCTTAATTGTGCCATTTGTAAAAAAATCTATTGAGATGTTCTTTACGTCTGTTTCTTGATTTATTTTTTTTAAAAAAGGGTTAAAGTGAGGACTGTATAAAGGTTCGCCACCGGTAATGTCGTAATGCTCTACAGATGATAGATCTATTTCTCTATAAAATGTATTTTGAAAATATTTCGTTGGCGAAAACGTTGTGCCGTACAACTCCTTTTCTTCATCAAACCAAAGATGGCTATATCCGCTGCTGCACATTCTACATTTTAAGTTACATATGTTGTCAAACACAATGTTAAGATCTCTAACATTTATTTCAGTAACATGACCAAACTTTCTGATAGCCCGTTGTCTCATACTTTCCATTCCGCTTTGTTCCTGGAAGTAACACTGTTCGCAGCCCTTTATTTTTTTTCCATCCAGCATGCCTTGTCTAATCTGATTCATTTTTTTACTAAAAAATAAATCTTCAAATTTTCCTTGATCCATAAACTCGCCCGAATCCATAAATGCACAACACGGAAGTATAGTGTTTCCATTTTGTAAACTAGAATGCACCCAGGGCAATGGACAATATGTGTTAGACATATTCTGTCACCTGTAAAACTACTCTCGGAACATGACCGATGTTAGCTGCACCATGAGTATCTCTACTATCATAATACTCAAATACATCGCCGGCACTATAATCTTTGATTAGGTTGTTACCATAGACAAACAAGTGTCCTGGCTGAAAGTCTTGTAATGGAACCCAATACCTTTTGCAATCTTGATAATGTGTAAATGGATCAGTATGCATTGGCATAAACTGTCCTGGCAACAATTTAGTAATCCACCAATCGGTGTTTCCTCGACACCAAGTTGGATTAATATCGAGATTTAAATCTTGTTTTTCATATACCCACCAATTGACTGCTGTAAGATCGTATCCAGCTTCTTGTGCTCGTTGGTATTCTGCACTTTCTGCTGCGGTTTCTGGTGGCCAGTCTCTAGGCCTTGCTTGTCCATCCATGGATAAAACGAGTGTTCTCCATTGCGGATCGATCCAGTTTGCAAAATTACCTCGATAAATCAATAGTGCTCCAAATAGTCGATACCCAATTTTTTACGAAATGAATTGCTAAACTTACAGTCAATTCTCATTCCGTATTCAACTTCTTTGCTTTCTTCTCCGCCGTGCCAATCTTGATCATTCCAGAATGCAGCATTAGCGTTTATATAATATTTGTTTTCTGTATCTGGATCCCAAATATAGAATCCACGTTTTGTTCTATAACGAATGTGAATAAATTCGTTGGTATGTGGAGTATATTGGTGATCGCCTAGCACACCGTTACGTGCGTCTAAGTCTCTATGCTCAAATGCTCTACCATTATGATCGCAATGAAAGAAAATTACTCTACCAATTCTATCAATTATTCCGGATTGCTGTAAATTTTCAACCCATTTAACAACACCCGGAAAGTACTTCGACTCTTCAGTTTTTTGACGTTCAGCATTGCGTTCGTTCCAATCGCCTTGATCCCATAAAAAATAATAAGTGTAGGGATCGTTTGCACCCATAACTGTTTTTAAGTAACGTGTAAAAATGTTGCGATTTCTAAAATCTTTTAAATCTGTAAAATACATAGGATCGCCAGTTACACGTATAGGATGTGTTTCCGGTAGTGCTAGATATTCTTCAACTGCACTATAAATCGGTTTCCAGTTGACAATATAACTTGCATCCTTCCAATCAAACCCAGGAGTCATCCATGTGCCTTCTTTTGCATAGTCTTTTGCTAGTGCAAAACCCTTTGCAATTTCTGGATGCAGATTTTTAAAGCCTTTTATATCCAAGTAAGGATCTAAGTCGATATACGGTTTTGTTCCAATTCCTCTAATCATACACATACTTATCGCTAATTATTGTTATGAATACACAGTTTGAGTACTATTACAATAATGTTCCAGGAAAAGGATTGTGCAGAAACAATCTTATATACACTAGCCTAATTTCAAAAGATCGCAAAACTTTTTGTCAATGGTATTACAACGATGAAAATTATCATGGCGGGCATAATGAAGTTGTAGATCCACGGTTAATGGAAGAAAAATGGCATAGAGAAATTAAATTTTTAAGTATTATGGCCAGACATTATCCCGAGCATGTTCCGACAATTGACACCGTAGATCACATAAACAAAAAAATATACTTTGATATAGATGGGACGGATTTTTGGGAACAAGCACAGTGTTCCCAAAATAATTATGATAAAGTTTTACCTAACTGGCGAGAACAAATGCTTGATATTATTCGAGCACATGCCAGTCTCGGAATATACAAATACAGTATGCACCCAAGCAGTTACTTTGTTGTAGATGGAAAATTAAAAAGTATTAACTATTTTTTCTCTTATGACAGTAATGATGAAAAAATTAGTTTGACAAATGTAATGAGTCATATTAGTATTAACAGAAGAAATGATTTGTTACCAAAAATGACTAGGTTAGGTATCGATGTAGACAAGCCTACTTCTTTTTTTGATATACAAATGTTGGCATTTGAAAGTTTTAAAACAGACTTTCTTGCTGATGCAATGGATGAAGCATGTTCCATATACAAACATACAATGAAAATTTAGACTTAACTGAATATTATCGTCTTGCAAACGAGCGTGGATTTTATAATAACAACAGTAAAGAAAAGTTAATAGATACATGGTTACATATGGATCGTTGGCAAGTATGGTTGCTTTATTACAACGATCAAATTGTAGGATCTATTGCTGCGCATAGTTTAGAAGAACTAGGAGTGCTAGGCGATGCATATCGTATTGCTGCTAGAACTTGTACATTCGACGATTTAACTGGGCAACGTAAAACTTTAAGAACAGCAAACACTATTATTGCAAAGCATCAAAATTTAACAGCACAGTTGCTATTGCCACTGTGTATCGAATGGGCAGGCAAAGACAAAAACTTGTATATAAGTTCAAATGAAAATGACACAGGAACACAAAAATATGTTCATAGATTATACTGTCCGGGACTTAAAAAAATAAACGTGTTGGAAGAACCCGTTGAACTAGAATACCGAGGTGCTATTCAAAGTTTTTGGCGTATGAATGTTACTGAATTTTATCGTCAAATGGAAGAGTATTGGTGGCCAGAAGCAAAGCAAGCACTCAACAACTATAGATCAAGAACTGTTTGATAAAGGTTGTTGAGTTCTGTGTGATCGGGATTTGCTTTTTTTAATTGATTGTAAACAAACGGTGTTAACTTCCATCTAAACTCTATTTGACGTATTGACGGCTTTTGTGCCCAAAATATAATAGTATCGACAATGTCTTGTTTGGTAATATTATAATCGCTAACAAATGCAGCTGGATCGTTATTGTTAATTTGAGTTCCTTCAATAAATCCTAAATCTAAATGTAATATTGGAATTCCGTTTGGATTTATACTTTCTAATCTACATGCTTCTGCTAGGTGTTGTTTATCGTTAACATAATCTGTGAGTATAAGGTTAGGATAAAATCTACTTACACTGCCCATTACTACCATCATATCTACTTTATTTTTCAGTGCATGAAATAATTTTAATTGTTGACTACCTCGATAAGCATTGTTAATAAACATTTCTGCACCGGTAGCTTCTTCTACAATTTTATCAAAGTCGTGTTCTATGTCGTAACCATTGCTACGACTCATTCCTATAATTTCACGGCAACTGACTTCTTTAAATTTATCATAGATTTCTTTTCCAATCCCTGATGTATGTCCTGTAATTGCTATTTTCATAATGCACTATACCCTATTGTGGTAATCCTAGGATTTGCTAACCAAATATTTATACTATCGTAAACAAGTTTATAATCACTGTATGATGTACCTGTAAGTCTTAAATATAGCATAGGATGTTTGGGCTCTGCTGAAATCTTATTAAAATATAATTCTAATGTGTTTTTGTGCTGACTATAAACTAAGTTGTTAACGTCAGGGTGTATTGATGCAATACTACCCATAACTACAACATTTGCATGAGAATTTTCTAATGACTTTAAATAGTCGATTTGTGTTCCATTTGCATATGCATTTAATATAACAATATCATCAACATCAACTTGAAAACAAATCTTTGCAATATCTTTTTCTAAGTCGTAGTTGTTAGATCTACTATAACCCCTAACATCATGCATATCTGTTATAAATGCACGATAAAGGTATTCGCCTAACCCGCGACTATGTCCTACAACGTGTACTGTCATCCTACTAGATCATCTAAATTATTAAAAAAGTCGTCACCCAGATAAGTTTCTATAATTGCTCTGAGATCGTCGTGTTCTTTAATGTTATGCAATTTTCTCCATAGCACTACGTTTGCTTGTTGTATCTGCATAAACTTTTTTAAATAAAACGTATCTGTAATAACTGGTTCACTCATTTCTCTAACTCCGTTCGAGAATTATAACCTACCCTAGGTTGGTCAGAAAAGAAACAAGCCGATACCCACTTTATTCCTTCTGATATAATTTTACTTTCGTGTATTGTGCTCCAATTTGTTTCTTCGTCATAGCACTGTTTAAAATACAAAAAGGATCCTGCTTTTGGTTTAACCGATACTCCCAATTTAGGAAAGTTTGTTTCGCCTCCTTCAAAATTATCATTAAGATAAAATACGCCAGATCCTACACGATCGCCGCCGTGTTTGTAATAATTAATCTGCCGAGGATCGTAAGGATAGTCGTGATGAAGATCCAAAAACTGCCCAGTTTCATAATTGTAAATGTCGCAGGCTTCTATATGATCAAACGGTATCTCTGCATATTTTACAATTGTACTTGCAATAATATCATAGTGACGCGGATCCATACCTAAACTAATTCCACGCTGCTCAACTAATTCTGTTACTTGTGCAAAACTTTCACGCCGCGATTCTGTTCCGCTGCTTGGATTCATTTTATCTCGTTTATGTTTTGTTATAATCGTATTGCAAATTTCAACTGGTAACGCATTTTCAAAAACTACAATACTAGGAATATCAAGATATGTTACTACTTTTACGTCATTTCCTAAATCTTCAAGAAATTCTCGCGGATCTCTATCTGTTTTTCCAGTAACTTTAACATTTTTAGCAATTGCACCATACTTGTCGTCTTGCTCTCTATTAAATGTTACAGTTTGCATTTCAAATACAACCTGAGGTTCGTGCTGTATGTTATCTTGTTCAACGATAACCAAAGCGTTATCGATATCTGCTACAATAAATCCATAACGCTTTGCATCATTATACCATTTAATTACACCTGTTTCCATTAGTTCACCACAAATTTAAAAGATACTTAGGAGTTATTCCACAGTTGGTTCCGGCGTGCCAATATCTCCTACTATCCCAACGATAAGCCGATCCTTGGTTTTCATTATAAAAACACCGGTCGTTGGCGATAAACACATGACCCCACTCTGGCTTACCAATATGACAATGATATCTATAAGTATCACCTAATGTTGCTTCGTCGTCATGTACATCCCAGTGTATAGGAGCAAATCTTCCAATGTTAATTCTGCTAATCCACGCAGTTTTGTAATTTGGAATTTCAAAAAATTCAACAAACTTGTCAATTACACTTTGATCGAATTGCTGTCCTGGCAAAAACATATCCCATCCAACTGTGCCGCCGGCATCGACAGTTTTATATTCTGCTGCATCCCACATATCTAATATTACGTCAAGATCGGGTAGATTGTCACCACGTTTATGACTAGGTCCTATGTATGCTGGCGTTGTATTTGCACAATCTTCGATTACTGCATTCCAGTCAATGTGCTTACAATTTCCTATATAATTTATAGTCATCTCGGTCTTCCTACAAAATGAAAAAGATATTGCGAATGTATTCCACAATTTGTTCCGGCATGCCAACTTTTATAATGGTCCCATTTATAAATTTTATGCTGTGGAATATTATGAAACGCAGTATCTTCTAAAATTAGAACACTTCCCCAACGTGGTTTGTCTATAAAACAGACCCATCGTTCAATAGCACCGTGTTCTAACCATTCCGCTTCGTGATCTTCCACATCCCAATGATATGGAACATTTCTTCCAGGTACAACTTCACTTACAAAAACACGAAGCGGATCTGCATTTACTAAGTCAGCAAACTTTTCTTGTACACCGATGTCAAAGTGATGTCCTGGATAATAGTCGTGCCAAAATATTTCGTCTAAGTTGTAACCAGCATCAACCCATACTCCTAGCACTTCGTGATAGTTGTCTAGTACAAAACCCTCAGCTTCTGACTCACTTCTAGCAATTACGCCAAGTGGCGTATTTCTATCACCAGTGTTGCTGTTTATACAAAGTTCAACAACACTGTCCCAATCAATAATACCTTCTGTTGTTCCAAAATAACTAGACATTGAAAATTTCCTTGTATATGTAACTCATATCGCTGTTACCCCAAAGCACGTGAGTTTCTAAACTACGTTTAAACATTATAGATAGATCTATAAGATTATCTTTTGTTTCTCCAGTTTCCGCAAGTCTAAAACGTGCCGAATCATGAATAATTGCTTGCATATATTTTTCTTCTATATACGGATATTTGACTGGAACAACTCCATACCAGTCTATTGCTCTCATATTACCATAGTTGTCAATATAATGGCAATGAGGATACATTGTTAATTTATAGTAACCTGTATTATATTGATCTATAACGATGTCTTTTATCATATCGTACCATCGTAAATCTAAACGCATATCTCCGTATATAGAATGATTACAATTATTATTATACCATTTTATAAAAATGCGTTTATGTTTTTCGTCAATGTCTATAACTTCCGGGGCATACGGTTTATTACTAAAAAGGTTTATATGTTTTACTTCTTGTTCAAAAAAGTAATCACAAATTTCCTTTGTATATAAAGGTCTTTCCGAATGCATACGCTGGTATGTGTTGTGCCAGTCATAGTTTGCACAAAATGTTTTGCCATCTAAACTTACTAATGGCTCATAAGTTTGCTGGGCCATTCCTAAGTGCCCGTCGTGATATTTTAAAAATGGTTTCCAATTACTGATATTCATATTTAAACTGCTCTGGTATTTGGTTAACACATTCGCTTATATAGATACTTTCCAAATCAAAATAAACACTTGCCATACTTACTTCAAAGTTATTGATTATACCGCGCTTTACTGCATTGTTAAGCCACGGGCTAAGTGCATTATCAAATCTGTAACGTGCATTTTCTCCAGATAACCGTATAAAAAAATTAACAGGATTGATCAACTTATTGTAAGGCAATAATTCTCTTACTAACAATTGTACTCTAGGATATTCTCCTGCGTTTATTGCTGTGTGTATTCTTCCTGCATCCATACGATACCATATGCCATCTTGGGTTAAGGGATACGAAACATTATATTCAAGATCGTGTAGACTGCAATATGTGCCGGAAAGATTTAAATGATATCTATCGTCGATATCTGCATGAGCAAAATAACATTTGCCAGGTTCTAATTTTACTAATCTTGCTTCTCCTATAGGAAATGGTAAAGCTTCAATTGCAGTGGCAATTGCAGTGTCTTTGTATTCTGGCAATATTTCCCAAGGATCATAAAAAAAATTTCCTGTAGCACAATTTAATGCTAGTTTGCCATCTCGGGCAAACTCCGCACATACAGGCAAAATATTTTTGTAAACACTATATTCTGTTTTTTGTAACATATAGATATTTACCGCATTGTCTTTAAGTGCGTATATAACTTGATAAGTACGTTATGAACATCGATGGTGTGGAAATACCTTTAAATAAAGATTGGCAAAGGATTGGTATTAGTTTAAGCGGTGGTGCAGATAGCGCACTACTTGCTTACTTCATAATGGAAAATACATCAGCTGATATTTACTTTACTACACAAATACGAATGTGGAAAACTAAACCGTGGCAAGAATACGTTGCACGAGACGTAGTACATTGGTTTCGTCGGCGCTATCAAAATCGTATAGAACATTTAACAAATTTTGTTCCTCCCGAAATGGAAGAACCTAACACAACTTACATCACAGACGAATACGGAAAACTAAAACCGGGAAATCGAATAATACTTAGAGCGCACAACGAATACGTAGTACACAAGTATAAATTAAATGCGTGGTATGCAGGTGTAAACTTAAATCCTCAAGAACCTTTAGAAGGTGCTCCAGTAGATAGAAACACTGCTATTATTTCTCCTGTTTTAATACACATGGGTATACCTGTGCACCATCCGTTTGTAAATGTTCAAAAAGATTGGATTGTACGCAGATACATAGAAAATAATATAAATGATTTGTTTAACATAACTAGAAGTTGTGAAGGCGAATTTAAAAATTTAAATTATACTAACTACACACCATATCAAACGGTTCCTACTTGCGGAACTTGCTTTTGGTGCTTAGAAAGAGAATGGGGAATAAAACATGCATTCAAGTAAAACGTTTTGTATGCACCCATTCACTGGATTAGCTACTAGAGAGGACGGTGCTGTTAAAGTTTGTTGTCGCAGTCAACCAGTTGGATGGATTCAACACGAAAGTTTAGAAGAAATTTGGAACAACAACCAAATGCGAGAAGTAAGACGTCAAGTGCTAAACAATGAACGTCCTGCTGTTTGTATACCTTGCTTTGATTTAGAAGATCAGGGTGTAGAAAGTTTAAGACAACGACACATTAAAAATACGTTTCCAGATAGTAGAGTTAACCTTTATCCAAATGCACTCGATAGTTTACAAGATGATTATTCAATGCCGTTTGAACTTCCTACAATAGAAATTAAAATTAATAATCTTTGTAACTTAAAATGTAGAATGTGCAATCCTCTTGATAGCACACAATGGCGAGACTGGAGTAGTGTTGTTGAGTTTTATCAAGAAGAAAACAACTATCTAGTAGATGCTGTTGCTAAATTAGGACTAGATAAGCGTCCGCACATTGATTTATTTGTCGAGCGTGAAGATTTTTGGACCAACTTAGAAAAACTACTTCCATACTTTAGGCGTGTGGAATTTGCCGGTGGCGAACCATTAATGGATCCTAGTCACTATCGTATATTAGACATGCTTGCACCCTACGGAAAAGACATAGAACTAAAATATGCAACCAACGGAACTGTACTAGGCATTAAAGGCGGAAGAACTATACACGACTACTGGCCAAAATTTAAAAGCGTAAAGGTAAACGTTTCTATAGACGGTATACACGATGTATATGATTATATCAGAAGCAATGGCGATTTTAAAACAGTAGAAGAAAATATTAAGATTATTAAAAGTATGACAAATGTTCCGTATGTTGTAGGAGCGTTTACCGTGCAAGCCGGTAATATTATGCAAATTGATCGTGCAATATCATACTTTTTAAATGAACTGGGTATTGTATTTTATAGCCATCGTGTAAATTACCCTAATGTACTTTCTGCACAATGCATACCTAACAATCTAAAAACTGTTGTTATAAATAATTTGGAAAAATTAAAGGATGAGGTTGTTGAATATCCTATTATGAATATGCATCCTAGTGTACTTCCTATCACCTTACAACAAATTGATGATAACATTAATTTCTTAAAAGGAAAAGATCTAAGTCATATGTGGAAAAAAACTGTCGAGTTTAATCAACGGTTAGACTTAACTAGAAATCAAGGTCCGTTTGAAAAAGTAGTGCCAGAATATGCTCCATACATTTAATCTAACGCTAGGCAATGTTTTAC
>Ga0255080_1000210_pt1 | contig 12800 bp, 10 predicted proteins | sample Colum_Atlam_RepC_FD_188467 | JGI IMG/M metagenome (GOLD analysis project Ga0255080, IMG submission 188467) | Freshwater microbial communities from Columbia River, Oregon, United States - Colum_Atlam_RepC_8h | ecosystem: Environmental > Aquatic > Freshwater > River | place: USA: Oregon...
CATCGCTCCCCAATGCCAGAGGATTTGGTTGCCCAAATTGAGCCGATTCATCAGGTCGTCAAGGCTTTAGGTTGGCCGGTATTGATGATCTCTGGTGTAGAAGCCGATGATGTAATTGGGACCTTAGCGAGGCAGGCTGCAGAAATGGGATGGTCAACAGTGATCTCGACTGGCGATAAGGATCTCGCACAATTAGTGAACGATAAGGTCAGTTTAGTAAACACTATGAGTAATGAGAAATTAGATACCCAAGGTGTCGAGGCAAAATTTGGGGTTGCTCCTAACCGAATTGTGGATTACTTAACAATTGTTGGTGATAGCGTCGATAACGTACCAGGCGTTTATAAAGCCGGCCCCAAAACTGCAAACAAATGGTTAGCCGAGTATGGTGATCTTGACAATGTGATTGCACATGCTGCGGACATCAAAGGGGTGGTGGGTGATAATCTGCGCGCTAGCCTAGATTGGCTACCCAAGGCGCGGGAACTTCTCACTGTTAAATTGGATTGTGATTTAACACCACATATTGCTTCGTTACATGACCTGCATGCAAAACCAGAAGATCATGATCGCCTCAAAGAACTTTTTGAGAAATACTCGTTTAAGACTTGGTTAAAGGAAATTGGTGAAACTGGTAACAGGAGCAAACCAAATTTTGCTACCCAAGGTGGTGATGAGGTGCTTAAGACTCTTTCGCAAGACAAAGGAGATATTCAAGCTAGTCCAGCTGCCCAAAATAAGCCATCCTCATCCCATTTGTCAGATTTGCCGCGTAATTATGTCTGCATTACCGATAAGACTGCTTTTCAGGCATGGTTGCAAAAAATAGAGCAAGCGTCTCTTACTTGCATTGATACCGAAACCACTAGCCTTGATGCGATGCAGGCGGAGTTGGTTGGCATTTCACTATCAGTGAAAGTGGGGGAGGCCTGTTACGTTCCTGTCGCGCATCGAACGGGTGAGGAGCAGTTAGACCGTGCCTGGGTTCTTGCACAACTAAAGCCTTGGTTAGAAAACCCAAACGCTAAAAAGGTGGGCCAGAATCTTAAATACGATATTCATGTGCTTGAGAACTATCAGATTGCGATGCAGGGTGTGACCCATGACACCTTAATGGAATCTTATGTGCTGGAGTCGCATCTCAGTCATGGTATGGATAGTCTTGCTGAGCGTCATTTAGGCATGAAAACAATTCATTACGAGGACGTCTGTGGTAAAGGCGTACACCAGATTGGATTTGACCAGGTCGACCTGAAAACAGCGACTGACTACGCCGCAGAAGATGCCGATATCACCTTACGACTCCATCAGTTCTTATGGCCACAATTAGAGCAAGAGCCCGGCTTGCGTTATGTGTATGAGCAGATTGAGATGCCAGCAATGCGTGTTTTGGGAATCATGGAGCGCAATGGCATTACGATCGATAGTGCAAAACTGGCTCAACAAGGTCAAGAGGTAGGAAAAAAATTATTAGCGCTTGAAAAAGAAATTCATGAACTTGCAAAACAACCTTTTAATATTCAGTCACCTAAGCAAATTGCTGAAATCTTATTTGGTCAATTACAACTTCCGGTTGTTAAGAAGACACCATCGGGAGCGCCATCTACCGATGAAGAGGTATTGCAAAAGTTAGCCGAGGACTACCCCCTACCAGCTCGAATCTTAGATTACCGCAGTCTGGCTAAATTGATGTCGACTTACATTGAGAAACTACCAAGAATGATTAATCCAAAGACCGGGCGTGTGCATACTAATTATGCGCAAGCTGTGGCTGTGACGGGTCGTTTGGCATCCAGTGAACCTAACTTGCAGAATATTCCGGTTCGAACCGAAGAGGGCCGCAGAATTCGAGAGGCTTTTGTACCTGCTCAGGGCTACCGCTTAGTATCTGCCGACTATTCGCAGATTGAGTTGCGCATCATGGCGCATATCGCCGAAGATGAAAACTTGCTCGCTGCATTTAGGGCGGGTAAGGATATTCACCAAGCAACTGCTGCCGAGATTTTTGCAATTCCTTTGGAGCAAGTTAGTTTAGAGCAGCGCCGTTACGCCAAGGTTATTAATTTTGGTTTGATCTATGGCATGAGTGCTTATGGATTGGCTGGCAATTTGAAGATCGAGCGCGCAGCAGCGCAAAAGTACATTGCAACCTATTTTGAGCGTTACCCCGGGGTTGCTGCATACATGGAGCGCACTCGTGAAGAAGCTCGCGCCAAGGGCTATGTTGAAACCGTATTTAGTCGGCGTTTATGGTTGCCTGAAATTAAAGTAAGTGGACCCCGCCGCCAAGGTGCTGAGCGCGCCGCCATTAATGCCCCAATGCAAGGCACTGCGGCAGACCTGATTAAATTAGCAATGGTAGCGGTGCAAGATTGGCTGGAACGTGAGAAATTAAAGACCCGGATGCTTTTGCAGGTTCATGATGAATTGGTATTTGAGGCTGCGCCCGATGAACTGGAGCATCTAAAATCATCCCTACCTGGATTAATGGGTTCGATTGCACAATTAAAGGTACCTTTGATTGTCAGTATTGGTGTGGGCGACAATTGGGAAGAAGCGCATTAACGGTATCAACAAATCAATGATTGAGGAGATAGATGATGAGCGTCAAGATAAAACAAGAGCAATCCAGCCGCCGTGCTTTTATGAAGACCTCCCTGAAGGCCTCGACGGCTTCAGTGACGGCTAGCGCATTGGGCTTAGGTTTTGTAGCAGCGTCAGAGCCAGTGATGGCACAAGCGATTAAGACCGACTTTGCGGGGATCAAGGCAGGAGAGCAAGATATTACTGTCGGCAGTTTTAATATGCCCGCCTATATCTCTCGGCCTGAAAAAGCCTCTGGTCCATTACCGGTTGTGATCGTAGTGAGTGAGATCTTTGGAGTGCACGAGTATATTGCAGATACTACCCGCCGTTTTGCAAAATTAGGTTATCTCGCAATTGCCCCCGAGTTCTTTACTCGCGCGGGTGATCCAAATTCATTTGGAACTGTTGCAGAGATCCAGAGTAATATCGTCGCCAAAACACCTGACCCACAGGTTTTAGGAGACCTTAAAGCAGCAATCGCTTGGGCCGGAAAGAATGGCGGTGATCTAAAAAAAGTTGCGGTGACTGGATTTTGTTGGGGTGGTCGCATTACATGGTTATCAGCAACGATGCCGGAGGTAAAAGCAGGTGTTGCTTGGTATGGACGCTTGGTCGGGGATAAAACGGCTAATAATCCCAAGCAACCCGTGGAGATTGCTGCTGATCTCAAGGCCCCTGTTCTTGGTTTATATGGATCAGCCGATACCGGTATTCCTTTAGATACCGTAGAGCAGATGAAGGCTGCACTTTCAAAAGCAAGCTCTAATCCTGCCGCCAAGGCATCCAAGTTTGAGATCTATCTCGAGGCGCCCCATGCGTTTCATGCCGATTACCGTGCAACCTATCGTGAGGGTCCCGCAAAAGATGCTTGGGCAAAATGCTTGGCTTGGTTTAAACAACACGGCGTTGCTTAAGACCATCTAAATCAATTTCATTTAGGCCATTTTTGAACCTCAGCACACTTCAGTTAATTATTTTGGTAACCGCAGGGGCGGGACTAATTAGTATCTTGACGGCTGCTAGTTTGTCACTAACCCTGCTTGCCAAAATTGTGAACAATATGGTGAGCCTATCAGTCGGTATTTTGTTAGCCACTGCTTTTTTGCATTCTTTGCCTGAAGCCTTTGAGTTAGCAGGTGCACAAGTCCATTATTTATTTGCCACCCTTTTAGGTGGGCTCTTAGGATTTTTCTTATTGGAGAAAATCGCTTTATTGCGTCACAGTCACCATCATGAGGGTGATGGTCATAATCACCATCATGGCCATGATGCAGAGGAAGCGGGAAGTAGCGGTTGGATGATTTTGGTAGGGGATGGAATCCATAATTTTGTAGATGGTGTATTAATTGCTGCCGCCTTTATGGTGGACATTCAGGTCGGTATCTTTACCGCCGTTGCAATTATTGCGCACGAGATCCCGCAAGAGATTGGTGATTTCATTATTTTGTTAAATGCAGGGTTCTCAAGAATGCGCGCGCTTTTGTATAACGCAGTTAGTGGCTTAATGGCGGTACTCGGTGGTGTATTAACCTTTTATTTCTTAGAAAAAGCGAATCAAGCCATGCCGTATTTACTAGTGCTTGCTTCGAGCAGTTTTATCTACATTGCCGTGAGTGATTTGATTCCCCAAATGCATCGCCGACCCCACTGGCAAGAGTCTCTTCGTCAAATCGTTTTGATTGCAATTGGTGTTGGCATTGTGGTCTTTTTAACAGACCACCACCATTAGTAATTTGTGTAAAGCTTAAGTTTCAATAGGGCGTTTAGGATCAGAGCACCACTCACTCCAACTACCGACATGGAGGCGCGATCCAGCTAAGCCTGCAGCCTCCATCGCTAAGAGGTTGTGACAAGCGCTAACTCCAGACCCACATGAATGAATAATCATGCCCGGTTTTTGTTGACCAATGAGCAAGACAAACTCTTTATAGAGCTGCTCCGGAGACTTGAACTTACCGGCCACTAAGTTTTCTTTAAAGCATCGATTGGTTGCCCCTGGTATGTGGCCACCCACGGGATCTAGAGTTTCGTTCTCACCCCGAAAGCGATCAGGTGCTCGCGCATCGATCACCATCTTGCGATCATTGGCCGCAACATTTTTTTCCATTTCATCAATGAGAACAACACCCTGATAGGGATAAACATCGGGCATTGCGCTCAATGGTTTTGGTTCCCTTCCTATAGAACCAATGCTGCCATTCCAAGCATCCAACCCACCATCTAAGACTTGCACGGACGCATGGCCAATGGAGCGTAACATCCACCATAGACGACTTGCGAAGGTCCCGCCATGACTATCATAGGCAACAACATGGGTGTGATTAGCGATCCCCAATCGTTGACGTGTCTTGGCCCAGTCTTCTGCAGTGGGTAGGGGGTGCCTACCATTACTTCCAGTTTTTTTGCCGGAGAGGTCTTGATCGACATTGACATAAATGGCGCCTGTAATATGGGCCGTCTTGTACATTTCGTAACCCGCTTTTGCATTGGTGAGATCAAAGCGACAGTCGCAAATCAGGATATCACTTCCCTCATTAATTAACTCTTCTAATTGATTGGCTGTGATGATAGGGTTCATACGACTCCTTGCTCGAACTAGAGTTGGAAATTGATTTCGCGACGATACCACTCATGAAAATGCTGCATGCCATCTTCCATTGGACTTTGATAGGGCCCCACTTCGTTATCACCACGAGCCATTAGAGCGGCGCGGCCTGCATCCATCCGTTCAGCAATCTCATCATCCTCGATGCAGGTTTCCATATAGGCGGCTCGTTCAGCCTCGACAAACTCACGTTCAAAAAGAACAATTTCTTCAGGATAGTAGAACTCGACGATGTTGCGGGTTTTGTTTGGTGCAATTGGATGCAAAGTGGAGATGCACAGAACACCAGGGTACCACTCCACCATTACATTGGGATAGTAGGTTAACCAGATTGCACCGTGCTTAGGCATTTGCCCTTTGTGGTGACGTAAGACCGCATCATGCCAGGCGCGATAGGTTGGTGTACCAGGTTTACTTAATTCTTTATGGATGCCAACCGTTTGCACGCTATGCCAAGAGCCAAACTCCCAATGGAGGTCTTCGCAGGAAACGAACTTACCCAAGCCTGGATGGAAGGGGACGACATGATAATCCTCAAGATAAACCTCAATAAAGGTTTTCCAGTTGTAGTTGCATTCATGCACTTCAACATGGTCTAACAGGTAACCAGAAAAATCGAGATCCTTCGCAACCCCCAGTTTTCCTAAATCCGCATGAACGTCACGAGGCCCCTCAAACAAGAGACCTTGCCAGTTTTGCAATGGCGACTTCCCTAAATGCAAGCACGGCTTATCACCAAAGTGCGGCGCCCCAAGCAACCGGCCTTCAAGATCATAGGTCCAACGGTGAAGGGGGCAAACAATATTGTCTAATTGACCGCTGCCATTGAGCATTAAGGCTTGACGATGGCGACAGACGTTAGAGAGAAGTTCAATACCATCATTTCCCTCGCGATTGCGCACCAAAATACGACCTTCGTTCTCGGCAGCTAAGGTACGGTAGGATCCCTTCTCGGGAACCATGAGCTCGTGACCCACATAGCCCGGGCCTTGCTTAAAGAGCAATCGCATTTCACGTTGAAATAAATCAACATCAAAATATGCCGAAACCGGCAGTTGTAAATTGGACGGCGCAAGAAACTGCGCGGTAGCCAGATTAGTCATTCTCCCCACCCCCGAAAAAGTCAGCCGAAGCTAAGCGGAACAACCAATCCAACCATCGACATGTCGATATTGGAAAGGAAGTAAGAATTATACCCACTAGGAAATTCTGGGGCTAGAAACCTTGCTGAGCAAGATGGGTGCAAGGTAAAGGACACCCCCTCATTGCCCTTATCAATTCAGTATTAATATGTCGCTATATGCCTAGCAAAAAAGTGAATTCAGCCGAAACCGACTCTACCGCTACTATTCCTGCGATTGATCCAGGTTTGCGCTATGAGGAAGCCTTAAAAGACCTCGAGAAATTAGTTAGCCAGATGGAGTCTGGCAAACTTTCTTTGGAGGAGACCTTGTCGGCTTATCAGCGGGGCACAGCTCTTTTAAAGCATTGCCAGGGGGTTCTGGCCCAAGTTGAGCAACAGATTAAGTTTATCGAGACCTAATTTATTAACACAATCTCGGATATGAGCCATTTTCAGATAGAGGCATGGCTTGCCTCACAATCCCAGCGTGCAGAGAACGCGCTCTTACATTATTTGGACTCTGAGAGCTCTACGCCTGAGCAATTGCACAAGGCGATGCGGTATGCAGTGCTAGGTGGTGGAAAGCGTATACGACCTTTGTTGGTCTATGCTGCCAGCGAACTTCGACCCAAGGAAATGCTTGATCAAGCATTGGTTGATACTGCAGCCGCCGCTATTGAAATGATTCATGCCTATTCCCTAGTACACGATGATTTACCCTGTATGGACGATGATGATCTTCGTCGTGGACGTCCAACCGTTCATAAGGCCTTTGATGAGGCAACGGCGCTATTGGTTGGTGATGCATTGCAAACTCGTGCTTTTGAGATTCTCTCAAATCACCAAGAATCTGATAGCCCACAAACGATCGCGATGCGTTTGGCCATGATTGAGGCGCTTGCGCTTGCTTCGGGCTCTAAAGGGATGGCAGGGGGGCAAGCCATTGACTTACAACACGTTGGCAAAAAAATGGATCTTCCCGCATTGGAACAAATGCATGCGATGAAAACAGGTGCATTACTAATTTGTGCCGTTCAACTGGGGGGGATTGCAGCCCAGGTTTCTAAAGAGGATTTAAAAAGCCTGCATTCCTTCGCTAAGGCCCTCGGCCTAGCCTTTCAGGTCGTTGATGATATTTTGGATGCTACTGCTGATAGCGCTACCCTTGGAAAAACAGCTGGGAAAGATGCTGCCCAAGATAAGCCTACCTATGTGACTCTGAAGGGTTTAGACTATGCACAAGAACTAGCAAAAGAACTAAAAGGGAGAGCTCTAAACAGCCTAAGTCAGTTTGGACCTGAAGCGGATGCATTACGCCATCTTGCAGGCTTAGTTGTGGACCGAAAAAAATAAGATGCTGCATTCAATTAACGACCCTAGCGAACTACGCAAGCTTGAGCGTGATCAACTCCCCGCCTTAGCGGATGAGCTGAGGCAATATATTGTTGACTCGGTCTCAAAAACCGGTGGACACCTTTCCTCTAATTTGGGGACGGTGGAGTTATCCATAGCACTGCATTACGTGTTTGATACACCGCACGACCGTATCGTGTGGGATGTTGGTCATCAAAGTTATCCTCACAAGATATTGACCGGTCGTCGTGATCGGATGAACACACTGCGACAGTATTCTGGATTATCGGGCTTCCCAAGGCGCGAGGAAAGTGAATACGATACCTTTGGTACGGCGCACTCATCCACAAGCATCTCCGCTGCAATGGGAATGGCGCGTGCTGCACAAACGAAGGGTGAAGACCGTGTGGCCGTTGCTGTGATTGGGGATGGCGCCATGAGTGCAGGGATGGCATTTGAGGCAATGAACAATGCTGGCGTCTATGAGACTATGCCTTTAGTAGTCATTCTGAATGACAACGATATGTCGATCTCACCAGCAGTGGGTGCGCTTAATCGTTATCTTGCCCGCCTACTGAGTGGCAATATTTATTCGGCAACTAAAAAAGGAATCGACTCGGTTCTCTCTTCGATGGCACCCCCTTTGCGTGAGTTTGCTAAACGCTTAGAGGATCACGCCAAGGGGTTTGTGTCTCCGTCTACTATTTTTGAGGAGTTTGGCTTTACCTATTTTGGCCCGATTGATGGGCATGATCTCAATACCCTAGTGCCGATGATGCAAAACGTTCGACGCCTAGCCAAAGAGGGTAATGGCCCACAGTTTTTGCACGTTATTACCCGTAAAGGCCAAGGCTATATGTTGGCGGAGGCCGATCCCATTCTGTACCACGGCCCTGGTAAGTTCAATCCGCAAGAAGGCATTAAATCCAGCGGGGCTTCGAAGAAGACCTTTACCCAAGTATTTGGGGATTGGTTGTGTGATATGGCTCAAGCAGATCCTAAGTTGGTTGGTATTACTCCTGCGATGCGCGAAGGTTCTGGTTTGGTTGAGTTTGAGAAGCGTTTTCCTGAGCGTTATTACGATGTCGGGATTGCCGAGCAACACTCCGTCACCTTTGCAGCGGGAATGGCTTGCGAGGGCATGAAGCCTGTCGTAGCGATTTACTCTACTTTCTTGCAGCGCGCCTATGATCAATTAATCCATGATGTCGCTTTGCAGGATTTGCCGATTGTCTTTGCAATCGATCGCGCTGGTTTAGTGGGTGCTGATGGCGCTACCCATGCCGGCGCTTACGACATTGCCTACTTACGTTGCATCCCCAATATGATGATCATGACCCCCGCTGATGAGGCTGAGTGCCGTGATTTATTAACCACTGCCTATCATCAAGATCATCCGACTGCTGTGCGTTATCCGCGTGGTGCTGGTATTGGCAATCCGCCCTCTAAAGAATTACGCACTTTACCCTTGGGGCGCGGAGAGATTCGTAGAAAATCAAGCGCCAGTGAAAAACGCTTAGCCATCCTCGCTTTTGGAACCTTACTCTATCCCGCCTTAGATGTTGCAGAAAAGCTCAACGCTACGGTTATCAATATGCGTTTTGTAAAGCCACTTGATATTGAGTTGATTCAAGCGTTGGCAAAAGACCATGATTACTTTGTGAGTGTTGAGGACGCGAGTGTTCAAGGGAGCGCGGGTAGCGCCTGTTTAGAGGCCATGAGTCAACTGGGGATTACTAAACCATTATTAGCATTAGGTCTTCCGGACACCTTTGTGGAGCATGGAGACTACAACTTATTAATGGCTAAATGTGGCTTGGATTCTGCGGGTATAGAAGCCTCAATACTTAAGCGCTTTCCAGATCTTGCCTCGCAATCTTTGGACCTAAAATTCAATCAGAACCAAGTCCCAGCAGGTAAATAGGTATCCCAAAAGACCTCATTTGTATTTTGAGGGAAAATAGCAATATGAATGATCTCAATACCTCCTTTTTAAAGATCACTGCATTGCCTGATGTGCAAAGTAGTGTGGATGACCGAGCCTTGGCAATTGAGCGGGTAGGTATTCGAGGAATTAAGCAACCTGTTTTGATGCGTAGCTCCAATGGATCATTTTCGACCGTTGCTAGCTTTGAGATGGATGTGGCCTTACCAGCCGATAAAAAGGGTACACACATGTCACGCTTTGTGGCCCTGATTGAGCAAGAGCACACAGAGATGGATAGCGCAACCGTAGCTTCATTGGTTAAAGAGATGCTACCTTTATTAGAAGCGAAGCAGGGGCGGATTCAGATGCGTTATACCCACTTTGTAAAAAAAATAGCACCTGTTTCTGCTGTGCAAAGTTGGATGGACTATCAAGTGACTTATTTAGCAGAAGCCACGCAAGGTATCGATGAGCAAATTGAAGTCGAATTGTACTTACAAGCAGTGGTGCCCGTGATGAGCTTGTGCCCTTGCTCGAAAGAGATCTCCGAGTACGGTGCGCATAATCAGCGCTCGCATGTCACGATCTTGGTGAAACTAGATTCAGATGCTCACCTCACGGTTGAAGAATTAGTTCGTATTGCTGAGAGCGAAGCCTCTAGTGAGTTGTGGGCGATCTTAAAGCGCCCAGATGAAAAGTGGGTCACAGAGCATGCGTATGAGAATCCTAAGTTTGTTGAGGATTTAGTGCGTGATGTCGCAAGTCGATTAAAAGATGACCAACGGATTCTGTCGTTAATGGTCGAAGCTGAAAACTTTGAGTCAATCCATAACCACAGTGCGTTTGCACGGATTTCTCTACCCTAATTTATCTAGTAAATTTAGCTCGTTTGCAGTAAAATAAAGAGATTGACATTATCCCTATTTGCTCTTATGACAAGTCAGCAACTGGATCAGATCCGGCATCTCGCTAGTCGGTATATCTGGTGGCACTCACCAGAAGAGGTGATGTCTCAACCTGATCGTTTGATCGCTCAAATCATGAATCTTGGTGACTATGCCGATGTTCAATATATGGTCAATGTAATTGGAACTGATCCCCTTCTTAAGGCCCTCTCCAGTGCGCAAGCCGGACAATTTAATTCTCGTTCTTGGCACTATTGGCATTATCGGCTTGGACTGAGATCATCCAAAGAAAGTCTACCCGCGCTTCCAAAACGTACCTTTTAATGAGTACGTTTCAGCCTCGTTTTGAAATTCTGCCACCTGCCCAGATCCAGTTATGGAAGGAACTTCAGCCTTTAAATACATTAGGCTTTGTTTTGTATGGCGGAACCGCGTTGGCACTTCGTTTAGGGCATCGTGTTTCCGTGGACTTTGATTTCTTTATAGAAAAAAAACTAAAGCATGCTGAAATCAAAAATACCTTGCCATTTTTATCAAAGGCGACAGTTATTCAAGATGAACCTAATGCATTCAGCGCCATTGTTTCCTATCGAAATTTTGCGCCCGGACATGTCAAAGTATCTTTTTTTGGGGATATTGGGTTTGGGCGCGTTGGCACACCTCAAGCCTCAGAGGATGGAATCATGCAGGTAGCATCTTTGGATGATTTGATGGCGACTAAATTAAAAGTTATTCTGCAACGTGCAGAAGCCAAAGATTATGGTGATATTGCTGCCATGATTAATCAAGGAGTGAGTCTTTCTAAAGGTTTAGCTGCTGCCCGTGAGATATTTGGTCCTAATTTTCAACCGAGCGAAAGTCTAAAGGCCCTTACTTATTTTGAAGATGGAGATTTATCTTCGCTAACTCAATCTCAAAAAGAAGTGCTTATACAGGCAGCTATTGCGGTACGAGATTTGCCTATAGTGGAAATTCAATCAAAGTGTTTGACTGCCTAGTCTGAGCAAAAAGACCCCACTTTAATTTGCTGGGCGATCTGATAAATCCCAACGCGGCTTGATATCAAAGCCACCCTGTAAGTTAGAGGGGTTAAATTCTTTTTGTAGTAGACGAAGAGTGCCCGCAAAGGCGATCATGACCCCGTTATCTGTGCAAAGCTCTAAAGGCGGGTAATGGACAGCCCCCCCTTTTTGATGAGCCATGTTTGTAAGTGCTGCGCGGAGTTGTCGATTGGCACCTACACCGCCAGCAAGTACTAGATCGTGACAACCCGTCTTATCGAGTGCGTTCATTGCTTTATGGGTAATAACCTCTACAAGGGATTCAACGAAAGCAAAGGCAATATCCCTGCGAAAGTTTTCGTTCAGAGTGTTGCTTGCTTCTGCTTTTTTGACCTGATTCAAAACCGCTGTTTTGAGACCCGAGAACGAAAAATCTAAATCTCCTGAATGCAGCATCGGACGGGGTAGTTCAAAGCGGCCCCGTTGGCCACCCTCGGCGAGTTTTGAAAGCGCGGCACCTCCTGGATAATCCAGACCAAGCAATTTGGCGGTTTTATCAAAAGCCTCCCCGGCGGCATCATCGACAGTTTCCCCTAAAAGTTGGTATTGACCTACTCCATTAACCAGCATGAGTTGGGTATGACCGCCAGATACTAGGAGGGCAATAAAAGGAAATTCAGGACCCCTTTTACCCTCATTCGCCAAGAGTGGTGATAAGAGATGGCCTTCGAGATGATGAACACCAATGATGGGCTTTTTGAGAGAGCTTGCTAGGGCATTGGCAAAGGCTGAGCCTACTAGTAGGGCCCCGGCCAATCCCGGTCCTTGGGTATACGCAATTGCATCAACAGCCTCTATCGGGCAATTAGCCTCTTTTAAGACCCTTTTTAGTAAAGGAATAACTCGCCGAATATGGTCGCGGGAGGCCAATTCGGGTACAACCCCGCCATAATCCTGGTGCATCTCAATTTGGGAGTGGAGGGCTTGACCTAAAACGCCTAAATGGGCAGGCTTACCCTGTTCCCAAGACCTTGAGTCATATAGGGCTAGGCCAGTTTCATCACAGGAGGTCTCAATGCCTAGAACTATCATTATTGTGGCTTATCATGCTAAAATCCGTGTTTTGGTAAATTTTGATCATTTTCTAGCAATAGAAGAGTAAAAGCGAGTAAAACAAGTATGACCACAGTCCGTCTTCGTGAGAACGAACCTTTTGAAGTAGCCCTTCGCCGCTTCAAGCGCACCATTGAGAAGAATGGTCTTTTGACCGATCTTCGCGCCCGTGAGTTTTATGAGAAAC
>Ga0255080_1000213_pt1 | contig 12721 bp, 19 predicted proteins | sample Colum_Atlam_RepC_FD_188467 | JGI IMG/M metagenome (GOLD analysis project Ga0255080, IMG submission 188467) | Freshwater microbial communities from Columbia River, Oregon, United States - Colum_Atlam_RepC_8h | ecosystem: Environmental > Aquatic > Freshwater > River | place: USA: Oregon...
TAATTAAGTTGTGACAATTGTTACATCGCCTATTATAACATTACTTATAAGGTGGTTAGGCGTTAATAAAGTATCAAATGAACTTGCTCCACCAACTGGATACCAACCCCATTCAATTTGACGGCTACCATCTTGAGGATAGCCATTATCTTGAATATTGTTAGAATTATTTTGTCCAGTTCGCAATCCTGTATTACCAGATACTTGATAAGATACATCTGGTCTTGGTTCACGTACCGCTTGCGGATCATTTACAGGATACATACCAAGCAATAACTGTGGTTGATCAGGCTCCCAGCATTCTGGGCATACTTTAACACTTATTTGCTTTGTTTTAAGTATAAGCTTTCTTAATTCTTTAAGCTTATAACGCTGACCACATCGGTCACATTCGGCAATTGAATTTTTACCACTTGAATACTTGGTAGCCATAGTTACCTTATATAAGACATATTTCTAGGCACAAATCTAATTGATGCCTTTTCTCTGTCCTCTTGAGATGCTAGATCCCATTGTTTTTCATAATCTGATTGTAAGAATGCTACTCTGTTTGGATCTACGGCAGGTGACTTAATAGATAAATAATAAGCCAATCCAGCTACCATACATGGTAAGAATCTAAATGGAATATCATTTACAGTAACACCAGTACCAGCATCTTGCACTCTACGCATTCTCCAGTAAACAAATACATACTGATTGCCAGGGGAATTAGGAGTTGGCCATACATTAACGCTTGGCAAGTTTTGTATTGTAATATAGTTAAATGGACTTGCTGTAGCTACATGAACTGCTGCAGTTGTATTGTTTTGACCACGAGCACAATTTAATAATTGGTTATTAGCGTTATCTACATTTGGATAGTAAATAGTTTCATTATCAATCTTAATAAATCCAGCTGATGCAATATTAGACACATCGCTTAATGTAATGGTTGTAGCTGTAGCGCTGATAGAAGCAGATAAATATACAGTGCTTTCATTAGACATACCAGACTGCCTATTAATCCATACTTGGATAGGACGACCATTGGCTAATTTGTTAGGAATTGTAGAATATGTATCTTCTGATATACGATTAATGTTAATGTCTTGTTGATTAGGACCACCGTTACCAGTACGAGTAATCATACTTAATAGATCAATAGTATCTACTGGAAGAGCATAAGTAGGCTGCCCTGTAGCCATAGTAATTTGACCTTCTTCAATAGTCCAAAGGTTAATACCACGATTAGCCCACTCAATCGTTAATAGATTAAGGCTTCGTCTAGCTGTTCTAAAATCATAACCAGTTCTTAATTCTAAACCACAACGCTCAAATGCCTCTTCAATGAGGTCATTCATGTTTAGGTTAAATAAACTGGTTCCTGTAGTTTCGGCCATGATTAATTACTTTTGCAGAATACGCAAATTTTTGATTTTCTTGATAAGCTTTTTCACAAATTTCTTAATCATATAATCCTTTATTTTTTAGCTGTTTTAGCAGCTTGTTTGAATTGTTTTGCTGTAGGTGCGCCTTTAGAACCAGGCTTACGCATCTTTTCACCAGAACCTTGAGCTATACGTGCCTTCTTAGCGTGAATATTGGCATAGAGGCCGACCTTGCCACCTTTAGCAAATTGAGTAAAGTCTGTATTATCTTTACGGGCTTTCTTTTTGCCCTTAGGCATTTTAGTTGGGGCTATATCACCCATACCACGAGAGGCTCTCATTAGCAGATTTTTCCTTTAGTTTTACCACGAATAGCACAACCGTCTGCACGAGCTGATGCTGAACCACCTTTAGCCATACATTTAGTTTTGCCACCACGTTTGTAATTGTCATCAAACTTTTTAACTTCTGTACTTGTATCATACATAGCTTTATTTTTACGATAAGACTCAGGATCTTTCATTTCTTCAACCTTCATTTGCTTTTCTTCAATCTTAACTTTTTTATCATCAGAAGGAGGAGTGATATCCTTAACAAATTTCTTGATTTTTTCAATAATAGCCATGATTATTCCTTAGCAAATTTTGCCTTTTGTTTTACCACGAACAGCAATGCCATTAGCTTTTGCTAATTGAGATGCTTTGCCACCAGCAGCCATACATTTACCACCCATTTTCATTTTATGCATTGATGATTCATGACCTTTTACTTCTTTTTTAGCAATCATTTTTGCATCTGATTTTGTTGCACATCCTTTAGCCATACCGCCTTTTTTCATGTAGCCCATTTTATTTCTAACCTCCGTTGGTAATTTTGATATTCCAGGATTCTTACTTTTGTCTACAGCTTTAAGTTTCCCGCCTTTTTTCATAGCTGGCATGCCCTGTGGTGCGGCCATAGCTGCCATAGGATTAACTGCTGGCATTACTGGGGCTGCTGATCTTGGCATTACAGGTGCTTCTGGTCTAAAAGCTAGTGCTGGTCGTTTCTTTGCACGTCCCATCATCATAGCCATTCTTGGGTTTGTTGATTTCTTTTTCATAATCATCCTTAGTTACATTTCCAACGTTTTAAAGAAGCTGCTTTACGAGTAGGTCTGCCTTTTTCATCTTTCATAGGTCCAGGCATTCCAGACATCCTTGCACAAAAAGATCTTTTACGAGCACCACCTTGTGGTTGTGGGGCTTTTAAATTAGATCCTGTAGCAGCGTTATACTTAGCACGGCCTTTAGCAGTTAATCCAGCACCTTTAGATACGGGTAATTTTTCCCCACGTCCTACTGCTAATGATACACCACCTTTTTTAAACTTTTTACTTTTATCAGCTTCTGCAAAATCTTTACCTACTGATTGAGGTATTCCAACCTTTTTAGCAAACTTAGGATTGTAAGCAACTGCTGTCATAAGCTTATGTTGAGCTTTAGATTTGCTTGGCATTATTTACCTAACCAGTGAGTTACCATCCAGCTAATGATACCAGAAAGAATGGTAGCGATAGCAATAAATACTTTCCAACCGCCTTTAATTTCTTCTAACGTCTTTTCAATACTATCAAGACGTTTTTTTAAATGTTCCATATCTTCCATAAGAGTATCCACATCAGACTGTATATGTTTAATTTCTACACCGTGTTCTATAACTTCACGTTCTGCGCTCATATATTATCCGTAGAATACTGTTACTGTCATGCTGGCTGGAGTTGTTGCATAAATGCCGTTATCGCAGCGAATACCTTCACCAGGAATAACGATATTAGATACTCCACCTGCATTTGCGGGAATTACAACTGAAAATACTGTAGTGCCAGCTGAGCCGTTTTTTAAAGTTAAAGTGCCTCCAGCTGTAGGAACACCAATAACCATACCTTTAATACGAGCAGGTCCAGCGAATACAGCAGAGTCAGTCTGAGCAGCGGCTATTGCCGTAGCTTTTACATCATATTGCATACCCATAATTAATCTCCTTAAATTATAAACAAAGGGGAGAAATCTCCCCCTAGATTAATTATTGTGTGTTATATGTTGCACGATCATCAGATTGAGCGTATTGGAATGTAACAAAACCTGTACCAGCTGTAGGTTGACCTACTGATGTTATTGTAACAACAAGAGCTGAAGAAGCTTGTTGGCTGTTAGCTGCTGCAACATCAACTGGTGTTGATTGCATATTAGTTAACTGTGCTGCTGTAAATGTAGGAGTTGTACGAGCTGCTGTTTTAGCATTAACACCAGAAGCATATTCAGTGCCAGCTGCAGTTTTACCAATAGTTAAAGTAGCTGATGTAGCTGAATCATATGCTGTAATAACATCAACAAAAATGTTAATAAGCTTAGATCCTGCTGGAACATAAACTGTTACGCTTTGAACTAATGTTGCATCAAATGTAAATGCTGTTTGTTGTGTTAATACTGTTGTACCAACGTTTTTGTATGGAGTATATCTATTTGTGCCTGATTTAACTGGGCCTGAGAATGTTGTTCTTGACATTGTTTTTCCTTCATAAAAAGTTAGGTTCATTAGTCTTTTATGCGTCTGCCAGGACAGTCTAATAAACCAGGATGTGCCTGGATATGGTTATTTTACAACACTTTTGCCTGTAAACGCTAGTTTTTTTATATTAGCAGGCAAATAAAAAAGGCCCTCCGAAGAGAGCCTTTTCCATCATCAAATGCTTAATTAAGCACCTGGTGAACCGAACATACCTAACGGATCTGAATATCCGAATGAGTAACGTTCACGTGATTTATAACGTACGTTACCTGTATCAAAGTCACCGTCCATTGAATTACTTAATGGAGTACGAACAAAGTGTTTCATACCATTAGGAACATCAGTTGTTAAGTACCAACCATTAGCGTCTGTCAAGAAGTGGTTAATTGTATAACCTTCTGGGATAGAGCCATTGTTCTTAATAGCATTGATATCATTGTCAGCAGTACCAACACGTAACTCAGTTTCCAATAAGCGAGTTGCAACGAATTGCAATGCTGGTGGAACGATAAGTTTTTTAGGTTTAGCAGCAATCAATAGACCACGCTCATCAGTCCAAGCTGCGATTTGAATAACTGCATTTTCCAATGAAGTTTCGTTCAAGTCAGCTGCTGTTGATGGTGTGTTACTATTTACGCCACCTGAAACAAGCGGATGGTCAGTAGCAAATAAAGCTTTGCCGTCACCACCAGCGTATGAAGCACTGAAGCCGTTATTAATAACTGCAGCAGCCTTCACTTGTTTCGTGTAAGACATAGCTCTCGCTAAAGCCTTTGTGTAACGAGCTGATAAAGAATCATATAAGTTATCTTCAATAGCTTCTTCAGTTAAGCTGAAGCCAAGAGCGATAGTTTCATGATTGTATCGTGCTGTCCAAGCTTCTTGAGCATTGTCATAAGCGATGGATGTACCTTCGTTTTTGACTGGTGCTGCTGAGAAACCTGATAGTTTTGTTTCTTCTTCAAATGAACGTTCAGAAGTCTCTGTTTCGTAGATTTCTTTATGTTCTTCGCCATATCTTGCATATTCTAAACCGAATAATGCATTAAGTCCTGGTAATAGCTCTTTAAGGAGCTGTGCACGTGAAATAGCCATGTTTTATTCTCCTAGTTAAGCTGTGTAAGCCACGCCTGTAAGGGCAGTGAGCTGTGGGTTGTTGACTTTTACAATTACTTCTGGATAAAGCGTTACGCCAGATAATACATATGCTGTATCTGGAACAACTGCAACTACTCTCCATGGTAATGTTGTAGCAGCACCAGCGGTATCTGCAGGTTTAACAATAGATGATTGTGCATTACCTGTTGTTGTAGAACCTGTACCGTTTTGGATTTCAGCTACGTTAGCACCAACGATAGTTGCATTAGCACCTGTTACTACTGTTGGAGCGCCTGAAGTTGTTACTGTCACCTTGAAAGAAGCTGAAGCATCAACCACTACATAAGCAATAGCATTAGTAACGCTAGTACCTGGGTAGTATTGAGCTTGAACTGTCTGACCTGATGAATTTGTATATTGAAAGCCTGTTGCAACACCGATAATAGTACCAGTAGTTGTTGCACCAGATAATTCAACTGTGCCGCCCGCTACGATTTTAACTGAAGAACCGTTATAGATTGGTGTGTTGTAAGAACTACCTATTTTATACTGTAATGTTGCACCAGCATAAGGCATACCATCATAACGATTAATCGCTTCAAATCCATAGGGTTTGTCAATGGTTGGATAAGCCATATTTAAAACTCCTTAAATTAAAAAATTAACCTTTGCCAAAACTAGTCGTAGACTTTCTCTCATTAAAGAGAGGCATTCTAGGATCGTTTTGACGCATAAGATTATTATCAACAGCGTCTGTTTGAGATTGCGTTTGCTTGTCATAGTACTCTGTCCTTTGCTCAACAAGCTCTTGAGGTGTCTTGCAAAGTAATAATCCGCCAATCTCAATATTGTCTTTAAAACGACTATCGGGATCAACTAACAGTTGAAATTTAGGTTGCTCTTCTGCTCTTACAGGTTCCCAGCCTTCTCTAAGTTTAGAACTGAGATTGCGTGGGTCTGCTGAGTTCATCATTGAAACTCTAATCCATCTGTACGCAAAGCCAGCTTGTTTGTCTGGTTCTGGTAACAATTCAGGAGCTTGCCACTGTTTAGGGCGCTCATCCTGTTGACGGGTATCTACTTCACGGGGAATTCTATTTTCAGCCATTTTGGGACTCCAATTTAGTTAATTCCAGCGCATATTGCTCTGGAGAAAGTTTGAACTTTTTAGCCAAAGCTAATTGTGTCTGCGTCAGTCTAATCTTTTTTGGGGATGTAGAACGAGTAGCAGGCGCTACTACCGTTGATGGTTTTTTAACAGAGTCTTTGGTCTCTGAGTTATTATCGCCAGCGAACTTCTCTGGGAATCTTTTCTTGATTTCAGTATCTATAGCGTTCCAGTATTGATCAGAGCCAGTTGTGACTCCATCACGTTCTAGTCGTCTATGAATACCCATAGCAAGGAAACTCATATCGTCATCAACACCATACCAGCTGTTTTTGTCCAACCAAGACTGGGTTTTTGAATCCAATCGTTGCGGTTGTTGTGACTGTTCTGGTATTTTTACCTCATTTTCAGCTGTTTGTAAAGCACTTTCGTCATATTGCGGTCTATAAGACGCAACTTCATGAACTTTAAACTTAGCTTCTGTGAGTTTTTCTTGTGCATCTACAACTTTATCAGAATCACCAGAATCATATGCTTCTTTATAAGCTATTCTAGCAAGCTCTAATTGTCGGTCTGCACCTTCTTTAGCGTTAGAAACATATACTTTTTCACCTTCTGTTAGACGGCCTCTAAGTTTTTTAGTTTCTTCTACTAATGATTGTGCTACACGAATTGCTTCTTGTTGCTCACGTACTGCTTGTTCTTTTTCTCTACGCTCATCGTTAATGAGTTTTTTCATTTGAAGTAAACGTTGTTTAGCTTCTTTTGAATACTGTTCAAGATCATCATTTTCAATGTCTTTTACAATTTCTTCTGGTAGTGGTTGAGAGTTCTTTTGATCTTCTTCAGGACGATCATCCACTATTTCAATTTCAATCTTTTCTTCTGCAGGTGTTTCTACTTCTGGTGTTTCCATTTCATCTGGAAATTTAAAATCATCATCAGCCATGTTAATTCTCCTTAAATACGACTAATGCCACGAGGATCTTCTACAATCCCCTCAACACTGTCATCATTAATTATTCGGAATTCCCTATTGTGAATCTTCAAGCGTGTGCCTGAGTTAGGGCGGGCTAATATGAAGTCACCAACTTTACACCAAGGACCTGTAGGAAATCTTTTTTCATCCTTGTAGCAATCTGGACCCATTTTAACTACAAAGAATACTGTAGATAAAACTTCTTCATTTCTCATTGTTTCAGAGGATTTAATTAATCCACTATCAAACTTTTCATCTGCTTCTGGGATCGCACATAAGATACGATAGCCTGAAACTTCTGGGAGCTGCTTTGCTTTTTCCTCATCCGTTTGGGGAAGAGTTGTTACCTGGTTTACATCATCGGGATTTGAGCCGATTAGTATGTCACTCATCTGAGTTCTCCATTTGTTTATTTAGATCTTGAATGTATCTTCGTGTAGAAAGTAGACCTGATATCTTTCCACATATATTTTGGTATTCAGCGTAGTCTTTGGCTACTCCAGTACCTAAATGTTCTTCTAAGTTTTTTACTTGTATATCTATTTCTCTTAATATTACTTCGTACTCATTCATTTATTTTCCTTGTTTGAAGGTTGTTGTCTTTGTTGTTGTATAGACATTTGAGCTTTTGATCTGCCAATATCTGAACCTAATCTAAAGCCTTCTATCTTTTCTTTTGATGCAATATTAGCTTTTTCTGCTTGAGCTTTAGCTGTAACTTGCATACCAGCAATTTCTTTTTGCGCTGATATACGAGCTTTCTCTAATTCAAGTTGATCAGCCTTTGCTGCCGCATCAATTTGCATTTTCTTCATCTTAATATCTACTTCTTGTGCTTTTAATTGAAGCTCTTTCAACTGCATTTGAACTACAGGGTCTTGAGATGCTTGTTGTGCATTTTTAGCTGCAATCTCTGTTTGATTTTGATTAAGAAGTTGTTGTGCTGCTGGAACTGCCATACGAGAAATTTGCATTTCTTGTTCTGGTGAAATTCTAGTCTCTTCATCATCACTATCAAGGTCGTTGTATGGGATATTAATGCCCATAGTAAGCTCCATTTGACGTTTATACTCCATACCTACGTGCTCTGTAATATGAGCTTGTATAGCTTGAGCAATTAATGGTGCTTGTGGGTTCTGACCAATCGTTTCCCTTACCTTTGGATCATTTAATAAAGCCATATGTATCTGAATATGTGCTTGATGGTCCTGATACATGAAAGCTTTCATAGGTTTGTTCTTTAAAGCGTTCATATTTTCAGTAATTGGATCTAATGGCTTCTCATCTTCAGGTAACGGTACCAATTTTTCAGCATTTTTGATGCCTAATACTGACAACATCTGACGATGTAGGTATGGTAGGTTGTAAAGTTGAGGTGCTGTCTGTGATAACTGTAAAACTGCTTGGTATTGCACCACTTTTTGACTCATTGTGGCCGCATTTGGGTCAGAAACAGGGATAATATTGATCATCTCATAGTCTTTTCTACGAGCTTTTCTGTTACCTGTTGCTGGTTCATACTCATAATCAGCTGGAGCGTAGCTTGCAATGATCTTCTTGAGTAATTTAAACTCATTCTTCATTGAAAAGTGCATACGAGCCTGAATAGCTGACATGACTTTGAGTGTTCTTTCTAAAATAGCAAGCGTTGTGCCTACTGGAGAGTTGGCACTCATGTCTGAAACCTTTAAATCACCTGCAGCTGCAAATCTTCTACCTTCTTCAATGATCTGATTGAGTAGTTGAATAAGCGTTTGTGATGGTTCTTTGTAAGGTAATGGCATGATATTGTCTTTCATCGTGCCAGAAGGTACATCTACATCTCTAAATTCACCTGGAGCGATTGGTGTATCATCACCTTTAACTCTAAGGCCACGAGTTTTAAATCCACCTGGAAGGTTAGCTAGGGATCCAGCGTCTACTAACTGACGTAATATGGATGTACCAGATTTAGCAAAACCTCCGATCAAGTGAATCAAACCAAAAGCATAAAAACCAAAACCTGGAATGTATGCATAATGAACAAAGTGTTGACGTTTTTGGAAAGTCTCATCATCTGGTTCCCAGTTACGTCTAACAGCAAGTATTGCCATGCTGCCGTATTCAATCGTTACAATGTATGGAAGTTTTAAACCAGTAGGATTACCTTTTTCATCTTCATGTTCAAAGCCAGGAAGATCTAAGTCAACTTGCATTTCAATCAGTTTATATCTTGAATCAGTCGTTGCACGGAAGCCTAACTTCTCTGCAATCTTTTTCTCAACTTCATCTAATGTATTTTGTGGCGCACCTAATTCAATATCACGATAGAAACCATCAAGCTGAAGTCTTAGTAATTCATTTTCTGTTTTACGCATGACATGAGATACACGCTCTGCAGTTTCAAGATTAGAAGCACCATAAGGAACTACTAAATCTTCTGAAGGCACGTAGATAGATACTTGACGATCAAGACCTGGATCTACATAAACCTTTTTAAATCCGTTACCAGATAATGCGGTGCCCCATAACATACGTTCATGTTCTGAGCGATACTCAGTCATCTTTTCTGTAAGCTCATAGTTCATGTCATCAACAACACGTTCCATTGCTTCTTTTTTCTCTTGTGTTTCTTTTCCAATGATCTCGCCCTTAACAGGACCAGCTGCTGGGAAAGTGTCCATGATTGTTTCTGATTGGAACTTAGTGACAGCTTCAGCTAGAATAGGGTGGTAGACTCCACATGCGCCATCCCATGGCTCTGAGCGTTCTTCAATCTTTAGACCAAGTAATTCTAAACCATCAACATAAGTTTGAATCCAGTCTTTACGAGAAGCTACGTCTCCATCAAAGTCACCAATTAAATCACCAGCTAAAAGTGTTAGTTCGCCTTCAGTTAATTCTTCAGCTAAGTTCTTATTAAACTCTTCTGCGTCTTCAGCTTTTTCAATATCTATTTCTATACCATCCATCTTAATGTGTACAGATTCTGGGTCTTCAATTTCAATTTCTACAGGCGGGCCTTCTGGTATTCCTGCGAGGCCTTGTGGTAGTTCATATAGTGCTTTGTCAATTGCCATAATTTTTCCTTAGTAATATGCAACTTTACGTCTAAATTCTCTTGGTTCATTTGGTTCGTCTGTTGGAAGAGTAATGAATCCTCCCTTTCTAAACCGAATAAGAGCTTGGGTTGAAGAGTCCACTAAGTCATCGTGGTCTGAATTTGGAAACGCTGCCATCTCTTCTATGACTTCTTCGGCCCAACGCTTTCTTGGTGCCCATACTCTACCTGATGCAAACAAATCTGTAACAGAGTTTAATCTGCTTATTTTATCGTTTCCACGGGTTGGTGTAAACTCTTGAACGGGTATTCCCATCCTTCTTAATTCAAATATTAACGGGGCTCCAGAGGCCTTAGCTTCTATAATAAAAGCATCTGGTTGCCATTCCTGATAGTATTCAAGCGCTCTTGCCTTGAGTTCTGGAAATTCCATCCGCTCTTTAAGAGCATCAAGAAGAATAATATGAGGATCATTCTCATTTTCATCTTTATAAAAAACTCCCCAAGTGGTAAACGCTGTGTCCCATGATTGTATAATAAACTGGCATTGGGGCGGAGCTTCGTTTTCCCATTCCATCCACCACTCACGCTTAACTAAAGCGCCCTCTTCAGAGGTTGGGTTTTGTTGATACTGTGCTGACCATTTACTTAATGGTAATTCAATTCTTAATTTGCTTAATTCATCGTAAGACCAGAACTCTGGCCATAAAGGTTTTTCAGAAGGTAGGATTGCTGGGAGTTCTATGATTTCCCATTCGTCTCCATCACGATCAGTCATAGCTTGTAGGATCTTACCAGTCAGGTCACGCTTTGACCAACGGGTCATAACGACTACAATAGAACCTCCAGGTTGAAGACGTTGTCGTGGACCTGAAGTATACCACTCATAGACTTTATCAAATACTGATGGATCTCCAGCGGCTAACGCTGCTTCCTGTTCCGAATGCGGGTCATCAATAATGAGTAGGTCCGCTCCTTTACCAGTGACAGTACCACCAACACCGATAGCAAAATACTCACCATTAGCATTAGTACTCCAGCGGCCAGCAGCTTTAGAGTCAGAACGAAGGGCAACATTTGGAAATATTTTAGCATAGACTTCAGAGTCTACCAGATTTCTTACCTTTCGTCCAAACCCAACTGCAAGTTCTGCTGTATTAGAGCACTGAATGATCTTTTTATTTGGAAATCTACCTAAGAACCAGGCAGGCAGCATAAACGATGCAAACTCTGACTTTGTGTGTCTTGGAGGCATATTGATAATAAGTCTCTTAGTCTTGCCTTCTGCTATCTCTTCAAACTTTTTAGCCATTAAGGCATGATGCCGTCCATTAATAAATCCAGGCCACATGGTATAAACAAACTTTAAAAAATCCACTTGCCCTTCTTCACGAAGTAAAGCATTGTCATATTCACGTACTTGCTCCAGAACCATCGTCTGTTCTTCTGGAGAAAGCATATTCATCAGTTCTACGACTTTATCACTCAAGGTCTCGTACCCTTAACCCTGCTGGACGAATCGATCTTGATCTGCCCTTTACCCCTTTGCAAACCCCTATCTCAATCAGGATAGACATCTTACGGGCTACATTCCCCCTACCTCTTTCGCCAGTAAGTCTCATAATATCATCTATAGTCGGACCAAAGCCGTAGTTACGCCAGAACTCGTCTACGATTAGAAAGATTTCTTTTTGTGCTGGGGTCATACTTTAAAGTCAGCCTCAGTTAAAACAGGCAGGTCTTTCTTAGCGTCTGCTAACATCATTTCCAAGACCTCTATGATCTCTTCACGGCTACTACCTACTACTTGGTCTGCATCACTAAACGCCATAAGTGTGCCGTCTTTCTCATAAAAGACCTCATTTAATGAATAATAGCATTCGGGTTCGTTTTCAGAAGCTCGTTTAATGATTCTATAGTTCCACATTTTAATCACCTTTTTAAATCCATCGTTGTTAATCATATCCACATACCGCTTAACCATCTCGCCTGTGGACTTATCTAGCTCATATTCATAGTCTTTCATGCAAACCTCTCAGTAGCTGTCCATAATCCATATGCAAGGCTACACCATAAGGACACAAGCAAAGCCATAATAAAATCTTCTTTCGCCCCCTTAAAACCCTTTAGGTCAGTCCATATGGAGTAAACAGCAAAGAGAACAGTATTAAGGTAGATAGTAAAGACAAAGTACCATATGACATGCGTATAGACCATAGAGACATCTACCCTATTCATTTCTTACTCCTATCTACAACAGGTACATGTTTCTTATTCTCACTCTTTAAGAACTTATCAGAGGCTACATTACCCACAAAGGTACCTCCTACAGAGGCAGCAAACTGAGCACATCCATATAAGGACAATAATCCAATAACAATGATTACTCTCACACTTCTCTCCAATTTGGGTTAGAAGTATCTACTGGTGTAGTAGGGGACCCAGATTCAACAAGGGGGGGTGTTTCCTGGTCCATATTCTCAATGTCATCCCAAAAATTATATACCCCCTCCCCTTCTGTGTTTGGAACGGACAAGGGGGTGGTTTCGGGTGCGGATTGTTTGAGTGGAATAGTA
>Ga0255080_1000227_pt1 | contig 12375 bp, 9 predicted proteins | sample Colum_Atlam_RepC_FD_188467 | JGI IMG/M metagenome (GOLD analysis project Ga0255080, IMG submission 188467) | Freshwater microbial communities from Columbia River, Oregon, United States - Colum_Atlam_RepC_8h | ecosystem: Environmental > Aquatic > Freshwater > River | place: USA: Oregon | collected...
ATCAATTAACTGCTTTAGCTCACGTCGAGCATTAAGAAGAGTTTGCCGTAATTTAATAGCTGAAATGTTTGCAGCATTTCCGGCAATACCATGATATTTACTTTTACCATTAAGTCCAGGAGCTGCTGCCCATTCATAAGCAAAAGCTTCTTGGGCACGATCTAGACTATTATGTTTGCCCAGCAAATAGTCCCGCAAATCAGGACGCTTGTTGCTACGCAAAATATATGCCCAGAACATTTTAAGTTGATTTTCTGGGGTCATCTTTTCTTCAGGGGAAATACCCGCTGCTTTGCGAGCCCCTGCCAAGTTACCAGGCATCCATTGGGCAAACCCTACAGCACTAACCTTGCCTTGCTGTTGAAGCCGTTCAACCTCACCAATAGACATTCCTGTCAGGTTCAGTTGTCCTGCGCTATAGGTGGTTCCATAGTTTACGGAATTAAATCCACCTTCACCGCTGGAAGTTAGTTCTGCTAAGCCACCGAAATCTCCCGCACCGAACGTTGATGCTTTCCCAACAGGGCTACCTCCTCCGGAAGAGAGGAGTTCCATGGCACTTCGAATTTGTGCATTGGTAGATCTGGGGTTGCGAATGACGTTGGCAGCGTTAAGATTGATAGCAGCGTTTCGCTGATAAGAAGCTTGCTTATTAGGATTTGGTACATAAGGTTTTCCAAGTAATTTCCCCTGGTAAGCCATCCAGGTATCTTCATTCAAAAAGCCAGCCATTTTAGCGGCAGCTTTAATCTCTACTGGCAGTGAACCACCATTAGAAATTATGGATTGATAAAGATCATAGTCCTCTAGATTTGTCCGCAACGCAGTAGCTTGCATTGTGGGGAAAGGACCGGCTTTTTTCCTCAAAGCCCGCAGCTGCTCTGGAGAAGCCACAGGACTTTGAATTTCTAAACTTTGCCCAGAAGGCAGATTCTTTTTAAGAATGTTTGGCGTTTGACCTTTAGAATTAATGTAAAACTCTTCGGAGGGGATAGAGATGATTCTTTCGGTTTCGGCTTGCCACTGCCGGGCTACCTCGATGTCGTTTGGATACTTGCCAGTTCTTTCAAACTGCTCTTGCCACTTGGACGAAAGAGTATCAAATGCGACACGCATAGCCCCATTAAGGGCTCCATCTATTCTGGCTCTAAATCCAGCATCAGAGGCATACAACGATCCACCGGAAGCCAACCGTGTCAGTATACGACCTTTAACGTTTGGAAGAACAATGCCTGTGCCCACACCTTTACCAAGGTCAACAACAGACGGGATGTCAGGAAGAAGTGCTTTAATTTCTTCTGCATCCGAGGCTTCCAAGTCTTCGGATCCAACCAAGAGATCAATTTGCCCCTCGGTCCACAGAAATCCACCACCAGGTTTTTTGTTTCCAGCTCTAATCTGTGAAAGAATTTGATTCTTAAATCGAAGAGAGCCATCTTCTTTGGTAAGCTTATTCTGTAGCTCCATGGCATATGGGCTAGAGCTTTGAGTCAAGGAGGCTCTAAAAGCTGCCCTTTGTTTTGCCAGCTCTTCAGGAGAGGCGGTGTTCCTCAGCTGCTGGAACTGCTGCCATTGGTAATCGAGTCTAGACTTTTCATCAGCATCAAAGGCAGCGGCATTTGCCTTACGACCTTCTGCAATTTGTGATCTAAATTGCCTAAACTTAGCAGCATTTTTATTGCCGTAAGTTATATTTGTTCCGGGAATTTTAACGCCTTCCAGATTGCTGATAAGACGTTGCATGGAGGTGATGTCACCACTGCGTTGATAAACATCCAGCTGCTGTTCAATAGCTTTCAGCTGGGCTTCATTAACCGCAACAGGATCTCTGAAATCACGCATACCATTGGCAAACGAAGTTCGCTGCCAATCATCAGCCCCCTCAGGCGTTAAAGCCTGTGGAAGCGTATTTGCCATGCTTAGTTCCGTGTTGTATTGTCTGGCTTTCAGTTCCCTTTCGTCGGTCTCCTTCATCCATACACGCATTGCTTCACGCTCGGCCATCGCCATGTTGAAGCCGCCATGCTCTTGAACGATTTGAGGGTTGATACGATCCAGACCATACTCCAGAACCCACTGTTTTGTCAGTGCCCTGGTAACATCAGCCACCTCGTACCCCTTAGCTTGGCCAGGAATAATGATCCTACCATCATCAAGCTGTACGGGTGTGTTGCTATTTTTGTTAGACAGCAAATAGGTTTCAAGGTTTGCTGGAGCAAGCTGAGCCTGAGCTACCGCTGCACCATAGGCTTCCCAGCCCCTGAGGGCAGGACTTGTAGACAGAATGGTACTGGCGGTACCAGGCGAAGTACCTGACGCGGCTGCTTCTTGAGCAACAGCTACATCTTTACTAGCATTTGCCTCAAGGACAGCTGCTTTAGCCTGAAATTGTTGTTGGGCTTTAGGTTTAACGCCAACTTCTCCACGGATATATTTAGCATAGCCTTCTGCAATCTGAGCCTTCTTTCTATTCTCAGCTTTTTCAACCATAAACTTATTTAAAGTTTCAGAGAACCTGGAAAGGGCTTCCATGTCCTTGGCTTGATTATTCAGCTGAGCATTTCCAGCCTGAATAGCCTGCTCTAAAACTTGTTGCCCAGCTTGCAACGTTTGTCGACTAGGATCAAACGTTTGAACTGGATTAAAACCAACGGCAGTTTTGGGGCCAGTTAATTGTACTTGGCCAGGAAGAGATTCATAAATTGCCATGGTTACTTAAACTTTTGAGTTGGCGTATAAAGGCTTTCCTTTATTTGAAATCCTTTGCTACCGATGCCCGAGGCAGGGGCAGGTTTAGGTACATTAGGAGAGGCAGGCGGTTTGAGAGAGGAATAAGTACTAGCAGCGCCTGCAAGAGATCCGCCAATACCAGCAACCAAACCAAGAGCACTTGGCCCCTGCTGCATAATAGGCGCAGTCGGAGCTAGCATACGATTAGATGCCGCAACATTCATCGAGCTTTGAGCTTCATTGAATACGCTTTGGGCACCATAGAAATAGTCTTCGTTTGCATAAGCCAGGTTCTGACCAAGCAATGCAAAGTCTCGGCCAGCAGTACGTTCGGCATCTGAAATAAGAATACCAATCGACTGACCACTTCTGCCTGAAGATAGAATTGTACCCTGCTGTTGAAGACTTTTAACCATACGCTGGTTAGCGTCTTCGCTAGCTTTACGGTATTCAGCAGAGAGTTCTTTTTGCTTTGATTCGTAAGCACGATTTGCAGCCAAATTGATTTGTTCAACTTGCTGAGCGTAGGCCCGTTCAGACTGAGCATACGCTTGTTGCTGCATTTGATACTGCTGCTGAGCAACAGCATTGGCATAATTAGTTTCTTGTTGAGTGTAGCTTGCAATAGATTGGACAGACCCAGCAACGGCTGATCCAATCGCGGTGACTACAGCTAAAGCTCCGGCTGGGATGCACATGGCATTAGTTTTGCAAATTCAACGTAGGTTAAACGATCAGGACCAACAGTTACATAAGACAGCCGCTTAAATCCAAGAAGATGAAGCAGCTTAAGGTGCATAGTATTTCGTGGGTCTGCTATGTTATAAAGCATATCGAAGCCCTTAATGGAGTTTACCCATTTCTTGGCTTCTGTAAAGAATAACTTTGGATAGGGGCGGACATCGGGTGTTGTTACCATCCAGATGGCTCCGCATTGGGCATCTGTTCTGGATACCCCCGCTACACCACATATCATACCCTTTGGATTCCAAAAGGTTACTGCGGTTTCCGAAGTCAGTACAGAAAGAGGGACGGCCTCAAGTGGAGCACACCCAAGGCCGGTTATTTCCCTATGGTCTTCTGGTTGAAGGTTTTGAGCCACATAAAGTGCATCATGATGCGTGGCTGGGTGGATCAGCGTTTTGCATATCATACTGCTTTAATGCCTTTGTTGTTGAAGGTGCCTTCCCACGTCACAGAAGTAAACGAGGTTGGGAATGGACTATCAGCCACAAGTTCAACTTCAACCTGATTACCTTTTGCCATAACAGGAATCTTATTCTGAGGGTTTCTCAGCATTGGAATACTGTTGGCAAGATACTGGTTGCTGATGATTTGTGGAAGAGATGCAACATATTCATCACGGCCCTGTGCCCGCACCTTAACAAGGAAGGGTCCAGAGTTGTAGCTGTCAACCGACATGCGATTGATCATTGGAACATTTAGGGTGTCCTTACGTCCCTCGGATCCTACCACATAGAAGGCAGGCAGTACAGCATCGGCTTCAAACTTGTAACCAAGAGCATACCGCAGAGTTGTATGGTCACCCTCAAGCTCCACATAATACCTTTGACCAACCGGTTGTGCCAGGTCGGTTTGAAGGGGCAGTTCTTGAACAACGCCAGGCTGAAGGTAACTCAGACTAACAAGCACCGGCTGTAGGTTGGCATCTTCATACCCATCCTTAAAGCAGAAGCGGGTAGTATCGTTACCAGCAAAGTAGACCTTGGTGGGGTTGTAATCAAAGAGATCCAACCGCAGGTCAACAAACTCATCGTCAAAGAATACCGCACCACCAGGGGTATCAGTCAGCAGGTTAACTTTGCTGAGAACGTGGCCATTGTCTTGGCTTGTGACAATGTAAAGCGTGTCGTGGTTAAACTCATACGCAATTACATTACCAGGCAGTGTCCATTTAAACCAAGAAGACATAATCCGCTCAGTCCCGTTGTTGTAGAAGCGGAAGAGATACAGAGCAGTCGGATCTTGATTGCTACTGATGGCAAAGGTAGCGGCAGAGGTGGTAACCTTTAAAGCCCTCACATCAGAAGGCAGGAACGTCGGTACGTTTCTACTAATCTCAGCAACAGCAGGACGAGTGGCGGAATCAGTTACAGCCATCTCAAACACGCTTGTAGCTGTATCATTCTGCTCCAGAAATACAATACTGGGGCCGATGTCAACAGGAGACACACGAGTGCTCAAGCTGTAACTAGCAAGAAGGTTAATCTCAGCCGTAGCAGCAGAGAATGCTTCAGTGGTAGTTTCGAATATATACTGGGCGTTATCAGCAAACAGAACCAAACCACGGGGCGCAGAGACCGCATGAGTTAGTTTGATTGGATTCAACGAACCACAGGAAATATCAATCGGATCACTATCCAAGATGGTAATGACTGTTCCAGCAAAGAAGTTGAAGTAGTCACCCGCCTGTGAGGTTATGACATTTTCATTGGAAGTTAAGATCAAGCGATTCTTAAAGAATGAAATGCCGTGAATCTTACTGCCAACAAATGAAGGCATTGGATTGGTCTCGGCATCACCCACTTCCCGTGGCTTCCAATACAACTTAGCAATGGAATCTACATTGGAGGTCACAGACGCAACCGTATTGACGCGGAAGGTATCGCCCTCAGCATTTGTAACGGTATCCAAAGCAGTATAGCTGCGACCAGCACGGCTAATGCTAACGCCATTGATCACGCCCGTCACGGTGGTGATAATCTGAACCCCAGCCTGCTGGCGAAGGGCCACATTAGGCGCACCAGAGGCTACCGTGTTATATGAACCAAGCACATGATACTGGTTGTTGGCAATAGTAAACACTGCGTCCGTACCAGCAGTTCTAACGATTTGTCCGTTAAAATACCAGTTGTATACCTGCGTACCGTTTGTGTAAACGATGCGCTCCACATAGGTGACTGGGCTAGGAACCCAAGGCACGTTTGTGGTGGTGACATTGGTCGTCGTGCTGGTCACCTTAAGGCGCAGGTTGATGCCAGTACCACCATAGACAGGGAAGCTTTGACCAACCGCATACCGACCATTACCTGAAGTAAGGATGGAAACGGTTTGGGGAACACCCGTCACCGTAGCCGTAGCAGGGGTAGCTGTGGCTGACGCTTCATCCAGCTTACGATAGGTGAAGGTGCCGTTGGCTTCCCGAATGATAGCGTGAGGCATGGTGGACTCGTTGATGGTTTTGACCACACCACCGGCAATACTTTCCTCCCAGATACCAGTACCCTTAGCACTGTTGTCGCTGGTTTGAAAGATCACCCAGTAATCATCACCATCAGAATTTTCCGATGCCAAGATCTTAATCTTTGCTCCATCCAGAAACTGCCTGGGAAGCTCAGATACAGTATTGACAGTGCCTTTATACGCTTGAATAGCAGCACCACTTTGACCACCCTTTGCTTCAAGAGAAAAGTCAGCATTGTTGGCACGACGGATATGAATCGTGTTACCAATAGCTGTAGCTACATAAGCAGGGTTTGCGTTGATAGAGGTAACAAGGTTGCTAACAATATCATCAGCATTAAGCTGCGTGGTAGCGGTAGTAGGGGTAGCGTAAGTAAAGGTATTGGTATCAATGACAACTTTGTACGTCGTAGCATAAGCCACAACACCTACCGTAACAAAACCAAAAGGTGTAATGGTTGCAGTCAGGTCACCGGCATTTTCAGTAACAGTGATCTGCCGATTCAATACAAAGGTATAATCATTAATCTGGAGTACCGCAAGATCAGATGAATCTGTATGTGTTGCGTAGGTAGTAGCAGAAGCAGCAGGGGTGTTTACCGTTTGCTCAATACCACTATCAGCATCCCAGATTCGCAGCACACCAGCATTGGTAAACTGAGCCAGGTACTTCTCCTCATCATCCCTAAAGATGGAGAACCAGGTACCACCATTAGCGGCATTGGTCAGCTTACGAATGCCACGAAGGCCAGGCCGTTTGGAAAGCCCGAACGTCGGATCAGGATAGTAGTTAGTACATTCCCGCAGCTGGTTGTTCAGCTTGATCGAATCAGGCTGCTGCGAGACCCCACCAACAAGGTTAGGGATTTTCTGGGAGATCGCAGCCATTATCGTGCAATAGCTCGGAACGGAGTGTAAGAAACGTAGAAGTTCTGCCCACTTTCAACACCAAAGATGTTTACATCAGAGGTGCCAGTATCATAGGCAATACAGTTAGCTCGCAGGTTAGCTTCGTCTTGAGCGTTGAAGGTCACCATTTCCTGGGAACCAAGGGCTCGACCAGCAAACACCCGAGCAGCACGTTGAGTAATATAATCTTTAAAGACCTGAGGGAGATCTTCAAAATCAAAAAGCCAAACAACATCGCATTTCACGGTGCTGTTAGCAGTAAAGGTATAGGTGTGCCCGATCTTATCGTAAAGTTTGCCATCTCTAAGTACAGTTTGATATTTTTGCGTATTCGAATATTTGTTATCAGAAAGTTGCAGCACATTGACTGGCACAAAGATCTGACCATTAACATCGGCAGTAAAGGGATAGTTGACTTCAGTATTAAAGTGCCAACCTTCGCCTTGAACTTCCCGATTAACGGCATCAAGAATTGACTCCGCCAGGGCGATTTCGGGATTAGAAATATCGAGAGACACTACGGGTGCCTGCCCGATACCAGACAGCATCTGATTAATTGCTTGTAGTTTGGTAGTCATCTGTATCGGACAGAAAGAAAAGGGAGGGGACCTCCGAAGAAATCCCCAAATGAATCAGGCCAGGTTACGGAAAGCACCAGCGCAAGCAACGCGCACAGCGCCAGCGCCGTATGCAAGGCGACCGACGATAACATCGCCTTGATAGATCACCTTGGTGTCAGCACCGGTGGTCTGAACGCTAGGACCGATTGCCTCCACAACGCCAGCAGCATCACGGTGGAAGATCAGACCGCAGCTGTTGGTGAAGTCGGTAGCGATACCGTAGTTGTTGTTTTCACCAGTCACAGCAGCCGCATCAATGGCGGTACCGGCAGCCGAACCATACTTGCCCAGGAAGGGGATGTTGTTCGACTTGTAGATCTTGATACCAGCGATCTCATAGAGACCTTCACCGCTGTTCAGGTTGCCCTGGCTGTTGCCGTATTCACGGTTCAGGATGTTGGTGTCCACCTGGCTGATCAGTGCATAGTACTGACGAGGAGCCAGCACAGCCACACGACCCTCTTTAGGGGCAGCGATCTCGTCCAGGCGGGCAGCGGCTTCAAAGAAACCATCCACCAGGGCTTGAGCATCATACTCCTTGTTGGCACCCAGGTTCACGCGGAAACCACCAGGCTCACCGGTCACAGCGGCAGTCAGGCCAGAGGCACGATCCAGCACACGGAAGATGCGGCGATCGTAGAACTCAGCCAGGCTTTGGCCGATCTGACGGGCGATAGGACCACGGATGTCATACTGGGCCAGGGTCTCGTTCAGGTCATACACGAACGCAGACGCCACCAGCAGGTCGTCCATGGCGATGGTGGTCTCAGCCACCGGAGGGTTGCCGCTACCAAGGATAGCAGAACCGGGGGTGTGATAGCCAGCCGAAATACGACCGGTGTGAATGAATTGAGCTTCCTTGCCGTTACGCAGGGTGCGGTTCTGAACCAGACCCTTGGCAATGGTAGCATTACGGAAGGCCTCATAGACCTCACCCGTAAAGAGTTTCAGAAAAAGAGCTTTAGTATCGCCAGCCTTGTTAGACTGACCAAGTTGAGTAAGAGTTGCAGTCACTTGATTAAAGGAAAAAAGGGTTTACTTGATTCCTAAGTACTTAGAGTTGTATCCGGATTAAGGTATTTAGTTGTTAGATGATACGTCCGTTGTATTGGGTATCCAGCGCACCGGGCCAATACTCCAGTCATGACTGGGTTTTTAACGAGGTTATCCCATCCTCAATTGGCAGGGGGACATTGCAGTCCCCACGATCAGTTAAAGCAGATCGCCGCTTGCAGCCAGTTTTTCTTCAACGTCCATGCGATACGCTGGATCATTACGATACCGAGGATCGGAGATGGCGCGTGCCAGTTCGGCCTGCGAACGGAACCCCTTGATGGAGTTCTTCACGGCCTTGCCGGAAACTTGTTTGCCTTCGAATCCCACAGCGTCACGATAGCGTTGATTAAGAGCTTGAACCGCAAAAAAGATTGCGTCCTTGTTGCCACTGTTGACCACATTGTCATAGGCAGCAACTTCAGCAGGAGTCAGGTTTTCAGCGGCCCATGCCAGGGTTTCGCTGTAAGCATCCTGACCACCCACCGACTTAACGATGTCCTGGGCCTCGGCATCAGAGAGAGGCCTAGCAGCCACAGGAGAGGCGTTCTTTTGAAGTTCTAGGTAAGCCTCCACCAATTTCTCAGAGGGCAGCTCCTTGAGCTTCTGAACGGTCTCAGGGCTCAGCTGGTTATCGTTGGAGTAGTACTCTTCCGAAGCCTTCAGAATAGTCTGGACTTCTTCCGATTCAACAACCTCTTCATCAGATTCTTCACTCACGTCCTGGGTATCATCACCCTCTTCTTGAGTGGTTTCGTCCTTCTGACCAAGCTTCTTCTCAAGTTCTTTGTAGGCCTTTTCAAGATCTTCAGCAGACTTGAACTTGCCAGCATAACGCAGTTCAGACTCGGCGTCCTCTCGGGCCTGGTCATACTTGCGTTGTTCACGAGCGTCCTCTTCAGCCTGGAGTTTTTCTCCAACTTCAAGGAGCTGTGCTTCTCGGTTTTGACGAGCCTCGGTTACATCGAGGTCATCAGTGGAATCAAACGTAAGTTCGGGCATTGGTGTTGTGGATCAGTTGTACTCGCCGCGCACGGTGCCAAAGGTGGGTTTAGATACCTTAGGACCATGGCTACCAATCAAAGGCTTGGACGCATTGGCCCGGACCTTTGGCTTGCCAGCATACTTGTTGCGGGTGGTCAATTCAATGGATTCAGGAATTTCGTAATCAGCCGGATTCAGTTCCTCACTGGGGGGATTGAATGTTTGGGATTCCGACGTTTCCTTGTTGGGCGTTTGACGCGGCATTTCTAAGAGAATCAATAACTTCGGGGTTCTTGGAAGGATCCATCATAGGAGCCTTGGCAAGATCACCCATCTGATTAACAAGAGAACCTTGCATTGCTTGAGCCTGTGCTTTCTGCATTTCAGCAGATTGCTCTTGAGGAGTCTTCACAAGCTTCAAGGTTTCAATGCCTTGGGCAGCGGCAAGCCGCTTAATTGCTTCATCAGGATGGATGTACTTGGCCAGCATGTCAGGACCCAGCGACTGACCAACGGTCTGAAGGAACATCATCAAGGATTCACGATCCTGTCCACGTCCAATACCGTCAAGACCAGCAATCACCGTTGGGAACACAATGCCCTTGGGAAGCTTGGGCAGGTCACCAGAACGCTGAAGCAGGAACAGCTTACGCTGAAGATAGGGCCGCAGCAGCTCCGAGGTAAGGTTACCATAGATGCCACCAAGTTGCTCGTTGAGTTCCTGTTGGGTGGCTCGGATTTCTTCCGCAGTGGTCCGCTCGCTTTGACGAACAGACAGAATCAAAAAGGCCTCCGACAGACGTTGAGTCAGGGAGGTGATCATCTGATAGGCGGAAGCAAAGTCTGCCTGCTTGGCCACCTGAACGGCAGTCACGTCTTCGGCACGACCTTGGATGATAGCCCCATTGCCAGCCTTAGCCAACACGGAGGGCTTGATGGTAGCGGAGGGGGACACCAGGAAGACCACCTTAGCGGCGGCAGCGGAGCCCTCTACCATTGCTTGCATCAAACCTTCAAGGGACTTGAGGTCACCAAGAAACTCTTCGATGCGACCACGGCCATAGTCTTCACCATCTACCACATTGAAGCGGAGAGGCAACCAGGGCGTAGTATTTTTAGGAGACTTGCCAAGGGATTCTTCAATGATTTCCCCCTCAGCTTCTTGCCTCCAACGCCACTGTCCATCCTTGAGCTTAGCCCAGGTATAAACAGCAACTTCATTTTCTCCGACATTGACATCAACGTCAGGAGTAGTTGTATTGTCACCCGCAGCGTTTACATTGCGAGCTTTGTTGACTTGGAATTTCTCAGAAAGAAACTGTCGATCAATAGATTCAACCGTAATGATCTCGGTTGGTTGACCCTCTCCATCACGGACGACCACAAAGCGGTCAAGAGGATACAACTTCACCCCCTTCGAACCCATGTATACCAGGACATTCCCGGTTACAATCAGATGCTTCATTGCCTGGTGAAGGATAACACGATCCTGTGATTCGGCAATGTTTTGCATCACTACCCGTTCCATTTTGGACAGGCTGATGTCAATTTCAGAACGAATTGTAGCATCTAGATTTGGATCCGAGGCCAGCTTTCCGTCGTTGATCTGAAGCTTGAAGAAAGTCGTGTTCACAGGGAACAGACTCAGCATCAGCTTCGAGGCCATGACGTTGCAGCCTTTGGCGCCTAGAGATTGCCAGGGCGTGGGAAGCTTTTGTCCATTCACCACACCAGTAGGGGTGAGGAGATAAGGAAGACTAAGAGCAGCACAGTCCCTGGCAGTATCAAGGAAGATCGTCCGGTCACTGGCTAGCTTAGCGTAGCGGGATGCGGCGGACTGATTTTCCATCACTTACCAATATTAAGTTTGACGTTGCCACCAGCACCGCCCTGGGAGGCAGTAGGCGCGGGGGCAGAAGAACCACCCATGGGAATGCTCAGGGCGCTAGGACCACGGCTAGCCTGACGCTTGGCAGCACGCTGGCTGGAAGGACGGGCAATGGTAGCAGCTGCACCACCAGTGGTCACAGGAGCAGGCGGCGGCGGTTCAGGAAGAGGAGTTGGCGCGGGCGCAGCAGGAGCCGGAGGCATTTCCGGAGCTTTTGGAGCAAGGCACATGATTAAAGATCTCGCTTTGATTTAAGATAGCGAATGATTGAAATAGCCCCAGCACGATAGGCCAGGTCTCGTTCGGTAATGGTGTGATCAGGATACACATCAGGATACATATCCTCAAGCTCCTGAATCAAGCGGTCTAGATCAACGTTGCCCCCAACCACGCGAGTCAGGGGCAATGTCTCTTCTTCTAGAAATGGACTACCCATATTGTGGAAGGTCAGTGTTCGCAGCCTCGAAGAACGCAGGCATTCTGGATCGTTGCGTATCCTTCAGGCCAGGTGCCTTGCCCCGCTCATAAAGCGAGTCGGACTGATTCAGCCAGAAGTCTTTGTCCAGGTACTTGTTCTCAGACGAACCAAGGGCATCCATCACCCATCCCACAGTCGCTCGGCGTAAGCGATTGAGGCTTGGTGTGGACTTGAGGCCCAGCTCAGAGCAGACCATTGAGTGGACAGCGACGTGGGTTTGTTCGTCCCTTGAGATGTCAGCTGCTGTAGTTCTGATTCCGATGTCTCCGTTAAACCGGAAGAACGGGAGGATGACAAAGAAGACACTGCGTTCGAGGATGGCGGCTTTAAGAAGTGGATGTTCGGGGGCATCCAACCATGCTTTAAGGATGTGTTTGGCTTCGGCTTCGGCTTTGCCATTGATGCCATGGGCAGCAACAACATAGTTCAAAGCCTGATCGTGACGCTCTTCATCTTGTTGATTGGAGAGCAATGCCTCCCGCACACCAGCGGTTTTAGGGAGTTCTTTC
>Ga0255080_1000236_pt1 | contig 12206 bp, 10 predicted proteins | sample Colum_Atlam_RepC_FD_188467 | JGI IMG/M metagenome (GOLD analysis project Ga0255080, IMG submission 188467) | Freshwater microbial communities from Columbia River, Oregon, United States - Colum_Atlam_RepC_8h | ecosystem: Environmental > Aquatic > Freshwater > River | place: USA: Oregon...
GGATACAATGTTTTATATAATATTGTTTATCCACCTGGTAATTCAGATGCTATATACAATATAGTTTATCAGACAAACTATAATACAGTCCCAGTTGCTGCTACCTATGGTGCAAATTATAATATAGTTTATCAGACAAACTATAATACAGTCCCAGTTCCAGCAAACACGCCAGAAGCATCTCGTCCAATCATTGGTTACAGTCCAGGTGCTCCAGGAACGCCAACTACTGTTCTTGGTGTCTATTTCCCTGGTGGTTCAGTTGGTTTGGTTGCTCCTTATGTTCCTGAAACTGTGGTTCAGTATTGGGATTATCCAGATTTCCAAACACATCCTGTATCGGTTCCTTCAGGTGGCGAAATTGTGGTCAAACTCGAATAAAGAACTGTCTAGAGAAATCTAAATACTCTAGTCAGTTCGGGGCGACCAGATGCCAAAAAGTACAGATTTACACAAAAGTTGGATTGCGTCCTCTGCAAGAGGCACGCAAACCTTTAACGCACCTGCAAATCTTACAATTCCTTACGGTAGGTACGTTGGCACCGTTTCGGGTCGCGGTCAGACTGGTAATAATCCAGTTCCAGGCAATGCTTCTGCATATTCGATAACGTATAATACCAATTACAACATCGCATATCCGATCGCAAATCAGCCAGCCGCAGCATATTCGATAACTTATAATACCAATTATAACGTCGCATACCCTATTGCAAATCAGCCAGCAGCTGCGTATAGTATTGTATACAACACAAATTATAATATTGCATATCCAATCGCAAATCAACCTGCTGCAGCGTATTCGATCACATATAATACAAATTACAACGTTGCGTACCCAGTAGCAAATAGACCAGAAGTTTCTCGTCCTGCTACTGCATATTCGATCACATATGCTACGAACTACAATGTCGCGTACCCAGTCGCAAATCAGCCAGAAACTGGTCGTCCAGTAAATGCGTATACAATATTGTACAACACTAATTACAACGTTGCATATCCAATAGCAAATCAACCCATTTCTGGATATCCGATTGCTGGATATAATACGAATTATAACGTTGCGTACCCAGTAGCAAATAGACCAGAAGCATCTAGACCAGCAACTGCATATTCTATTACATACACGACAAACTATAATGTTGCATATCCAGTGGCTAATCAGCCACTGGCGAATTATAATCCAGCAACTTCGTTTAACTGGAATTATGAATATTATGTTCAATATGCAAATAATTCTGATTATCAAACAGGATCTGGTAGCACTCCAGGGTGCCCAACTCCATTTAGTTTCTATGAGGTTGATTTTGATGTATATACATCATCGAATTATTCTTGCACACCTGCAGGAAATAACGCAAACTACAATACAAACTATAACACTGTGTATCCAGTCGCAAATCAACCAGAAACTGGTCGTCCAGTAAATGCGTATAGTATTGTATACAACACTAATTACAATACTGTTTATCCAGTCGCAAATCAACCAGTTTCTGGATATAATGTAACTTACAATACAAACTATAACACTGTGTATCCAGTAGCAAATAGACCAGAAGCATCGAGACCAGCAACTGCTTACTCTATTACATATACAACTAATTACAATGTTGCATATCCAATTGCAAACCAACCAGAAACTGGTCGTCCAGTAAATGCATACACTATCGTTTACACGACAAACTACAACGTCGCATATCCAATTGCAACACAACCAGAATCTGGTCGACCAATTACAGCATATAATACAAATTACAATACTGTTTATCCAGTCGCAAATCAACCAGAAGCATCTAGACCAATTAATGCTTACAATACAAACTACAACGTCGCATATCCAATTGCAAACCAACCTGAAGCGTCTAGACCAATAAACGCATATAGCACAAATTACAACGTTGCGTATCCAATTGCAACACAACCAGAATCTGGTCGACCAATTAATGCTTATAACGCTCCTGTGGCTGGAAATGCAGGAACTCCTGCAACTATTCTTGGTGCATATTTCCCAGGTGGTCCAATTTCAACGATCGCTCCATATGTAAGCCCGACCCCAATTTCATATTATGATTATCCTGATGGTGCAACCCACTCCATTTCTGTGCCACCAGGAGGGCAGATTGTTGTTGAATTGAGTTGACAAATCTGCATAAATAAGTTAAAATGATCTTTGTAATTGCTGAGGTGTATTATGCCATATCCTGTACAAAAATATATTAGAACATTGAATCAATTCTGCGTTGCAACTAACGCATTTACCCCAGAAGAAGTTGACAAGATTATTGATCTTGAAGACTTGCAAAAATTCCAAAACGGTGCTGTCGGTGGCGGTGGAAAGGGGCAGGTAAACAAAAAAACAAGAGATAGCGAAGTCATGTGGGTTATGCATGATCAAAATTCTGATTGGTTATATCAGAAGTTTTCTTTTCTCACATCTCAAGTAAACTACGACCATTTCATGTACGATATCGATGGTTTCGAGAGTTTTCAATATACTGTTTACAAATCAAAAACAAAACAACATTATGATTGGCATATTGATAGCGGGAACACTTATCAAAAATATGAGCGCAAGATTAGCGCATCAATTATTCTTACAGATCCATCCAAATATGAAGGTGGTGAATTCGAGTGCGTGCTGAATGGTCGTGTTGACGAACCATTTATTGGGAAGCCAAACAAAGGCGATGTGATCTTTTTCTCTTCTTGGATGCCACATAGAGTTCGTCCAGTAACTTCTGGCATTCGTAAATCTTTAGTATGTTGGGTGATGGGCGCAAGAACATGGTAAATTGGAAAAGAATTTTTGGTAATGATATCATAGAATTTTACTGTCATCCAAATGTAGAAGGCGTGATTCCAGAGCCAAAACCAGCAATCAAGCATCTTCCTGACTGGTTTAAAAATCTTGATCCAGTTTATGATGGGGCAAGAGACTCATTTGGCAACAAACCAATGTCAGCCAAAAAATGTTTACCGCTCATCGATGCGATGTCGTTGGGATTCACAATACCATTATGCGCTGACATTCATGTAAGAACAAATCACAATTGCTCTCAAATCGAGGTCACAAATCCACCTGGACTTAAAGTTTGCGAATTCCATAACGCTGAGCAAGTTGGTGGAGGATCAGCATTTGGTATGAATCATGGCAATCCTCTGAAGTTTATCAATTATTGGGTTATTAAAACTGCTCCAGGATGGTCTTCATTTTTTATACCAACTCTGAATCATTTTGACAGACCATTCATGTGCTTGGGCGGATTAGTTGATACGGACAAATATCCAAAAGAAGTCAATTTCCCAGCAGCATGGTTAGTTCCTGATTATGATGATTCAATTTTAGCAGGAACTCCTCTTGTGACTGTGATTCCAATCAAACGTGATTCTTTCAACAATAAAAAAGCAAAAGTTCGAAAGATGACACAAAAAGAGTTGAAACATATATCTAAGATACAGACAATACAAAATACTAGAAGCCACCATTACACATATGAACTTCGGGTGAAAAAATGAATTTTATTAAATCTCTGTTTTCAAAAGAGGCTGATGACTTATACTTTTATGATGTGACCCCAGATAGAATTGTATATCAAAACTATCCTCCAGTTCTTGCAAAAGATGTGAAACCTTTTTTTAAAAATCATCAAGAGAAAATGTTTGAATCTTTTCAATTTCCAGGATGTCCTGGAATGCATGATTATTCTCGTATGGGATATATTATTCCAGCTTGGTCTGATTTTCATATTAAAGCAAATAAAGCAGGATCTATTGCTGCGATTGGATCAATAGGAGAGGATTCTCTTAAACGAGGAACGAGTCATCGTCAGCCAAAACAAATGTCAGTCAATGTTACTGATGGATTGTTTAAATTTGAAGATGGTATTCAACCAGCAATTTGGAATTTTCCAGGAGCATGGAGCGTTAGATCAAGTAAAAATGTTTCTGCTCTCGTTTTACCAGCAATATTTCATTCAAATTTTTTAGATGATTTATATGTTTACCCTGGAGTCGTAGATTACAATGGGTTTACAACAATGAATTTCATCTGCTCAGCAAAAAGAAATGTAGAAGTGCACATCAAGGCTGGTGATCCAGTTCTTCATGTAATTCCATTTTTAACACAACGCGATTTCAAAGCATCATATGGATCTGGATCGCAAGAACATGAAGATTACAGTAAACATATTAAGTGGTTCCATACAACCAATTTCTATCGAAAGTATTACATGATTAAAAAGAAATTTAAACTAGAAAAACTCTAATGAAAAAAATATTTGTAAACGTATGTTCTTATAGAGATCGACTTCTTGAACCAACATTAAGAAGTTTGATGGAAAATGAGTCTGGTAGAAATGCCATAACCTATGGCGTCTTTGAGCAAACAAAACTTGAAGACAGCCTGGTTAAAAAGGCTCCTGATCTTGTAAATCACCCTCAAGTAAAATATAAAAGAATCGAACCTGAGTTCTCAGATGGTGTTATGTGGGCGCGTGGAATAAACGCCATGCAAGTCACTGATGAAGAATTTCAGTATCAGATCGATTCTCATATGTTATTTGATAAGGGATGGGATCATTATTTGATTCTAGACTATTATCATGTTTGTGATATAGAAAAGATAGATAAAATTCTATTAACATGCGGAACAAAAAACTATGATCTAGAAGGTGACAAGATCACAAAACACACTTTATCCGAGGACATCTCCGTCAATCTCGGATATTTTCAATTTGATAAGAATTTAAGACTACATGCTCATGGTGCATGGGTTGAGTCGCCAAAAATCGCAAAACCAGCAATTCACATTTGCGCTGGAAACTTCTTTGCTCCAACAAAATGGATTCGAGAAGTTGGATATAACACCAGAGTATTCTTCGAAGGTGAAGAACAAATTTTAGTCATTTCTTCAATACTTGCTGATTATAAAATTTATCATCAGCGAAAGATTAAAGTTTATCATTATCTTCGATCAGCGACTCATGAGTCGAAACAAACAAATAGTCCAATTATATCTGAATCTAGGATAAAAATAAGACAAGATATTTCAGTTAAAGAAATTAGCGATTATATCTACTCTCTAACTGAAGAACAGTTGGAGAAATACCGAAGAGTCACTGGGGTAGATTACATAAATAGAAAACTCGAGCATCGAGCAATCTCTAGAAGTTTACAGCCATATCCAGGTGTAATTAACGATTGGGAAATACCAGATAGAGGTGATTAATGTTAGCAAAAGTTCAGTTATCCAGAGGGCAGGACTGTTCAATTAATACTGGATGCAGAATCACGTTAGAACCAAAAAATAATAGTCAAGGTGTATCACAAAAATTTAAGCCAGAACACAAATATTATCTGCTCGACGGTGAGGTATTTGTGAGTTATGAAGGTGGGTCAAGTGGAATTATAAACACCCCATATACTTCTACTTGGACTCCATATGTCGACTCCTGGGATTATACTAATCCTGTTTCTTTAAGTTGTCTCCCATCCACTTTGTTCGCCAAACTGGAATTTGCTACAAGTAATAATGACAATACTGTAATTAATGTGACAACTTCTGTGATTAGAATTCAGAATTCAAGCGTTAATGCATCGATGAATTCGAATTCGTTTCTAGTGGCTATTGGTTCCGATTACACCATAGACGGAGTCAGTGCTACTCGAAACGTCAGCACAATATTTGCAAATACGAATAAAAATGTCGTAGTTTCGACCTCAAATTCTTGCAGTTTGATCTATATCGAACAAGTTTAAAAATAATAAATAGGTCTATAAAAGCAGGAACCCGTAAATGGCTCAATTTGTAGAATTAGATATCGATCAGGGGACTGATTTCAGTTTCGATCTCGACCTCACAACCGACGATGGAACCCCAATAAACGTGACAGGGTATTCCTTCACTTCATCAATTCGTAAATCATACTATTCTTCTTCTGCGACTGCAAATCTAAATGTTGCAGTCGCAAATGCCGTCGGCGGGAATGTCATATTTTCTATGAATTCCGCTACAACTGCAAATATTAAGGCGGGTCGTTATCTATTTGATGTTAAGTCAAAAGATGCAGCAAATTCAACCTCGCGCCTAGTTGAAGGCATTATTACAGTTAATCCACAGGTAACGAAATGACTACAGTTCGCGTATCTACATTAAGAGGCAGCGCTGGTCCACAAGGTCCACAAGGTGCGATTGGACCACAAGGTCCAGCGGGTCCAACTGGTCCATCTGGTGGTCCACAAGGTCCACAGGGTGCTGCTGGACCACAAGGTCCACAAGGTCCACAAGGCGCGACAGGTTCCACTGGACCACAAGGTCCACAAGGTGCTACTGGTTCAGTTGGTCCTCAAGGTCCACAAGGCTCTACTGGACCACAAGGTCCACAGGGCGCTACTGGTTCCACTGGTCCACAAGGTCCACAAGGTGCTACTGGTTCCACTGGACCACAGGGTCCACAAGGTGCCACAGGATCAACTGGACCACAAGGTCCACAAGGTGTAACTGGCGCACAAGGTCCACAAGGACCATCTGGTGCAGCAGGTCCACAGGGTCCACAAGGTTCACAAGGCGTAACTGGTGCACAAGGTCCAACTGGTCCGCAAGGTGCTCAAGGTAATGCTGGTCCGCAAGGACCACAAGGTGCTACAGGATCAACTGGACCACAAGGTCCATCTGGCGCAGCAGGTCCACAAGGTCCACAAGGTCCACAGGGCGTTGTTGGTCCACAAGGTCCACAAGGACCAGAAGGTCCACAGGGTGTTGTTGGTCCGCAAGGTCCACAGGGTCCACAAGGTGTTCAAGGTGATGCTGGTCCGCAAGGTCCACAAGGACCACAAGGTGTTGCGGGTTCAACAGGCTCAACAGGTCCACAGGGTCCACAAGGACCATCTGGCGTTTCAAATGTTCCTGGTCCACAAGGTCCACAAGGTCCAACTGGTCCTGTTGGTCCTGAAGGTTCTTTTGGTGGTGCATCTTTTGACTTTACTTTTAGCACCAATGTTGCTGATTCTGATCCAGGACAAGGAACACTCAAGTTCAATAATGCAGCAACAAGTCTTGCAGATCGTTTGTATATTGATTATGTTGATGACAATGGAACTAATATTCAAACATTCCTTGCAACAATTGATGACTCAACAAGTTCAGTCAAAGGTCACTTTAAAGTTAGCAATAAAGCAAACACAGCAGACTTTGCACTGTTTACAATTAACAGCCTTACTGACAAGACTGGATATTACCAAGTCAATTGCAGTTATGTGAGCGGCAGCGCTGCAAGTTTCAGCGATTTCGAAGATGTATTAATTACATTTGCAAGAACTGGTGACAAGGGTGACACTGGACCACAAGGTCCACAGGGTCCATCTGGTCCATCTGGTGGTCCACAAGGTCCACAGGGTGCTGCTGGACCACAAGGTCCACAGGGTCCACAAGGTGAGCCTGGTCCAATTGGTTTAGAAGGTGGTCCAGGTCCACAAGGTCCACAAGGTCCACAAGGTGTCACTGGTGCACAAGGACCACAAGGTCCACAGGGTCCACAAGGTGTCACTGGTCCACAAGGTCCACAAGGTCCGCAGGGTCCACAAGGTGTGACTGGTCCGCAAGGTCCACAAGGTCCGCAGGGTCCACAAGGTACTCAAGGTGTCGCTGGTGACACTGGTCCACAAGGTCCACAAGGTGCTCAAGGTATTCATGGTGGTACGACATTCGAATATTTGTTCAGCAATTCAACAACAAATTCAGATCCAGGAAATGGATTGCTCAGACTGAACAATTCAAATACAACTCTTGCTGATCGTTTGTACATTGATTACAGTGAAGATGGTGGCACGAATATCTACAATTTCTTGGCTTCTATTGATGACTCATCATCAACTATTAAGGGTCACTTCATAATTACAAATAGAACAAATCATAACGATTTTGTGACATTTGCAATTAATAGTCTAACAGACCAAACAACTTACTTTGAAGTCAATTGCACATACATCACAGGCAATGCTCCTTCATTTGATAATAATGAACAAATTATTATCACATTTGTAAGAACTGGTGATAAGGGTTCTGCTGGTCCACAAGGACCACAAGGTCCACAGGGTGTACAAGGAAGTCAGGGTATTCAAGGTGACTTTGGACCACAAGGTCCAACTGGTCCGCAAGGTGCTCAAGGTAATGCTGGTCCGCAAGGTCCACAAGGTCCACAAGGTCCACAAGGTGTGTTTGGACCACAAGGTCCACAGGGTGCGCAAGGATTAACTGGTGTGACTGGTGATACTGGTCCACAAGGTCCATCTGGCGCAGTTGGTCCACAAGGTCCACAAGGTGTCACTGGTGCAAGAAATTACACTGTAACGAATAGTGGTGCCAGTGATTATCTGATTGATGGTGCAAATGATCCTACATTGTATTTGATGCGCGGGTTCACATATGAATTCTTTGTAAATGCATCTGGACATCCTTTCTGGATCCAAACAGTTCCTGCGCCATACAGTGTTGGAAATGTTTACAGTAGTGGTGTAACAAATAATGGTGACGATGTTGGCACTGTAACATTTGCGGTTCCATATAATGCACCAAGCACATTGTATTATGTTTGCCAAAACCATTCTTCAATGTCTGGTACAATTGTTATCAGTGATGTGGGTCCAGTTGGTCCTCAAGGTCCACAGGGTCCACAAGGACCACAAGGACCACAAGGTCCACAAGGTGTCACTGGTCCGCAAGGTCCACAGGGTCCACAAGGACCACAAGGTGTACAAGGTCCGATTGGTTCTACTGGCGACACAGGTCCACAAGGTCCAACTGGTGCTACTGGTCCACAAGGTCCACAGGGTCCAACTGGTGCCACTGGTGCAGGATTAACAATTCTTGGCAGTGTTGCGACTGTTGGAAATCTCCCTGGAAGTGGAAATGTTGGTGATGCATATATCGTAACTGCAGATAGTCACCTATATGTTTGGAATGGTTCTTCTTGGACTGATGCAGGATTAATTGTTGGTCCACAAGGTCCACAAGGTGTCACTGGTCCACAAGGACCACAGGGCGTATTTGGTCCACAAGGTCCACAAGGACCAGAAGGTCCACAAGGTGTCACTGGTCCACAAGGTCCACAAGGTGTGTTTGGTCCACAGGGTCCACAGGGTCCACAAGGACCACAGGGTCCACAAGGTGTCGTTGGTCCACAAGGACCGCAAGGACCACAAGGTCCACAAGGTGTTAAGGGTGACACTGGTGACTTTGGTGGTGCAACGTTTGAATATATCTTCAATACCAATACAGCAAATACTGATCCAACAGCTGGCTATGTCAAGTTCAATAATACAACATTGCTATCTGCGACTGAGATGTATATTGATAACATCGATCGTTTGAGTGGAAATGTTTTCAATTACTTGAACACAATCGATGACTCGACGTCGACAATCAAAGGCACGTTCAAGATTGCAAATTCTGCAAATGTTCTAGAATACACATTCTTCAATATTAACGGCTCGCATATCCATATCGGTGATTGGTTCGTTGTTCCTGTTGCAGGATTAAACTCAACATTAACTGGCTCAAACTTCCCAAATAGCACAAATGTGATTATGACATTTGTTCGCACTGGTGATAAGGGTGATGCTGGTCCACAGGGTCCACAAGGTCCAACTGGTGTTACTGGTCCACAAGGTCCACAAGGTCCACAGGGTGTTGTTGGTCCACAAGGTCCACAAGGTGTTCAAGGTGATGTTGGTCCGCAAGGTCCGCAAGGTGTGTTTGGTCCACAGGGTCCACAAGGACCGCAAGGACCACAGGGTCCACAAGGTGTCACTGGTCCACAGGGTCCTCAAGGTCCTCAAGGTCCACAAGGATCACAAGGTAACACTGGTCCGCAAGGTCCGCAGGGTGTTACTGGTCCACAAGGTCCAACTGGTCCTGGTATTGGTGGAACGTTGCAAGCGGTCAAAGACTTTATTGTTGCAAATACAAATACTAATGGCGCAAATACTGTCAATCTTGCAGATTCGAATTATTTCCGCCATGTGTTGACTGCAAACGTTGCGTTCACGTTCACTAATGCACCATCATCAGGCACTGGTCAGATGTTCTCGCTCTTGTTATTGCAAGATGGAACAGGTGCAAAGAATCCAACATTCTCCAATACAATTTATTGGGCTGGTGGATCACAACCTCCTGCAACAACAGCAGCAAATGCTCGTGACTTGTGGACGTTCATCACATATGATGGTGGTACAACGTATTGGGGAACCTTGACAATGAAGGATGCTAAATAATTCTGTAATTACTTTTTGAGTTTGTTATGAAAATCCATGTATTGGTAAATCCCAGAACGCCAACTGGACTCATGAACCGCGTCGATCCATTTGCGGTTCATGGGTTCAAGTATATCAAATATTTGTCTCAGCACTTTGAAATGGTGCACTATGGAATTCCTGGTGCACAGGTTGACTGTGAGCATGTTGATATTCCAACAACACCAACAGAAATAAAGCGATTCAATGAACTTGCTGGCGAAGAAATTCGCAAGAGAGCAAGTGATGGAGATATAATTGCTTGTTTTTTTGGAGTTGATAATCAACTTGCTTGCGAAATGAATCCAAATTGCAAAGCAGTTGAACCTTCTATTGGATATAGAGCCAATGGAATATTTGCACCATATCGCGTGTTTACTTCTTACGCAAATATGCATATGTTCTATGGTGAAAGAGGAATGCTCATGAACCCTTCTTGGTTCGATGATGTAATTCCAAACCCATTTACAGTCAATGAATTTGAATATTGCGAACAAAAAGAAGATTATTTCTTATACTTTGGTAGAGTTGTTGAAGAGAAGGGTGTTCATCTTGCAATTCAAGCAACAGAAAGGTTAGGCAAAAAACTTATTATTGCTGGTCCTGGATCATTACAGAGTTTAGGGTACAGCAAAACTCCAGATCATGTTGAAATGTTCGGTGTTGCAAATGCTGAACAGCGAAAAGAATTGATGCGTAAGGCAAAGTGTTTAATCGGATTAACGCATTATGTTGAGCCATTCGGTAATATGGTCATCGAAGCAAATTTATCTGGCACACCATCAATCACAACTGATTGGGGCGGGTTTACTGAAACTGTTCTCGAGGGGAAAACAGGATATCGCGTCAGAGATTTTAAATCATTATTGACTGCTATGGATTCTATAGATAAAATAGACTCGTGTGATTGTCGAGCATGGGGATTAAATTTCTCTGACGAAATTGTTCACATGAAACATAAGCAATATTTGAATAAAGTAATTAAGAATCAATTTTATGAATAAAGTAGTTGTTATTGGATCATCAATAAATCCAAGACAAGGTCGTTTCACATATAGTGAAACTCGATCTAAATTCGACGCAGACGAAAGATTTAGACAAACAATATTCACTGTCAACTCATTACAAAACGCATTACCTGATGCAAAGATCATTATCGTTGATTCGTCTGATGATGTGAAAGAATATAGACTCAATCTTTCGTATCACAGAAATGTGCAATTTGTTCAGCTGAAGGAAATATCGCCAGAAGCGCATGAGATTGTAAACACGCATCCAAATAAGAGTCTATGCGAATCTTTGTTATTGAACACATTTTACAAATATCACAAATCTAATCTATTAAGATATGATTTTATTCTTAAAGCAACTGGTCGATATTTTTATTATAATTTAAAAGATGACCTCTTTACAGAAGAAAATCAAGACAAGATTTTTTTTAAAAAACCTCTTTCGTTTGAGTGGAATGATTCTTGGAGATATGATTTTGTTGATAGAAGATCACACCAGAACAATAATCGATTGCATCAATATTGCACAGTTCTCTATGGCTTTGGGTCAAGCCAATTAAATTCAATGATAGACATAAATGATGCGACTGTTCATTTACTTGACCAACCATCAATGAGCCATTATGATATTGAAACTCTTTCATATTATTTCACAAGACCATATGAATCAAACGTTATAGAGACAGATTGGATTGTGTCGGGCTGGGATGGAACTTCTGGCAGATACATGTACTATTAAGGTGAATTATGAAAACAACATTAATAATTGTTGACGACTTCTATCAAAACCCAGACCAAGTAAGAGCATATGCTTTGTCGCAGCCCTTCGAAGTTTCTGGAAATTATCCTGGAGTTCGAACAAAGCCATGGCTTCCTGATGATTTAAAGAATTCAATTCAGTATATTATACAA
>Ga0255080_1000241_pt1 | contig 12118 bp, 18 predicted proteins | sample Colum_Atlam_RepC_FD_188467 | JGI IMG/M metagenome (GOLD analysis project Ga0255080, IMG submission 188467) | Freshwater microbial communities from Columbia River, Oregon, United States - Colum_Atlam_RepC_8h | ecosystem: Environmental > Aquatic > Freshwater > River | place: USA: Oregon...
GACTTGGACCTGTGACCGACGCCCTCCTGTCAAGCCGGGACGCCGCCGCCTTCTGGGGCTGTCAGGCCCGAGGCTTCACGCAACGGATGGCGCAATGGGGGTTCGCCCCCGTCGTCCGTCCCGGCACCACGCGCCACGGCGGGCGGTCGCATTGGTGGCACCCCGCCGACGTGATGAAGGCCCGAGCGATGGCCCGCGCCGACGTGGCACGGAAGGCCACCGAGGCGAAGGCGAAAGCGGACGCCGAGGCCAGCACCGACGAGGCCACCCGCCGCAAGCGCGAATACCTCACCATCTTGCGCCGGCACTACGCCCAAGAGCGGTGGCGCAAGTACTGGACCGCGAAGGCCGAGGCCCGACAGGCGGCGAAGCAATCCGCGAAGCAAGCGAAGGTGGCCCGATGATAACGCGACACGTTACGCTCCACCTCCCCGGCACCCCGCCCCGGAATATGGGCGCCTTCTCTGGGACATCGGAGCGGTCGATCGTCTTTCAGGTGCTGGAACGCTGGCCCCTACTCCCCCCCAACTGCCTGTGCCTTGATGGGCAGCCCATCCAGCTCCCGAAGGCCCCGGGGTTCCGTGACCCCGGCACCCGAGCGAAGGCCGCCGCACGTCTCCGCAATCCCGAGGTCCAGCGCAAGAAGGTCGCGGCACGGCTGGCAACCGAGGCGGCCCGTCGCGCCCGCGAGGCCGCGATGACGCCAGAGGAGCGGGCCAAGCTGGCGAAGCAACGGAAAGCGCGGTATAACGACCGCTGGCACCGCTACTGGGCGGCGAAGGATGCCAGGCGACAGGCCGCCAAAGCCACCGCCACGCCGGAGGGCGCGTGATCCCGGCCCTCGCGGCGCTGGTCGTGACGCTGTTCGTGGTCGGCCTCCTGACGGCAGACGAGCCGTGACCCTCCTCCTGCTACTCCTCCCTGCCGCCATCCTCGCCGGGGTCGCCGTGGTCGAGTGGTTGCTGGCGTGGTGGGACGACGACCCGACGTGACCCCAGAGACACGAACACCCACCGCGGAGTCATCCGGGTGGGTGCCGTGTCAGAGGAGGAGAGTGCCAGGTTGCCCCGGCACCAGAAAGCTACACGCCCAGCGCCATCCGCGCAAGGGCCCAGAGGAGCTTCAAGCCCAGATACACCCCGCCGGCAAGGCACCACGCCACCGCCGTGATCGTGAAGGCCACCCCCCACGCCTCGACCTGCATTCGGCGCTTACTCGGGGGTCTGTTCGTCGGCTGGCTCATTTCGGACGCTCGTGATGACGGGGTGCGCGGGGGGCTTTGGCTTGTGGACGAAGAGGGCCAGCTTGAGCCGCCCCCTCCGCCGCCCCTCGCGGGACAAGGCCGCCCTGGCCACGTTGGCGGGGAGTGCGTGCTTTCCCGCGTCCGCTCCCCGCCCGCTTTGGAGCCGGCCCAGCGGGTTCGACGGCGGCTGCGGACCCTCCGCGAACACGCCGCGAGCGTTGTAGTCCTTCGGCAGGTGCGGGCCGAAGCTCTCGGGATCGTCCCACCGGGGGCTGGGCATCGTCCCCAGTATCGGGCATATCCCGGAAGTTGTCAAGGACCCGAATGGTAATCGTTGCGCCCGCCGTCGCCTTATCCGGCGCCCCCTCCTCGCTGAACCGCCAGAGTTCCCACCGCACCTGGCTGTCATCCCACCACACGCCGTCGCCGGCGGTGATGCCGTCCTTGCAGTTCTTCGACCAGTTGAGGTCGCGCCGCCGACGATCCGGCTCCCGCACCACCACCTCCAGCGCGAGCGGCCCCTCGGCCTTCACCCACTTGGCCTTCCGAGCCGCCGCCAACGCAAACTGCCCGATGAGCTGCTTGCTGTTGCGGTACTCCCGCGACAGATGGAACGATCCGCTGACGAACTTGCGGTTGTCCGAACAGAGCGCGGCCCACGGGACGACGAAGGTGAGTGCGCCCACTAGTCCTCCGAGGCAATCTCGATGGCCTCGTCCAGCGACATCCGGCGCAAGTAGCAGGGCGTCTGCTCCCCGACCCAGGCACCGATGACGTTGAACTCGAAGAACTCCACGGCCTCCTCTTCGGTCATCCCATCCGCCATAAACCCCTGAATCACGCGGTCGTAGTCGTAACAGGCAATCGGGTCCAACACGTTGAACCGCTGCATCAGGCCCAAAAAGGCGTGATCCAGCCCGTCCGCCAACATCAACCCCTTCTCGTCGCGCCCCTCGTCGTGCGTCTCGTCGCTCACTTCATCCTCCCGTAAGTGGTCAAGCGTCCGTGAATCTGTTCCTGTTCTTCAATGCTCATTGTTCTGGGCAAGAGGCGCAAGGTGGTGTAGTCCCATCGCACCGGGATATCGTCCACACTCCCGTGGCGATTCTTGTCCACGATGAGCCAAGTGTCCGCCTGCATCCCGTTCCGCATAAACCGCGAGTGATCGAACAGCAGCACCTGGTGGCTGTCGTTCTCAATCGCGCTGCCGCCCATCAGCCCCTGCGCCACCGGACGCTCGGCTCGGGCCGCCGAAGTCTGGCGATTGAACTGCGACAGCGCCACCAACGTCACGCCCAGCGTGTGCGTGAGGTCGCGGAGCTGATGCGCGACCAGCTCCATCCGGTCGTGGATGCTGTGCGCGTTGGCGGTCCAGACCAGCTGCAGGTAGTCCAGCACGAAGTACTTCGAGCCGTGGTTCTCGGCATAGTGCCGCATACAGGCCGTGACATCGGACAGCTTGGAGAGTGGCCGGCGGTTGACCAGTAGGTGTCCGCCCGTCTGCTCCCGCAGCTCGTTCACGCGCCGCTGGGCCAGCTCGTAGGTCGTCGCCTTGAACCCCGGCCCCTGCTCCAGCTCGATGACCGGCACGCCCGCGGCGATAGCGAGATACCGCGTCGCCAGCTCCGACCGGGACATCTCCAGCGACAAGAACGTCGGTACCTCGCCGTGCCGGACGGCTTCGTGCGCGAGGTTGAGCCCGATGAGCGACTTGCCGGTGCCCGTGTTCGCGCCGATCGTGACGAACCAGCCACGGGCGAGCCCAATCCCCCCGCCCCCGCCCCGGCACATCGTATTCCACATCGGGAGCATCGTCGGCACCGCGTCAATCGGGGCCAGCTTCTCGTCGAGCAGGTGCTGCAGCGTGTCGCCCGAGATGGAGTCGAACGCGACCGCCGGCCCCTCGGCCCCAATCGGCGTGGCCCGCTGCATTACCTGCCGCAGGAAGCGGTCGAACGCCTCGGCCTCGGGCAGCACCTGGTGCAGGTCACAGAGGTCCTTGACCGGCGAGCCCTGGTACTCGATGCCAGCCAGCACCTGCGCCTTCGGGAGATCCTTGGCGATGGAGGCGACCAGCGTAGCCCCGCCCTCGTCCGGCTCCTGCCAGACGTAGACCTGCCGTCCGGCCAAGAGCGGCGCGTACTCGGAGCGCCACTGCGAGGCCCCGGGGAGGCCGACCACACAGAGTCCCCGCTGCCAGCCCGCGTGACAGTCCGACTCGCCCTCGACGATGAGAACGGGAGCCGTGATGGGGGTCCGCGCAAGGACATCCTGCCCGTAGAGCGGGGTGCCCGTGCCGTCCTTGTCCCAGAACGTCCCCTTCTGGGTGCGGAACTTGGTGCGGATGAGCTGCCCATCGGCGTCCCGGTAGGGGATGGCGAGGATGGCGTCCCCGAACTTCCCCACCCGCTCTTCGACGCCGGCCGCGTGTAACGTGGCGAGTGACAGCCCCTTCCGCTCGGCGTACTCCGCGAGGGTCAGGCCCTTGTTGGCCCGCTCGGGGAGGGTGACGCCAATCTCCTCGGCCAGCGTGTCGAAGTGCTCGGTGAATCCGCAGGCGGCACAGCCCCACTGGTGGTCACCCAGCCACGCGCTGGCGGTGTTATCAAGGTGCCTCGGGCATCGGAAGGCCAGTGCCTTCCCCTGCTTCTTGGTGCCCTTCCGGCGCATCAGCGCCTGTGCCAACACTCCCCGTGCGTCCATCGTGTGCATCCGTCTCTCCTCGGAAGATTCGATTCCAGTTCGCCGCCCACTCCGCCTCTGAAACGGCGGGCGGCCGTCTCACACTGCCCTTGCCACTCATTCGCAACTCCACACGCGGGTCTGCCGCTTGATGGGCGGGATGCCGCCCGTCTTCGTGAAGCTCTTCTCGGTCACTAGCACTTGGTCCTGCGGGACGCAGGTGAACGTGCCATCGTCCAGCGCGACGACCCAGTGGTGCTTGTGCTGGCCCGGCTCCAGCGAGTAGCCGTCGCTGACGTGATCCAGCAGGAACCACAGCTCCCCGAGGTCCGCAACGTGCTTGTGGTCATCGGTCAGCACCCGGCAGTCGAGGCCCGTCAGATACGCCGGCTCGTGCGCCTCGACGTGCCAGCCATAGGCATCCCACCGCTGGGCCTTGTCGCAGGTCCAGAGCTGCGTGGCGTCGGCCTGGTGCCGGAGCGCGTGGAGCGGGAGGTCCACGACCATCGCGCCGGACTCCAGCAGGATGTGACAGCCGAACATCCGGCCCGGCGTGGCACTCATCCCCCACCACACACAGGGAATGGTCTTGTCCTTGGCCCCGCCCCGATGCACCGCCGCCTCGATGACGTGGACGTAGCGATGGCGCGGGAGGTCGATGTTATGGCTCATTGTCTACCTCCATCCCAATCGGGTCCACTTCCGTCTCGTGGACTTCGCACCGCACGACGCGGTAGGGGGCGTGTTCCGGCCACTCGACGTTCCACCAGTTATGGTAGGCGTCGATCGCGTGATGCGCCGTGTCGTACTCGGCATCGCATCCGTCCTTATCGCGCACCGCCCACCAGACGCGGCGCAGATAGGGCGTCCAATAGGTAGTGTCATTGCTTGGCATCTCTGGCACAGCGTCCTCGTCAGTCATTTGTCCAAAATCCTCGCCGCTTGAAGTCGCGTGAGTTCGTGAAGTCGTGCGATTTGTCCAGTCAACTTTTCGTGACTGTATCGGTAATCTTCCAGAAGCTGGATATAGGCACGTGCAAGATTCTGTTTAGATGTACCATCGAACATCGCATCCATTTTCAGTTCCATTGCGTAGTGATACGCCATTTCTCTATCAAGAGGTTTGTCGTCAGTCATTGCTTGCTCCGCTCGTGGCAGTCAAAGATGGCCCCAATAAGCGATTCCCCGTGCCCAAGAAACTTTGTGACAGCGCCATCGTGCGCCGTCAATCGCGCCGTGAAATACTTCCCGACACGGGACACTTCCACTTCGTGCCCTCCATCCATCAGCATCCATTCTACGAGCAAAGAGATGGCTCGCGTAGAATCTGCCCACTTCGCCTCCTTGCGTTGACCAACGACAGCCTTCCAGTGCTGGGCGTCTTTCTCTGCCTCGTGTAGCGCATCAAGTGCGACCAGATATCTTCGCTGGAGCTGGTTTGACGATTCAATCAACATTGCTAGGGCGTCACCTAACTCATCACACCTCTTACACGGCGCTGTCATTCCGCCCGTCCGTACCGCTGCGCCAGCCACCGCGCATACACGACCTTCGCGTACTGGTCTGGGTAGAACCGCGCCGTGACGCGGTTCCCCCGGTACTGCGTGGTCAGGTCCACGACGAGCGCCCGTTGGATCGTGTCATCCATCGCTAAGTCGGGCAGGTTGTGGGTCTTCGTACCAGCCATCGGTCCCCTCCTTGATTGGGTCGGTGGTCATTTCGGAGATGGTGCCCATCCCCATACAGGTGGGGCAGAATCTCTGGCGGTGGTCGTCGTCTGTCAAGTCGCCGGCCCCATCACAGCGCCAGCACGTCACTCGTCGCATCACTGTTATGCACTCCTCTGGGTCTGGGTGGCTACCATCGCATCGAACTTCGAGACATCTTGGCCGGACCTGGCCCACTCCTCCCGGGTCCGGCCGTGGACCAGCACCACGTCATACGCCCGCCAGAACTCGTCTGCGAAGAACCGCGGCATCGACTTCACATACTGCGGCTCGGTGTGATTAAGCTGGCAGTGCGTGGCGTATCGGTCCACCGCCCGGACGATCCGGGCGCCCTCCACGCCGGCGCGAAGGACTGGGACCAGCGCCTTCAGCGCGGCGGGGTAGGAGTGAGGCTCGGGGCGCTTGGGATACTTGCTCCACAGCGCATCCAGCACCGCCTTCTCGTCCGCGCTGACGTTGTTCTTTGGGGTCGTTCCTTGGGGTCGTTTGGGTGCAGCAGCTATTGCACCCCCCTCCCGCAATAGCTCTTGCACCCCCTCCCCCGAAGCCAGCGTCGGGGGTGCATCCAGCTGCACCTCGTACAGGTTCGTGCTTCCGGGCCGACGAACGACCTTCAGATAGCCCCGCTCGACCAGCACGACGCAGGCCGACTGGATCGTCCGCTCCGACACGTTCGCCTCCCGTGCCAGCGTCCGCACCGAGGTCCAGACGTTGCCACCGAGCTTATCCGTGTGGATGCCGATGGCACACAGCACGCGGAGCTGGTTCGGGGTCAGCGACTCGTCCATCACCGCCCGTGCTGGGATAATCGACAGGCTGGGCATTATTCCTCGCCCTCCCCATCCATTACCCACTCCTCCGGCACGATGCCCGTCAGCAGGAACTCGTGCTGCTCCAGCGACAGGTGGGGGAGCGCGACCTGGATGGGAACCGCGCCGTCGTGATACCGGGCCAGCTGTGCCTCGGTGATGGGCAGGTCCTGCGTCCGGGTCACCCCAGTCAAGATGCTCTTCTTAGTGATTCGCATATCCTCTCCTCGCTGGCTGATCACTTCTTATGCCGACTATGTGGGCCTTGGTTGCCGCCACGGGGACGCCGGGGGACGCCCATCCGGGCCAACATACTCTGGACCGCCTGAAAGGTGACGCCGACCTGTGCCGCAATCTGACGCACCGACAACCCCGTTTCGTACAACGCCTTCACCTGCGCTCGCCGCTCAAGATTGGGGGGCTTCATCGTGCCTCCGGTAAAAGGGTATCCTGCCACTGCGGGCACCACTTGGCGACCTCGCAGTACTCCTCGCATCGCCGGTAGATCCCGGGTCGATGCTCCAGCCTCACGCCCGCTGGCGCCTCCGCTGGCTCCGCATCTAGCACGCGGAGCGCTCGCTTGGAGCCGGGCTTCATCAGCGCCCACTTGTCCCCGCTATACCACCGCTCCTCGTCCGAGCACCAGACCTCGGCCTCGCCAGCCTGTGCCAGCTGGTGGAGTTTGACCCGCTGCCGAACATATTCCTCCGTCTCGTCCAGCGGCCAGACCGGAATTGGGATGACCTTGACGTTGAGCGAGGGATAGTCCGGGTTCCGCTTGGCCTCGGATTTCCGGAAGTCGCGGAAGATGGCAACAATCTCCAGGTGGTCCACGATGAACCCATTCTGGAAGGCCAGCCAGCGCAGCACGTTGAGCTGGCGGGTCCAGCTATTGTCCCCCTTGGCCTTGTAGGTCGTCGTGACCTTGTAATCCGAGAGGGTTTTCGACCCCAGGTGCAGGCGATCGAACTGGCCCGACAACTGCCACCCTGCCACTTCCGCGAACATCCGCTCCTCGACCAGCGTGTCGGTGCCGGCTCGCTCCAAGATGTGATGCACCGCCTGCCCCAGCAGGCTCCAGATGCGCTCGGAGACATCCTCCTCGATGTCCGCCTCGTGCTGCCGCCAGAGCTGCCGGCGCTGGGGGCTGTCAATCAGCTTGGTGACGCTGATGTCCCCACCGCCCGTATAGGGGTCGTTCTGGACCGCCTTGACCAGCGCCTCCGGAAGGCCGTGCTTGTTCGTAATGGTCGGGGTCACAGGCTCGCCTCTCGCATCCGCTTCAACATCTCGCGCTGGTAGTACTTCTGCCACCGCACCTTGGACGCCTTCGCGGCAATCTCCTTCCGCCGCTCCGGGGACAGCGCCTTGGCGCGGGCCAGCCCACGGATCGTGCCGATGGTCTTCTGGTCCAGGACGGGCCGGTCGCCCCGAGCTATCGCCCGGCGCCGGGCGACCCGTTCCGCGGCCCGCTTGTTGTACGCGACGATGTCCTGCATCCGCGACTTCTTGACGTAGTAGCGGTGGGCCACGGCCCGGCAGGGCCGGCAGTACTTCGCCTTGCCCCGCGCCCCGTCCACCGGCTGGGCGCACGAGACGCACTGCCCGGCACGCCGTCGAGCGCAGGCGGGGCAGTGCCCCACCATACGCCCGAGGCGGTCAAAGCTAAGGTCATACATCGCCTCGCACTGCTTGGCCTGACACCGCACCCTCACGATTCCAGCCCTCGGAACCGACGGCTGACCACGTCGTCCAACTCCCCGACGCTGACATCCACCGCAAACACCCACTGCTCCATCCGACTCAGCTGCTCCCGGAGCGCCCGTACCTCGGCCTGCAGCTCTGCCACGGCCTCCAGCGCCTCTCCCCCTCTGACCGGGGCCGTCACTTGCTGGTCCGGATGAAGAGCGTGGCGGCCGCGGACTGCACCGAGGCCCCATCCACCGGGATCTCCGCCTGCTCGCACGCCTTGGCGAAGTGCTGAATCGCCGCCTGCACGCAGCGGCTATACAGCGCGACCGCGTCCTCGAACGAGAGCGCCGAGGCCGTGCTGGTGGTGCGGGTGGCCGGAGCCGCCGCCGCCGTGGGAGCCGACCCCGTGGCGAGGTTGATGTTCGTGAAGGTCTTGCCGTCCTTCCGAATCTGCTCGAAGTGGAGCGTCTGCCCGAGCACCGACTCCGGGGTCAGATTGAGGCGGGCCAGCCCCTTGGCCCCCGACAGCTCGGAGATGTAGACATCCGTGCCATCGACGCTGCTGAACACCATCTGCGGGCCGAACTTGCCCTCGGCCGACTTCACCGCGCCAATCACCATCGTGATCGGTCCATCTGCCAGCTTGTGGAACGCCATCTGAGTTCTCCTGAAAGAGAAAAAGGGATGCGACCAAGTGGCCGCATCCCAAGTCTACACTACTGCCCATCCCAAGTCAAGAGCTACTTTTTCTTCTCCATCGGATCGAGGCCCATCGCGGTCGCCATCGACCGGACGGCCGCCGTGGCCAGCGTGTCACACACGACCTCGACGTTCCGGGTCAGCTCGGCGTCCGTCTCCCCGTGCAGGAGGTTGGGAATCCCGGCATCAATCAGCCAGGCGTGCGCCCACTCGTGGACAAGCGTGTGCCACCGCAGGGCCGGGGGCATCCCGCCTGCCAGCGCGATGGTCCGCTTGGCCGGGAGATATAGCCCCCAGCAGTCGTCCCCATCCGGCGCGGTCAATGCCCCCCGGCGCTGGCTGACCTTGATGGGGCCCGCCAGCCCGGAGACGACCTTGGGGACGGCCGGCCATCTCCGCTTAGGCACGGATTGTCTTTCCCAGTGTCGTCACCACAGCCGCCCCCTCTTCGATGGTCACCAGCTCCACGCCATACCGCCCCTCGCCCTCGACCACAATGGCGAACCCCTGCGTCCAGTCCGGCACGCTGACGTAGCCGGGGTCCAGCCGGCAGAGGCACCCAATCTCATACGCCTTGATGACCTGCTCGCCCCGGCTCCCGATGGCGGGCACCCGGCGCATCGAGGCCCCCTGCCGGTGCGTGTGCCCGTGCATCACGCTATTCAGGTAGCTCTCGCTGTGGGCCTTGGCCGACATCCCGCCACCCCGCCGGACGAACGTGCCGTGCGTAATCAGCAGGTCCTCCCCGATGACCAGCTCCGGCTTCATCTGGATGCGGCTCCACTCCGGGTGCCACCACGCCGGGTAGCTCATCACCTGCAGCGCCCGCGGGGTCTTGAGCAACTCCGGGATGCGGTCGGAGAGGTAGCGCCACCAGCGACTCTCGGTCCCGTCCCCGCTGTGGTTGGCGTCGATCTCGATGAGTGCGGCATCAGCGGGCAGAATCTCCTCTAGCGCCCGGAGGAAGCCGTGAAACGCCACCGCCTCGTCCTGTAGGCTCCACGTCTGCCGCACGTCCTTGGGATACTTGCTGATGGCCAGCAGGTCGGGGAGGTCGCCATTCAGAACCACCCGCTCCGGCTTCAGCTCCTCAATGGTCCGGAGCAGGACACTCACCGCCGCGTCATCCTGCAGCGGGAAGTGGAGGTCGGAGGCCACGACGGTCACGCCCGTGGTCGCGGTGACGTTGGCCTTGGGGCGCTTCGGGGCGGGGAGGCTGACCGGCTTGAACGTGTCCCACCAGTCCGCAATCTCGTCCGTGCGGTTCGGCCCCTTCTCCTTGGGCGCGGTCACGGGGTTCCGGAACTGGGCAATCCGCCACGACTCCATCGCCTCTAGCCACGCCTCCCGGTGGTTCCGCTGGAGGTACATCCGGCAGGCGTCGTAACTCTTGTTCGCCGTCTTGGCGTAGGTATAAAAGCCTTGATTCCCCTCGGCGCGGACGCGCTCCAAGAGGGCTTCAGTCTCGGCCGCGCTCCAGCCGACGGGCACGACACGGGTGTGACGGGGCATGAAAGCTCCGGCGGGGGTTTCTCGACGCTATTGCGCCGCGCTTACTTTGTCAAGAGGAGGCCCGTCACGAAGCCGGCAATGAACAGCACGGGGCGGGACGGGCAGGGGAGGCCGGCGATGCGACACTCGGCCTTCTTTTGCAGGGCGCGGATCAGGGCATCCTGATGCGCCATCGTGGTATCGGCGCGGTCGAGCGCCACGGACATCGCCTTCCGCTCTTCGGCGTAGCGGTCCCGCAGGGTGTCCACTTCGGCCAGGTAGCGGGTGACCTCGGCCTGCAAGCTGTCGTGGACACTCAACGCCACCGACAGCGCCATCCGGAGCGTGTCGGCACTGGCGGCGGTATCCCCGGTCAGCGGACGCAGGGCCTCCAAGCTATCCCGGAGCGTCGCCGTCCGCTGGGTCAGCGTGGCCCGTGCCTGTCGCTCCTGCTGGCCCGCCGTCTTCGCCGCGTACTGCGCCTGAATCGCCATCGTCCGAGCGCTGTCGGCGGCCTGTCGGAGCGAATCCACCTGTCGTGCCATAGCCAAGGTACCCGGGCGAGGGGCGGGGTGAGAAAGGAGATAGCTGATGCCGAGCGCAGAAAGGACAGTGAAGCACAGGACGTAGAAGCGGTCGATGTTACTCATGTACTACTCATAGTCCTTAAGCACGAAGCCGGGGACGTGGTCGGGGTCGTTCTTGCGGCCGGGGCTGACCTTCGCGTGAGTCGTCACCGGGATCTGTCCGTACTTCCGGCGCACGTCCGCGATGAGGACTTTCATCGCCTTCTGCTGGGCCTCGGTCAACGGCTCCTTGCCGTCGTTCTTATTCGAGAAACAGAGGCCGACCGAGATGCCGTTTACGTCCTTGTGCCCATTCCACTCGGCCTTGCCCGCGTGCCACGCCCGGCGGTCATACGGGACTACCGTGTAGACCTTGCCGTCCCGCCCGACGAGCGCGTGGTAGCTGACCTTGCTCTCGCTCGACTGGAGCCACGAGAGGCAGCCCTTCTCGTTCGGAGAGGCGTCCGCGTGAAGGACGATGACCTTGACGGCCTGCGCCCCGCGGGTGTTGTGATTCGGGCTCGGGTTCGTGCAGCTCATGGCTTGTTTTCCCTAGAAGACGCGCCACCAAGCCCGAGCGCGGCGAGTAGGCCGGCAGTGATGCGCGGGTCGGTGCGACTAAACGCGCCGGTATTGCCGGTAGCAGACTTAATCTGCCCGGCATCAAACACGCCCATAGTCTGACGCCCGCCTTCACTGGCCATAACAGCATCGTATCCGCTTTCCGCGGCCCTGTCTGTAAAGTCAGTCTCTCTCAGCGCTTCCCACATCTTGTTTCTTCCAACTTCAAAATCTGGGTCGAACGCAGTTAAGGCCAACCCGGTTCTCTTGTTTACATCGCCAAACGACACCTTGTCGTTGAGATCTCCTGAGATTTTTATCGGAGAGCTGGTGCGTAGGTACACTGGCATCAAGTTTGGAGCACCCTTGCGCGACACGGCAGCCCGGTTCATAGCGTAAGCCACTGGCGTTTCTGTTTCTGGAGCAAACCACGATATACCGGATTCTGGGGCAAACTCCTCAATATCCGTTGCCGAAGTTCCGTGATACATTACCCGCGGACGCCCAGCCTCGTCAACCGCACTGCTGTTGTCAAACCAGCGCCAGAAGTTGCGGATGCCCTCGTCAGACGGATGAATCAAGCGCCCCTGCGCGTTAAATCGTGGACGCAGGACGCCGTCCACATCAATCATCCGCGCCGCATCATCC
>Ga0255080_1000245_pt1 | contig 12027 bp, 14 predicted proteins | sample Colum_Atlam_RepC_FD_188467 | JGI IMG/M metagenome (GOLD analysis project Ga0255080, IMG submission 188467) | Freshwater microbial communities from Columbia River, Oregon, United States - Colum_Atlam_RepC_8h | ecosystem: Environmental > Aquatic > Freshwater > River | place: USA: Oregon...
TATTGAAACCTCAAAAGAAATTTTACAAGCACTACAAAACTTTGATCAGGACAATGCAATTAAATGTATTGCAATTGAAGGTAACCAAAAATTATTTTCACCAGGCGCTGATATTAAAGAACTTCAAAATTTAACAAAAAATAAAGCTGCAGAGCAAAAACTCTTTGATGCCTTTGATGAAATTTATAATATCAAAAAACCAGTGATTGCTTTAGTTGAAGGCTATGCTTTAGGAGGTGGAATGGAACTAGCGCTCATTTGTGATTTTATTATTGCATCTGAGAATGCAAAATTTGGACAACCGGAAGTTAATCTAGGTTTAATTCCTGGAATTGGCGGAACGCAAAGACTTAAAAGATCTGCAGGAAAATATAATGCTAATTATTTATGTATGACGGGTGATATTATTTCAGCACAGCAAGCGCATAATATTGGCTTTGTTAGTGCTGTTTTAAAGGCTGAGGAATTTAAAGAAGGGGCAATGAAAATATTAAAATCAATTTCAGAAAAACCCCTTTCAAGTCTAGTTGAGATTAAACGCTTAATTAATAAAGATGCTTCGTTAAAAGATGAAAGACAAACTTTTTACAAACTTCTTGATGGTGAAAATAAATATATTGGTATCAAAAGTTTCTTTGAAAAAACTAAACCTGAGTGGAAATAATTAACCGCTTATATTTTGCAAGTATTAATTCCAAGCAATGAATAAAGAGTACAGTTTCGAAGTACTCCACTAATAATCAAACCAATTGCAAGCCATCCCCAAGGACTAATCATGCCCAATGCTGTAAGAGTTACAATAATAACTCCAGCAGTAATTCTTAAAACTCGATCGATGTTTCCAACATTCACTTTCATTTTTAATACCTCGTTGACTTCAATATACCTATTAGTTAGAACGAAACAAGAACATATTTATTATGAAAATACCAGTAATATTGCAGAAAGTATCAGCAGGTTTCCCATCCCCAGCTACAGATTATGTTCAAGATGAAATCGATTTAAACAATGAGTTAATAAAAAATCCTCCAGCAACTTTTCTAATTCGTGTGCAAGGCAACTCCATGACTGACCATAAAATTATAAATGGAGATTTATTAGTGGTAGATCGAAGTTTAAATTTAAAAAATGATTGTATTGCAATTATTAATTTCAATAACGAATTAGTTGTTAAAAATATTATTAAAGAGAACAATAATTTTTATATCAAAAATAAGTTAGAGAAAACTTTAATTAATGAAAACTCAGACATTAATGTTTGGGGGATCGTAACGTACATTATTCATGCAGCCCATTAATAATAGAATTATCGCTTTAGTAGATTGTAATTCTTTTTATGTTTCCTGTGAGAGATTATTCAGACCAGACTTGAGAAGAAAACCCGTTGTAGTTTTATCTAATAACGATGGGTGCATTATCTCAAGATCAACGGAAGCAAAGCAAGCAGGGATTAAAATGGGTGAACCTTATTTTAAAGCAAAGCCATTAATTGATAAATATAAAGTATCAGTATTTTCATCTAATTATGAATTATATGGAGATATGTCACGACGAGTGATGAAAATATTAAAAAACTTTTCACCAGATATTGAATTTTATTCAATTGATGAAGCATTTTTAGATTTAACAAATATTAAAATGGATAATGTTCAAGAATATATTTTACATATTAGAAAAGTAATTTTGCAGTGGACTGGCATTCCAGTTTCAATTGGTGCTGCAAATACTAAAACGCTCGCAAAAATTGCAAATCATGTTGCAAAGAAAAATAAATTAGGAGTTGAGGAGTTTATTACCAAAGATAAAAATGAAGTAGATGAAATTTTAAAAACATTTCCCGTACAAGAAGTGTGGGGGATAGGCAGACAACTTTCCAAATTTTTTAATAATAATAGTTTTTATAATGCACATCAGCTTAAGTATGTTGATAATTATTGGGTTAGAAAAAATAGCAGTGTCGTAGTTTTAAAAACTATTCATGAACTAAATGGTATTTGCTGTTATCCATTAAACTTTCAATACGTGGCAAGAAAGAATTGTTGTGTATCAAGGTCATTTGGTAAAACCATTACCGATCTTAATGATTTAAAAGAGGCGGTTGTTAATCATTGTATGACGGCAGCGGAGCGAATTAGATCGGAGGGGTTAATTGTAAAATCAGTTTATGTATTTATTAAAACCAGCAGATTTAAAAATGATTACGTATCAAGGGTTCAAAAAGTAGATTTACCCATTGCAACGAATAACACTTTAGAACTAATTAATGTGTGCGCAAAAGCTTTAGAAAATATCTACATTAAAGGTTATTTTTATAGCAAAGCAGGGGTTATTTTTTCAGATTTAAAACCCAAAGATCATTATGAAAAGAATTTATTTTCAGATCAAAACTTAAATTTAGATCATTTGATGAAGGTTATTGATCAAACTAATAGCAAATTTGGCAGAGGTGCGATTTCTGTTGCTGCAGCAAGATTGAATAATAACTCAAAAATGAATAGACGTTATTCATCTAAAATTGACACTTCCTTTATAAAACTTGCCCCAACGGTTAGGGCATATTAATTATCGATCGTAATGATCAATAAAGCAAAAGCCTTTATCATCCTCGGTAATCAACTTTTTTCACCCATTCATTTAAAAAGTTTTAAAGACTATCATTTCATGATGGCTGAAGATTACCAGTTGTGCACTTATGTTAAGCATCACCGTCAGAAGATATTATTGTTTTTATCTGCCATGCGTTCTTATGCAGATGAGTTAAAAAAAGCTAATCTCACGCTAACCTATTTTGATTGCAAGCACGAATTATTTAAAAAAAGTTACGAAGATAAAATTTTAGTATTTTTAAATAAGATTAAAATAAAAAACGTCAGCTTGTTTGAAGTTGAAGATAAGTTTTTTGAAACTCAATTAATTAATTTTTTCAAAAAAAATAAAATTGAGTATAATTTTATAAAATCACCTATGTTTTTATCAAGTAGAGATGATTTTAAAGAATATTTACAAAATAATAAAAAGCCATTCATGGGTAATTTTTATAAAATTCAAAGAATTAAATTTAACATTTTAATGAAGAGTAAGAATGAGCCACTAGGTGGTAAGTGGAGTTTTGATGAAGATAATAGAAATAAATTAGATCCTAAAGTTGCAATTCCAAAACATATTATTTTTAAACAAACAAATCATACTGAGAATATTAAAAAATTCTTAGAGAAAAATTTTCTAGATCATCCAGGTACACTTGATAGCTTTAATTTTCCAACAACTAGAAAAGATACTTTAAATCTTTATTTTGATTTTTTAAAAAATAAATTGAATTTGTTTGGTGATTTTGAAGATGCCATCTCACAAAAATCTCATATTTTATTTCATAGCATGTTAAGCCCGTTAATTAATTTAGGACTTTTAACTCCAGAGCAAATTGTTAGCGAAACTTTAGCTTATGCAAAAACAAATAAAGTTAAACTAAATTGTCTTGAGGGATATTTGCGGCAAATTATTGGCTGGCGTGAGTTTATGCGCGGCATTTACCAAAATTATGAGAGCAAATTAGAAAATACTAATTTTTTTAAACATAATAAAAAGTTAACTAAAAGTTGGTATGATGGAACAACCGGAATTGATCCTTTAGATCATACGATTAAAAATTGTAATCAATATGGTTGGTCTCATCACATTGAACGTTTGATGGTGGTTGCAAATATTATGAATCTTTCAGGTATTGAACCTAAATCTGTTTATCGTTGGTTTATGGAAATGTATGTGGACTCCTCAGATTGGGTTATGGCGCCTAATGTTTATGGGATGGGATTATTTAGTGATGGCGGAATTTTTGCAACTAAACCTTACATTTGTGCCTCTAGTTATTTGCTAAAGATGAGTGATTTTAAACGTGGTGATTGGTGCGATACATTAGATGGATTGTATTGGCAGTTTATTGAAAAAAATAAAATTTTCTTTGGTAAAAATTATAGAATGGCGATGATGGTTAAAATTTTAGAAAAAATGGATAAAGATAAAAAGAAAAAGATTTACTCTGCGGCTGACAATTTTATTAAAAGAAATACGAATTAAAAAAATCTAATTTATTCGTGTTCTCCACCAGGATCATCTTTTGGTAATTGCGTTTTTTTGCCATTAATCCACAAATTTTGTCTTGAACGAGTTTGTGTGTGGTAGTTAGGATCTGTCCTAAATTTTCGAATATCCTTAAATTGTTGAAAGGTATAGTAGGCAACAAAAATTACAACTAAGTGACCCAAGAACATCCCCAACCAACCATAGACAAACATAGGAACCGTAAATACCCAAACACTGAAAGCGGTAGACCAAAGCGCACTTAAAACAATTAATATTTGCAAACGAACAGTCTTAGGTAGAGCCCTAAGATCATTCTTTGTATCATCAAACAAAACTGTCGCAGTTTCGTGCATCCATTTAGTAAAAACTTTAAACATATTTAATTTCTATATACACTGATTTTATGGAAGGAAAAATTATTATCGTAGGTGCCACAGGTTATACAGGCTCTGCGCTTGCAAAATTATTAAAACAAGAAAATATTGACTGCCATTTAATAGGTAGAAATGAATCTGAGCTTCAAAAATTAGCAAATAAAACAGGACAGCCCTTTTCAGTTTGCAGCAACGTTAGTGATGAACAAAGTGTCAGTGAAAGCTTAAGCTCAATTGCAAATGATAAAATTTTAGGTTTTGCGTACTGCGTTGGTTCAATTGTCCTTAAATCTTTTCAAACTACAAAATCTGAGGATTTTATTAACACATTCAATCTAAATGTAACCGGTGCTATTCTTTTTATAAAAAAATTACAAAGGCAGCTTGCAGAAAATAATGGATCAATTGTTTTATTTTCAACAGTTGCGGTGGATCGAGGTTTTAATATGCACTCTGTTATCTCAACTGCAAAAGGAGCTATTCAAGGTTTAACCACATCTCTTGCAGCTGAGTTTGCACCTAAAATTAGAGTAAATTGTATCGCCCCAAGTATTACACAATCAAAAATGGCAAAACCAATTTTAGACAATGCTAGACTTGCAGAACAAATTCCAACTAAACATGCAATGAAGAGAGTAGGCAGACCTGAAGATTTAGCTGAGACTGCAAAATTTTTGCTATTAGCAAATAGCAGCTGGATTACAGGCCAGGTCATTCATGTCGACGGTGGTAAAATTAATATAGAGACGTAATGATAATTTATTTAAAAATAATTTTATTTTTATTTTTAATTTGTTTTAAATCCCAAGCTTTTGAAAATCCTAAAGTTAAAATAAATAATTTTTTTATTCAAAAATACGAAGTTACTATTGGTGAGTTTTCAAATTTTTCAAACAAAACAAATTTTAAAACCGAAGCTGAAAAGCAAGGCTTTGGTTATGAATATGGAGCAGGGTGGGAGAAGAGAAAAAATTGGAACTATAAAACTCCTTATGGAAAAAATCCTGAAAGCTTAACAGAACCTGCGGTTCACATTAGTTATTTTGAAGCTGAACAATATTGTAAATTTATTAATGGAAAACTGCCAAGTTTTGAAGAATGGTCAACTGCAGCTTACACTCAAGTTTTAGATTCAAAAGTATTTGAGAAAAATAAAACTTATGTTTATCCAAGTGGTGATAGAGCTGAGAAAATGAACTCAACTGATCTTCTTGCCTACAGAACACATTATGATGTTTTAAAATTGCCAGAGGGGATTAATGGTCTAGTTGCTATGGGCGGAAACGTTTGGGAATGGACAAAGGATAGAAAAGATAATTCTGCTTTAACTGCAGGTTCTTCTTGGTGGTATAGTTCAAGCAACACAACTAAGAGTGGAGCACAATTTAAGGCTGCAGATTTTTTTGCCATTTATGTTGGCTTTCGTTGCGCATTTGAAAAATAGCCACAATTACTTTATATAGACATCGAAATTGACAGAATTTTTCTCAGAAGAAATCAGGATTACCATCCAAATTATTTTAATCGATCTAGTGTTATCAGCTGATAATGCCGTGATTATTGGAATGGCAGCATCACAATTTAAGCCAGACATAAGACGAAAAGTTCTAATTATTGGTACAGGTCTTGCAATAATTTTTAGAATAATCTTCTCTTTGATGACAGCTTACTTGATGCAGTTTAATGGAATTAAATTAATCGGGGGGATATTACTATTGTGGGTTACCTATAAACTTTATGTCGATATTTTAAAAAATAAAGAAAAGAAAGATATTGGTAAGTACAAAGTAAAAGATACCGAGCGCGGAAATTTTAGATCAGCTTTAATAACTGTAGTTGTTGCAGATGTAACTTTAAGTTTAGATAATGTCATTGCAGTTGCAGGCGCTGCAAAAGCCAATTACACGTTATTAATATTTGGTCTTATACTTGCAATCGTTTTAATGACAACTATTGCAAACGCAATTTCTATTTATTTAAAAAACCATAAATGGGTAGGTTGGCTTGGTTTAATATCTATACTTTGGGTTGCGGGTGATTTAATTTGGCATGACATACACTTACTTTTCTAATTTTTTTATAAAGACAGTATTTATTATACTTTTTACATTTAGTTTTAATGTTATGGCGAACGAACAACCTGATTATACTGTTATAAAAAAAGATAATGAATTTGAAATACGTCAGTATACAAATTTTTTAACCGCAAGTGTTGAAACTGAAGGTGAGCGTGATGATGCAATCGGTAAAGGTTTTAGAATTTTATTTAAATATATAAGTGGCGAAAATAAAAACAAAGAAAGCATTTCAATGACCGTTCCGGTGATGCAAAAAAGTACAGGAGTAAATAAATGGAATGTTTCATTTGTAGTTCCTAAAAAATTTAATCTGCAAAATGTTCCGCAACCCGATAATCAAAGTGTAAAAATAATAAACAACCCAAACTTACAAGTGATCGTCATCACTTTTTCAGGTTTATTTAGCGATGCTAATATTAAAGAGAATGAAACAAAACTTAGAAGCTATATAAAAGAAAAAGGACTTAAGATTGAAGAGCCAGCAATTTATGCAGGTTACAATGCGCCTTGGACACTTTGGTTTTTAAAAAGAAATGAAGTCTTATTTAAATTGATAAATTAAAATTATTTCAAGGCAGAGTTAAAGACGACCTAAGAGAGGACTAATAAAAAAATCAAATTAAGCTTAATAATATTAGTTAAATTGAAGCATTGACTTATACGCATATCTATGTGAAAAACGCATATCTGATATGCACGATTCGCAAATTAGGTAAGTTAACATAAAACAAGGAGTTAAAATGCTAGAAGGATCAAAAGGCTTAATAGCTAAAAATTTTGAAAACAAGCAAAAGGAAAAAAGTATTGAAAATTTAAATCGTAATATGAAATCAGTTGATACCTACGGAAACGGTACAACAGGTTACAGAATTAAAAACGGTGTAAACGCTGGCAAAGTGGTTGGCCATATTCAAAGAGTAAAGTCCGAAATTTAGAGTTTTGTTTGCCTAGCGAAAGCTAGTTAAATGAAAATCCTATAGCTCAACATCTCAAAAGATCCCTTTTTTCAGACAAGGCTATAGGCATGTCTAAAGCATAAATATTTAAGCTGAATTGTCATAAATGCATTTGCTGCATAACGATAAACTATTGTAATAACAAAGTTATGGGAGTTACAAAAAAAAGAACCTTCGTTAAAACAGCAATCTACCGTGTGTGGATTTTAATCACTTCTTATATTTTTTTAAGTATTGTTGGAAAGTCTTGGTCAGATTCTATTCTACCAACTCTTACATTAAACTTTTTATATTCTATAGGCTATTATACTTACGACAGAATTTGGCAGAATATTAAATGGGGAATTAAAAAGTAATTAATGAATTGGATTACCTTATCTTTAAGTGTGATTATTACTTTAGTGGTATTTTATATCTTTGCAAAAGCGGTCAAGCTTTTTGGAATAGAACTTTTATAAAAAAAATACTTATATTTTTATACTTTCATATTTTTAACTCTGTAGTGCGTATCTTAATAATTCAGAGTTAAGATTTAAATTTAATTTTATTTTTATATTAAATTTATGAACATTAACTGTTTTTGAAGAACAATTTAATTTTAGTCCTATCTCATCAGAATTATAACCATTTTTAATTAAATCTATAATTTTACTTTCTTTAATTGTTAGCACTGCGTCCTCAGATGTAATTTTTTTTAGTAATATTTGAGCAATGTCATTGGAAAACACAGTCTTATTTTCTAAAATATTTTTATAAGCTGTTAATAACTCCTGAGTGGAAGCATTCTCATATAAATAAGCGTTTGCCCCATTATTTAAAAAATATTTGATATAGTTCGAATTTTCTGGGCCAATAATCAACAGTTTAATATTTTTAAATTCATTATGAATAGCGAAGATTTTTTCTTTATTTAAAAATTGAAAATTTTCAAGGTGCAGTATAATAATTTGAGGGTCATGCTCAATAATCTTTTTTTTTATATCTAGTCCTTGATTTAAAACTATATGAAAAACAATATTTTTATCAGGTATTGTATTTTTTATAAAATCTGCAAAAAAATTTGAATGTGTGATAACTAAAGTTTTAGACTTCGTCATTATAAACTAATCATTTAGATGATAGTAAACAGTTTATTAAATTGATATGTGGAATTATATCATAATCTTTATATCTATATTTTACACGTACTAATTAAGTACTAATATGTGAGTGTTATTAAGGGAGGATTGGTAAAGACTGTGTAGTTGCCTGAAGAAGTGTTTTGTCGGATGACAATTCGTCCATAGAACGGGAGCGTATCACTACCATTGCCATTAATGTTCTTTATGAGGCCATTAATGACTTTATTCTGACTCCAGACAGAAGCGTAATTAGCACTGGTATAAAGTTGATAGAATAATACCCCACCTTTACCATTGCTCATGCTTAGATTTTTATCAGGATTAGTGAGTGCCAAAGAATAAATAATATCACCAGTCATTCCAGAGCAAACAATTGTTATATTGCCAGTACTTTCTTGAATGGTTTTTTTTGTATCCATAGTGCCAAAGGCAATCGCAGCTTTAGAAATAGAACAGGTAGCAGCATGTGCGGATGCAAAATTAATACAATAACAAACAAATATATAAATTATTAAATTTATTAATTTAAACATTTTATAGGACCTATATTTTGTTCGTTTGTTTGTTTTAAATCAACACTCAAATCAAATTCGCATTTATTAGAATCCCAAACAGCGATTATACGATTTGTTGCTGATAAATTTTTAATATAAACCTCACCTCGTTTACCGACTACAAATTTTTCTTTTTGATCATTAATTATTACCTCAGCGCCGATCGGCACAAATGTGCCGTCTTTTAGTTCCAGTGTAATTAATGCATTGAACGATCGAGTGACAGGAAAATCTACGAATAAACCACTTCTAGCATAAGGTACTAATTGCATTTCTGCAGCTGTATATTCAATATCTAACGGCAACTCTTCTTCTTTAATTTCAATTTTAGCTTTGTCATAAGGACGCAAACGAATAACAGCTTCGCCCTTACTATTAGTTAAAGCAACGACTTGATTTTGGTTATAAATTTGCACATCTTTTAAATCTCCAACTTTTACAACTGCAAAACTATCGCCACCAATATTTCTGCTAAAAAAATTCTTTCCCTCTAACCATCCCAATGAACCATTTACTCCAAGGCGTGTAGCATTAAAATTGCTGGTTTCTTGCAAATCCAAACTGTACTGACTGGCATTTGTGTTTAAAGTTATATTTGCTTGGTTATTATTTTTTAAATCTTCGTTTTGCACGCTCCAACCAAAACCAGGTCCTGAAGGGGCTTGCTGAGTAAGTCTATATGTGTTGATAGTATCTCTACCAGCAGTAGCTGAACTGTTTGCTGAGGCAAAATATTTATTATCTTCACCTAGAGGCATACTTAAGGAAAGTCCACTGCTCCAATCTTGACTCTTATCCATTCTTTTATTTGCATATAAAGAAAGATTTAATCCATAAGGCAGTTTGACTCCTGAGCTTAACGTAGTGGAGCTGAATCTATCCATATTCCAACTGGATTGGCTTAAATAATTTATAGATAGAGAAGTATACGTATAAATTGGAAAACCAAACCCTGCAGTTAAAGTTTCTTTGGGTCTAGTTTCATTGCTTTGTGCCGCAAATGCTCTGTAGTTATTGTAGTAATATTTTCTCTCAACATGACTGCTAAATTTATTATTAATGTGTTCTAAGGCAAGATTATACTGACTGCCTGTACCAACATCATGATCATTTGATGTTGCAACTCCAGTACGGATCAAGGCAAAATTTCCAATTGAACTACTAATATCTGCTCCAAGGGCTTGCCTTTGTTGTTGAACTTCAAGGCGACCTTGGGTTGTTAATGAATTGGTTATGCCCTGCAAGTAAGTACCTGAACCGAATAAACCCTGATAACTATTACTTTTGCTACCATAATCTTGTCTCAAAAAACCACTCTCTATAGAAAAGTCTGTTTCATTTTCTGCTACTAGTTTTTGAGATTGATAAAAATTTTGTGAAATAACTTTTTCATTACCCAAAAGATCTTTGACCAGTAAATTAACCTCCCCTGCACCAGAAGGGACAGGTAAATTAGTAAAATTAAAAGCCCCAGGCGTAATCTTTTCTGAATAGTATTTTTGGTTATTAATATAAACATCAACAACAGAAGGAAGCGCAGCAGATCCTGATAAAATATTACTAGGTGTATAAATATAACCAGGCTGAGTTGCAAAATTTCTTGCCCATTTAATACCCGTATATCTTGCAGGCCTACTCCAGTCACCTGAACTACTGATAGTGTCACCAACCGTGAGTGTTTGCATAGTGTTTGGAAAATCTTTTTGAAAGAAAGTATCTGTTCTTATAACATCTTGTTCGCTTTGATTTTTTTTTGCTATTAACGAATTAGAAAGCGAACCTATTTTATTAAATCCATTTAAATCAAATACCCCACCATAAAAATTACTGGAATTAGAACTTGCAGTTCCTGAAATATTATAATTTGCATAAGTACCTGAGGAACTTGGGGTCACAGAATGAGTTAATGATTTTTTTTTACTAAAGGTACTTAATTGAAAAGCATCTACAGGAGCTAAAATATCAAAAGTAAATTTTTCTTCATCATATTTAAAACTAAAACCAAGTTTTGCATCTAACAAGTAACCTTCAGAACAATCGGACATTTTTATCTTTTGTCCTTTAGGAATTAGATTTAATTCCTTCCATACTTGTTCTGATAAAATAAAATTTCCATTGGTTAAACGTTCAATTCGACTCACTTCATTAATTACTTGCGAATTAATTAAAATATCTACCAGCAATATTTCGCTTCCATTGGCACAATTATTAAGTGGAAGTTTTGTTATTTCTTTATCAATAATTGGATCTTGTTTTAATTTAGGTTCTAAAATAGGTAGGCTGTCTTGTTTGGTTATTTTTTCTTCTATTATTACTGAGGGCTCGATGATTTTACTTTCTATAACTTTAAATTTTTTTTTCTCTATAAAAAAAGAAATAAAAAAACTAACAATGATGATTGCAAATATATTTATTAAGTAGTATTTTTCCATCCACTTCTTTAAAAGTTATTAATTTTTTAAAGGTAACGCGATAGTCCCAAAGGAAGTTTCAACATCAATTGTTTTGTTACTGCCGCTAGTTACAGGAGTTATAAATTCAAAATCCTGAAAGCTTTTCGCTAAAATAGTTCCAAATATATTCACATTTTGCATTTTATTATCCGCATTTAAGTATAAAATATTTTTAAGAGACACATGTTTCTCACCCTCATTATTAATTCGCAAACATGTAAATTTAGGATCTGTTATTTTACATAAATTTATTTTACCAACATCTTTAACCGCAGACTGTTTAGGTAAATAAAATACTCCTAAATCTTGATTAAATTTAAACTTAACTTCACCTGATTTTTGATTAGGTAAATCTGCCGTAATGTCTTCAATAATTAATCGATATGATTTTTCCGTTGTTACAATGTCCGT
>Ga0255080_1000247_pt1 | contig 11993 bp, 10 predicted proteins | sample Colum_Atlam_RepC_FD_188467 | JGI IMG/M metagenome (GOLD analysis project Ga0255080, IMG submission 188467) | Freshwater microbial communities from Columbia River, Oregon, United States - Colum_Atlam_RepC_8h | ecosystem: Environmental > Aquatic > Freshwater > River | place: USA: Oregon...
TTGTGGACCAGATGAGAATCCACCAGCTGGTTACACCCAAGACCCGGATGTATTAGATACCTGGTTCTCCTCCGCACTTTGGCCATTTTCAACATTAGGTTGGCCAGCAGATACAGATGATTTAAAGAAGTTTTATCCAACCTCAGTATTAGTAACTGGTTATGACATTTTATTTTTCTGGGTTGCTCGAATGATGATGATGGGTTTGTTTGCAATGGATGGCAAGGCACCTTTTAATGTAATTGCATTACATGGCTTAGTTAGAGATCAATTTGGTAAGAAGATGAGTAAGAGTCGTGGAAACACTGTTGATCCAATTGAATTTATGGATAAGTACGGCTCAGATGCACTTCGCTTTACCTTAGCAAGGGGAGCTAATCCTGGAACAGATCAGGCACTGGCTGAGGATTGGATCGCTGGATCTAGAAACTTTGCTACTAAGTTATGGAATGCCACCAGATTTGCCATGCTAAATGGAGCAAGCGTAGTTGGAGAGCTTCCTGCCAGAAGTGATTTAAATGCAATTGATAATTGGATCCTCACCAGACTTGATCAAGTGATTGCAAGTGCTGATGAATTATTTGAAAAATTTGAGTTTGCAAAAGCTTGTGAATTAATTTATCACTTCACTTGGGATGATCTATGTGATTGGTACTTAGAGTTATCTAAAGCAACTTTTGCTGGTAATAATGCTGCTAAGAGTCAGCGAGTATTGGGTGAAGTATTAGATCAAATTCTTAGGCTGATGCATCCAGTGATGCCTTTTATTACTGAAGAGCTCTGGTGTAATTTAACTGGCAAAGAATCTTTAATGATTGCAGATTGGCCAAAGTCTGATTTATCTTCACAAGATCAGGCTTCAGTTGAATTAGTAAATAAAATGCAGGAGATTGTTACTGAGATTCGCAGGTTTAGAAATGATCAAGGCATTAAGAGCACTGCAAAGATCTCTGCAAAATTCACACACCTAGATAAAGTTGGTTTAGCTGAGTATGAAGCATCACTGCGTCACATCCTGAAGTGTGATGATAAGAGTTCAAACTTCACAGCCAAAACTCAAATTGGTCAGGTAATAGTTGAGTTTGATTTAACAGGGGCCATTGATTTAGTTGCTGAAAGATCTAGGTTAACTAAAGATTTACAAGCTGCTAAAAAAGATCGTGATACCGCAAAAATTAAATTAGATAATGAAGGCTTTATGGCAAAGGCGCCAATGGAGGTTGTTAGTGAGATTAGGCTTCGCCTGACTCAAACTAGTGAAGATATTGAACGATTAACCGCACTTCTTGAAAAGCTTCCAAAGTAAATGAGTAGCGCGCTACCGCCAAATCGATTACTTGAAATTGAGCAGGCGTTAAATAAACGCTGGCCAGAAAATAAGATTGAACCTAGTTTAGATCGAATAATTGCTTTATTAGATGCACTCGGCTCACCACAGCTTTCATATCCAACTATTCATCTTGCCGGCACAAATGGAAAAACTACGACTGCGCGAATGATTGATCAATTACTTACCGAATTAGGTTATCGAGTGGGTAGGTATACATCACCACATTTGGAGTCATTTACTGAGCGAATTAGCATTAAAGGTGCGCCAATAAGTGATGAAATGATGATCAAAACTTATGATGACATCGCCTTATATTTAGATTTAATTGATTCACGCCAGCCAATTCCTATTTCCTACTTTGAAGGGATAACTGCAATGGCCTTTGTTGCCTTTGCTGAATACCCAGTAGATGTTGGTGTTATTGAAGCTGGCATGGGTGGGCAGTGGGATGCCACAAATGTTTTAGCATCTTTGGTTTCAGTAATGACTCCTATTGGTTTTGATCATATGGAGTATCTAGGAAATACCTTGACTGAAATTGCTCAAACTAAAGCCGGCATATTTAAGCCAGAATCTAATGTTGTCTTAGCTGCTCAAAGTAGTGAGGTAGCAAAGGTGTTAATGGCTAATGTCGCCAGAGTCTCAGCAATACCTTTTCGAGAAGGTGTTGAGTTCAGTGTTAAAAAACGATCTTTAGCAGTTGGTGGTCAACTAATTTCATTAGCAGGTATCTATGGCGATATTGATGAGATATATCTGCCACTTTATGGTGATCATCAAAGTAATAACGCAAGCCTTGCACTTGCCTCTGTGGAAGCATTTGCCGGTGTTAAGTTAGATGAGGATTTAGTTCGTCAAGCATTTAGCAAGGTTAAATCACCAGGTCGGTGTGAGATTATTTATCAGGACCCAACTGTAATAATTGATGCAGCCCATAATCCACATGGTGCAGCAGCGATTGCTAAAACGATCAGCACCGAATTTGATTTCCAGTTAGTAGTTGCAGTAGTTGCAGTCCTAGCCGATAAAGATGTGGATGGGATATTGCAGCAGTTATCTACTGCAGTTGATTACATAATTACCACCCAAAGTAATTCACCAAGGGCGCTAGATTCAGGTGAACTTGCTAAGATCGCTGCTAAATACTTTAAGCCAGAGCAGATAGAGGTCATCTCAGATTTAGAAGGCTCCATTACCTATGCGATAGAGAAGGTTAATCTTTCAAATCAGGTAAGTGATGGCCCTGGGGCAGTTTTAATCACAGGCTCTGTTGTCACAGCAGGTTTAGCACGAGGATTTGTGAGTAGATTAAAAGGAGTAGGTAAGTGAGAGTTTTAGCAGCTGCAGTCTTAACCATGGAGTCAATACTTATGGGATTTGCGCTGTTAATTGCAAAAGATGATGCATCTGTAAATGAAATTATCTTCGGATCTGTGCTGGCAATACTTTTACTTCTTAATGCAGGACTTTTAAAGCGCAAGGGTGGGTATTTACTGGGAAGTTTTCTGCAAATATTTTTAATTGGATATGGCCTAGTTGTTCCCCATATGTATTACATGGGAGGAATTTTCACCACACTTTGGATCATCGCAATACTCCTTGGCCGCAGGGGTGAGGCAATAAAGGCGAGTCTTATCGCACAGCGGGACAAGAACGGGCCGAATTAGCCAATTTTCAGCCTTAGCCAAAGACGCGTAGAATAGATTAGTGAGTTCAGAGCAAACATTAATTTTGGTTAAACCAGATGGCGTTAAACGCGGTTTAGTTGGCGAAGTTATTGCACGCATTGAACGCAAAGGATATGTAGTTACTAATTTAAAAATGTTAACTGCAGATCGAACAATTCTTGCAAAGCATTATGCAGAGCATGAAGGTAAACCGTTTTATGAACCACTTATGGAGTTCATGGCATCAGGGCCGATAGTGGCAATGGTGGCGCAAGGTGAGCGAGTAATTGAGGGGTTTAGAAAAATGGCAGGTGCAACCGATCCAACTGTGGCAGAGGCCGGAACTATCCGCGGTGACTTAGCACGGGATATGGGAACAAAGGTTGTACAAAATATTGTGCACGGTTCAGATTCACCAGAGTCTGCAGCTCGTGAAATTAAGATTTTTTTCGGAAATTAGAAGTTAACTCAGGACAATAAAGGAAGAGGCACAGATGGCTAAAGGAAAAAACAGGATGTCATGGATTGGCCGCGACATGGCGGTGGATCTAGGCACAGCTAATACTTTGGTTTATGTGCGCGGGCGCGGAATTGTTCTTAATGAGCCATCAGTTGTTGCAGTTAACCAAGACACTGGCGCAATTCTTGCTGTTGGACTTGAAGCTAAGCGAATGATTGGTAGAACTCCTGGAAACATAGTTGCAATTCGCCCACTTAAAGATGGTGTGATTGCAGACTTTGATACCACTGAGCGAATGCTTAAATATTTTATTCAAAAAGTACATAAACGTCGTTACCTAGCAAAGCCAAGAATTGTTGTTTGTGTTCCATCTGGAATTACTGGTGTTGAACAGCGCGCTGTAAAAGATGCTGGATACGCCGCTGGTGCTCGTAAGGTTTACATAATTGAAGAGCCAATGGCAGCAGCGATCGGTGCTGATCTACCAATTCATGAACCAACTGGAAATATGGTGGTAGATATTGGTGGTGGCACAACTGAAGTTGCAGTTATTTCACTTGGTGGAATAGTTGCCGCGCTTTCAATTCGAATTGGTGGAGATGAGCTTGATCAATCAATTATTAATTGGGTTAAGCGAGAGTACTCACTACTTCTAGGTGAGCGAACTGCTGAAGAGATTAAAATGGCTATTGGATCTGCATTTCCATTACCAGGTGAGCCAGATGCAGAGATTCGTGGACGCGATCTTGCAACTGGGTTACCAAAGACAATATTGGTCACATCTGCAGATATTAGAAAAGCGCTGGAGGAGCCGGTTACTGCAATTATTAATGCAGTTAAAAACACTTTAGATAAGACTCCGCCTGAATTAGCTAGTGATCTGATGGATAGAGGAATTGTTCTAACTGGTGGCGGTGCGTTACTACGCGGCCTAGATGAAAGATTGCGTCACGAGACTGGAATGCCAATTCATATTTCAGAGCGACCTCTGCAAGCAGTTGCAGAAGGATCTGGAAAATGTATTGAAGAGTTTGAAGCCTTAGAGAAGGTTTTAATCTCTGAACCTCGTCGTTAATTTATAAGGGAGTTTACTTGTGGCTAGTAGCGGCGGTAATCGTTCGCGGCTATTACTAGTCCTATTACTTGTTTCCTCACTATTTCTAATCACTCTAGATCTTCGCGGAGTTAACTTAGCAAGTGGAATTAGAAGTGGTGTCTCAACAGTAATTTCACCAGTTGAAAACTTATTTACAAAGGTATTTTCACCAGTAGGAAATTTTGCTAGTGATGTTCGAAACTTTGGTCAATCAAAGAAGCAAATTACTGAGTTAAACAAACAAATTGATTTACTAAAAGCTAAACAAGTATTAGATGAAGATATGGTAAGCCAGTTAAATCAATTAAGAAATGTATTGGATCTGGCTGGTAGTGGTGGATATCAGGTAGTGGCAGCTAGAGTGATTAACCGAGGTTCAACAGAAACCTTTAAAGAAACAATGACAATCGATGTTGGTAGTCGATCAGGTATTACAAAAAATATGACTGTAATCTCTGAAAGTGGTTTAGTTGGCGTTGTTAAATCAGTTACGAGTAATAGCTCAATTGTTTTGTTAATGAGTGATCCAACTTTTAAAGTGGGCGTAAGAATTGCTGGTACACAAAGTATTGGTGTGGTCTCAGGTCAGGGTGGTTCTACTTACTTACTACAACTACTTGACGCAACTGGTGAGATTAAGGAAGGTGATGCACTTGTTGCAAGAGGCAGCGCGGGAGATAGGCCGTTTGTGCCGGGAGTACCAGTAGGTATTGTTACAACTGTTAGTAGTAATGCTTCATCAATTACCCAAAATGCTGATGTAGAAAGTTCGGCTAACCTGGAAAAAATTACTGTGGTTGCAGTTGTAACTGCAGCTACTAAAGGTGATCCAAGAGATTCACTAATTCCTAAACCACGGCCAAAGCCTGTTGCGCCTGTGATGCCTACGCCAACTCCCACACCAAGTAATTAAAATGAGCAGCCTTAGAGTATTTAACACTTCATTATTTCTATTCTTTATTTTTCTGTTTCAAACTACCTTAATTGCGCGGATTAACTTCCCAATTGGCGGATTTTCACTTTATATCGCGACTTTAATGCTTGTCTTATCACTTGAGGATAGGACTGGTTCACTTGTCTTTGGTTTTATCGGTGGCTTGATAATGGATTTATCACCATCGGCTCAAACACCCTTTGGTCAGTGGGCCCTAGCAATGACATTTATTGGTTACCTGTTCTCGGTAAATAGAGATTTAGTTGGTGACTTTAATGATAGACCTCTGGCTTTAACCTCTCTTGTGAGCATCGCTGCTAGCGTTTCTATGATTACTTTTATCATTATTGGAGTTTTATTAGGTCAAAACACTGGTGGGCTATTTCGAAATCTCCAAGTTGTTTTTGCTAATCTAACTTGGACTTTTTTAATTACGCCCATTTTTATGCCACTTATTCTTAGGGTGCGAAAGATGTTGTTAACTAATCGGGAACGAGTATGAGCCAGCGATCTAAGATAAGTTTAATTGTTTTCCAGAGCTTAGTTTTCTCATTACTTTTTGCATTATTCGGTAGATTATTTTATTTACAAGTACTAGAGAGTGGCAGATATAAAGAAGCAGCGATTAGTATCCAAAGCCGAGATATCGTTACTCCGGCTATTCGCGGGGCAATTACAGATATAAATGGTTCACCTTTAGTTGTTGATTTACCTGGACTTGTAGTTTTTATCGACCGGAGCACATTAGATAAGCAATTTGATAAAGGAGCTGCAGTTCTTGCAAGAACTGCTTCACTGTTTAATCTTGAGTACGCCGATGTCTATCAACGCACGAGGTTATGTGGTGAGTTACCAAGAGATAATCGCGCTGGATGTTGGAATGGCACTAGATATCAACCAATTCCATTAGTTGGTGGTGCTTCTCAAGATTTAGCACTTAAGATCATGGAGAACTCAGATGTCTTTGCTGGAGTTAATGTTGCCTCAATTCCAATTAGAAGTTACCCATCATTAGAGGGAGAAAATACCTCTCATGTTTTAGGCTACGTTGGATCTGTAACTGATGAGGATCTTAAAGATCCAAGTAAGAATTACTATCGAAGTGAGGTAGTTGGAAAAACTGGTTTAGAGACTCAATACAACCAGTATCTTCGTGGTACGCCGGGAGTAAGAACCTTTTTAGTCAATCGCAAAGAGGTTGTCACAAAAGAATCAAGAAATATTCAAGCTGTGGCAGGAAATAATTTAATTACAAACATAGATGCCAAGTTGCAATCTGGAGTAGAGCGCGCACTTGAGGGAGCGGTTAAGCGTGCTAGGGCATCTGGTTACAGGGGAGATTCTGGTGCTGCGGTGGTACTTGAAATTAAAACTGGTCGAGTACTTGCTATGGCCTCTTATCCAACTTATGAGCCAGAAATTTGGCAAAGGGGATTAACTGTTAAACAGGCCGAGGATTTATTTAGTGAAGTTAAAGGTGTGCCAGCATTATCTAGGCCGCTGCAAGGATTATTTGCACCAGCATCAACCTTTAAATCTATCTCAGTAGTTGCAGCTGCAAATGCTGGTTATTCATTAGATGCTACATATAACTGCCCAGCATCAGTAGAGATTGGTACTCGAACATTTAATAACTTTGATAGCGTCGCCGCAGGCAGATTAAAACTTGATGTTGGCCTTGCAATCTCTTGTGACTCACTTTGGTATCAAATTGCTTATGATGAGTGGGTAAGAGATGGCGGCCTTAAGCCAAAATCATCTGCAAATGATTACTTCTTTAATGCTGCAAAGGCTTTCGGTGTAGGAAAAGCTACTGGAATTGATTTACCGAGTGAGCTAAGTGGTCGCCTGCCAAACCGTGATTGGAAGCAAAATTGGTATGAGCAGAACAAAGATTTTTATTGCAATTATAAGGATCGGGCTAAGAAACAGGATTTAACTAAGTATTTAATTGAGATTGCTCGAGAGAATTGTATTGATGGCAATAAAGTGCGAGCAGGAGATGCGGTTAACTTTTCAATTGGCCAGGGAGATACTTTAGTAACTCCACTTAGGCTAGCTCAAATATATGCAGCCATTGCAAATAATGGAACCTATTACAAACCACAAGTTGCAAGAGCTATTGTGAATAAAGATGGCAAGGTAATTAAAGAGTTTAAGCCAGAGGTAGCTGATGTTGTTAAAGAGGAGCAAAGCACCTGGGATTTTCTTCACCGAGCTCTTCGAATGGTTGTTACGCAAGGAACTGCTGGCAGCATATTTTCAGGTTTTCCCGTTGCAGTAAGTGGAAAGACAGGAACTGCTGAAGTGTTTGGTAGAAATCCAAATGGCAGTGCTAAAGATGACACATCTTGGTTTGCCTCCTATGGCCCAACGGAGAATCCAACATATGCAGTTGTGATGATGGTTAGTCAGGGTGGATTTGGTGCATCAACATCTGGTGTGGGAGTTAGAGATATCTACTCAACTTTATTTGGTGTTAGTGGAAATCGCGTCGATCCTAATAAGGCGGTCTTTCCTAACGGTGTTCCAACTAATATAGCTAAAGTGGATCTTAAGATTGCAGCGAGTAAGGTTGATTTAACAGGGGCAAAGGTTGGCGGGGTGAAGTTAAAGTGAGTACTTTAATTAAATTTAGAAGCAAAAATCGATCAACACTTTCCCGCTTTGATTTAACACTTAATCTAGCAGTTGCTGCCTTGTTAGCTATTGGAACACTTTTAGTTTATGCGGCAACGAGGGAGTGGTTTAGATCAAATAATTTAGACCCGGAGTACTACTTAAAACGGCATATCCTAAATATTTTAATTGGTGCATTACTTGCCTATGGAACTACATTAATTGATTATCGATTACTTCGTGCTTATGCACCTATTCTTTGGCTAATTTCAATAATTGGTTTAATAGCGGTCTTTATTCCAGGAATTGGTGAAGAGGTAAATAACTCTAATGCATGGATCTCACTACCCGGTGGATTTCAATTACAACCTGCTGAGTTAGCAAAAATTGCCATCATTATTGGTATTGCAATGGTCCTATCAGATCGCGATCAAACTCAGAATGATCCAACTGATTTAGATGTAGTAAAAGCTTTAGCAATTGCAGCGATTCCAGTTTTCTTAATTGTGCTACAACCAGATTTAGGAACAATTCTTATTATCTCTGCAGCGGTTGTGGCAATGATTGGTGTCTCAGGTGCTAGACCTATTTGGGTAGTTGGGCTTTTATTACTTGCAGTAGTTGGTGGCTTTACAGCGGTTAAAACTGGTGCGGTTTCAGAGTATCAAGTTGCCCGTTTGCAATCATTTATTGATCCAACCTCTGATCCACAGGCAACTGGGTATCAAATCCGCCAATCAAGAATCACAATTGGTTCAGGTGGTTTTTTTGGGAAAGGTTTATTTGAAGGACCACAAACTAGTGGTCGATTTGTACCAGAGCAGCAAACAGACTTTATTTTTACAGTAGCTGGTGAGGAGTTAGGTTTTGTTGGTTGCTCACTGATTTTATTTCTTTATTTACTCATATTTATTAGAGCATTTGTTATTTGCCGGCAAAGCCGAGATTTATTTGGCAGGCTAGTTTGTATTGGCGTAATAGCCTGGTTTATTTTCCAAAGCTTTGAAAATATTGGTATGGCAATGGGCCTAATGCCGATGACGGGTGTGCCACTGCCATTTCTTTCCTATGGCGGATCATCAATGTTTGCTAATTTAATTGGCATAGGCTTATTACAAAATGTGCATGCACGTAGCCGTTAACACGCTTAAAACAAGGTGAGTTGGCGTATTCCCGCAGATCTGCGATACTTACCCCACGCAAGTCCGCGCGAGGATAAAGAGCCTTCGCAGCGACAGCGTCGATATTTTTAGCATAATTAATAGGAATTAATTAAAAAGTATTGAAAGAGATACTGCAAAACTGCAGTAATTAAATTTTTGAAAAGGATTTGATTTATATGGCCGATGAGCCTAAAGCACCACGTAAGCGCGCTGCCAAAAAAGCGGTAGATAGCGAAGATAAGAAGAGCAGTAAAAAAGCTGGCTCTATTCCAGTTCCACTATTTCAAGCAGCCCCAGTTACTAAAGCAGTTAAGGCTGCGCCTGCAACTAAAAGTAGCAAAGCTACTGAAACTGTCGAGGTTAAGAGCAGTGAGGGTGAGAGTGAAGAGTTTCGTCGTCGTCGCCGCCGTGGCGGCAGGGGAAGACGTAGAACTGGCAAAGAGGTTGAAACAGATGATGAAGATAATTCACAAGTCGCTACAGATCAGGGTGAAGCAAGTGATGGCGTAACCCATAAACGCAGGCGTCGTCGTAGAGCACGTGGTGAAGGTGTAACACCTGGTGAGACGATTGAAGAAGATGGCGTTCTAACTGTAGTTAAGGTAAGACCTGTTCGAGTTAGAGAAGCCCGTACTGAAAGCAAAAGCTTTAACCGTCGTGATCGCAACAAATTTGATCGCGGTGATCGTGGAGATCGACGTGAGCGTCGAGATTTCACTCGCAAGCGCGGTAGCGTGATTACCGAATCAGAGTTTTTAGCAAGACGTGAAGCTGTTGATCGAAGCATGTTGGTAAGACAAATTGCTGATCGAACTCAAATTGCAATTATTGAAGATGAGGTAATGGTCGAGCACTATGTAAACCGTAATAGCAATATCTCCTACGTTGGTAACGTCTACCTCGGTAAGGTACAAAACGTATTACCTTCTATGGAAGCAGCTTTCGTTGATATTGGTAAGGGCCGTAACGCAGTTTTATATGCTGGTGAAGTTAACTGGGATGCCCATGGCTTATCAGATACCGCACCTCGCAAAATAGAACATGTTTTAAAGAGTGGTCAATCTGTATTAGTTCAGGTGACTAAGGATCCAATTGGTCAAAAGGGCGCCAGATTAACTAGCCAAATTTCTTTGCCAGGTAGATATCTAGTTTATGTACCAGGTGGTGGGATGAGTGGAATTTCTCGCAGATTACCTGATAACGAACGTAATCGTTTGAAAGGAATTTTAAAGAACTTAATTCCAGAACAAGCTGGCGTAATTATTAGAACAGCAGCTGAAGGAGCACCTGAGGCAGAGCTAGAGCGAGATGTAGCACGTCTTAAAGGACAATGGGAAGATATTGAAAAGAAAGCAAATAATTCAAGTACCTCTGCTCCATCACTTTTATATGGTGAGCCAGACCTAACTGTTCGAGTAATTCGCGATATTTTCAATGAGGATTTCAACAAGATGTTGGTACAAGGTGATCAAGCTTGGGATGATATTCAAAACTATATTGGTCACATCGCACCTGAGCTAGCAAGCAAGATTGAAAAATGGAGCAGCAACCGCGACATATTTGCTGAAAACCGAGTTGAAGAGCAGCTTGCAAAGGCATTTGATCGCAAAGTGTATTTACCATCAGGTGGATCTTTAGTTATTGATCGCACTGAAGCAATGATCGTTATCGATGTTAACACCGGTAAATTCATTGGTAAGGGTGGAAACTTAGAAGAGACGGTTACAAAAAATAACTTAGAAGCGGCCGAGGAAATCGCTCGTCAACTTCGCCTTCGCGATATGGGCGGAATTATTGTTATCGACTTTATTGATATGACACTGGAATCAAACCGCGAATTAGTGCTTCGTAGATTAGTTGAGTGCTTAGGACGAGATAGAACTAAACACCAAGTTGCTGAAGTAACATCTCTTGGCCTTGTTCAAATGACTCGTAAGCGCGTAGGACAAGGATTAATTGAAGCCTTCTCAACTACATGTGAGAGTTGTGGTGGGCGCGGAATTCACATTCACAGTGAGCCTGTAAAAAAGGTTGCACTTGAAAAAGATTTAGATCAGCGTTATTCAAAAACTAGCAAAGCAGCTATTGATGATGATTCTGATGATTCAAGTGATTCAGGTGATGAAGACTCAGATGATGAGGACTCAGATATTGAAACAAGTGATAATAAGGAAGAAGCAGTTGAGGTAGCACCAGTTGCTGCAGCAGGACGGCGAAAAGGTCGTCGGGCTGTGAGTACTGGGGTTATTTCAACCAATTAACCCGCGCATTTGACCCTAACCGAATCAATCTCTACCCTTATCCATCTAGCCAGATTGATAAGAAATGATCTTGGTTAATAACTAGAAGGAGCACACGGTGTACGCGATTGTTAAAGCAGGCGGACGACAAGAGAAGGTTTCAGTTGGTGAAACTCTTGTAGTTGATCGCTTAGATGCTGCCGTTGGCGCAAAGGTAACTTTTCCTGCAGTTCTGCTAGTAGATGGCGCAGATGTAACTGCTGATCCAAAAGCATTAGCTTCAGTTAAGGTAACTGGTGAAGTTTTAGCTGAACAAAAGGGACCAAAGATTGCAATCCTTCGTTACAAAAATAAGACCGGCTACCGTCGTCGTCAAGGATTTCGTTCACAACTTACTCGCGTAAAAATAACTGGAATTAACAAGTAACTACTAACTAAGGCAGGTGAAAGAAGATGGCAAGTAAAAAGGGTGTCTCCTCCACAC
>Ga0255080_1000248_pt1 | contig 11956 bp, 13 predicted proteins | sample Colum_Atlam_RepC_FD_188467 | JGI IMG/M metagenome (GOLD analysis project Ga0255080, IMG submission 188467) | Freshwater microbial communities from Columbia River, Oregon, United States - Colum_Atlam_RepC_8h | ecosystem: Environmental > Aquatic > Freshwater > River | place: USA: Oregon...
TACACAACTTGGTGTTGCGAATGCGAGTGGGCGCCAGTTTGCGAGTGATGGCGATTACGGGATTAAATCAAAACACGTGTATGCCAACAATCGTAGTGTGAATGAGACGACGGATTATTTTGGTGCGGTTGGTAGTGGAATCGGCGCCGTCGTGGCGCCTCTCTTGGAGATTATGCGACCATCGCGCAAAGAGAACACGACCGGCAATATGCGGGTTTACGGTGATGCCAAATCCCGCGTTGGGCAATCCTATTTGTATAACCCGGCAGATGCTCCGGCACACACCATGCGCGAAACCACGGAGAAGTCGGTTAATCACTGGAATGTCAATAGAGGCCAGAATGGTGATGCATATGTATCGGCAAACCATGAAGTTTTACCGCAACATCGTGATACTACAACCAAGTCGCATACTGGTGGTGCTGGATATCGCAATGCGGCGCTCCGACCATATGATGCCGAGCTCTCCTATGAGCCGAGCGATATCAAGGCGTCTACTATCAACGGACGATTCGGCAATTCAAATACCAATTTGTTCAACAATTCGGTGAATTACCAGGGCAAACCCAAGGACATTGATATGATTAATAGTAGAGATGCGATGCCAAAGATGCCGTATCAATCACAGTCGGTACAGAGCATGGGGGAGCTCCAATATAGAGGCAAAGAGGTGTTGCCGCAAGTAGAGCGCAATTCGGCGGATTTGTATAGTGTGCTACAACAGAATCCCTATGCGATTCGACGCACATTTCAGTAATATAAATACAAGTCATAATATATGCCATAGTTATATATTATGTTTCGTCGCGGCGGCGCTATTGCCGATACTAAGGGATTGCGACACATTTTGAGTATTGGATACGAGGTTGAATGCGGCGTTTTAGCAAAGTTTACGCGGACCGAAATTGATGTTGAGCCAGGTGAAATTGTTTTGTATAATACTGATACCGCCAGAAAAGATGTTGACGACTTTAAAAGATTAGAGGAAGACTCGGATGCCGACGTAGATGATTCTATTTTGGAACGCCAAGAAGAAATTATGGAAGATGTTATATTTGATAGAGCCGGGAAACCTGATAAAAATGCGGTTTTCAATATAACTAGTGATATTGCGATGACACCATTTATTAAGATGGTGGATAAATTGTGTTATTATGAATCGGACTTGGACCCGGAAGCATCATTCGCCGACAAAAAAGAAGAAAAAAACAATTTTTTTGTTTTTCGCGATGAATCCGGGAAAGATTATAAAATACGGTTTATGCTTGGTTATACCGATGATGCTGTCGATGCTAATCAAAGCTGCGCGCTCCATACATCGGTAGAATGGGTCATCACCTATTATAAACCTCAACGAAGCAAGAATGTTGTGGTCGATACATTTGTTAATATGATAAGCAATCTGGTTCGGCATTTGAGCGACCTAGAATCAATTCGCGGAACTTATATTGTCAAGAGCAAAGAGGGCCAAGAGTTTGTAGTTGAACATCCCCGCGAACGCATCTTGTTCCACAAACCAGGCACCAATTTATATTATTTACAAACTCAGAAGTCTTCTATGCCTCTCACAATTGATGACGCGTGTTCCGTTGTTCAGATGACGTTTTCGGCAAATGCCGAGCATATTATCAATGTCTTGATTTCGTTGTTGTCCAATACTCCGCAGTCAATCGCTTCATTTAGTGAGGACAATGAAGCAAAGTTGAATAAAATCCTTCTTATTCAAATGTGTGTCAATAACCTTGTTGATAACTATAACGCAAATACCGCGATGCATCATATTTTGTCGGATACTAAGAAAAATGCGGCGTTTTCCAATATTGTGAAGACACACATTTTTCTGATATTGTACAAAATTGTACAATATATGTATTTCAAATCAAATGTAGCCAATGCAAAATATTTGAAAGATGTGTTGTATTTTAATTCGCGCCATAGCAATTATGATTTGTATATGAACTTGAAACGGCAAATCAAAACCCATTTTGGAATTGATGATGAGCGCGTTATTGCCATTATCAAAGACATTATCTTTGTTCCGCAAATATTGGGGCAGCTGGAATTACCGCGAGAACAACTGAGGAGAGGGGTATTTTCAAAAACAAATGTGTTGGATAAAACAAACCGGCATTACGGAGACCCGGGATATTCGTTGGTCAGTTATTTTGATTTCTTTGAACGACCGAACGCTGGTGAAATTATTTACCACGATTGGCTCGAATACACGAAAGTCGATAATTTGTCCAACAGAATGGAGTTGAAAGACAATGTCATATTAATTGAGTGCCGTAATTTTCAGAAAATGTTGGCGCTATATGTGTATGATATCGCGGACACTGAACTCAAGAAACAGATGACGAGAGGGGCTTGTAATATTCTCACAAAACATATTGGTTCCGATGTTTCATCGATGTCTATTGCCAATTTTAAAAAAATAATTGAATTATACAATAATAAGTTTGCGTTTATTCGGACCAGGACTACGAAGAAGCGTAAAAGTAAAAGTAAGGATAAGGGCAGTAAAGGCAAAGCATCGACGACACGTAAAACGACCGATAAAGCGATTGCGACCAATGAAGCCATGGCGACCAATGAAGCCATGGCGACCAATGAAGCTATGCCGTAAAATTGATTTTTTTAAATTGTTTTTTAAATGGGCACACAAATGCTACAAAAATGATATTTTACTCCGACAAAATCAAAGCCGACATCGTCGACAATAACGAGCTGGACGTTATTGCCGACAAACTAGACCAATTCAAAGAGGACATTGCCATGTTGTTCACATATTTCACATTTTCGGTCATTGGGCTGGATTATATGAATAATTTACTCAAATACAAATCAAACCGCGTGGCGTTTTATTGTATGGATGATGATGAGTTTAATATACGCAACTGCCCATCCGCAATGATTTATTCAAAACAGACGCGCAACACGGGTGGGGCTATTATTTACTATATTATGATTATTTGTACACAGCGCAGATTCAAAAATCTGGGATATGCTACTGCGCTTCTCAACGGGTTTATGGAAAAAATCCGTGAAGAAACTGTCGATGCCGTGGTCCCTGTAAAAGTTGTTCTCAGTTCAATTGACGAAGCTGTATCATATTACCAGAAATATGGATTTGAAGTCGTGGATTGTACTATGGAAAATTATCCGTATTTAGCCAGGTTTGAAAACTATGATGAGACCAAGATGTACACGATTATGGAGTTGAATGTAAAGTGATGCGTGTATTTATTTTCGTGTATTTTTAGATTTTGTTTTTTTCTTATTTAATTTGCGTTTTTTGGCGGTATTTCTGGGGTTTTTTATTGTTCTTTTTTTTCCACCAGGCCTATTATGAAGTGGATTATATATAATATTAACACCTTCTATTTTATAAGATACATCTTTTCTATCTTTGTGTTCGAGTAACCTTATAATATCTGTATGTTTTTGTTCACGCGCGATATCAAGTGCTGTTTTTCCATTTGTACTATTTAAAAACTTTGTATTTGCGTTATTATCAACAAGAAACTGTACTATTTTAAAATAACCTTTATATGCAGCAATATATAGGGGTGTTGTGTCATTATTTCTTCTTATATTAATATCAGCACCTCTATTAACAAGAAACTCTACTATTTCTAAATGACCTTTATATGCTGCTGCATAAAGAGGTGATGTGTCATAATTTTTTTTTATATTAATATCAGCACCTCTATCAACAAGAAACTTTACTATTTCTAAATGACCGTTCATTGCTGCTGCATAAAGAGGTGATGTGTCATCATTTGATTTTATATTAATATCAGCACCTCTATCAACAAGAAACTTTACTATTTCTAAATGACCTAGAAATGCTGCTGCATAAAGAGGTGTATTACCATCAATATCTTTTATATTTACATCTATATTTAAGTTAATAAGAACTTCAATAATATCTGTGCCTATGTTTTCATTATATACTTTTGACGCATATATAAGAATTGTAGGGTCTTTTAGATATAATGTTTCAATGCGTTTCAAATGATCTTGTAATATACGTTTCAAATGATCTCTGCTGGTATATTTTTCTACTAAAACTGTATAATTATATTCAATCATTTCATAGATATCCACTGTATCAAGTTTTATAGCTTCTTCTAGTTCTTCTTCAGTTGGATCGCGTATACCGCGTATAGGAACTTTTATAGCTTCATCTAGTTCTTCTTTAGTTGGATCGCGTATACCGCTAATACTCATTATATTATATTGATACATTTTGCGCCTATCAAAATACATTTTGCGCTCATCAAACAAAATATGACCCTATTATAAATGGCAAGTCGCCGAAAAACACCCAAAAACAAAACGCGACATAAGAAAAAGCAACCCGCAAAATCCCGTATTTTTTTCATCGGAATCGCCGGCGCATCCGGATGTGGAAAATCCTATTTCACTAAATTGCTAAAAGACCGCCTGGTAAAAAATGGCATATCAGCCGCCGCCATTCAAGTGATTTCGTGCGACAGTTATTACAAGACATTCTTGAATAATGACGGCACTCCACGGCAACTAGAATCCAAAGAAACAAACACGTATGTGAAAACGCCCGAATATATAAAATACAATTGGGACCATCCAGATGCCGTTGATTTGCCTCTCTTGGAAACACATTTGAAAGCGCTAGAAAACGGCGAAGACGTGGTTGTCCCCGAGTTTGATTTCAACAGCAGCATCCAGACAACGGATACGCGACGCCGGATTCGCGCGGCAAAAGTGAAAATCGTCATCGTAGAGGGACTTTTCACATTTTATTTAGAAAGTTTGCGGCGATTATTTGACTTGCGGCTATTTATTTCATCCGATATGGAAGTATGTTTAGTAAGACGGCTTCTCCGCGACCGTGAAAAAAGAGACAGCGACTATGACCGCACAATTAATCAATACATCGACCACGTGAAACCCGCGTTTTGCGCGTTCATTGAACCGACGCGAATATTTGCCGAATTCACTATTCACAATTCATATAATTCGAAATACACCACCTCTATGAACATTGTGTGCGAATATGTCATTTCCAAAGTGAAAAAATAGAGGATAAGCAATTATTCTATTGTGATGTTGTGTGTTTTTTCCTACAATTTTTGAGTGGGTCTCGGTCTCTGAATGCTTTGTATTTGTTGCGTTTTTCGTCATCTGCTATGTACATCAATTCCGCCTCTATTTGCGCGAGTTGCGCAAGGAGACGTTCGCGGGTTTCACCTTCATTGTAGAATATATAGCTGAGAGAGTAGATGCTCTTTTCATCGATGGTTTGTATTTCTTTTTTTATATTGGTGAGCATTTGTTGTAGTTGGGATTTGGTTGCTCCGCTCATTTTGTTGTATATGTATATTTGGTATATACAACAAATAATTTTCAGTTTTATGCGTTAGCATAAGCGTCGGCATAAGCGTCGACGTAATCTACGTGGAATGCCACCCACAATATAGAATGCTCAGTTGTACTGCTATTACAACTTGGATGAGGACGCTTGTCTTCCGGAATAAACGGATTCTGCGTATTTATGTAGCCGCAGCTATAATGTCCGGTTTCATGGACGCTTTGAGGATAGTTCCAATAAACTGGCTGTTTTTTGTATATTTTTTCGACATAACTTATCACGTCTTCATGTAAATCGCGGTCTTCTAATATTTCACCAAGAGAGGTTTGATAATCGACATACATTGCGTACAAATATGTTTGGTCGTGGTCGAGAAGCTCGGGAAACGTAATCCGCGAATTATGTGGCGGAATTGTGTAGTGAACATCATTGACGCGGACGGATGGATATTTGTTTTGTGTCCAATTTGACAATGACAAATTATGTCGGGCGTTTGTGAAAGACAATATGCCTCCTGCGCTAAAGTATATTTCACGGTTTCGTAATTCAATGAGTCGTTTTATTTCGGTGATAGTGATGTTGCGCTGAATATTCAAGTCGTTGTTGGTGAGTTTCAATATACTTTGGCCGTTCATGAATATGTCTGCTACAAAATAGATGGGCGCCGTGATTTCCAAATCCGCATGGAGGCGATAATAACGTCCAATTGCGTTTTGTTCGGCTGATTGGTAGGTTTCGGGGTCTCTATATTCGTAGTGTTGGTCTTGGTCTTGGTCTTGGTCTTGAACATATGTCATATCATTTTGTATTATTTTATCGTCGTCATCGTCGTCGTCGTCGTCGTCGTCAATATTTACCATACTCATAGAGGCAATTATATTGTCGGGAATCGGTGTGCTGAAACACAATGGGCATTTTGGAACACGGTCTTCTTCCATTTTCTCGCGTATCCATTTGGCAATACATTTGGCGTGGAATGAATGGGCCCAAAGACCGCTGTCGTCTTCATGAACTATAATTGGAGTACTATCGCAATCGTTATCGCAATCGTTATCACTATCACATGTTTCTTTGATTGCTTCGTCAAACTCATCTCGGCAGATTCCGCAAATATTGGGTTGCTTTTCATCGGATTGCTCTTGCGTTTCGATGGTTATGGGTGGGCTTTGGCTATTTGCCATCGGTTCAACATTTTGTTGTTTCTTTGCTTGTGAACGTGTAATTGGCATTGTCGAATAATACTAATAGGTAGTTTGATTTTATTTACTATTAACTGATATTTTTATACTTCACATTATTTTTCAAAAAATATTTCAATTTTTTACCAAAATATATATTCGTAAAATAATATAATATTCCAACGCATATCATATTATGTCAAAATTATTTCCAGATGAGCCTCTATATTGCGAAGGTAGACAACGACCATTCTTTCGCGGAAAACTCCATTTATCATCTCTCATATTTTTCCCCGTTGCGTTCTATTTTTTGTACCGAGACGCAATAAACCCCCAAACATTTTGGTTTGGGTTTGTCAGTTTATCTACAAATATGGTATGCTTCGCAATTAGTGGATTGTATCACGTATTTGATTGGTCGCCCACCACCGAATTATTTTTACAAAAAATGGACCACACTGCAATTTCATTGTGGTGTGCTGGTATGATGACCCCGGTTGCGTTCGTATTATTTCCATCCAACATTGGTATAGCATTTTTTTCAATTGTTGTCATTGCCTTTTTATCCAATATAGAATCTTTGTGGAACCAATGTTGCCCCTCTATTGCCAAGTCGGCGGCAGTTCCGGCATCACTCCTTTTATTTTTACCAGCTTGTTATAATTACATGAACACTACTGAATGGGTATCAATGTGGATGGTGTATTTATTTCAAACCGCAGGAACCATCGCATACAAAATCGCACAAACTGCCGAACCGTGTGATTTGTTTGGATACCACGAATTATTCCACTTATTATCATTGTTTACAGCATTCTTTGTATTCGTTGTAAATTACAGTATAGTTTCTCGGAAGCATATATATGGAGAAACAGTTATTTGAAGGCGACCCTCTCTATTGTAATGGTCGTAATCGACCCATTTTGCGCGGCAAAATCCATTTGATTTCTGCTCTCACAATTTTTCCAATTTTCGTATATTTATACTACAAGGCATCATGTGAACACACATTCGCATTTATGGTCGGTATGGGAAATCTGTTGATAGTATATTTAGCACACATTATTAGCGCAATTTATCACTCGATGCCTGTGTCAAAAGAGACTGAAATACTTCTACAAAAAATGGATATTATTGGCGCTAACTGGTATATTGGGTCATCATATTATCCTATGGCGCTCTTGCTTTTTCCAAAAGAACCCGGTTATTTACTCGCTGCGCTCGCAACGGGAATCATGATTTTCAATAGTGTTTGTGTATGGAAATCCGAATATTCAATTACGCAACCTCTCTTGATAGTTGCTTTACAGATTCCGTTTTTCCACTATATTTACAAGTATATGACACGATTTGAATTGACGTGTAATTTCATTGGCATCGGCACATTATTTGTGGCGGCGGCATTTTTAATGTATGATCCCGAGATTTCGTGGTTCGATTCTACTATATGCACATCATACGAAATATATCATTCTTTGTCCGTCGTGTGTTTTATGTCGATTTTATTGATGAATTACAGCATTGTGTGCCGCGTAAAAAATTGAAATGTTTTTCTAAGATGTTGGTGTAGTACAAAATAAATTATTTCTTAAAATGGCATTAAATATCGCATTTGGACTCGTAATTGAACTTAGTCGTCAATTCAATATTGACGAATCTCACGCACTCAAACATAGTATGGAAGTCTATGCTTATACGAAAAAAATCGTAAACGCGGAATTGGTTGCGACCCCGCATCTCGCAAAACAACAGGACATCATCTATTTGGCGGCGATTCTTCATGATATGTGCGACAAAAAATACACGGCGGAATTGGATGGGGTTGTCATTTTGCGCCGCAAATTGACAAACGTGGTTGATGAAACCAGCTTAGATATTATCTTCAAAATCATTACAACGATGTCGTATTCTACTGTGAAACAGCGCGGATACCCCGATTTGGGCGAATACCAATTGGCATACCATATTGTCAGAGAGGCGGATTTATTGTCGGCATACGATATCGACCGATGTATTATGTACTCGATGTATACGCGAGGCGTCAAATATGACGAAGCCTTGGCGATTGCGGTCGAACTCTTTGATAAACGAGTGTTCCGATACATAGAGGACGGACTATTTGTCACCGAATATTCCAAAAAACGGGCGAGACAATTACACGATGATGCCAAGGAAATGGTTGGTATCCTGGTGCCCATATAGAGGGCGCGTTTACTCATCAAAATATGTGTTGATATCAATTGTGCTAGTGCTGAGTTTGTTTTTTTCTTCCTCAAATGCATGGCGCTCTCGGTCAATATCGGCTTTCATCTTGGCCAACTTGTGTTTTACTATTGCCAATGTGTCGCGCTCCTCTTTCAACTTCTGTCGGTCATTTTCTATTGCCTCTTTTTCATCCGCCATTGTCTTGATTTGGTCTTCGAGCCCACGATAATAGTCGGTTTTGGCGACGTTTTCATCAATCAGCCGTTGGAGCTCGTCTTTTTTGGCCTGAATCATCTCATATTCGCGCGTACAAATGCTCTCAAACTCGCTACAATTTTGCTTGAAATATTCGGGATGGTCGTTGTATAGTTTCAACCCGCTGGCAATACAATTGTAATCATTCTTCATTTGAAACGTTTTTATGGCAAAGAGCGTATCTGATGGCATATTGTGGCTATGGAACTCGCAATGTTCATTGGAGCCATTGGTCCAACTATTGATTGTTTTAATGATGATGAATGTCTTGAATACGTATATTTGGCGCCGTGTTGATGTACCCGCTTCATGAACCGGATTCGCCATAAAACATTTGGTATTGTTGGTTTCCAAGATTTTGATAGCCGATTGTAAAGTTGTTCGCAGTTGTGGGTTGCCGCCAATTTGCGTGTGTAATGAACCAACACATTGTTTACAAATATCACCGGGTTCCGTGTCAAAGAGTACTGCGTCATGGTCGAATGACCGGTTGTAAAAGTTGCTGAGCTTTTCGCTCATGGTATTCTGGATAGTGGTTTTCATAATGGTCTGGAACTCCGCGGTTTTTTGCTCCATAAAATGATGGATAGCCTCTCGCCAGTCGGCCGTTTCAGATGTGAGAATCTCAGTTAAAATTGTGCTTGATGATGATGATGCCATTGGTATGATTTGTTAACAAATGTTTATGTATTTTCGAATATATCTTTACATATAAAACATATAAACATACTATGGCATTAGTGTTCATAGTATGTTTTTTAGAAGACCTTTACAACAACTCGGCAGTCGGCGATTGTTTTCTTGCCAAAATAATTGTAAACTTGATAGTGATATAAATACGCGAATTGTAAAAATGAAAGACAAAATTGAAGGAATGTTTCTTTTACAAGGGTTTACTTATTTATTGTCAGTTGCAAGTATTACATTGCAGGTTGTATCTATTAAAAAGTAAAATAGTTATATATAATATAATGGAGGGGTTTGTTAAAGCTATTTTACAAGGCAATTTTGATAAAATTAAAAGTAGTATAGAATCATTAGATGTTACTTTAAGTATAAATAATAAACTTACAGATGGAACCACACCTCTTTATTTAGCATGTAAGGTAGGTGATTCAGAAATTGTTAAATATCTTATTATAAACGGAGCAAGAATCAGTATTAATACACTAACCAAAAATGGGAATACATGTCTTATGGTTGCGGTGGCGCATAATAATATTGATTTAGTTAAGGTTCTGCTTAAATATGGTGCTAACCCAAATGATGCTAGGCCATCCGATGGAACAATTCCAATTATGATAGCGGCGTACTATGGATATAGTAAAATCGTGGGTATTCTTATACCAAAAACCAATTTATTAAAAAAAGATAATGACGGAAATACAACATCGGATATTGTTAAAACGCGAATTACACAAATTGAAGAAGGTATAGAACCAATTGATAATGCTGAACATGTGATTGCAAAGTTGAAAAATATTTTGATAGACTTAGACCCGGCTGATGATTTTATTGGAACAGTCTTTGATACAACATTTGGTAAAACTGGTGTCGGTAAAAGTCGTATGAGTAAAAGTGGTGGAAAACACAAAATGACAATTCGAAAAAGAGTCAAAAAAATGTCAAAAACGCAAAATCGTAAATAATATATACCGGTGAAGATTTAAAACCGACTGTGGTCGGCCCCCTCCCTTCGGGGGCCTCCCGAACCACAACAGGTGTGCTTTGTTTCAAATCGTTACTACCCGTAGGGAACCGCTCCATTAACGAATTAAAACGGTTCGGGAGGCCCCCGAAGGGAGGGGGCCGACCACAGTCCGTTTTAATTCTTCAATGGTGTAATTATGTGGTATACGATTTTTTTATTTGACATTTTTCAGAGTAAATGATTTTCTGTGATGCTTATGAGATTTTGTTGAAGCACGTGTACGTATAGATTTACGTTGTTGTTTCTTATTATTTTTACCTCCTTGTGCTTGTGAAAAGTCAAGTTTATTGACAGTATTAAACGACATCTGTAATTCTTCTACTTTTTCTTTTATGTTTTTATTAAAATTATAATACACACGCATAATCTGGTCTTGGTCTTGGTGTGTAAGTTGTTCAACGCTAATTTCTAATAGTATTTTTTCCCAATATGTTTCAGGTATAGTACAGTTATTATATTTAGGTTTAGGACGCTTCTCTCTCAGTTTATCCCCAACCAAATATAACATATTGGAATTGTAACCATCGGGTAAATTACCAAATACGTTTCCCATTACATATGGAAAAATCTTATACCGCGGGTTATTCAAATAAGATTGTAAATATTTAACCAATAAAGGTTTTATTCTTTCTTGTTCTCGTGCGTTTTCTTGGTCTACAATTTCTTTCATTTTTTGTTGTTGTTATTGAGCAGCTTGTTTTACAAAAGGACCAAAAACATTTGCTTGACCTTTTGACCATGGTATTTGTATTGGTGTTGGGGTTGTTTGTGAAAGCCATTGTAATTTAGGTTTAAAAACGTGTTGTGTATTAACTTCTGATTTCATTGTTGTAGTTCCTGTAGTTCTTGTAGGTGGATTTATTAAAGGGTGTTCACTATGCTCACTCTTATCCTTAGGTTTACTCTTACTTTTACCCATCACTAATATATTTTATATATGTATATTTATTTGTCAATAAAAAAATCCAAACTTCAGTTATTTATTACAATCTGGACACACATACAATTTATTTCCTTTTTTTACCAGTAGCTTTTCTTTTACGTATGTTATGAGATTTTCGCATCTTTTTATGTGAGGCTTTGTTTCTATGGCGTTTTCGCGTTTTGTTATTTCTGCCTCCAGCCGACACTCGACGTATGTTGCGATTACAAGCATGCGGATTTGATTCATTAGCATAGACAAAGAAGATTAAATCATGTAATTGTTTTGTTTTATTATCTACAACACCAACTGTAGCTGCTCTTGTGAAC
>Ga0255080_1000256_pt1 | contig 11767 bp, 9 predicted proteins | sample Colum_Atlam_RepC_FD_188467 | JGI IMG/M metagenome (GOLD analysis project Ga0255080, IMG submission 188467) | Freshwater microbial communities from Columbia River, Oregon, United States - Colum_Atlam_RepC_8h | ecosystem: Environmental > Aquatic > Freshwater > River | place: USA: Oregon | collected...
TCGAGAAAAAGGTATTCGACGTGTAGGCCCTTACATGGTGACTAAAGCGATGGCGAGTGGCGTTTCAGCATGTCTTGCCACAGGTGCCAAAATTAAAGGTGTGAACTATGCGATTACTTCTGCATGTTCAACCAGTGCTCATTGTATTGGTGCAGGCGTTGAACAAATTCAACTAGGCAAACAAGATATTATTTTTGCAGGTGGCGCTGAAGAAGAGCACTGGACACTTTCTTTCATGTTCGATGGTATGGGAGCTCTTTCAAGTAAATACAATGAAACTCCAGAAAAAGCCTCGCGCACTTATGATGTGAATCGCGATGGTTTTGTAATCTCAGGCGGCGGCGGTATTTTAGTTCTAGAAGAATATGAGCATGCAAAAGCGCGCAATGCAAAAATTTATGCAGAAGTCGTAGGTTACGGTGCGACATCTGATGGTTATGATATGGTGGCACCAAGCGGCGAGGGTGCTGAACGATGTATGACGCTTGCACTCCAAGGGATCGACCATGTCGATTACATGAATACACATGGTACAAGTACCCCTGTGGGTGATGTCAAAGAACTTGAAGCGATTCGTGCTGTATTTGGGGATAATAAATATGGCCCTATGCCACATATTGCGTCGACGAAATCTTTATCTGGCCACGCATTAGGTGCAGCCGGTGTCAATGAAGCGATCTATAGTCTTATCATGATGGAAAATAAATTTATTGCGCCATCAGTGAATATCGAAGAATTAGACCCTCTAGCGAATGGCCTTCCTATTGTGACAAAGCGTATTGATAATATTGAAGTGAAAACAGCTATTTCAAATAGCTTCGGTTTCGGCGGTACAAATGCGTGTCTTGTATTTTCAACAAAAAATCTTTAAAGCATAAGCGCAAGTAATACTTTACGCTCTTCGTTTGCCAAAATATTGTAGGTTCTGCATGCGGATTGATTGCTCATAGATTCAATAGCTATATTTTTCTTTGAAAAATATTCCAAGAGTCTGGGCTCAAGATGTTCTTGAGTATTGCCAGTACCCAATAAAATAATTTCAATATCTAAAGATTTGATAGCTTCAAAACTATTCTCGTTGATATCTTTAATGGTTTTGACCGACCATTCAAGAAGCAGTTGATCAGGGGTCACAATAAGACTTGATTGATGACGCACTTGGTTAACTTCCACCCAGTTTAAATCGTACCCCGTAATGAGATTTTTATTGTCAGATTGAATTAAGTGAAATTTCATAACATCGTGTTTTTAAAGAAATAAATTAAATCAAAACCCTCTCATTTGTTGGCGGAATGCGCGTTCACAAGGTAAGATATCATATATTCAAATATAGGTAATTAAATTGGCTCAGCTTAAAAAATCAACGAAATTAAATAACGTCTGTTATGACATTCGCGGACCTGTTTTAGCGCACGCTAAAAAAATGGAAGAAGAGGGTCATCGCATTATCAAGCTTAATATTGGTAATCCAGCAGCCTTTGGATTTGAGGCGCCTGAAGAGATTGTGCAAGACGTTATTCGTAATATGGGTAAAGCATCCGGCTATACAGATAGCAAGGGGCTTTTTGAGCCTAGAAAATCTATCATGCATTACACGCAGGAAAAAAACATTCCAAATGTGGATGTTGATGATGTGATTATTGGTAATGGCGTTTCAGAGCTTATCGTGATGTCGATGCAGGCATTGTTAGACAACGATGATGAAGTATTAATCCCAATGCCAGATTACCCACTATGGACTGCGGCTGTGACGTTGGCAGGCGGAAAACCTAGACATTATTTATGTGATGAAGCTTCTAATTGGTATCCTGATCTTAAAGATATCGAAAGTAAAATTACAAGCAAAACAAAAGCGATCTTAGTTATTAATCCTAACAATCCAACAGGCGCGCTTTATCCAAAAGAAATTTTAGAGGGCATTATTCAGATTGCAAGGAAACATAAGCTTGTTGTTTTTGCAGATGAGATTTACGACAAAGTGGTTTATGACAAAAAGAAACATATTTCGATCGCATCCCTTGCAGACGATCTTCTTTTTGTGACATTGAATGGCTTATCAAAAAACTATCGCGCATGTGGTTATCGTGCAGGATGGTTGGTCGTGTCTGGAAACAAAAAAGAATCTGGGGATTATATTGAAGGCCTTAATATGTTAGCTTCCATGCGTTTATGTGCGAACGTACCTGGACAGCTTGCCATTCAAACCGCTTTGGGCGGATATCAAAGTATTGATGATCTCGTAGCACCTTCAGGACGACTTTTTAAGCAAAGAGAACTTGCATACGACATGCTTGTGTCTATACCTGGTGTAACTTGTGTTAAGCCAGAAGCTGCGATGTATCTATTTCCTAAATTAGACCCAAAGATATATCCAATAAAAGATGATCAAGAATTTATTTTAAAATTATTAATTGATAAAAAAGTTTTATTAGTTCAAGGCACAGGATTTAACTGGAAAGATCCCGATCATATAAGAATTGTATTCTTACCCAATGAAGATGATCTTAAAGAGTCAATTAAGCGTATTGCAAATTATCTTGAAAACTTTAAAAAAAATACTGCGAACTAGAAAGTCATAGCCGATGAAAAGAATGAATATAGGTTTATTGGGTATTGGCACAGTCGGTGGTGGTGTATTTGAACTTCTAAAATCAAACATTAACGAAATACAGCGCAAGACTGCGACTGATATGAAAATTGTTGCTGTTGCAGACAAGAACATTGTGCGTGCAAAAGAAATTGCAGGAAGCGCTATTGAAGTGACTGACGATCCATTTAAATTAGTCGCTGATAAAGAGATTGATGTCATTGTTGAGCTTATTGGTGGTACAACCATCGCAAAAGATTTGGTTGTAAAAGCCATTGAAAACAAAAAACATGTCGTAACAGCCAATAAGGCATTGCTAGCAAATTTTGGAAATGAACTCTTTGCATTAGCCAAAAAAAATAATGTCACTTTAGCTTTTGAAGCTTCAGTTGCTGGCGGCATACCTATATTAAAATCAATCAGAGAAGGTTTAGCTGGAAATAAAATCGAGTGGGTGGCAGGCATTATTAATGGCACTACAAATTTTATTTTGACTGAGATGCAAGAAAAGGGTGTTACTTTTGCTAAAGCTTTATCTGAAGCTCAATCTTTAGGTTATGCGGAAGCAGACCCTACATTTGATATTGAAGGTATTGATGCTGCCCATAAGTTAACAATTCTTGCTGGTTTGTCTTTCGGTATTCCTATGAATTTTAAAGATGTTTATGTGGAAGGTATTAAAGCGCTTGAGCAAAAAGATATTCAGTACGCAGAAGAATTAGGCTATCGCATTAAATTATTAGGTATTGCTAAAAGCAGAGACAAAGGCATTGAATTAAGAGTGCACCCAACATTAATCCCAGAAAAACGTTTGATTGCCAATGTAAATGGCGCAATGAATGCCATCGTGGTTAAAGGCAATATGGTTGGACCAACACTTTATTATGGCGCTGGCGCTGGTGCGCTTCCAACAGCAAGTGCCGTAGTAGCTGATCTTATTGATATTTCTAGATCATCTCATGTGCCACCTCATGGATTTGAAGACAATAAGATTAATTCGATTCCTATCTATAAAATTGAAGATGCAATCAGCGGTTATTATTTAAGAATTAGAGTTTCAGATAAACCAGGTGTGCTAGCTGAAATTACAAAATTATTCGGCGATAAGAAAATTTCAATTGATGCAATGCTTCAAAAGGAATCTAAAGAACATGAATCTGAGGCAGATATCGTCATACTCAGTCACTTAGCTGTTGAAAAAGATATCAATACTGTAATTCTCGCTATTGAATCCTTGTCAGCCACCATTGGTAAAGTTATTAAAATTAGATTAGAAGAGCTTAGTAAATAAAGGTTTTATGAAATATATTTCAACGCGCGGCCAGTCAGAACCACTTTCCTTTTCAGAGATTTTATTAGGAGGTCTTGCTCCTGACGGTGGCTTGTACCTTCCAGAGACGTATCCAAAATTTTCATCGCAAGATTTAAATAGCATGCAAAGCATGACCTATCCTGAGCTTGCCTTTCATATTATTTCTAAATTTGCAGATGACATCCCGAAAGATGATTTAAAGACGATTATCAATAAAACATATACAAAAGAAGTATATGCGTTTTCAAGGTCAGAACAAAAAGCTGAAGACATTACGCCAATTTTAAAAGTTAAAGATAATCTTTATATTCTTTCACTTTCGAATGGACCAACGCTCGCATTTAAAGATATTGCAATGCAATTACTCGGCAATCTTTTTGAGTATGTACTCACAAAAAATAACGCTGAAATTAATATTTTAGGAGCAACTTCCGGAGATACAGGTTCAGCTGCGGAGTATGCAATGCGAGGTAAAAAAGGTATCAATGTCTTTATGTTGTCACCTTATCAAAAGATGAGTCGTTTTCAGTCTGCCCAGATGTTTAGTATTCAAGACCCTAATATTTTTAATTTAAGCGTCAAAGGTGTTTTTGATGACTGCCAGGATATTGTAAAAGCTGTATCTAATGACTTAGATTTCAAAAGTGATTTTAAAATTGGAGCTGTGAATTCAATTAATTGGGGCAGAATTTTAGCGCAGATCGTTTATTACTTTAAAGGTTACCTCGCTGTTGCCAAAAATAATGAAGAAGTTAGCTTTACAGTGCCCACAGGTAACTTTGGTAATATCTGTGCAGGCCATATTGCTCGCATGATGGGTCTACCTATTAAGAGGCTTGTGGTTGCTACAAATGAAAATAATGTTTTAGATGAATTTTTTAAGACAGGTGTATATAAGCCTCGGGATTCAAAGAATACTTTCCACACATCAAGCCCTTCGATGGATATATCCAAAGCGTCTAATTTTGAACGTTTTATTTTCGATTTACTGGGACGTGATAGTAAAAAATTAAATGCGTTATGGAAGTCAATTGATCAAGGCGGTAATTTTGATCTAAACCAAGAAGGTATCTTCGAAAAAATTCAAGCTTTTGGTTTTACATCTTCCTCAAGTACTCACAAAGAACGTATTCACTACATTAAAGAAATCTTTAACCAATATAAAATTATTATCGACACACATACGGCAGATGGTTTTAAAGCAGCCTATGAACATACAGACGACAATGTCCCAATGATTGTTCTTGAGACAGCGTTGCCTACTAAATTTGAAGATTCTATTGTAGAAGCCATAGGTCAAAAACCTGAAAGACCGGAATCTTTAAAGCATTTAGAAGAGCTCCCACAAAAATTTAAAGTTTTTGATAATCAAGTAGATCTTGTTAAAACATTTATAAGGCAAAACGTTTAAGATCATGAAGCAATATTTAGATTTACTTAATCACGTTAAAAATCATGGCGACGTCAAACATGATCGAACAGGCACAGGTACTATTTCTGTGTTTGGCTATCAAATGCGTTATGACTTATCACAAGGCTTTCCTCTTCTTACCACTAAAAAAGTCCATCTAAAGTCGATTATTCATGAGCTTTTATGGTTTTTAAGTGGCAGCACAAATATCAAGTATTTAAAAGATCATGGCGTCAGTATTTGGGATGAATGGGCTGATGAAAATGGTAATCTAGGCCCTGTTTACGGCTACCAATGGAGAAGCTGGCCTTCCTCAGATGGGAAGCATATTGATCAAATAACCGATCTTATTGAATCGATTAAAAAGAATCCAGACTCAAGAAGATTAATTGTATCTGCTTGGAACGTTTCGGAAATTTCTAAAATGAAATTGCCTCCTTGCCATGCATTTTTCCAATTTTATGTTTCGAATGGCAAGTTATCCTGTCAGCTTTATCAGAGAAGTGCAGATATATTCTTGGGCGTACCTTTCAATATAGCGTCTTACGCACTTCTTACAATGATGGTAGCTCAAGTATGCTCATTAGAGCTTGGTGATTTTGTCCACACATTAGGTGATGCGCATATTTATTCTAATCATATTGACCAAGTGAATGAACAATTATCAAGAACACCTAAAACTTTACCTCGTATGAAAATTAATCCTGAAGTTAAAAGTATATTTGATTTTAAATTCGAAGATTTTGTTTTAGAAAATTATGATCCTGATCCTGCAATTAAAGCGCCTGTAGCAGTCTAGTGTCTAAGTTATCTATTATTGTTGCGATGAGCTCTAACCATGTCATTGGTGTCAACAATACCCTGCCATGGCATTTAACTGAAGATCTAAAGTATTTCAAATCTTTAACAACAGGTCATACCATTATCATGGGCCGAAAAACATACCAGTCCATTGGTCGTCCTCTTCCTCACAGACGAAATATAGTAATTAGTCGAAATACTGAAACTTCTTATGAGGGTGCCGAAGTTGTCCATAGTATTGAAGACGCTATTTCTATCTCAAAGAATGATAAGGAAGTGTTTGTGATTGGCGGAGCAGATATATACAAACAAGCACTAAACCAAGTGGATCATTTGTATATTACTGAGATTAAGAAAAGTTTTTCAGGGGATGCCTTTTTCCCTGAGATTGATAAATCAAAATGGAGTGAAATTTCCAGAGAAGACCATGCGACAGAAGATGGTCTTGAGTTCTCTTTTGTAAGCTACCAAAAAAATACTAAATAGAAACGCAGTCTACAAAGTAGTGTGCTTTGCCATCAATCTTTTGTTTAACTAATCCGTGGTTGTCTGTTTCGAATCCAGGAAATTTTTCATTAAAATCTCGCGCAAACTTTAAATAATTCACAATAATATTATTAAAGCGCTCGCCAGGAATCAAAAGTGGAATGCCAGGTGGGTATGGGGTGAGGAGCACCGCAGTAATTCTACCTTCTAGATCATCAATCGCGACACGCTCAATTTCTTTATGGGCCATTTTTGCAAAAGCTTCTGTAGGTTTCATTGCGGGCACCATATCTGAGAGATACATTTCTGTTGTAAGTCTTGCGATATTATGTTTTTTGTAAATTTCATGAATTTGCGTACATAGATCTCTAAGACCGATGCGCTCATAACTTGGCTGTTTCTGAATAAACTCAGGCAACACTTTCCATAAAGGTTGATTCTTGTCGTAATCGTCTTTGAATTGCTGAAGGGCAGCCACAAGCGTATTCCAACGACCCTTAGTAATACCGATAGTAAACATAATAAAGAATGAGTAGAGGCCAGTTTTTTCTACAATTACGCCATGTTCTGCCAAATACTTCGTAACAATAGATGCGGGTATACCAAACTCTTCAGAAAACTCGCCATCTACATTAAGTCCTGGGGTGATAATGGTTGCTTTAATAGGGTCGAGCATATTGAAGCCATCTGCGAGATCTCCAAAGCCATGCCAATGGTCATTAGCATTTAACATCCAAGCATCTCTATCTTCGAGACCTTCATCTGATAGGTCGTTAGGACCCCAAACTTTAAACCACCAGTCAGATCCCCATTCAATATCTACTTTTCGCATCGCGCGTCTAAAGTCCAACGCTTCCATGAGTGATTCTTCTACAAGAGCCTTACCTCCAGGCTCCTCCATCATTGCCGCTGCAACATCGCAACTCGCAATAATTGAATATTGTGGACTGGTAGAGCTGTGCATAAGGAATGATTCATTAAAGACTTCTCGATCGAGTTTATTTTTTTCTGCATCTTGAACGAGAATTTGTGATGCCTGACTTAATCCTGCTAAAAGTTTGTGTGTAGATTGTGTTGAAAAGACTAAGCTGTCTTTACAGCGAGGACGGTCAGCACCAATCGCATGATAGTCACCATAAAAATCATGGAAAGTTGCATGAGGCAACCAAGCTTCATCGAAATGTAGTGTGTCAATTTTTCCATCTAACATTTCTTTAATTTCTTCAACGTTATAAAGAATGCCATCATATGTTGATTGGGTAATTGTTAATACACGAGGCTTGTCTTTTTTGTTGGTGATGAATGGATTCTTTTGAATTTTATCTTGAATATTTTTCCATTCGAATTCCTTTTTAGGAATAGGTCCAATAATGCCAAAGTGATTTCGAGTGGGCATTAAGAAGATTGGAATAGCGCCTGTCATAATAATAGAATGCAGTACTGATTTATGGCAATTACGATCAACAATCACAATATCACCTGGTGCAACTGTTGAATGCCAAACCATCTTGTTCGATGTCGATGTGCCGTTTGTCACAAAGTAGAGATGATCACAGTTGTAGATGCGCGCTGCATTTCTTTCTGAAGCGCCTACCGGTCCTGTATGGTCGAGTAACTGACCTAACTCATCAACTGCGTTGCATACGTCCGCACGAAGCATATTTTCACCGAAGAATTGATGAAACATTTGACCGACGGGCGATTTTAGAAAAGCGACGCCGCCAGAGTGCCCAGGGCAATGCCAAGAGTAGGAACCGTCGCCTGCATAATGCGTCAGCGCTTTAAAAAATGGTGGGGGTAAGCTGTCTAAGTAGGTTCTTGCTTCTCGGACAATATAACGCGCCACGAATTCTGGCGTATCTTCGTGCATATGAATAAAGCCATTTAACTCTCTTAAAATTTCATTAGGAATGTGACGGCTCGTTCTGGTTTCACCGTGCAGAAATATTGGAATTTCTTCGTTACGATATCTGATTTCATCAACGAAGCTTTTTAATTGCTGTAGCGCAGTTTGATTTTCTTCGACAAATTCTTCATCATCAATAGATAGAATAAATGCAGATGCTCGGCTTTGCTGTTGTGCAAATGAAGTTAAGTCACCATAGCTTGTAACTCCTAGCACCTCAAAATTTTCTTCCTCGATCGCTTTTGCTAAAACTCTAATACCAAGACCAGACGAATTTTCGGATTTAAAGTCTTCATCAATAATGACGACGGGGAAGTTAAATTTCATATGAACCCTTTATATTTTAGGTAATGTTACACCTACTTGGCCTTGGTACTTTCCACCGCGATCCTTGTAGGATGTTTCACATACTTCATCGGACTCAAAGAATAGCACTTGAGCGCAACCTTCGCCTGCATAAATTTTTGCAGGAAGGGGTGTTGTATTACTAAATTCTAAAGTGACATAACCTTCCCATTCTGGTTCGAAGGGGGTGACATTCACAATAATGCCGCATCTAGCGTATGTTGATTTACCTAAACATATAGTGAGAACGCTTCTGGGTATTCTGAAATATTCAACTGTTCTTGCAAGTGCGAATGAGTTTGGAGGAATGATGCAATAATCCCCGTTAAATTCCACAAATGAATTTGGATCGAAATTTTTTGGATCCACAATAGTGCTATTGATGTTAGTGAAAACTTTAAATTCATTAGCACAACGGATGTCGTACCCATAACTCGATGCGCCATAAGATACAATTTTTTGATTATCTTTTTCGCGAATAAGCTTAGGCTCAAATGGCTCAATCATGCCATGTTCTTCAGCCATTTTTCTTATCCATTTATCTGATTTTATCGTCATAATTTTCTTGTCTCAAAAAAGAAAAATCCCGTTTGCACAATCTTGACGCTACGGGATTTCCAATGATTTAAATTTTCATTACTTTAGAGCTTATTTTCACCGATTTCAATACTCTGACGCCAAAATTGTTCAGGCTTATCAAAAATGATTTTGGATTCAGCAGGATCTGCACTTCCAGCAGGGTAGGTAAAGACTGGGCTCTTATCTTCATTCCAGGCTTTAATGACTGGATCAAGGAGTCTCCAAGACGCCTCTACTTCGTTAATATGAAGGTATAGCGATTGATCGCCTTGCATGAGGTTAAGGAGAAGTGACTCGTAAGCATCTACACTCTCATCCCCTGTAATTCTATTGGGAGCATCCATCGCTACAGTCCTTACCTTAGTATCGAGTCCTGGAATTTTCGTTTGGATTTCAAAGCGGGTAAATTCTTTAGGTTGAATACTAATGACGAGCCAGTTGTCTGCTTGAACAGGAAGCGAAAGGGGTGCTTTTTTAAATTTAATAGCGATAGCAGTATCGGATGCATGAAGACGTTTTGCTGTTCTGACATAAATAGGTACACCCTTCCATCGAGGCGTGTTGATGTAGAACTTGAGTGCCGCATAAGTTTCAACCACACTTGTCGGACTTCCTAATTCTTCTAGGTAACCTTTGACTTCCTCACCGTTGATTTTTCCTCGTCCATACTGCGCTTTAAAGGTATGTCTTTTAAGCTCACTAAGCGGAATAGGTGTAATCGATTCGAGTACCTTAATTTTTTCAGCGCGAATATTTTCAGGGCTTAATGTTTCGGGCATTTCCATCGTAGTTAATGCAAGCATTTGCATCAGATGACTTTGAATCATATCTCTTAGGGCACCTGTTGCATCGTAAAATTGCGTCCTTTCGCCGACACCTAGCGTTTCGTTATTAGTAATTTGGATGTGATCAATATGCTCATGCGTCCAAAGAGGATCAAATATATGATTTGCAAAACGGGTGAGCAGAATATTTTGTAATGCAGATTTACCAAGATAATGATCGATACGATAAATTTGTGTTTCTTTTAAATGTTTAGTGATTGATTTTTGGAGAGCTTGTGCTGTTTCTAAGTTGGTACCAAATGGTTTTTCAATAACAACACGACGCCAGGCTTTGGTTTCATCTGTTAAGCCAACGCTTGCAAGTAAATCCACAATAGATGCAAAGTCAGACGGTCTAACAGATAAAAAGAAAGCTAAATTTTGTGGGAAAGTCGACGCATCAGAAAGTCTTTCGCTAAGACGTTTAAAAGCATTTTCATCATCAGGAGGATTTGCGTGATAAAAATTTCTAGCAATGAAACGGTCAAATACTTTTGCGTCGTAATTTTTTTTAAATTTAATATCAAGCATCGACTTGATGTCATCTCGCCATGCTGATTCTTTAACATCAGATCTACCGACAGAAAGAATTTTCATTTTTTCAGGGAGTCTGCCGAGAGAATCAAGCCTAAAAAGACCTGGAATAAGTTTTATTCTAGAAAGGTTTCCGCTTGCACCGAAGAGGACTAGGGTGCAGTCATCAATTTTTGTCATAGATAATTTGAGATTGTATAAAAGTTATTTAGATTTTTTTACTGCATGACCACCAAATGCGTTACGCATAACTGATAGCAATCTATAACCATAACCTTGTTTTTCTTGGCTTCTGAATCTTACTTGCAATGCGAGTGTAAGCACAGGCGTTGGAATACCTTGCTCAATGGATTCAACAACAGTCCATCTGCCTTCGCCTGAGTCAGCTACATAAGGAGCAACTTCATCAAGTGTTTGATCTTCCTTGAGCGCATCTGCAGTTAAATCTAGCAACCAACTTCTTACAACTGAACCATGTTTCCATAATTCTGTAATTTGCGCTAAATCAAGTTTAAATTCACTTTTTCCTTTAAGGAGCTCAAGGCCTTCAGCGAACGATTCCATCATGCCGTATTCGATACCATTGTGAATCATTTTAGTAAAGTGACCTGAACCTACAGGGCCTACATGAGCCCAGCCACGATCTTCGTGCGCTAGTGCTTGGAGAATAGGTTTCATTGTTGCTGCAACTTCTTGTTTTGCGCCCACCATTAAGCAGTAACCGTTTGCTAAACCCCAAACACCACCTGATGTTCCACAATCCATAAAGCCAATACCTTTTTCTTCAAGGGATTTACCGATACGCTGAGAATCTTTGTAATTTGAATTGCCACCATCAATAATGATATCGCCTTTATTGAGCATGGGGATGAGTTCATTGATTTGTTCTTCGGTAGGGTTACCTGCTGGCACCATAAGCCATACGATTTTTTGACCATCTAATTTTGTTAAAGCATCAGCAACTGAGGTTGCACCAATAATT
>Ga0255080_1000269_pt1 | contig 11429 bp, 9 predicted proteins | sample Colum_Atlam_RepC_FD_188467 | JGI IMG/M metagenome (GOLD analysis project Ga0255080, IMG submission 188467) | Freshwater microbial communities from Columbia River, Oregon, United States - Colum_Atlam_RepC_8h | ecosystem: Environmental > Aquatic > Freshwater > River | place: USA: Oregon | collected...
GATTTTTGTTGCAAAGACTCCACAATTTGTTTCCGATTGATTAGCTGGTTTCCGCGACGTCGTTGATCAGTTCCTGGATTTACAGCACATAAAACCAAGTTTTCATGGTCACCAATTTGAAATTCTACAGATAAATCTGGAAAATTAGAATACACATAGGACATTCCAATGGATGGTGCAGTTTGTCCGTCCAGTCCGTCAGTAGTAGATGCTTGCACTATTAATTGTTCTTCTTTTACAATTGTTTTTTGCCATTGGCGTAATGAAAACATTTATGATTAATTTGTAAAAATCCTTTTATACGGTTTTAAGGGAACTCGTCGATTCAGCTTTGCTTCCGCCCTTATGATCCCATACTAGTAATATGTTTTAAGGGAACGTTGGTTCGCTTACAAATGTATTTTCAATTGGTTCTTTAGTGACGCCATTGTTACAACTGTCAAAAAATGTCTTGAAATTATTCATTGCTTCAACCATCTCTCCCTTCGTTTTGAACTGACAATAATCTGTGCAACCTTCAAAATAATTCCATGTAACCAATGTCTTTTTACTGCCGTATGTAATCAAAAATTTGATTGACTCAATGTTCGTGTAAGCACAATATTTGCTTATTGCAATTTTATACTTTTCAAAAATAGTGTGCAAATTCTTCTGAAAACGTGTAATTTCTTCCGGAACTAAATTGTTTGAAATTGTTAAAAATTCTTTCACCCATTTTGTTCCGGACAAATTAACTTCATCTATTTTTGTATTAAATAATGGAGCAAGTGGGAAATTTTTGGCAACATTTTCCATTTCTTTCATACAGTCTATCATAAGTTGCTTACCCACAATAACAAGTGCCTCCAAGATATCGCAGTGTGCGCGATCCTTCATGTTTAAGTTATCTATTCGGATTAGTTCGTCCGATAAAAGAGTTTTGTTAATTTGGTTCAAAATATACTTGTATATTACATCCTTATCTTGTTCTCTTGTGCGTATATTATTCAATATTGGTCTCAACTCGGTATATTCTATGTGATTTATGTATCGGTGAAATCCCGAAAAATATTTGTAAAAATCGCGTATTTCTCTTTCAATCTCTATCGTAGAATCCATCATTATAATTGCTTTGTCTTTTAGTATCATGCATTTATTTTGCATCTCTTCATTTTTAAATGCCAAGCCTTCAACCGTTTCTGTAAATTTAATATAATTTTTTTTTGATTTTAAACATTCAAACACAAGTTCATTGATTCTTCGTGATGAATTTATAAAATCGTTTCCACACCCCTCATTATGTTCGTTCGGGTTCCGTGGAACCCCGCCGTTTTGTCGCATCCACTGGTAATAATGCGGATTGTGGATAACTCCCTTCTCTACTGTGCCCTTCGACCAACTGAATGCGGTCTTGCACTCGATACACCACATTTGGTCACATCCGTCTATTTTGGAAATGCGGAGACCACAGTTTGGACAAGGTCGGGTATTTTTCCGCAATTCCTCTACTGTGTCAATATCCTCCTGTTTGCAGACGTGGTTGTCTTTCTCTCCTTCAATTGGTAAAAAACATTTGGGACACGTGAATTTAGTGCATATATCGCACTTGTATTGGGTAGTCAGCATACCACGACAACCATCATTCTGACATTGCATCACAAATTTTCGCGATTCTGATGGCCCCTTGTTGTCCATCTCTCTACGAACACGGTCGTATTCCATATAAAGTTGGCTGATGATTGCCCGATGTTCGCTTACTTTCTCCATTATTTCTTTCAACTTCATATCCGATTCCGTCAATCGGCCATAGCGCAAAGCGCCCTCATAATATTCTGGAATTTGCGCGATTGCCCGATCTGCCAATATCTCTTTGCGATGATTTTTGTAATCAGTTTCCATGAAGGATGCATTTAGAGAAGTTTTGGTGAATTCTAAACTCCACTTGTTACGACATTTCATGCAGTGGGGGTCGGTGGTAATTCCAGTTAAATACGTTCGCGTACATTCTTTGCATGCAGAATACTCGCAACTTGGAAAATAGCATTTTACCTCCGAACGGAGAGATTTATTATAAGTTGAACAGCAAATATTGCAAGACATTTATCTAGTATTACAGTATAATAACTTTTAAATCAATTATGGATAAAATTTGTTTGGTTTTCGACATTGATGATACGCTTTTGCACTATGGACCGGACCATTATTTACCGCACAAATTTGATTATGAGGAAAACATTTTTGAAGAAAAAGATAGAATGGTTATCCGCCCGGGACTCAAAAAATTTGTAGATTTTGTAAAAACAAAAGGAGATAAAATCATTTTGGGTATTTGGACCTATGGAACCAAAGAATATGCCGATAAAATTGTGGAAAGACTTAATAAACGATATAACAATTCTGAACCGCTATTTCAATTTGTATATTCGAGAGAGAACATGTCACCTGGAATGTTGGATAAAGAGCTTGATTTTATTATTAACAAACATCATGATTTAGGAATTACCAAGGCCAATACATTTTTGGTTGATAATCGGCCAGCAAACGTTATTCACCGAAAGAATATTCACAATGGAATCATTGTTGAATCATTTGATGGAACTCCCGGTAAAAAAAATGCAAAAATGTTTGAGAAATTGCAGGCTATTTCCAAGAGCTTACTGGATAATGGAGAAATGCCAAAGAAATACGTGACTCAATTTTATGTAAGTGGAGAGAAAACCCCTGTTGCAAGCATTGGTTCATCTTTTGACGACGGTTTAACGCCTGTTCCTACAAGGGAAACACGAAACAAAAAGAGAAGAGGTGGGAACAAGAGAACCCGACATGTATGAAAATAAATATAAAGTCTTTTCTCTATGATTTCATAAATGGGAAACAGTATTTCTAATCTAATTACGTTTGAATTATTAAAAGATATGCAGAAAGAAGGAGCAACAATTATTCACACAATGGATGAAACTGAGAAAGTGCTCATTGTTGGAACAGTAGTTGCAGAGAAAGAAACAGAAAAGATAAACAAAATGATGTCAAAAAATGATTATGAAAAAGACATAATCATTTATGGGAGAAATTGCCATGAATATGAAACATTACTCAAAAAACAAAAACAGTTGGCTTCTCTCGGATTCAAAAATGTACATATCTATTTGGGTGGAATGTTTGAGTGGTTGTTGTTGCAAGATGTTTATGGACAAAAAGAATTTCCAACCGAGAAAAAAGGAGAGATCTTGGATTTCAAGTAAGTAAGGGAACCGTAGGTTCCCTTATGATCCCTCCTTTTTTCCAACTTCCCTTATTAGTATGGGTTCATAAGGGAACGACGAGTTCCCTTATTTTATTAAGTTAATTAAAATTTAAAAGTTTATATAAATACAAGTTTATTCATAATCATACGCTAAATGTACAGTAATCCAAGATATCGGATTATAAGTTGCACAATTGGCTCCGTGCGCAACTAAATTATATGGGTTTTGTGGATTAACGTATGCATATTCTGTATATCCAGGGTCGTCCGGACCAGTGGGTCCATAATATCTTACGGTTTTTTTAATACATACGTCGGATAGTGCTTTTTTAATATTGGGGTCCATTTCCGTTGTAGAATAATACATTTGTTTGGCAAGCATTTGATACCGTACCCACATTTCGGCCAGCGTACTCTCATTGTCGAGTTCTTCTCTGAACAGCCTGATTTTATCAGTGAATGGTGGAATTCCAAAATGTGTGTCTTTTACTTTTATCTTTGGATACTTCCAGTCTTTCCAGTTATACGGATTCAAGTGAAACATCAACTTTGACGGAACCAAATTACCTGTGTTTGCGTATATTTGTGCGTTCTTAGACAAAACGGATTGCTTAAGATCGTTCAATGTTGAGTTTTCATTCAACAACAGATGTTCGTTCATATATCGAATTACATAATGGTTATCTATGCAAACCATAATTCCAAACAAATGCGGACAGTTTGGTCGTATTCTTTCGTATAGTTCAACTGTGTCTTTTTCATATTGAGAAACAAACTGTCTGTTGGGTGGGTCAAGTATATTTACATTTGGACATATTGGACAGGATGGACTTTTGTCGTTTTTTATACACATTTTTATCCATTGTTTGATGCAGGTTTCGTGGCATTTATGTTCTGTGATGCCAGTTTTTGTTTTTATTTGGTGTAAAATTCTTTCCTTCTTTGAACCATCTAACTCCTCGTAGCAAATGCTACACATCTCGTATTCAATTGCCTTAACATCGGCCTTAACATCGGCCTTAACATCGGCCTTTTCAACGACCTTTAAAGGTCTCTTTGTGCTCTTCTTCATATTGTGTCTTTGTGCAGATAGTTTAATACATATATTTATTTATACTTACTTATAAATTACAAAAAAAGATTTCAATTTTTTAAGGGAACTTGCCGTTCCCTTATGATCCCATGCATAAAATCGGTAGTATAAAAAATCAAAAAAAATAAAGGAGGGTTCAAAAGGGGTAAGCGAAGCGAAATCCGTAGGTTCCCTTTAAAATTGAAAAATAAAACCAATTTAAAACAAGCACCACATAACATAATAAGTATTATTCATAAAATGACCGATTTAGCTAAGCAATACCAAAAGAAGACCGACAAGCAACATATTCTTGATAATCCCGATACTTATATCGGATCTATTGAGAATGTGGATGAACGATTGTGGATTTACGACGAAGCAACTTTGCAAATGACAAACAAGGAAATCCATTACATTCCTGGCCTGTACAAATTGTACGACGAGGGTGTTGTCAATTGCAGAGACCATGTGATTCGTATGATTCAAAAACAGAAAGTAAGTGAAAAGGATACCAAGTTGGTGACATACATCAATATTGATATTTCCGAGGACGGAACTATCACAATGGAGAACGATGGTAATGGAATTGATGTTGCCAAGCACCCTGAGTACAATGTCTGGATTCCCCAAATGATATTTGGCGAATTGCGTACTTCCACCAATTACGACAAGGACGAGAAGCGGATTGTTGGCGGAAAGAACGGTTTCGGATTCAAGTTGGTTTTAATCTGGTCATCCGAAGGAAGCGTTGAAACCTTTGACCATATTCGCGGACTCAAGTATGTGCAAACATTTACCAGAAACTTGGACATCATTTCGGAACCAGTGATTACCAAGGTTAAGGGTACTAAGCCATATACCAAGGTGTCTTTCAAGCCTGATTATCGCAGATTCGGTATCAGCAATCTAACTCCGGATATGATTGCACTCATGAAGAAGCGATTCTACGATATTTGCGCAGTTACTGACCAGTCCGAGAAAAAGATCAAGTTTGCATACAATGGCGTCCCATCATCCATCAAGAATTTTCAACAATACATTGATTTGTATATTGGTTCGGCAAAACGCGTCTATGAATCAACCGACTGTGGGCGCTGGGAATATGCAGTTTCATTAGCACCCACTCACGAATTTACCCAAGTATCATTTGTCAATGGCATCTGCACATACAAGGGTGGCAAGCATGTGGAGTATATTGTTGGACAAATCGTGAGAAAGTTGGTTGATTACATTGAGAAGAAAAAGAAGGTGCGCGTGAATTCGGCGGCCATCAAGGAACAACTCATTCTGTTCTTGCGTTGCGATATTGAGAATCCCGCATTCGACAGTCAGACGAAGGATTTTATGAATACGCCATCCAATAAGTTTGGCTCATCGTGCTCTGTTAGCGACGGATTTGTGGAGAAAGTAGCCAAGATGGGTGTGATGGAAACCGCTTGCGACTTAACACAGGCCAAGGAGAAGAACACTGCTGCCAAGAAAACAGACGGTTCCAAGACGAAGACTGTACGTGGAATTGAGAATTTCATGGACGCCAATTTGAGTGGAACTGCTCAATCTGGTAACTGCATCCTAATTTTGTGCGAGGGACTTAGTGCAATGTCCGGTATTGTTTCCGGATTGTCTTCTGAAGACCGCAATATTATTGGTATCTATCCTTTGCGTGGAAAGCTTCTCAATGTGCGTGGCGAGTCTATCAAGAAAATCACAGACAACAAAGAAATCACAGATTTGAAGAAAATTCTTGGTTTAGAAAACGGACGTGAATATAAGACGATTGAAGATATTAATCAACATTTGCGATACGGGAAAATCATGATTATGTGTGACCAAGATACGGACGGTTCGCATATCAAGGGGCTTTGTATCAACTTGTTCCATTGTGAGTGGAAATCGCTCACTATGATACCTGGTTTCATTTCGTTCATGAACACGCCGATTCTGCGTGCATCAAAAAACGGAAAAACCTTGTCGTTTTACAATGATGGCGAATACAACACGTGGAAAACCGCGACTGCTGACTCAGCAACTTGGAAAATCAAGTATTTTAAGGGTTTGGGAACATCCAAATCGGACGAGTTCAAGGAGTACTTTGCTAACAAGAAAATTGTGGATTTCGTGTATGAGAACAGTGATGACGTCATTGACAAGGTGTTCAATGATAAGCGAGCCAATGATAGAAAGACATGGCTCATCGAGAAATACGACAAAACCGCGTTTTTAGATACGAACAGACCAAGCGTTTCCTACGGCGATTTCATCGACAATGAGCTCATCCATTTCAGCAATTATGATTGCGCTCGTTCCATTCCGTCGATGATTGATGGACTCAAAATCAGTTTGCGTAAAATCTTGTTCAGCGCATTCAAGCGCAATTTAACCAGTGAAATCAAGGTTGCACAGTTCTCAGGATACGTTTCCGAAAACAGTTCGTACCATCACGGCGAAGCAAGTTTGAACGGAGCCATTGTCAATATGGCGCAAAACTTTGTTGGGTCCAACAATGTCAATCTGCTGGAGCCCAACGGTCAATTTGGCACCAGATTGCAAGGTGGTGACGATTCTGCATCGGAAAGATATATATTCACAGCACTCAATCCGTTGACCAGATATGTCTTCCCCGATTTGGATGATTCTGTTCTCAACTATTTGGACGACGATGGCACCCAGGTGGAGCCAGAGTATTATGTTCCAATCATTCCATTTGCTTTGGTCAATGGAATCAAGGGAATTGGTACGGGATTTTCGTGTTCTATTCCACCATACAACCCTTCGGACCTAATTGCCAATATCAAGAAGATGTTGAAGGGCGAAGAAGATTTGAAGGAAATGGTTCCTTACTATGAGGGGTTCAAGGGAACTATTGAGAAGATTGAGGCAGACAAGTATTTAATCAAAGGTGTATTTGAAAGAACGGGACCAGATACTGTTGTAATTACTGAACTGCCTATTGGTAAATGGACGATGCAATACACCAAGGCATTGGAGGATATGATGGACGGAGGTGTTGATAAAGATGGCAAGAAGATTGCACCAACGATTAAGGAATTCACATCGCTATGTACCGAAGTCAATGTGAATTTTACAGTAGTCTTTCCCAAGGGCAAGTTGGACGAGATTGGAATGGAAGGCGCCGAGAAGTTGTTGAAGTTGAGCACAACCATTAAGACATCCAATATTCATATGTTTGGGTCAGATCGAAAACTCAAAAAATACGAGAATGTGGAAGAACTGGTTCGCGACTACTATGTTGTCAGATTGGCTATGTATGGTAAGCGTAAGGCACATTTGTTGGATGCGTTATCCAAGAAGACGATGTTGCTGACAAACAAGGCAAGATACATTGAATTCAATTTGATTGACAAGATTGATTTGCGAAGAAAGAGTGCGGATGCAGTGAATGCAATGTTAGAAACCCATTCGTTTGACAAAATTGATGGAGACTACAAGTATTTAGTCAAAATGCCGATGGATTCAGTGACCAATGAAAATGTGGATAAGTTGAGAAAAGAACGTGATGAAACCATGAAGGAGCTTGAGGTTCTGAGACAGACAACATTGGAACAGATGTGGATGCGCGAATTGGATACATTGGAAACCAAATATACACAGTATAAGAAGATTCGTGAGGATTTGCAGAATGTTGTGCCGAAGAAACCGAAGGTTGCACCCAAGAAGCTTATTCTAAAGAAGTAGGGAAACCCACAGTTATTCAGCCCCTTCCCTTAAAATAAAAATTTAGTGAGACTTTCCTTTTATAAAGGGAAGAGTCAAAGACGTAAGCTTCGCTGAATAACCGTAGGTTTCTTTTATTTTTTTCGTCATAATATACAAATATGCCTTCATCATTAATTATGCGTTCGAGCCGTTTGTGGTGTTTGAACAGACAAGCCATTATTTTTGACAAAACTCAAACTGCATCCGAAAAGCAGAACATTAGCACAAAGTTGCGTTATTCACAATTGGTGAAATCGGGCGTGAATCGTTCAACTGTTAAAGGAACTTTAGTAAGACCGACGGTGGTTCCTTTAACAAATTAAAGGGAACCAAGGTTCCCTTTTGCCCTCTTAAGGGAACTCGCCGTTCCCTTATGATCCCATGCTTAAAATAACAATTAACCAATAAATAACTTTATGGAAGGTTCATAAGGGAACGGCGAGTTCCCTTAATTTGTTTTTATATATTATAAATGAAGAAGCCTGTGCGACAGCTAGATGGATTTTACCACGTTGAGGGAAAGAAATGGTCCGAGCTTTTCGGATCTCGTATTCAAGTGATGAATGGAACTGCATACAAGACTACTGGTGGATTATGTAAGAATGATTTGTTGATGAACAAGTGGGGGCGTATTGTTAGTGCGAAGAAATACAAGACCGCCAAGAAAGAGAAACGTTTAGAGAAAGCTGGATACTTTGCCAAGAAGGGCAAATTCGGCTATGTTAAGAAAAGTGCTAAGAAGAACAAGAGCCAGAAGAACAAATAAAGGGAAACCTACGGTTAAGGACGCAAAGCGTCCGACCGTCGGGCTTCGCCCTTTCCCCTTTGACCCCTTCCCTTTGTTAAGATAAGGTTTCTCTTAATAAGTATGGGATCATAAGGGAACGACGAGTTCCCTTAAGGTTTCCCTTTATTTTCTTTATTTAAAATATAAAATGCCTAAGAGAACCATAAAATGCCGAAGGAAGTCCGCCGGACGTTGCAGAACCGCCAAGAAGTCTTGTCAATATGTTAGTACTAAGAAAAGCAGGTACTGCCGTAAAGCCAAGAAATAAATGATTTAGTTCATGTTTCCCTAACAGTTACCTAAGTTTAAGTTCAAAACAATATAAAAAATAGTTTATATTGTTATCATTAAAAAATGGAGCCAAATCATTTAGACGAAATTCTGGAAAAAGTTACTCAGATTTACAACAAATACAAATCCGATACTTACATGGAATCCAAAGTCCATAATTATATTTGTAATCAGCTCTCTACGACGATTGAAAACATTGAGCGCAACCACAATGAGAGAACACAACGAATGGAAGATTTGACAACAGAACAATTCACGTTTATCCAATCTTTCATGTTTCACAACCACTATTTTTACCACCCAACCACAGAGAACTTTTTTTATTATGATGGCCAAACCTATGTGCAAAACAGCGAGGATGATGTTCTCTATCACGTGTTATCAACACTGAGTCAAGACCGCAATCTGATTTCTTGGAAACACAAGACCAAGGTCTCTATTATGAAACGCATCAAGGACAACCACATTTACCAAACCATTCCGGAATCGGCAACAATCCAGCATGTATTGAACAGTTTGTACCCTGCGGTTTTCTCTACAAAGGTGGAGGCGAAATATTTTTTAACTATTTTAGGTGACAATATCTTGCGCAAAGAGAACACGATGATCCACATCATTTCGTCTTCGGCCAAAACATTAATCAACAATCTGAATACATTGAGTCAAGTGTGGTTCGGAACTAATTTGATGCAATCGTTCAAATTCAAGTATCATGCGGAACATAATTATTCGCAAATTCGCGTTCTCAACAGTAGTGTTGGCACAATCCATTTGAATGAAATTGGACTCGATATATTATGTGTTGCGTGCCACTATTCAAACCGATATGGCAATTCGGACAACTATTTGGTGAAGCATAGCAATGATGACAAATTTATCAATTCGGTTCTCTACTTGAAACAGATGACACCTGACACATTAATTAGTATGTTTGCTGCCGAATATATTCGGATAACGCCAGGTACTGCCAGAATCACAACCGGCAATGGTATTGTTTTGAACGAAATTGCATTTAAACCCACTCAAATCAGTTGGAAAAATATGTTTTATTTGTGGAAACATTTTTTGGAATCCAAGAATTTGCCCAATGTGGTTTTCACAAATAAACTGAAGAGTCGTCTATCTGAGTTATTCTCAAATCAATACGATGCAGAGACGGATACATTTAATGGGATAAATAGTAAATATTTGCCGAGTGTGTGCAAGTTCCTGCAATTCTGGGACGAAACCATGGTTTCAGACAATTCCGAGATGGAATTGGAGGTGGGTGAAATCACATCCATTTTCAAATTTTGGTGCGAGAACAACAGAGAACCAACTATTAACATTAGTGAAAAACAGATTGCGGATTTGATTACATATTTTTATCCGGACACGGAAATGGACTCGGACAAGTATATTTATAAGATGCGGAACACTATGTGGGACAAGAATCTGGATATCCAGATGGCGATGGATGATTTGAAAGACAAAATGGGAATTGCGGATGCTTCTCTCAACAACACTGTTTCGTCCTATGATGCATATGTCCATTATTGCAACTATGTGAATCGTGTTGGTACTCGAAAACGCAGTAATGGGAATATGGCCAGCATTTCTCTCTTGGTAAGCAAACAATACTTTGATAAAATATTATAAAAGAAACCTACGGTTTCATTTTAAATCCCTTAGGAGAGAACTAATAATCCCTTATACTAAAGGAAGGGGTCATAGGGGACGGAAGCGCTTCGCGTCCGACGGTCGGCACCCAAAGGGTGCCTTAACAGCAGGTTTCCCTATACTAAATAGTTCCACTAAATATACATAAACATTTCTCTACATGTTTATGTAACCAAACCCAAATGTCTAACAAATCCAAAAAATATTTATTAATCGTGGAATCCAGCAGTAAGTGTGGAAGCATCGAAACTTATCTAGGTTCCAATTACAAGTGCATTTCATGCAACGGCCATATCCGTGTAATCAACGACTTGAAAAACATTGATGTCAAGGGCGATTTTGAAACGATTTACACAGTAGATCCCGACAAAAAACCCCACATTTCAAAGATGGAATCTATTATCTCTACATTCCCCAAAGAAAATATCCTTTTAGCAACGGACCACGACAGAGAAGGCGAAGCAATTGCATGGCATATCTGCGAAGTGTTTGACTTGCCAGTATTAACCACACGCCGAATTCTGTTCCACGAAGTAACCAAACCAGCCTTGTTGAAAGCGGTAGAGAACCCGGGAACCATCGATATGAATATGGTGAGAGCCCAGCAAGCCCGCCAAGTCTTGGATTTGCTGGTGGGTTTCACCATCTCTCCACTTTTGTGGAAATATGTGTTCAAG
>Ga0255080_1000271_pt1 | contig 11382 bp, 2 predicted proteins | sample Colum_Atlam_RepC_FD_188467 | JGI IMG/M metagenome (GOLD analysis project Ga0255080, IMG submission 188467) | Freshwater microbial communities from Columbia River, Oregon, United States - Colum_Atlam_RepC_8h | ecosystem: Environmental > Aquatic > Freshwater > River | place: USA: Oregon | collected...
AATTCAAGCTTCCAACCTGTATCTAATATGGACGGCGGCTTAGGCGCCGGTTCTTCTTTCGCATCTACCGAACAAAGCATGCAATCTTGCTTTCCTCGCGATAGATTAACTGCCGATGATTTATTACCTAAAGATGCCGCTGATAGCAAATGGGCTCAAATAAATCCCTCTGGAAGCGGTAATATTAGTGACCAAAACTATTTAACTGCCGGATATCATGTAGGCATTAATACCGTAGGGCAATCGCTTAGAAATGCCAACTTACAATTACGCTCAGAAATACCCAATCCTCAAGATGCTGTTGGTCCCTGGATGATTAGCACTATTGAACCAGATTTACGCCAAAATACCCTTGAAATTGGTAGCTCCATCTCCTACTAAATTATTTTTACCTTCTTATAATTATAAAAATGTACATAAGGAAAATCACATAAGAAATATACTATATAAAGATTTAAATGTGCGATTTAGGACAAAATCTACTTTTAAAATCTCTTACAGATTTTTATAATAAAAATGTTGAATACAAAATAATATTAAAGAATATCATTATAGGGAAACATAAACTGTCTCTACGAATAATTGAATGGTTAGTTACACATTATGCGAAAAGCAATAATATATATTATTGGATTGATGATAATAAAAATATATATACTGATTTTCCGCCCGATAATATAAAGGGAAATATTAGAAAAATCAACTTATATCACGATTATCGAGCACAATTAAAATCGTATTCTAAGTTTAACTTTGATTCTTTCAGGAGACACCATCGTATAACTTTCTTTATTAACGAGGATAAAAGCGAATACATAGAAACTACTGTAGGACAGCTCAACTTTTTCCGCTGGATTTTCAATAATAATATTATAAATTATGCTATCAATAACTATGATGTCATATATAAAAAAATGATTGATAATAACATATGTAAATGTAAAGCCGTCGCTTATAATGACCACGACATAATCAGAACTAAGTGTTTATTGAGATTTGATTAGATCACGCAATTCCACATTCTCCTTCTTCAGTTCATTAATATTTTTATTTAATTCTTTTATTGATTCTATAAGTAGTGGTATCATTTTTTCGTAATTAACAGTTAGATAATTACTTCCCGTTTTCGAAATAACATTATTTTCAGCATCATATGATATATCTACAGGGGCTATATCTATTAATTCAGGCAATATTTTTTGGACATCTTGCGCACTAACACCGAGCTCTCTTTTATTCGTTTTATTTCCTTTGATTCCTAAATCATTTGCTATTTTATTAGGTTTATAATAAAACCCTTGTAATTTACCTATAATATCAAGCGGATTCTCTATATTTCCCTCTCTATCCTTCAATCTTTCGTCGGAATAATCGCCGAACGATGTAATAGTATCAGATGTTCGTATATTACCATTAACATACATATTTCCCACGACATCGAGAGAATATATAGGATTTGTATTTCCTATTCCCACATTACCCAGATGATATACTGAAGTATTCGCAGCATTATAAGTCCATTGCGCACCATTAGTATCTCTAACGGGATTTCTGAGATGATAATTAATACTCATCGCAGTTCCATATAATACATTAGGCTTAGGGATATTAGGGGTATTTTGACCTGACAATGGATTAATATAACTATTATTACCTAATATTAAATTATATGAATTAATAAATACGAGATTATAATTATTATTAACATTTGCTATAGTACTTACAGGAAATGTAATCGTATAATTATTAGCCTTTGCTATGTCATAAGACATGAATAATGAAGTTGTTAATGTAGTGCTATTTGTTGATATTATATAATCTGTTCCTGCGACTGTTGCTTCCTTACCATATATATATATTTCATTGATACATAGTGCGGTTTCATTACCTATTAGAGCAGATACTACAAGAGCGAAGAAATTATATGTATTCTCTGTATTTATTTGATTTGTATATAAATTATTTGTATATGTCGTATTATATTTGTCTATAAATAAATCCCAATTTACTTTATCGTTAGAGGCATATAGACGGAAGTTTTTAGGAGCTCCATTGATATTTGTATCAGATTGTTTTATAACTAACATAGATGGTTTTATAGCAATAGGAACCTTTAATATAATCCAATTGCCATAATAACCGGCGATATTATTATAATAATTATTATATGATGCGTTAAATGTACCGTCGGCATTATAATTAATAGCCCATTTCCCGTCTGATGCTAATGAAATATCATTAAAACAATTATATGGCTTTAAACCAGAAGAAGAACTTGTGAAAGATACTTCATAATCAAGATATTTATAAGTTTTGGCAAAAAATCTGAGAGGTACTGGATACTGATATATATCTGTATTTCCAATTCCTAATTGATATTGATAATTAAAGCCACAACCATAAGCAAATGTAGTGTTATTATCGTTAATATTGCTTGTTAAAAATATGGAAAATTCTCCAATGCCAAAAATAGAATTTATTTTTACATTATTAAAATCATTGTCTGTAATTAATCTTGGATCATAAAAATCCCCGCCCGTATTTCTTCCTGTTTGTCCCACATTATTATAACCGCAACCATATACTTTTCCTGTATCATCTAAAAATAGCGAATGATAATTTCCACAAGATATATCAACAATATTTAAATTATTAAAACCATTATATGTTATTTGTGTAGGAATTATAGAATTTTGTCCGCCAGTATCTCTTCCAAGTTGTCCATTTCCATTATAACCACAAGAATATACCTTGTAATTGCTTGTTAAAAATAGATTATGATGATGCCCGCATGCGATTTTAATTACATTATAATCATATTCATTAAACCCGTCTAATATTATTTTTGTTGGTTTTAGAACATCTGTACCAATTGTTCCGTGTCCTAATTGTCCATGTCCATTATGACCACAAGAGAATACTTTGTAATTGCTCGTTAAAAATAGAGAGTGAGCTGCACCACCTGCTATACTAATTATATTTGACTGATTAAATCCATCCAATCTTATTTCTGTTGGAGTTATAGAATCTGTTCCTATTGTTCCATGTCCCAATTGTCCTTGTCCATTATGACCACAAGAATATACTTTAAAATTGCTAGTTAAAAATAGAGAGTGAATATTACCGCAAGAAGCAGATATAATATTTGAACTATCAAACCCATTTAATGTTATTTGAACAGGTATTGTTGAAGAAGTTCCACTAGTATCTCTTCCTAATTGTCCGTAACCATTATTTCCACAAGCATATACTTTGTAATTACTTGTTACAAATAATGTATGATTTTCTTTAGAAGATATATTTATAATATTTATATTGTCAAAGCCATTCGCAGTTATTTGTGTAGGTGTAGATATATAATCTCCAAAATTACCTAAACCTAATTCCCCGTGTTCATTATAACCACAAGAATATACTTTGAAATTACTTGTTAAAAATGTAGTATGATAATATGAACCTGTTACTTGCATAGGTATTATACCCGACATTTCAATACTATTATCTCTAAAGTTTCTTGCTGCCACCGGAGGCTGTAATATATTTTTTATAATTGTAGGTTCTTGAGAAAGTACGCTATCATTTCCCTTAACATATAATTCGCTTCTAACAGTCTCAACAGCATAATTAATACTATTAATATTTTTATTTAAATTTCCATTAAACTTAATACTTCCTTCAACATCCAATTTATATGGTTGCTCAGGAACTTTGTTAATACCAACGCAACCACCATTAGGATTTATCAATATATGATCATCAGCATCATTTGTACTTCCAATCTCTAACGAACATGCTTCTCCTCCTCTTGGATAATATTTTATCCACGCAACATCTCCTGAACCGCCACCTGGATCATTTTGGAATATAATACCATTAGCTCCGCTACCAGCAGATGGTCTAATATAGCTCGTGCTTGTTATAACTCCTGTATTTAAACTTGTACTAGTTAAAGCGCCTGTATTTAAACTTGTGCTATTTATTGCTCCACTGACATCCAATTTATATGCTGAGCTTACCGCAACTTCTTTACCAATTGCTATATTTGAATAACTTGATATACCATTTATATTTGATGACCAATTTGAAAGCTTTAATTTATCATTTCCTTTATATAAGTCTCCTGTTAGTCTAATATCTCCAGAAACATCTAATAAATATTCTGGATTTGTAGTGCCTATTCCCACACTTCCTAAATTATATACATTGACATTTGACGTATTATAAGTCCATTGAGCCCCTTCAATGGTTTTTATAGGATTCCGTAAATTATAAATAAATGTAACATTAGGGGTTAAATTTGAACTGGCATTAATAGGAAGATATTGATTAGATTTAGGTATAATTACAGAGGTAACACTAGATAAATTAATACCATATTCTCCTTGTAATATTAAATTACTATTAACATTAATATGCGAAACCGTAGGTACTGGAAATGTTATATTATATGTGTTTAGAGAAGGAATAACATTTGGTGTAAATGTTAATGCTTTGGTAGTAGTTGTTGTTATAGCTGTCATTGAAACCGCTTCGACACCATAAATTAAAAATTCATCAAAACTCAAAACTGTTTCATTTCCCATAAGAGCACTAACAACTAAACCATAATGATTATAATATTTATTAGTATTTAAAGGATACTGAAACATATCTGTATGTGAATATATTAAGCTATTATATGTTGTATTTTGTTTATCAACTAAAAGAACCCATGATGTACCATTTGTAGAACCATATAATTGAAAATTTTTAGGTGCTTTATTTAAATCTGAACTAATTTGTTTAATTTGAAATCGTTTAAGTTTAATAGAAACTGGCAATTTAATAACAAGCCAATCTCCATTATATCCACTAATTAGATTAGAAGTACTATTAGTTGCACTATCAAATAAACCTGATGCTAAATAATTACCGGTTTTCCATGTACCTTGTTTATTTACAGTTACAATAGAGTTTTCATTAAAACATCTAAAAGGTTCAAAATTATTTGTTGAAGAACTATATGATACCGTATATAAACCACTACCATAAAAACTAACAATACCAAAATATACCAATGGTGTTGGTAAATTTTGTTGTGTTGTATTGTTAATTGCTAATTGTCCGTTTGTATTTAGACCACACGTCCAAGCTTTACTTGTATTTGATAAAAATATACTATGTGAATATCCTCCCGAAATAGATATAATTGTATTTAAATTGAAAGAAGCATCAGATATTATTGTAGGGACAAGTCTATTTGTTGTCATATCTGAACCTAGACCTAATCTTCCATTAGCTGGATTACCACAAGCCCATACCTTTCCTGTACTAGTTAAAAATAGCGAATGAGTTTGTCCGCAAGCAATTGCTACTATTGTATTCAATATAAATGAAGCATTTGTTATTTCAGTTGGTACATTTTGTTGTGTTGTACTATTTATACCTAATTGACCATTTGTATTAATACCACATGACCATACTTTTCCAGCACTTGTTAAAAATATACTATGAGAATCACCACAAGCAATTGCTGTAATTGTATTTGCATAAAAACCTGTATTTGTTATTTCTAAAGGGACAGTTCTATTAGTTGTTATATCTGAACCGAGACCCAATCTTCCATTTGCTGGATTACCGCAAGACCATACTTTTCCAGCACTAGTTAAAAATAGTGTATGAGATTGACCACAAGCAATTGATGTAATAGTATTAGCATAAAAACTTGCGTTTGTTATTTCAATTGGTACATTTTGTTGTGTTGTGCTATTTATACCTAATTGACCGTTTGTATTAAGACCGCACGACCATACTTTTCCTGCGCTTGTCAAAAATACAGTATGAGAATCTTTTGTGGCAATTGCTGTAATAGTATTAGCATAAAATGCCACATTTGTTATTTCCAAAGGCGCGGTTCTATTTGTTGTTATATCTGAACCAAGACCTAATCTTCCATTTGCTGGATTACCGCAAGCCCAAACTTTTCCTTCGCTAGTTAAAAATACTGTATGATTATTTCCGCAAGCAATTGAAGTAATAGTTTTAGCATAAAAACTAGCATTAGTTATTTCAGTTGGTAAATTTTGCTGCGATGTATTCCCAAGTCCTAATTGACCGTTTGTATTAAGACCACTTGACCAGACTTTACCTAAATTAGTTAAGAAAACTGTATGAGAGCCGCCTCCAGATGCTAAAATTGCTGGTCCAGAATAATTAATACTTTGTTGTTGTACTTCTACTGTTAAATTACTTGATGTGAAATATCTAAATGGTGGATATATTTTTTCTTCTGTTTCAACAAAAGGTTCAGCTGTTAAATTGCTTGTGGTGCTTGTGCTAGGGTCGCGGATATATAAATCGCTTTTTACAGTTTGTATTAAATAATTGCTGTTATTAGTAGTTTTGTATAATTCTCCTGAAAAACCAACATTACCTGCGACATCCAATTTATATGCCGAGTTAGTTGCTACATCCTTGCCTATGGCAACATTTGAATACGAAGTTATACCATCGGCATTTGAAGTCCAATTAGAAGCCTTGAATATAGACCCGTCTTTATATAAATCTCCTGAAATATTTACATTACCTCCGACATCCAATTTATATGCTGAGTTGGTAGCTACATCCTTGCCTATGGCGACATTTGAATATGAAGTGATACCATTAACATTTGAAGTCCAATTTGATGCTTTAAATTTCTCGGCGCCTTTAAATAAATCCCCACCAAAATTAATATTTCCCTTGACATCTATACTGCCATCAGTATTTACTGAAAATATTTCTACATCTGGTTCGCTATCCTTCAAAGCACTTATTATTTTATTAGATTCTCCCATTTGTCTTACAGTTAATGCTGTACTCATTTGATTTATGTTAGTTATATCCAATCTCTCCGTCGTATATACATCAGTATTCAAAGTAGTTGTTGAACCATGAACAGTTAAATTGGAGTTGATAATTAAATTACCATTATATATATCATCTATTATAAACTTCTTTTGTGTTCCTTGTGTTATTGTATCAGTTGTGATATTTGTGATACGCTGAGATATATTAGTATTTATCTCAGATATGTAATTGGATTGTCTGCTGTCATTAGTGTCTATACGCTGAGATATATTAGTATTTATATCAGATATGTAATTGGATTGTCTGCTGTCATTGGTGTCTATACGCTGAGATATATTAGTATTTATCTCGGATATGTAATTGGATTGTCTGCTGTCATTAGTATCTATGCGTTGTTTGATATTATAGTTAATATCTTTGAGATTATTTAATTCGCCAGCAGTTATATCATTTATCTTTCCGGTAAATTTGATATCTCCTTCTACATCTAAAGGGACTGTAGGAAGATTTGTACCTTTTCTTACACCTATGAATCCATTACTAATCATTTTAAATAATTCAGTAGTGCCCTTTTTAATATTAATTATTTCGGCGTCTGGTGTATTATTTTGCGAAGCTGTAATATTTAGCAGAGATTGATTATCGATAGCCGAATTGATATTTAATTGGCCGCTATAAGTATTATTCGTAATATATTTGTTTTGCGTTCCTTGCGCTATGTTATCTGTTGTAAGCAAAGATATGCGCGAAGATATCACATTGCTTGTAGTATTTATAGAGGTTGCCAGATAATTTGACATTCCCACATTTAAATTAGAGGCATATTTGCTCGTATTTTCATTAGAGACTAATACATAATTACTAACATTTTTATCAAGCAATTTGTAATCTGTGCTTAATAAATTGGATACATTCAATATATAATTACTAACATTATTATCGAGCCTTTTATAATCAATCGTAAGCATATTAGAGACACTTAAGATATAATTACTTACATTTGTTTCTTTACTGCTATTTTGTAATATATTAGAAACATTTAGGATATAATTACTGACATTTCTATCTAATAATTTATATTCGGTTTGTAATATGTTAGATACGTTAAGAGTAAAATTGGATTGTTGTTCATTATTATTATCAATCCTCTGTTTTATATTATAGTTGATTCCCGACAATTTGTCAAGTTCGGCAGCAGATATATTATTGATTTTCCCTGTATATTTAATGTTGCCAATGACATCTAATTTTTCTACTGGAATACTATTGTTAATTCCGACATTTCCATTGGAGCTTATTATAAATACAGCATCATTCAATTCCATATCATTTTTAGAATAGCATTCAAAAATATTTGAATAATTTGTATTGTGTTTGATTTTAATACTGGGTTTATTAGAAGAAACATCAATATTGTGGATATCTATGAAACCAGTATTATAATTTGAGAGATGTCTGTGTATCTGTGTGATAAGAGGATTAACGGTAGTTATATTGCCTTCTAATATCAAATCGCCGAATACTCTAAGATTTCCATCTGGATTTTCTGTGGAATAATAGGTACCTACATTTAAATTAGAATAAACTGTTATAGAACCATCATATTGGTCGTTCTTTATATATCTATTGATAGCACCATCTGCGATGTCGTCAAGGTTTAATTCATTTATTTGCTGTTGTACATTTTTAGTAATTCCCTTTAGAGAATGAAGCTCATTTGAGGTAATAAGATTTATTTTTTCAGTGAAGCTTACAGAGCTCATTTCAAGGGCGCCCGTAGGGCTTGATGATAATTTTGCCTCACCAATTGTTATAGTATTGGCACTAACAAAAATATCCTTCCATCTAAGATTTGAAGAACCCAATGAATATTTATCATTTTCGTCTGGAAGAATATTTGTGGCTATTCGTAAATCTTGTTGATTTGGCAATGTTATCTTATTATTTATAATAAATCTATTATTTACACCTTGTGTTATTATATCAGCTGTCAAAGTACTTGAACCGGTACCACCACGAACAATAGGCAATATACCTGCTGATGCGTTACCTACATTTATATTTGTTATATTAGCACCGCTTCCGGTGATATTAGTTGCCGCTAAAGTATTTGTATCATTATTCCAAGATAAATTCGCAGATTGTAAAGGAATATTTGTACCATTACCTACTACTAATAAACTGGGTACTAATGTGCCGACACCAGTACCACCTTTCGCGACTGGTAATATGCCGTTTGTATCCGACGATAGATTTATTAAGTTTGCAAGTGATGATGCTCCTATGCCACCTTTGGTAATTGGTAATATACTGTTTGTATCTGTATCTAAATTTATTAAATTAGTAAAAGATGATGCTCCTGTACCACCTTTGGAAATTGGCAATATGCTCTTCGTATCTGTATTTAAATTTATTAGATTTGCGAGAGATGATGTCCCTGTACCTCCTTTTACAATAGGTAATATTCCTTGCATTGAAGATGCCGATAAATTGATTTCGGCAGAATCAGAATTGAACACTATACCGCCATTTGTAGTTGCTTTTATTGAAACTGTGCTGCCATTAATAGCAATACCTGTTCCTGCTGTTATCTCAGTTTTTGTAAATAGATTAAAGTCTATAGGGTCTGTATTTAATGTAGTTATATCAAGCGAACTGATAAACCCTGTGTTTTTATTTTCAACACCTCTTTTGACAAAAATATATGACCCTTTTTTAATATTTTGTGATGTATTAAAATCGCTTCGTCTTTGCCATGTAGAATATGTAGGTGCCGATGTTAAAGTTAATATATATATACCATTTTGAGCTTTATTTGTCTGATTTTTTACTAATATTGAGCTTCCACTTGTAGGCCAAGAGCCGTCAATAGTAGTAGTAGTATAATCAACTGAACCGCTGAGATTTATATTTGTAGTAGTTGCCAAATCGGCATTTTCAAGAACTGTTAAACCTGATGCTACTGATGATAATTCAGATTTTGTAGCATATGCTGTTAAATCAATATTACTATTACCTCTTATAATACCTGCTTCATCTACTGTTATTGTAATGCCATCAACTTTAATAACACCCAATGCTGATCCATTAGCATCATATTTTGCTACTGGTAATCTATTTATTTTAACTAAATTAGAACTATCAAAAATTTTGCTATTTAAATCATTTAAATGAGTAGCCAATGTATTACTAGTACTTAAAACATAGTTTGATACATTAGTTATAACATTTTGTCCATTTGATATAAAGTTGCCATTTAATGTCTCTATATTATTTAATATTTTTAGATTAGAAGAATCATATTGTATTATATTATAAGCCATTTTATGCTATATTAATATTATTCTTTATAATAATATATACAAAATAATATAGCTATAAATTATCAGGCATTCTCTAATACTTGAATTCTTTGTAGTAATTCGTTAATTTTACTTATCAAATAGTTAGATGTTGCTGTTATGTAATTTGATGTAGAAGACATTATATTAGTTCCATCAATATTATAGGAACCGCCAATGAGATTGATATTGCCGGCTACATTTAATTTGTGCGTATCAGTTGGCGGAGCCGTATCTATACCAACTGTATTATATTGCGTATTAATTTGTATTTGCGATGTTTGTGGTGGAGCAATATAGCTTGTACCCTTATTCCATATTTCAGTTGCTGTCCAACTTGAAGAGGGACTCGGATAATTATTATCAAGCATCAAAGACGATTTATTCAAGTACAAAGAGCCGCCAACAAAATTCGTCGTTTTATTTTTCCAATATGCTGTATAATAAACGGTTTCAGTTGTATTTGGCATATCTTGATAAGAACCTGCGACATTAGTTATAAAATGCGAGTATGTACTTGATTCAGCACCAAGATTGTGAGATATCCAGCAACTCGCTCCATAACTGTTGTTTTCTATAATTCCGTTGGCGTTTGATATATGTTCCCAAGAGCCATTGCCAATTTTGCGATATAAGCGTAAGCCCCACCAGCGCGAATCGGTTAAATATTCCATACCAATATGACATACGATGGATATTAAAATCTTAGAAGTGGCATCAGAAGGTTTGATAGATATGACGAATCCATTTGCTATGTTATTATTAATAGGTTCCCAGTCATCGCCTGTTTTATATTCAGTTTTAGAATATGTTAAATGTTTTGTTTGAATAATCATTCCTTGTGATATTTCCAAAGATAGTGGTTGTCCGTTCCTTAGGAATGCTGAGGCATTTATATTTCCACCAATATCAAGAGAATATTCGGGATTTTCCTTGTTTATTCCTACCTTACCATCATTTATTATAGTAAATACTTCGGTATTAATATTAGATACTGATAAGATTCTTTCGCTTGAATTTTGTTTTATAGATAGAGCCCTTTCTAATAAATTATTCTCTATTATGATATTTTGAGTTTTTAAAGTGTTTTCAATAGTATTACTGCCATAAACATATAAATTTGAATTAATAGTTATATTACCATTTATTAATAAATTACTATTATATGCATTATTTCTAATATATTTATTTTTAGCATTATCCAATGTTAGTA
>Ga0255080_1000273_pt1 | contig 11344 bp, 9 predicted proteins | sample Colum_Atlam_RepC_FD_188467 | JGI IMG/M metagenome (GOLD analysis project Ga0255080, IMG submission 188467) | Freshwater microbial communities from Columbia River, Oregon, United States - Colum_Atlam_RepC_8h | ecosystem: Environmental > Aquatic > Freshwater > River | place: USA: Oregon | collected...
GCGGGAAGCCCCCGCCCCGATCGTCGACGTGCCGATCGACGACATCCCGGGCTACGAGGCGACGTTGCCGCCCCTGGATATCGCCGGCGCCGAGGAGGAGGCCGACCAGGCCGCCGCCCGGAGCGCCTTCGACTTCCCGGTCGTCGAGCTGCCGGTCACCAAGGTCGCCGAGACCGGGAAGTCGGCCTTCCCGGGCGATCCGGAGTTCCAGGCGGCCTTGGCGGCCTTGCCGGCGGGCCTCGCGGAGAAGCTGCGTTCGACGCTCGGCGCGGAGTTCACCGCGCTGCGTCCCGTGCCGGCGGGGAAACTCCGTCGGCCGGCCTGAGGTGGGTACGACGGTCGAGATCGGCGTCCTGGCGGACACGCACGGCCGGCTCCGGCCGGAGGCGGTGGTCGCGTTGGCCGGGTGCGCCGAGTACTACGTCGCCGGCGACCTGTGCAGCCCGCTCATCGTGCCGGTGCTCGCCGACTTCGCCCCGACCTTCGCCGTGGCGGGCAACTGCGACGACGACGAGTCGCTGCCGCTGGTGCTGCTCCGCGAGGTCGCCGGCGTCCGCATCCTGATGCACCATGGGCATCTGCCCGTCGACGAGTCGGCCTACCGGCCCGACGTCGTGATCACCGGCCACACCCACGTGCCCCGCATCGTGGAGGATGGCGGGGTGCTGCGGCTCAATCCCGGCAGCGCGGGACCGCGGCGTTTTAACCTTCCCGTGACGGTGGCCCGCCTTACCTTGCGGGATGGCCGGGCTTCCGCCCGGTTGATCGACCTGCCGCTCGCATGAGCCAACCCCTGCCCATCGACCTGCTGAAGGCCGACCTGGTCGCCGCCTGCGGGCGGACGCGGCGCCTCGTCCTGCGCGCCCCGACCGGCTCGGGCAAGTCGACGCGCATCCCGCAGATGCTGCTGGACCTCGGTTTGGTCGAGGGGCAGATCGTCGTGCTGCAGCCCCGGCGGATCGCCGCCCGCCTGCTCGCCGCGCGCATCGCGCAGGAGCGGGGCGGCAAGCTCGGGGCGGAGGTCGGTTACCAGATCCGCTTCGAGCGGGTCGAATCGGCGCAGACCCGCATCAAGTTCGTGACCGAGGCCCTGCTGCTCCGCCAGATGGCCTCCGACCCACAGCTCAAGGGAATCGGGGCGGTCGTCTTCGACGAGTTCCACGAGCGCAACCTGCATTCGGACGTCGCCCTCGCGCTGGCGCGCCGCCTCCAGGAGACCGGCCGCCCCGACCTCCTGTTGGTCGCGATGTCCGCCACGCTCGACACGGAGGGCGTGGCCCGTTGGCTCGGTTCGGCCGAGACGCTCGCCGCCGATGGCCGCACCTTCCCGGTCGACGTCGAGTACACGCACCAGCCGCGCAATTCCACGCGTCCCGTGTGGGACGCCGCGGCGGAGCAGGTCCGGCGCATCCTGCAGGAGGAGGCGGAAGGCGACATCCTGGTCTTCATGCCGGGCTCCTACGAGATCATGCGTACCCTCGGCGCGGTCCGCCACCTCCCGGAGTCCGGCGGCGTCGACATCCTGCCGCTCCACGGCGAACTGCCGCCCGAGGAGCAGGACCGCGCCGTCAAGCCAGGGCCCCGCCGCAAGGTGATCGTCGCCACCAACGTCGCCGAGACCTCGCTCACCATCCCCGGCGTGCGCGCCGTCGTCGACGCGGGCCTCGCCCGCGTGGCCCGCTTCGACCCGCACCGCGGCATCGACACGCTGCTCATCGAGCCGGTCTCGCAGGCTTCCGCCGAGCAGCGCGCCGGCCGCGCGGGCCGCACGGGTCCCGGACGTTGCATCCGGCTCTGGTCGCAGACCGACCACGCCGCGCGGCCCTTGCGCGAGACGCCCGAGATCAAGCGGGTCGACCTCTCCGAGACGATCCTACTCCTGCTGTCGTCGGGTTGGGGCGACGCGACCACCTTCCCGTGGTACGAGAAGCCCGACGACAAGGCGCTCCAGCGCGCGCTCACCGTGCTGCGGGACCTGGGGGCCGTGGATCACGCCGGCGCGTTGACGCGGCTGGGCCGCCGGATGGCGGTCTTCCCGGCCCACCCCCGGTATGCGCGCATGCTCATGGCGGCGGGCGAGTTCGGCTGCGTCGCCGAGGTCGCCCGCATCGCCGGCCTGTCGCAGGGCCGCGACATCCTCTTCCGCAAGGTCGACGACCGGACCGAGAACGCGCGCGACGCGGTCGCGCAGGAGGACGGGTCCGACTTCTTCACGCGCCTCGCGCTGCTGCGCCGGGCCGCGGAGATGAAGTTCGACCTCGATGGCTGCGAGCGCCTGGGGATCCACGCGCAGTCCGCCCGCCAGGCCGACCAGGCGGCCCGTCAGTTCCTGCGCATCGCCGAAGGGCAGGGCTTGCCCGTCAACGACGCCCCCGCGGATCCCGCCGCCCGGCTCGATGCTGGCACCTTGCGTTGCGCGCTCGTCCATGGCCGCAAGGGCGAGCTCCGCCGGGAGTCGGCGGTGCGGCACGCGAAGCTCCTCGTGGCGGCCGAGATCGACGAGATCCAGGCGCGCGGGGAGGTCACGACCTACCTGTCCTTGTGCACCGCGGTCGAGGAGGCCTGGCTGCGCGAGCTCTTCCCGGAGGATTTCACCGAGGTCTCCGCGCCCCGCTACGACCCGACGTTGCGTCGCGTGCTCGCGCGGGTCGAGCGGCGCTTCCGCGACCTCGTGCTCGAGACGGTCGAACGCGACGAGACCCCGTCCGATGCCGCCAGCCGCCTCCTCGCCGAGGAGGTGGTGGCCGGCCGGCTGGAGCTCGAGAAGTGGGACGGTCAGGTGGATGGTTGGATCCGCCGGGTGAACTTCCTCGCGAAGCATTGCCCGGAGCTGGGCATCGCGCCCTTCGACGAGGCGGGCCGCCGGATGGTGATCGAGGAGGTGTGCGCGGGGGCCGTGGCCTACCGCGACATCCGCGAGCGCCCGGTGATGGGGATCGTCCGCGGGTGGCTGACGCATGAGCAGGCGATGGCGCTGGAGTCCTATTGCCCGGAGAAGATCGTCCTGCCGCGCAAGAAGCATCCGGCCCGCATCGAGTACACGACCGACGGCGAGGCCGAGGTCGAGGCGACGGTGCAGGAGCTCTATGACTTCCCGGGCAGCAAGCTGCGGGTCTGCCAGGGCAAGGTCCCAATCGTCGTCTGCATCCAGTCCCCCGCCCGGCGCACCCAGCAGCGCACGCGCGACCTCGACGCCTTCTGGAAAGGCTCCTACGAGCTGGTGAAGAAGGAACTTCGGGGTCGCTACCCCAAGCACGAGTGGCGATAGTCCGCCCGACCCCCATGCGCCGCCGCGATTTCCTTTCCGTAGCTTCCGCCACCGCGCTGGCGCTCTCGCTGGGCGCCCAGGTCGCGCCCAGTGGCCGCGCTTCGCGCAAGAAGGGCCTCGGCCTCGTCGCGAAGAAAGGCAACGGGTGGGAGGCCAAGGTCCAGGCGCTGCGCCCGGCCTGGCTCTATACGTGGGGTTCCTCGCGGCCGGAAGGCCTGCCGGCCGAGGTCGACTTCACGCCGATGGTCTGGGGTTACTGGGGGCAGGACGCCTCCCTCGCCAAGCTCGGCGAGAAGGCGAAGGCGACCGGCCAGCGGCATCTGCTCGGCTTCAACGAACCGGACGGCAAGGACCAGGCCAACCTCTCCGTGGAGAAGGCGCTCGCCGCCTGGCCCGCCCTGATGAAGACCGGCTTGCGCCTCGGCAGCCCGGCCTGCGTGCATGCCGACAACGCGTGGATGAAGGCGTTCATGAAGGGCGTGGAGGAACGCCGGCTCCGCGTTGACTTCATCTGCATGCACTCCTACGGCGGCCCCGACGCCGATGGGCTCGTCAACCGCATCCAGGCGGTCTCGAAGGCCTACGGGGGCCGGCCGGTGTGGCTCACCGAGTTCGCCGTCGGCGACTGGGAAGCGAAGTCCCGCGAGCAGAACCGTTTCAAGCCCGAGCAGGTGCTCGCCTTCCTGCGCAAGGTGATGCCGAAGCTGGAGGCCCTCGAATGCCTCGAGCGGCATGCCTGGTTCCCCGCCAGCCCGACCAGCGCCGCGCTGGGGACCTCCGCGCTGCAGGATGCCGAAGGGCGCCTGACCCCGTTGGGGGAATACTTCCGCACCTGCTGACCATGGCCCCGGTTTCCCTGCCTTGGCATCAGGTGCCGATCCATGTGGTGGATTTCGAGGGCGGTCCGCGCACGGGCGTCGTCGAGTTCGGCGTCGCGACCTTGCTGGGTGGCGAGGTCGTCTCGGCCGCGACGGCTTTGCACGCGTCGCGGGCGCCCATCCCCGCGCTCGACACCCAATGCCACGGCCTGGCCGAGCGCGACCTGACCGGAGCCCGTCCTTTCGAGGACGAGTGGGACCGCTGGCTCTCGCTGCGCCGCACGGGACTGCTGGCCGCCCACAACGCCACGGTCGAACACGACCTGTTGCGCGGGACCTGGACCCGTCCCTCGGCGGTGCCCGCCTTCGTCGGCGAGGGCGGGGCCGTCGCCGAATGGGGTCCTTGGATCGATACCTGCCGGCTGGCCCGCGCCTGGGCGCCCTCGTTGGGCGACTTCCGTCTCGGTCAGCTGGTGGCCGACCTGCGCTTGGGCCCCCGCCTCGAGGCGTTGGCCGCCCAGCATTGCCCGCCCAAGCGCCGGCGATTCCACTGCGCCCTCTACGACGCCTTGGCCGCGGCCTTGGTGCTCCGGGCCCTCTGCGCCCTCGAGGGCCGGTCCCAGGCCACCTTGGCCCAATTAGTCCGCGACAGCGTTTCCGCTCCGGCGGCTAATGACTTGATGCAGGGCGAGCTGGGCTTGTGAGTTTCCGCTTCACTCCCGGGGGGCGGGGGCTAACTAGGTAGCCACTCACCATGGCATCCAAGACTCCCATCCGCGTGGCCGTCACCGGCGCCGCCGGCAACATCGGTTACGCCGCCATCTTCCGCCTCGCCTCCGGCGCGGTGTTCGGACCCGACCAGCCCGTCGCCCTCAACCTCATCGAGGTCGGGCCCGGCCTCAACGCCCTCACCGGCGTGGTCATGGAGCTCCAGGATTGCGCCTTCCCGCTGCTCACCGACGTCGTCGCCACCGGCGACCTCGACGTCGGCTTCAAGGACGCCGACTGGTGCCTGCTCATCGGCGCGGTGCCCCGCAAGGACGGCATGGAGCGCAAGGACCTGCTCGGCATCAACGGCAAGATCTTCATCGGCCAGGGCCAGGCGATCGCCCGCAGCGCGAAGAAGACCGTCAAGGTCCTCGTCGTCGGCAATCCCTGCAACACCAACTGCCTCATCGCCCTGCGTTCCGCCGGCCACCTGCCCGCCGAGAACTTCTTCGCGATGACCCGCCTCGACGAGAACCGCGCCAAGTCGCAGCTCGCGGGCAAGGCCGGCGTGCACAACTCGGTCGTCAAGAACGTCGCCATCTGGGGCAACCATTCCTCGACGCAGTATCCCGACTTCACCAACGCCACCATCGGCGGCCAGCCCGCCCCGCAGGTCATCACCGACCATGCCTGGCTGAAGGAGACCTTCGTGCCCGACGTGCAGAAGCGCGGCGCGGCCGTCATCAAGGCCCGCGGCGCCTCCTCCGCGGCCTCCGCCGCCAACGCCGCGCTGGACACCCTCCGCAGCCTGCACTTCCCGACCCCCGCGGGCGACTGGCATTCCGCCGCCGTCCTCTCGAAGGGCGACTACGGCATCACCCCGGGCATCATGTTCGGCTACCCGCTGCGCACCAAGGCCGATGGCTCCTGGGAAATCGTGCAGGGCCTCCCGCTCGACGCCTTCTCGAAGGAGAAGATCGCGGTCACCGAGAAGGAACTGCTCGAGGAGCGCGCGACCGCCTCCGAAGCCCTCGGCCTGCAGCTCTGAAGCCAGCCTGATGAGACCAAAGGCGGCAAGGGACCTCCCTTGACCGCCTTTTTCATGCCCATACGCTAGGGTCATGGAGCGACTCACCACCGTCGATTGGTTTACGATCATCGCGGCGCTCTGCTTCTGGCAGGCGCTGGTCTGGGCGCAGCCTCTTGACCGAGGCTTTCCGATCTGGCTGCGAAGGTCGGCCTGGCCTTGTCTGGCGCTTTGGTTGCTCGCGTGGAACTTCACCGAGCGTCCGGGGCTGGTGCTGGCCTTGGCCGCCGCCCCGGCCTGCTTCTTCGCGCTCTGGCTCGCCGCGCACGGGCTGCGGCGCTTCCTCGCCGACGACCTCGCGCCGCCGGCGCGCCGCTGCCTGGAATTGCTGTCGGCCACCGGCCCGCTGGTCGCGGCGGCGGCCTGGGTTTGGTCGCGTTACGACCGAACCTTCGCGGGTTTCCCGGATCCGCTCGCCACGCTGACCACCGTTCACTTCGCCATCACGTTCGGCGTCCCGCGTCGCGCCGGCGCGACGCGGGACTCTGGCTCTACGTCGTCGGCGCGCCGGCCACGGCGCTGTGCTTCGCCCTGCGGACCGACCCCTTCCGCCCCGGCATGGTTGAAGTCGCCGGCGCCATCGCCTTCGCCGCCGGCTTCCTGCTCTGGGCTTCGGGCATGCCCGTGCGGCGCGGACCGTGGCCCTACGCGTGCCTCATCCCCGGCTTTCTCCTCGGCGTCGGCTACACCGCCGCGCACGCCTTCGGCTGGGACTACCTCACGATCCCGCAGATGGCGGCGGTGCATGGTTCGCTGAACCTGCTCGGCGCGTTGCTGCTCGCCGCCCAGGCGCCGGCCTTCGCGGACGCGGCGCCGCCGGCGCCCGACCTGGGTACGCCCGTCGACCGCGGCGACCGCGCGACGGCGTTGTTCGCCGATACCCACCGCGTCGTGCTCGGGCCTTGGTCCCCGGAGGCTTTCGCGCGGATCCGCGAGGCCTTGCTCGGTTATCGTTTCTATCCCGCCCACGTCATGGTGCGGCGGACGCAGTTCGAGGACGAAGGCCGCGCGGCCCGGGTCGGCGACCGGCTGGGACTTGGTCTCCTCGTGCCCAACCTGCCGGGGCTCGCCCCCCTGATGCTGCCCGCCATCGTCGAGGTCGATCACGTGGAAGCCGGCGCCGAGCGGTGCGGCCTCGGCTACGTGACCACCCGGCGTCACTACGGCCGGGGCGTCTGGCGCGCCGAGGTCGCCCGCGAAGGCAACGAGCTGATGCTCACCGTCTCCTACCACGTTCGCCCGAGCCGTTGGTTCGTGTGGTGCGGGTTGCCGGTCTACCGCCGCTTCCAGCTCGCCGCCTTCCGCGCCGGGGCCGACAACCTGCGCCGCCTGGCCGCGTAGCCGTCGTCGGCCATCCCCGCGCTCAGGGCGCGTCGAGGCGGACCAGCGTGATTTCGTCGGGTCGGCAGGTGCCGAGGCGGATCTCGCCGTCGTTGGCCAAGCTGAAGATCGGCGGCTCGGGGCGGATCGTCGCGATCTGCCGCGCGGCCCGGCCGGCGTTGATCTTCTGCAGGCCGACGAAGTCCAGGATGACGGGGTTCGCGCTGGCGAGCAGGACCTTGTCCGAACGTACCCAGCCCGCGTCATAGGTCGGGCCCCCGAGGACTTGGTAGCGCTCCAGCGACAGGATGGTGAGGGCTTGGCGGCGCGTCAGGCCCGGGATGGCGCAGACCTCGACGGCGGCCTTGGCCGCGTTCGAAGGCATGTCGAGGAAGCGCTCGGCGTTGACCATGTTGCCGAGCGAGGCGGCGGCCAAGGCGCCGTGCACGCCGAGCGACTTGCTGTCGCTGAGGACCGGAAGGTTGATCCAGAAGTCGACGTCGTCGAAGAGCGTCTTGGGGAGGATGCTGATCCGCGGATTGCCCCACGGGACGTTGGGCGTGCCGGGGCTCGGCATCACCTGGTTCTCGTAGCGGAGCCGCGCGTCGGCGGCCCAGCCCGGGGCGAGCTGGTCCCAGGCTTGGACCGCGTAGCCCTCGAAGCGGGGTTCATCCTTGCTCAAGGCGGGCAGGAAGCCGCAGGAGCGGAGGTTTTCCTGGCGCCCGTCGCAGATGATGACGGCTTCGCGCGCGAAACCGCGGCGCTGGAGGGCGGCGCCCACGGCCCGGACGAGGGGCTTCGGGGTGCAGAGCCCGATGCCGGCTTCGGAGGACACCTTGAGGCCGCATTTCCGGAGCGCGCCTGGGCGCAGCGGCACGCCGGTCCGCGCCTCTTGTTCCGCCAGCAGCCTTTCGACCGCCCCGGCGTAATCCTCGTCCGAGAAGCCCTGCAGCTTCTGCTCGATCAGCAGGAGCTTGGGGTCCGTCGCCGCGCCGCAGGCGCCGAGGCCGAGGACGAAGGCGAGCAGGAGACGGACGGCGAGGCGCATGGGACCATCTTCGCCGGCCACCCCGATTCCGCAAGCCGCTGTTTTGTTTGCGCCTCGGCCCCCGGGCGTCATTTTCGCCCCCATGATCGTGAGCCCCCCGTCCCCGCAGCGCCGCATCCTCGGACTCATTTTCCTGACGGTGTTCATGGATATCGTGGGCTTCAGCATCATCATCCCGCTGTTCCCGCACCTGCTCGACCACTACATCCGGACGGAGGGCGCGGCCGGCACCCTCATCGGTTCCCTGAACGCGGCGGCCGAATGGCTGGGCGGCGATACGGTCTTCAAGAAGACGGTGCTCTTCGGCGGCCTCCTCAGCACGCTCTACTCGCTCCTGCAGTTCGTCTTCTCGCCGATCTGGGGCGCCCTCTCGGATCGCCTCGGCCGCCGCCGTATCCTGACGATCACCTTGGCCGGCAACGCGCTTTCCTACCTCCTCTGGATCTTCGCGGCGCAGTTCTGGCTGGTGGTCGTCACGCGCCTGGTCTCGGGCATGATGGCCGGCAACATCGCCGTCGCCAGCGCCGCCGCCGCCGACATCACCGAGGAGAAGGAGCGCACGAAGGGCATGGCCGTCGTCGGCGTCGCCATCGGCCTGGGCTTCGTCTTCGGACCGGTCATCGGCGGGCTCGCTTCGTCCGTCCAGTTCGCCCACGGCCCCGTCGTCGGTTCGTTCGGGCTCAATCCTTTCTCCGTCCCGGCCGCGATCGCCGCCGGCCTCGCGCTGGTGAACTTCCTGCTCGTGGTGAAGTTCTTCCCCGAGACGCTCGCCCCCGAGCGGCGGGCCGCCGCCGACGCCAAGCGTCCCTCGGTCTTCGACCTCGCCACCGTGCGCTCCTCGGCGGTCCGTCGCACGTCGTTCGCCAACCTCGTCTACCAGGTGGCCTTCACCGGCATGGAGAACACCATCGTCTTCCTGACCTTGGCCCTGTTCGCCTACAGCCCGCGCGACAACGCCTGGCTCTTCCTCTTCAACGGCGCCTGCATGATCTTCGCGCAGGGTCTCGCCCGCCAGCTCGTGAAGCGGCTCGGGCAGCGCAAGGTCGTGATCCTCGGCATGCTCATCGCGGCCGTCGCCTTCGTCGGCGTCGCGCTGATCCCGACCCCGACGCCGGGTACGCCTTCTCCCGCCTGGTCCGAGGGCGCCTTCTACCTGGGACTGGGCCTCATCTCCTTCGCCACGGGCCTGATCCTGCCGAGCGTCTCGGCCTTGGTCTCGCTCTATTCCGGCGCCGACGAGCAGGGCCGCAACCTCGGCATCCTCCGGTCGGCCGGTTCGCTCGCCCGCGTGATCGGTCCGGTGACCGCGGCGTTGCTCTATTTCCACTTCGGTTCCCACTTCTGGGTCTACCTCGGCGGAGCCCTGTTGATGCTGCCGGCGATCTGGATCGTCCGCGGGCTGCCGGACCCGGAGTCCGAACGTCTCAAGGCCTGAGGCTCAGGCCAACGACCGCCCCAGCGCGTCGCCGCCGCGGATCACCTGCATGAGGGCGATGCCGCCGCGGAACGCGCCGTGGAAATGGAGCCCCGGCTGGGTCGCCTCCGCTTCGGCGAGCGCCGCTTCCCGTCGCGTCTGGTCGATTCCGTATTGCGGGATGGCCCGCTCCCACCTTTGGATCCATTCCTTCGCGGGCGCGCCCCGGGTGCCGAGCGCCGCGCCCAGCTCCTCGTCGACCAGCTGCCGGAGTTCGGGGTCGGGCAGACGTCCCAGCTTGGGATGACGCGCGCCCCCGATGAAGCAGGCCAGCAAGACCTTGCCGGCGGGCGCCCGGCCCGGCAGTGCGGACGAAGGGAAGAGGCAGCCCAGCAGGCGGCGGCGCTCCTCGCCCGGGATCAGGAAACCAAAACCGTCCAGCGCATGCTCGACCGCTCCGCGGTCATAGCCGCGCGCGACGACGGTGACGGGCGGCGCCTCCGTCCGCTCCCAGTCGTGGAAGAGCCGGCGCAAGCCTTCGTCGAAGGGGAGGGAGGCCCAGTGCCAATGGGGCGCCGTCACCACCAGGTGCTTGGCCCGCGCGCCATCCTCGCGGCCCTCCGCGTCGCGCCAGGCGACGTTCCAACCTTTGGCGTCCTTGCGGATCAGCGTGGCCATCGTCCCGAGCTGCAGCGCCGCCGTCGCCCGCAAGGGGGCCGCCATCGCATCCGCCAGCGCCTGCATGCCATCCCGAAAGCCCACGACCCGCCGGGGCTCCCCCCGCGTGCGCCCTAGGCCCAGCAAGACCGAGCGATGGGACTTCTCCAACGCATGGATACGGGGAAAGCAGTTCGCCATCACGAGCCTGGAGGGGTCCCCCGCATGGACTCCGGAAACCACCGGATCCATCAGGCGCGCGGCCGCCTCGGGGCCGAAGCGGCGGGTCGCGAAGCCCTCGATGGTCTCGCCCTCGAAGCCCCCGCGCGGCACGAAGACCTCGCCGAGGAGCCGCAGCTTGCCCCGGAAGGAGAGCAGGTCGGACTTGAGCAGGGAGGCCGGACTCGCCGTGAGGCCGTGCAGTTTGCCGCGCGAGAGGATGTACCGCTTCGCGGCGGCGACGTCCGTTTCCTGCAGTTGCGGCTCGAGCCCGTAGCCTTTCAGCAGGGCGAGGTCGGCCTCGCCTTCCAGTTGGAGGGTATTGGGGCCGACCTCCACGAGCCAGCCCTCCTCGCGGATGGTCCGGATCGACCCACCAACCCGCTGCGAGGGTTCGAGGACCTTGACCCGCGCGCCGCGGGCCTGCATCGCGTGCGCCACGGCCAGGCCCGCGGGGCCGGCGCCGAGGATGATCGCGTCGAGGTCCATGCTTTCAGCACAACTTCTTCCCCTAGGATTGGCAACCCTCCGTCCGTTTGTTTGTCTGTGGTGCCGGATGCGTCTCCTCCTTCCCTTGCTGCTCGCCGCCCCCATCGGCCTGATCGCCGATGCGGTGACGCTCGTGGACGGCACTTTCCTGCGTGGCCGCATCGAACGGATCGCCGATGGCCAGTTGGAGCTGCGGGTCCAAGGCTGGGGTGGTCGCGCTCCGCTGGAGATCCCGCTGACCCGCGTGGAATCTTTCCGGACCGATGACGCGGTACGCCTGACCGGGCGCCAGGGCGCGGTCCTCGATGGCGTGGCT
>Ga0255080_1000279_pt1 | contig 11208 bp, 20 predicted proteins | sample Colum_Atlam_RepC_FD_188467 | JGI IMG/M metagenome (GOLD analysis project Ga0255080, IMG submission 188467) | Freshwater microbial communities from Columbia River, Oregon, United States - Colum_Atlam_RepC_8h | ecosystem: Environmental > Aquatic > Freshwater > River | place: USA: Oregon...
GTGAAGGAACAATTCTTTTAGATACATCATCTCCAATAGCTACATATATCTTTCTATTGTCTCTGTTATATGTAAAGAAATAGAACATGTAAAAGTTTGCCTTTCCTTCCACAGGAATAATAGAATAGTACTCACTATTAGATGCTATACCTAATCCACTGTGTATCAATAGAGTATCCTTATCATTAGTAACTAATTGTATATCATTTGGATTGAAACTAAAGATTACCTTGGATAGATAGTCTTCTAGATAGTTCTCACATTTTCTACGCTTACATGTCTCATTCCACTGTTCTGGTGTACGTACGTCATCAAACTCTTTTAAGAAGAAGTCTGTGTCAAACATAATACCATTGGTCTGAATACCTTTACCTTGGGGTGTAGGTAGTGTAGCAGCATATAACTTTTTATCTGTCCTAAATGCTTCATTCACTGCAGGGATATCTTTCTCATTTAATATAACATCATATGTAGTGTAGAAGAATCTCTTGAATCCAAGTTCTTTAGCAGCCTTGGCACCATTGAATATATTAGTTAATACAGTTAAAGACTGGTTACTGTCTTTTAAACCATTGATGTTAATCTCAGCAAAATAATCATCTCTTTCATTATAGAATCTAGTGTAATAACTATGATGAGTCAAAGGATTATGTGCATCGTATATGTAGTAGTCAACCATACGTTGTATGTCCTGGTCTACAGGATAGTGAGACAATAGAATAATCTTTCTACCTAATGGCTTAAGACTATTGATAGTGTCCTTGGTCCACTGTACTCTGTCCTTAATATTAGGATAGGTGCCCAAGATGATACACTCTTCTTGCATTACATCTAAGTTTAATTTTTTTACAATGTTAGTAGTGTCACTGCCAAGATCTCCAGTTAAATAAACCATGTTCTCTTCTTCATTATATTTATTACAATATACATCTAGGTTATACATTGCTTTGATTAAGTCATCGTATTGCATGGCTTCTTTAATGGCAATAGGATTAAGCTCCTTATTACCTCTGTCTCCCTTAGATGGGAAGAAGAATACATCACATGCTTCTAGGAATTCATTTACATCATTACGCTCTCCCCATACAACACAGTTATCTGGTTTGTCAGCCATCAATGGCTTCCAATAATCTTCAAAGTTACCTGCTTGGTTACCTAAGAAATGAAACTTAACTTTATAGTTCTTAAGTCTTTCAGCTAGCTCAAATGCATAAGCTTGGTTCTTTCTAGGTGTGAATAGTCCTACAGTTACAAAGTGTTTGTACTCAGGATCTAAGCCAAACTCTTGCTGTCTCTCAACTTTGTTTCTAATCTTCTTATCAATTGGGTATTCAATTACCTTCATAGGTACATCTAGGTGTACATACTTAAAGACATTGTAAGAGCTTACAAACACAAACTCATCTGGCATCCACTTCTTATGCTTAGGATTAAATGAACTATCGTGTGTAGTCTCTGATATCTTCCAGGTTCTAGTATCTGAATAGATAAATGCTGTAAGCTTGTTGTCCATAAACATCTCTGGAAACTCTTCCATCACCACTACATCTGGATTGAACTGTTGCATAATATGCACTAGCTCAGAGAACTTATCTTCTCCTAGAGAATGAAAGTTGACTCCTTCTGTAAGCATGTCAATTATCTTGTTGCGTTGTACAACAAATGACCATGCTAGGAATGAATACTCTACCACCTTAATTTCAAAGTGGTCTTTTAATAGTTCTACTTTATTTACAGTTACCTGTGGGGCTCCTCCAGTTGATAGATGAGGAGTGATTATTAATAGTTTTTTCATATCTTTACTTTTATACATTCTATTACTTTATCCACTGTAGGATGACATTCAAATGTTTCTTTCTTCTCTAAGCATCCAATCAGTGGCTGTACATAATCTATAGTTGGCCAATACTCAAGAGCATATTTCATATTAGAAGAACAAAATAAGTTACAGCTTCCTCCAATATAATAGTGTTTAAATCCTTGTACTCCCAATCTATAAGGTGTTCTAAATTCAGGATTGATAGGAGATCCTAATTCAATGATATATGTTTGTGTTGTACCTGCTAGATGTAAGATACCAGAGTCCATAGTGATTACAGCTTCAGCATCATTAATCAAATGCCAAGTCTCAGAGATAGATGTTTGATTCATTAAGTTAATTACTTTAGATCCTTCTAAATCATGTACAGGTTTCTGTACATTAAAGAAGCCTGTCTCACTGCTATCTTTACCTACAGCTACAACTGTATATCCCATATCTGTTAAAGATGTAATTAATTTTACCCAATTATCTTGTGACCAAGTTCTATTAGGCCAGCTGTTAACAGGATGTATAACTATATACTTCTCATGAATAAAATTCTTCTTAGGTTCTGTAGGTCTGTAGTAACATTCTAGTTCATCTTGTGCAAGCATAAAGCCTAGGTGTATAGCATGGAACTGTCTGATATCCATCATGTTATGCTTCATCTCTATGCCACGCTCATCTTTCTTACCTACTAGATAGAAAGAGTTGTGCATTGTATAGTTAGCTTTGAAATAATCTCTATCTATAGAGTCTGCCTTATAGCTCTTCTCTACATAAGGATTCATTTTAAATAGCTCAGGCATCTTAGAGATGACAATGATCTTTCTTTGATATGCATCATGTAGTTTCTTGATGGTGGGGGTGGCACATATAAGGTCCCCTAATCCATTACATTCTGATAAGTCTAAACAGACTGGTTTCATATTACTTAAAATAGTTTCCATCTTCATTAAATTGTTGGTCAAAGTTAGTTGTTAATACCCATCTTTCCTCATTTGATTTGTTCTCTTGGGTCTTGTGTTGCATCCATCCAGGGAATACAATTATGTCTCCTGACACTACAGGTATCTCAGTCCACATCCAATCAGGAGTATCATGATAGTAGAAAGACTTTAAAGACTCTAATGGATCTTTAGCCATATAATATCCACCATTCTCTGGCATATGTAGATAAGCAGCTGCTACCATAAATGTATTTGAATGATTATGTGTATGTGTTTTACCTCCATTGTAATGTACATTAAACCAGCTATTAGAGATAGTGTATTTATGATATGTATTAGAATAGCCCATACCTTGTATAGCTATTTCTCTAATCATTACTTTTAACCAATCAAAGTATTCTTTAAGCTCTGGTAGTTTATGTGCTTGTTTTTTATTCTGATGTGACGATCCTCCATTGCTCACTAAAGGAAACTCTGAAGGAGCTGAATCCATTATTTCTCTACATAAAGGTTTAATCTTATCAAACTCAAACTCATAATGTAGTTTAAACATATAAGGGGAGTGTGCATTGACAACACTTATTTGATTAGTTACTTGCTCCATTTTTGCATTAGATTAGTTGTTAACACCCATCTGTTTTCATCAGACAGATTAGGTTGTGTTCTATGGTTTAACCATCCAGGAAAGATTAATACATCTCCTGATATAGTTGGTATCTGTCTCCAAAGGTGAGAACCATGAATAGGTAACATAGCTTTATGATATTCTAATGGATCTTTACATTCATAGTACCCACCATTTTCAGGCATATCTAAATATGCAGCTACAACTATAGATGTACAAGCATGGTTATGTTCATTTGTAATACCATCTTTATTGTGAACATTCATCCAGCTATTTGAAACATAATAGTCTATAGTTGAATCATTATCTTTTAATAACTGATCACTTTGTTTTCCAATACACGCTTTAGCAATGCTTGGAATACAAGACATAAGCCACGAATAGAATGGTGCAAACTCTTTTATTTGATGTGGCTTTAGATTGTTGTACTGTGATGTGTGTCCATTAGTTAGTTCAGTGGCATCTGTAAACTTACTATCATCAATTAACTTCTCACATATTGGTTTTAATGTTTGCCAATCAAAATCAAAATGTAACTTAAATAGATATGGATCAAATGGATTGATTATCTCAACCTTATTCATAGTTAAAAGTTTTAAAGTACCAATCATATTGATGTCGTATTTGAGCACAAATGTCTTCACCTAATACATTAATTGCTCTAGACTGCTTCTGTTTTACTGTTCTATCTATGTCATGGTTAGCAAAGTGAAGTATATCATTATGTCTTGTCACTTGCTCTACATTAGTAAAGTCATGCAAACAAAATGGTATATCTAAATAGTTATATACTCTAGCTATTTCTTGTAAAGGATTCTGACAGAAGTCTTCATATCTAATAAACAATATATCTTGTTCAAAGTTCATTACATCTTTTATATGTTCTAAAGTAGTACCTAAGGGAGAAAGTGCAAGCCATGAATCAACTCTCTTTTGTGTAGTTGTATTAGTAAGCTCATTCCAGTTTACATGCATGTTATTCTTTAATGGTTCTGCCCTATAGTTTTCTTCAAAAGAACAAACTATATCTCTAAGATCTCTAACCATTACAATTATCTTTGGTTTCTCATCAGTAAAAACATGCTCTAAGAATGAATAGTAATGCATCCAAGCAAAGTGTTTATCTAGATAGTAATCTTTATCTGTAAATACATCTCTGTAAGCTGGTATTCCCACTCTACAGAATTTTAAGAATGCTTCTTTAGTTACACTTGCTTCATCAGGATGTACATATTGCATCATGTGCACAAACTTATCTTTTGCTGCAGATATAAAGTCTAACATCATACTTGCAGATGATACATACATAGCATTGTTCTGAGCTAGTACATTCTGTAAAAGTGTACCACCTGATCTAGGTAGAGAGGCATTAAAAAATATGTTCTTCATCCTCACTCATTTGTTTTCTAATCTTAGTAGCAGATATATCACTTATCTCTGCAGGGGGTACATGTTCAATAACATCATAACCTACACCACGTCCAAAGTTAATTGATTCTATGTCAGGAATAATCATGATTCTTATCATGCCTTTTTCTACAAGATCTATTAACTCATTGGTGATATTCATCATCACCTGAATTGGGGACCATGGATTGTTCTCATCTGGTTCTACATCTCTAATAGCTATACAAACCTTCTTACCCTGGTTTAACTGTTGATCAATTAACCATCTATGTCCAGTATGCCATGGTTGCCATCTACCTATGTACATAGCCCACTCACCTGAATTACCACTACCTTTTGCTAGAATATTCTGCATACACGTTTGATTTGGTCTACACTATCTTCAACAGATGTGTTAGATGTGTTAATTATAAGATCTACATTGTCCATATGTGGAAGCTCAAAGTCTGTCACTTTAAACTGGCTCTTGCCTCTATCGTCCTGATAAATTAGATAGATCCATTTAACTCCTTTATTTAATTTGCTTAGATACTCTCTGCACTCTTCATAAGGATACACTAGTGATAACACTACATTTGAGTATACAGAATTTAGATAGGTGGCTATCTCACTAGCTCTATTTAGGTTTTTAATCCTGCCTTCCTTACTGTAATCTTTGTTCTTGAAAATGTCTCTTAATGTGTCCCCATCAATGTGATGAAAGGTATCTTTGACAAAATGCTGGGCTAAGGTAGTCTTACCTGATCCAGGCTGTCCAAAAATAACTATAATCATTGTTGAATGTTTGCAACAAATGTACTATATTTGTACGAAATAAACAACATTTTTTATGAAAATTGAAGTTTCTATTGGAGAAATAGTGGACAAGTACACTATTCTTATGATCAAATCCTCTAAGATACAGGACCCTGTTAAGTTAGAGAACATTAACAAAGAGTTAACATACCTAGTAGATGTGCTTAAAAAAGAAGATCCATTGATGACAGACTACCCTCTTACCAAAGCTCTGTTTGAAATCAACAAAGAACTATGGAAAGTAGAGGATGATCTTAGAGATCTAGAGAGAGTCAAAGACTTTGATAAAGAGTTTGTTATCCTAGCTAGAAATGTATACAAATTGAATGATAAAAGAGCTGATATTAAAAAACAAATTAATATGAAGTTTGGCTCTGATTTTGTAGAGGAGAAGTCCTACCAGCCCTACTAAAAAAGATTTGGTAGTTTCAACTTTTTTACTTAGTTTTGCTTCATATATATGCCATTGGTAAAGAGACACATAGCTAAGACTATTAGCTATAGGATAATCAGTACCCTAATAGGGTTTATTCTGATGTGGTGGATATCTGGTTCTATCAAGATAGGAGCTGCCTTTGGTGCAGGAGAACTCCTTATCAAACCTATTTTATACTTCTTTCACGAGCGTGCCTGGTACAAGTGGAGCAAGTATGGTCTGAAGAAATAATTAAATCTAAATATTTTAAACACTACACCCAACTTGGGTGCATTTTTATTTATACCCATGAGAGAAAACCCTGCAATTAATGCATTTAAAGTATGGATATTTCCAAGTCTAGCATCAGCAATGGCCCTGTTAATTTGGAATGATGTAAACGAGATCAAGTCTGATGTAAAGCAGCTAATGGCTCAGTCTAACGTAGACAAGACACGTATTGACAATTTAGAAAGAGTAGTATTTAAAACTACAACTAGTTTTCCTTTCTCTGGTTTACCAGTTAAAGAGTCTTCACTGACCTCTTATTATGCAATATTGCCTAATAAAGACCTATTAAAAAAACAGAAACATGAAAAAGTTCTTCTCTGATTTATTTGATGACAACAACACAATTAATGAGAAAGCTGTAATTGGCTTTGCTTCTTTTGTAATCATGGTGGTGTTTGCTTTGGCAGATATTGTCACTGGTACATTGCATAAAGAGTTGGTTGTCAATGAGTTCATATATGACTCATTCAAAGTTTTGACCATCGCTTGTTTTGGAATTGCTTCTGTAGACAAGTTTATCAATAAGAAAAACCAAACTGAAGATAATGAATAAGATTTTGACGTTTATCATAATAGCTTTAGTATTTGCAATGGCTTTTCAAAATAAAGGATGTAATAATCCTAATCTAAAAGCTGACACTGTAACGTTACACGATACAGCTTGGAAAATACATGACTCCTTGATTATCAAGAAGTTAAAAGTTAAAGAGATAATACACGATACACTTCCTGCAGAGTATATTGCAGACACAAATTACCCTAAGCTCAAAGCTCAATATGATGCTTTGGTTGTTGCCTATTTGGTAAAGAACATCTATGCTGACACAGTGAAGCTAGATACTTTGGGCTATGTAGCTGTAGCTGATACAGTACATAAAAACGAGATACATGGTAGATCTTATAAGTATAACTATAAGATTCCTACAGTTACTGTGACAACTACCATCACTAAGCAGGCTCCTCCTAAGGGAGCTCTATTTATTGGTGGGGGTGTTACAGGAAATCCTAATGAGGTAAAATCTCTTTTTGGAGGATTTCTTTACAAATCTAAAAAAGACAAAGTTTTTGGATTAAATGTTGGTTTAACTGGCAATAGTAAGATTGTATATGGTGTACAATCCTATTGGAAAATTAAATAACTATGAACGTAGATAAATTAAAAGGACACATTCCAGACACAGTGATTGCACAAATCCCTGGTGTAATAGATAAGTTTGAAATCAATACAGCATTACGTTTAGCCCATTTCTTAGCACAGACAGGACATGAATCAGGTGGATTCAAAGCTGTTTCAGAGAACTTAAACTATGGTGCTGCTGGTTTACAGAGCATCTTTAAGAAATACTTTACAGCTGAAAGTGCTAAAGAGTTTGAACGCAAGCCTGAAAGGATTGCTAATATAGTGTATGCTAATCGTATGGGTAATGGTAATCAAGCTTCTGGAGAAGGGTATAAGTTCAGAGGACGTGGCTATATTCAGTTAACAGGGAAGGATAACTATGCAGCTTTTGATAAGACAGTTGAAGATGATATCATAGCTAGCCCAGACCTTGTAGCTACAAAGTACCCACTTTTATCTGCAGCTTGGTTCTTCCATAAGAATGGATTACATAAGATTGCTGATGAGGGGGCTACAGATGCTGTGGTAACTAAGGTGACTAAGCGTGTTAATGGTGGTATCATTGGTCTTCCTGATCGTATCAAACACTTCAACGAATACAATAACCTTTTAAATGGTAGTATATAATGGCAAACGCTAAGAAAAAACCTAAAGCAATGCGTAGCAGACGCTCTGGAATTAAAAAAGCAGAACTATTACAACATAACAGTGAGGTGCTATATAATGTATGGACAGCACTTAATGCTCAACAAGTTTTAAAAAACTATAAATAATGGCAGCAAAGAAAGAAACAAATATATCAGCAAACCCATTGCCTATAAGCTTTAAGGAGTTTGCTAAAAACCCAATTGTGGGCACCCTTTTCTTGGTGCTCATTGCTATTTCATACCTATACATAGACGTTCGTACAACATTTAAAGAGCAGGCAACTTCTCAGAATGTACGTATTGAAAAGGTGGAAAATAGGTTAGATAGGGTACAAGAATCTTTGAGAGTTAGTGATTCAGCCAAGGCTGTAACCACTACACAGTTGCAGACTTTGCAACAGTTGGGAGCAATCAAAAAGCTTAACTAATGAAATATTTATTAATCATATTAATACCACTCATCTATGGATGCCAAACTACAACTGCTCAAAAAGTTGATGGATCTGTTCAAGAAGACAGGGAGTTTGAAGAGCTTCTTAGCAAAGTTGAAACAAATAATAAGTTCAGTTTAGAAGTTCAAGCTCAAGCTACTGAGACACAAAAGAAGATTGTAAAAGAAACAGTTCAAAACATAACCAACCTTAAAGAAGAGGTTACCACTCTCAAAATAGAATTAAATGAAGTTAAAGCAACTCTTGATAGTGTTAGTTCTGACACTGGTAGCAATTTCATCTTATTCCCAATACCCAAAGACAAGAAAGATAGGTAGGGATTCTGTGGTGATAATGACCATTGAACAAGGGGATGCAATTAATACATTATATAAACAATATAGGTTTCAAATAGATTCATTAAAGATTGATGCTCAAGCAAATAGACTTATTATAGACTCATTACAAAACAAATGTGACAGTCTAGGAAGAAAGCTTTATGATGCAATGCAATACAAATGGAAGTATGAGGCTAATAGAGAGATCTTCTTTAGAAGAGAGAGTAGTATAGATAATATGGAGAGATATCATCTAGCTCAAAAGATTATATTAATAGCAATTATTCTAATACAGTTTCAAAGTTTAAAATAAACCAACATGGCAAAAGCTAAATCAGCAGGTTCTGCTAAAAAGATCACCTTTGGAAAACGCAAGGGGGGCAAAGCAACTAAGTTTAAAGGTCCTAAGGACAAATCTACTAAACCTTATAACAGACAAGGACGATGAAAAAGATAAAATTTATAGATGTATTTGTACGTCTTGTATTTGCCTGGGTAGTGTTTGCTTTAAGCTTTCAGGTTATGATGCTTACTTTAAGCGTAGTAAATCCTGAGCTTGGGACCAAAATAGGAAACGAAATCATGTGGAAGCTTGATGGAAGATTCTCTAACTAAAAAAGTTAAAACACATATAACTAAAATTGTTATTGTAAATTATTGACACTCATTGTTAATATTAAAAAGTAGCATATCTTTGAACATTAATTTTTTATATCATGGCAATACCATCAAGACAGATAGGTTGGAGTACAACAGATAACCTACTTTGGGAAATATCTAAGCAATTAGAAGCACTAATTGGCCAAGTTGGAGCTGTAGCTAGAAACACACAAACTAGTACTACAAGTACGTCTTCTACATCTACAACTAGTACAACTACAACTGTTGCTCCAACTACTACTACGACTACTACCCCAGCTCCTTAATAAAGAGAAACCAACAAACTACATATATGAAGGATCTTAAATTTATCTGTGCACAGCCAGATGATGTATACTACACATGGCAAGTACATCTATGGTTGGAAAGCTTGAAGAAGCTTGGACACTCAGACAAAGCAATTGTTTTAGTGTACACACCTAGTTTTAGAGAATACAATGGTAAATGGGAGAAGATTATGGAACTGTATCCTGAAGCACAATTTGCTTTCTACAAGGATACAGGAGATGTAAGTAAGTATTTAGGAGTTTACATTCCTATTCTACGTCCTTATTGCTTAATGAGATATTTTCAGGACCATCCTGAGATGATTACCAAAGCAGTGTTTTATTGTGATTGTGATGTAATTTTCACAGAAAAGTTTGATATAGATAAATTTAAAGATGATGATGTAAACTACTTGTCTGATACAAACAGTTATATCAACGCTTCATATTTTGATAGTAAAGAAAGAGATGTTCTACCAGACAAACTGGAAGAATACAAAACTAGAGATGTTTTAGCTGAGCTTACAAGCTTAGTGGGTATAACAAGAGAGATAGCTGAAGCTAACAATGATCACTCAGGAGGGGCTCAATACTTCCTTAAGAATATAGATAGTGAGTTTTGGAAGAAGGTAATGAATGATTGTATATTAATACGTGTCTACCTTCAGAATATAAATAAAGAGTTCTTCAAAAATGAAGACAAAGGGTTTCAAAGCTGGTGTGCAGATATGTGGGCTGTGTTATGGAACGTTTGGCTTAGAGAACAAGAAACAAAGAACATTCCTGAATTGGAATTCTGTTGGTCTTCAGATCCTATCGAGAAACTAGACAGAACAACAATATTACATAACGCAGGTATTACAGGACAGAACACAATGGGGTATCCTGCTTTCTACAAAGGAGCATACCACACTGGTAAAGATCCTTTTCTAGATACACACATACTAAAAGTGCTTAGTGATGAGACTACTAAAAAACATGCTAATCATTACTACACTCAACAACTAATAGAAATAAAAAACAAATATAATATAAATTATTAATTATGGCCCAGAATACTAATCGCCCTCTCAAAGCTTATGTACGCTTTGATGGTACTGGAAGAATCGTTCCAAGTAGCCTAATCTTAAGAAGAAAGAAACCAAAAGTGGGTAAGTGGGTAGAGATCCCAGCTTATGAATGCTGCAATTACACAACAACAACCACAACCACTTCACCTGCTTAAACTTAAATAAACATGGCAAATAGCAATAATAAATTAAAAGCATATATACGTTACGATGGTACAGGACGTGTCATAGCAGGTAGTTTGATCTTACAAAGATTCAAACCAAAAGTTGGTAACTGGCAAGAGATTGATGCAAATGAATGTTGTAATTATGTTCCTACAACTACTACAACTTCTACTAGTACGTCAACTACAACTTCTACTAGCACTAGCACTAGCACTACAACTACAACA
>Ga0255080_1000289_pt1 | contig 11055 bp, 13 predicted proteins | sample Colum_Atlam_RepC_FD_188467 | JGI IMG/M metagenome (GOLD analysis project Ga0255080, IMG submission 188467) | Freshwater microbial communities from Columbia River, Oregon, United States - Colum_Atlam_RepC_8h | ecosystem: Environmental > Aquatic > Freshwater > River | place: USA: Oregon...
ATTTTATAATAAGTAATAAAAATAAAGGTGCTCTCGGGGAGACTTGAACTCCCAATCTTTGGCTCATAAGACCAACGCTTTAACCGATTAAGCTACGAGAGCCGTATGTGTATGAGAGTAATTGCTCCCATATTATATATAATACACATAATTCTTATATCTATTTTTATGATGTATATCGTGATGCTAGAATTGTGTTTGCATACTTTTTTTCGCCGAAGTTCCGTAGATTGATATCCATTCTTTCAGTCTTGATATGCCTCCTCTATTTCTAAATATATATACGACATCTTCTAATAGCATATTTTCACTAATTAATTTATATTTTTTTACCAACATACTGAATACTGATTGATCATGTCGGTGCTCTACGAAACTATCGTAATTCCTTGATATAGAAGGGCTATCGTCAATATTATTATAATCGCAAGAAATATCATACCATTCATTTACTAATTTGCGAGTTTCCGGGCATACTAATAGCAATATAATGCCCGATTGTATTTGAGTGCTATTCAAAAAGTCTTCATTGTCCATCCCAAGCTTCTCGATTAAATCCTTTTTACACCATTTAATCTCTATCTGTCCAGCTGAATGCGTAGCCATTATTTTATTTGTTTTAGCATTTTTAACAAGGTCTATACATTCAATCAATTTATCTCTATTCTCTATACCCAATTCGCAACCAACATCTATATAAAATAGCACATCGCCATCTTCCATTTTATCCATCCACTGTTTAATTATATATGGTTTCCATATCCAATATCCAAACCCGCGCCTATTGTTATTAATAAAGCCAGCATGCTTATTAAAAAAATATTCATCGTTTTGTAAGTATTCTGCCGTATATCCTTTTACGTCTGTAAATATATTCAAATTATTTGCCTGATTTACTAACCTAGCTACAGCATCAATATAACTCCCGTGGCTCCCAAATGTTAGCAAGTTAGTCCTCATATTTAGTATTATATTTATTGTTTATTAATATTAATATAATTACTTTTAAATAAAAAATTGATTTTAATTATTATAAGTAAAAAGATTTACTAACTATGTCTGAAAAAGTTAATGAAATAAAGCACAAAAAGGATTTGGGACAATACTTTACTGTCGCAATAGAATTACAAAATTTTGTATTTGAGAAGGTAAAATATAAATCGAGCCTTCTTCTCGAACCATCATTTGGTGCTGGTCATTTGTTGAAGAAGTTCAAAGAATATGACGATAATTATCCTATGATGTGTTATGAAATTGACGCAAAAATTAAACCTGTTATTACATTTAACAACTATCAAACCGCTATTTATGCCGACTTTGCATGTCAAACAATAAAAAGTAAATTCAAGACTATTGTAGGTAATCCGCCCTATGTAAAGCAAAAAACAGGCAATCTTTATATCAAATTTATTGAATTATGTTACGAATACTTAGAAGATGATGGCGAAATGATATTTATTGTTCCATCCGACTTTATCAAACTAACGAGTGCTTCTTCTATCATAGATAAAATGGCTAAAAACGGAAGTTTCACAGATTTCTTATTTCCTCATAATGAAAAACTTTTTGAAAATGCGAGTATTGATATATTAGTCTTTCGTTATGAAAAAGGCAATATGAATAAAAAAACAAATGTAAATGGTAAAGAGGTATTTTATAATGTAAATAAAGGTATTATAACCTTTAGTGATACAGAAGTATCGGGTTATTCTATTGATACATACTTTAATGTATATGTAGGTCTTGTATCTGGGCGAGATGAAATTTATCGTGTTCCATTTGGTAATATTGATATTTTGAATGATAAGGATAGAGTTGAAAAATATATTTTTACAGAAATATTTCCTACGAAAAATACTCAGATTGATTCATACCTTCAAACACATAAAACAGAGCTATTGAAAAGAAAAATTAAAAAATTCTCTGAAAGCAACTGGTTTAAATGGGGTGCTCCAAGAAATATTTCAAGTATCATAAAGTATTGGGGGAAACAATGCATTTATATAAAAAATATGACTCGTAATAAAGATGTAGCTTTTATAGGAAACGTTCAATACTTTGGAGGGTCTCTATTATGTCTTGTTCCAAAAACAAATATGACTGAAAGCGAAATGCAAAATATTATTCAATATATAAACACATCAGACTTTCAAAAAGATTATATATATGCTGGAAGATTCAAAATAGGTCATAAGCAAATCAGTACAGCTATTATTCCTAATCCTAAATAATGAGCGAACTCATATCAGCATCGGCAAATCTTTTGGTTCGTTCAATCATCTCCTTTACAGATTTCTGGATACAAACTAATAGAGATTGAACCTTACTAAGATAATCAGCATCTTCTGTATGATATTCAGAATATGCAAATTCATTTTTCCAGTTAATCTGTAAATCATTACTTGGATTACTTACATAGTTATGAATATCAAAAATGGATTTTAATAAGACATCGCCAGTAAGTTTATTCTTTACGAGGTAATGATATTCTGTGGGCTTATACCTCTGTTTTTTTATCTGGTTTTTAGTTTTTGCTTCCAAAAGCCTATCAAGGAATTCGTTCCAATTAGAAGAATATGGGTAATTTGTAAGACCTGTAATGCTGTAATATATAGAAGGTTTATTAACACAATTGTCTGATGACTTGCAATCTGTAAGTTTCAAATTAATTCTAATTGAATTAACCATTATATCGCAAGAGGCGCGAGGGGGAGAAATGACTATATCCCATTCTGGATGTTTCTTCAGTAAAATCAGCTTCATTTCATTCAAGAATGGTGTTTCTTTCATTGCACTATCAATACGACCATCACAATCATCTTTTTTAACACCAATAGATTTTGCTACAATCTCAATCTCTTCAATAGTTGTATTGTATTCCTGTAAAGACATCTTAATATTTATATTAGTATTAGAGTCATTTTTTATATTATTTATATTATTTTAGGAAAAAATATAATCCTTATATACGGCAGCCATTCGCAATAGGATTTATTTTTTGCGTTCTCATAAGGTCATTATTATTAACGGCTTCTAATAAATCAGCATCAAGTCTATTTGAATATGCGTTAGATTTATTCGGCATTTTAGTTATACCACAATTATCCAAAGTAGGCGACGATTGATATATCACACCTACATTTCCTTTCTCTCTTGCGGCAAAACTATTCTCTATAGGTTTTTTGCTATACATCTCTATATCACCAGAATCTATTGCTATATTTACATTTCCGGGATTTGGTGTATGTCCGGCAGCCATCAGAATAGCCTCGCGTGTTCCGTCAATTTCAGCATTTTCACTTGCTGTTCTATCAGGCTGTCTGTGTTCATTAGTAGAACCAGCGATACCATACTCGCTTACATCGGATGTAAATTGTTTTTGCGTATTTTTCATATCAACATTCTTATTCATATAGCCACCAAAGAGTCCTTCAAGCATACCACCAATAAACCCGTACTCTGATTTGCCTACAATTGTTGTTTCTTTTGTAGTAGTCTTTGCTACTATATCAGGGTCATATAATGTTACCTTATATACAACACCGCCAATATTTCTAACAGTATCCTGTGTTGGCATTGTTTGTCTTAATGTTTTCTTGGCATCATCGCTGTTTTTAAAATATGCCCCTTCATTACTTTTAACATTCGTTAGCACAGTATCGTGTATTAGCGTTTCTTTAATAGTAGTTTTTGCCAAATCTGTGACAGCCGAATAAGTTTCTTTATTGCCTGTTAAATTACCTGCTTCATTATCATGAATCGTCGTTTCTTTTATGGTTGTTTTAGCAGTATCCGTAAGCGCCGAATAAGTTTCTTTATTGCCCGACAAATTACCTGCTTCATTGTCATGAAGCGTAGTTTCTTTAACGGTTGTTTTAGCTGTATCCGTAAGCGCCGAATAAGTTTCTTTATTGCCCGACAAATTACCTGCTTCATTGTCGTGTATCGTAGTCTCTTTAACTGTCGTTTTCATAATATGATTAACAGGGTCATATAGCGTAGCTTTTGAAGGTATCTGGATACTTGGATTACCAACGCCTCTTGTAGCCTCTACAGTATATTCCTTATTTGTATATTTCAAAGCATCCATAATAGGTGATACGATGGCTTTTATAATACTTGTGACATTCGTAACAACTGTTTTATTTTCGGTAGTTTCTCTCTCATTATTATATAATATTATCTTGCTTTTACCATAATCGTCTTTTATGCCTTGATTTAAATCATTCTTGGCAATATTACCTTTGTATTCTATATGAGATTCTTGGCGAACTGTGGGGCGAATATTTTGCGCGGGTCTTAGTGTATCCTTTGTATTTGCTCCTGTTGTTTTAATCCACATATCTTCGGATTGTTCAAAAACTGTATCGGGTCTTTGCTTAGCCATAGGGGCTATTTCTCCTCTTCTATCGGGTCCTTTCATATGTCCCTTGACTGATATTTCAAAATATGTCTCTTTTTGATTGATTTTACTTCTGAGCTCATCTAATGTGCGAGGTTTGGCATATTCTAATGTATCGGCTTGATGAAAACCTCCTGAACTTTCACTGCCAAAACCCTGATTCAACCCAGGACCTACACGAATCTTCTCTATAGGAAAAAAATTGTTAGCCACATCCGACAATTCTATTCTTGATTTAAAAAAATCATCATTATTTTTCATACCGCATATATTTCCCCCCGAGTTCATTTGTGGCTTAAACATACATTGAATCTCTTGTTTTCCTTTTTTTAAAGAATTATTTCCTGTTAAATTATCTAACATAGACATATTCTCGATATTAGTATTTTGAGTTACATTTTTCTTCAAGAAAGGTGTCATATTATTATGAGAAAATGATGATATAGGAACCTTTTCACCAGTTAGCGAATATGTATAATTATTATCATCCAGTCCTTCATTGCCATTATTATCATTTATTTCAGAATAAAACTTTCTATTAAACATAGATGAACCAGCTGTTTTAGATACTATACCTGTCTCATATGGTTTCTTTGAATATTCATATAATTTATTGCTTCTGTTTTGTTCATCCGCCTTTACTTTATCAAAATATCTCGAATCATATATATTGTTCATTGATGGTATATCTAAATGTAAATCCATTCTTTATCTCTAATGAATGAAGGATAAAAAATACAAAAATATATATCTCTAGATATCTAAATATATCTAAATATATTTAAAGATATCTCTAATGCTATAGAGACGTTCTATCTATTACAAGATACACCGGGATACATAGAGCCTTCGGGATATCCTGGGCTATATAATTTATTCATTTTGTTATTGTTTTTCCACGAATCAAGATTATCATTATTTTGCTTGCTATTAGGGAAAAACACCGATTGGTCCATCGGTTTTTCAATGCACGGGACATGGTTATCCTTTGCTACCATTCTATAATTTACAGGGATTCTGTCAAAATCTTCAATTGCCTTATCTTGCGGGTCATAGCATATCCATTCCCATCTATTGATACCCGTTTCTTTAAGCGTACAAGGAGGATTAGATAAGCGAGTATCTTCACGAGGAACCATACATTCGCGAGGTTCAGTATTTCCTGTGATTTCGCAACCTGTTTTTACATATTTACCTGGCATATATTCTTGGTCATTACATTTGGTGTTCTTATAATTTAAGCCTAACAATTCACTCGAATCATCTATAGCTTTTTTCATACTACATGTATTATGTCCATATGATTGGTATCTCAGCGAGGGATCCGCAGGAACATCGCGATAACACTCAATACAATCATTTGCCGGCGAGTCTAATTGATATAAGCCAGGTCCTACAGTTCTTCTTAATTTATCTTTATAACTACAACTATCATAATTTAACCTTGTGTCTATATATTGGTTCATATCTAATAAAATAATATATTATTTTATACATAAATAAATAGATATGTTAATATTTTTATTAGCCCCCTTTTTTTTATTTAAAAAGGAAAACTTTTCTAATATACCCTTTACAATACCAGCGAATCTCAACAGCTATAGTGAAGAAGATTTCACATATACTACAATAGAAAAGCTATATCTCATTTTATGGGGATATAAGGCAGATTATTATTATAAATGGGAGCTAATTGATAAGATTTTAGTAGCTTTACTCTATATACTTACATTTATAATATCAGCGTCCGCGGCATATTTGTCTTTTAAATGTACATGGGGCGACACGGTTAAAAATATAGTATTGAGGGTATTATTTGCCTTCATAGCATTCCTTCTAGGACCCATATATTTAATATGGTATTTTTTCGTAAATTATTTGGGAAATTTATGCTAAGTTTATAGCGAGTCCTTAGATATTATTGAGCGATTATTGTGAATAATTTATATAAAAATAATATAATACTTAGGCTTATTGGCATTTATCGTAATTTATTTTTGGGGGCATAGGTACTTCTCTGTACATTATAGATTGGCATGCTGGCAAATGAAGCATAGTAGTATCTATTGGTTGCGTCTTATCATTCTTTATAATACCATCTTCTGTGGGTACATATTGATTAGTCCCGCATTTTGATATTATTCTCGTCTGTCCTCTAAGCTCACTGTCTAAATCAACGAGATTACCTTGTATATGCGAAACCACTGTTCCGCCGACAAAACCTAATTGATGACGGCATTTGTTTTCGTGTTCGTATCTGTACGGCGATAATAAATAGCTTAAGGTACTTACATTACCTTGTAATTCTTGTTTATATGAACAATTATCATACGTTGTTCTATTAAAACTCATATACTCTCCTATATTATATAGAAAAGTTTTTATTTCTTCCTATCCAATTACAATTTTTGTTAAATTCGGTTCGGTGAATATATGAGCGAGTATCCTCGCCGCCATTAGTCCATACAGGGATAATATTTTCAGGTCGTTGGATATCTTTTACACAATCTAAAAGAGGCATGAAATTATTCATTTCTTCTTCCATTATCTGTTTTTTACATCTTACATTATTGGTATCGCGTCCTTCTATTAATTCCAGCTCTCCGCCTATATCGGTTTTACCGCATCTAAGGTTTGGACCCGAAGTAAATATTCGGTTATTTAATTGTATTCTACATCTATCTTGTGTCATAGAAGAGGGGTCGTTTCTTAGTGCCGAATATTTATCAATAAGACAATCGTCTGCCAAACCGTATCCTGGACGACCACGCAAGTTTGGATGATTTAAATACATATCAGTCATTCTTACAAAAGGGCTTTCGCAAGCAACGAGATTTGTAGGATATATATTATAACCCTCTATTTTGCTATTATTGACTTCTTTGGCATTTTTCCAACAATCGTCCGAACATATATTTGTATTAGTATCAAACATATTATTTTCCATTATCTATATTTTACTAATAAATAAATTATTTATTTATCTACTATGTATTTCTTATCCTCGCAATTTTGTATAATATCATAATTTATATCCAATTTAATATTGTCATAAACCTTGTTATAATTCTTTTCTAATATATGATTCTTATATTCTAATATTTTCCAATCATTATTATTCACACTATTCCCTACCATTTCATCCACATTTTCCTCGGTTTTTATAATTTTATTAAATGTCTCAGTATTATCATATTTATTACCATCCGCATCATATTTTATTATACTTTTATATGTAAGCAAGTTCTCCTCGTCTTCATTTTTAGAATAATTCTTATATTCTATCTCCTTTGACGCAGTATTATCATCATTAACCTCTATATCAAACTTAATCGTAGTTTTCTTTATCATTATATATGATTGATTATATTATTTAATTATTTAATCTATTATTTATATATTTTAGCGATTATATTTATAAAATTATAAAAATAAGAAGTTATAATCAAAGTATTACCACGCATTACCACGCATTACCACACATTACCACGCATTACCACACATTACCACGCATTACCACGCATTACCACGCATTACCACGCATTACCACACATTACCACGCATTACCACGCATTACCACGCATTACCACGCATTTTATTCTGATGTGCGATAAATGCTTAGAAATGGGCAGTATTTTTTATATTGTTATAAAGATTATCATAACATTGTTCTCCATTATTCTCCTTACATGAGGGTCCTCTTTCATATAGCCAAGTAGCTAATTTTTCACGATTATTCGGTATGGATGTTGAAGGTACTGTATAAAACTGTCTATCTAATAGAGATTTATCATATATATCATCTGTTTCTCTAAATACATTCTTATTAAAAAAGTAATCTATGTTATCTTTGATATGCTTATTTTCAATTGAACACGAATCATATTTATTATTATTTCCTATTAAACTCGGGTTCATAAATGGATTCTCTTCGGTTGGCTTTACACATTTCTCATTATTAATAATATCCAAATCATTATCATTGAGATATTTCTCTATTTTTTTATTTTTATCCATTTGATAATTATATATCACAATAGAAACAAGCATTATAATCAATATAAATAATATATATCGCGAATCATTGAATATCAATGTTGCTATAATTCCTATAAATAATATAAGTCTTATTATAGCATTTATCTTTTCTTCAATTGACATATTTATATTTGGATATAACACCGGATTAAATAATTCGTTCAAATTATCTATCCAAAACATTATTAATAATTATTATTCTTATTCTAATACTAATATCTATATTATTTTTATTCCATCTTTTTGTTTTCTATCCAGTTTAGTTTTTAATCTATTAATCGCCATCGATTTTCTATAAGCATTCTTATTAAATGAGGTTCGCGTATCCTTCTTTTTCCCCTTAGGATTCATCATATTCCCAAAAGCCTCCATACCCTCCTTGTTATTCATCATCGCACCCATCATTTTCATCATAGTAGCCATATCAGGACCACCGGAACCAGCAGGACCACCTGAACCAGCAGGACCAGCAGGACCAGTAGGACCAGTAGGATTTTGATTTCCAAACATACCGGGCATGATAGAAGCAAACTTCATAGCATCTTGTAATAAATTCTCTTGTTTCAATTCGCCGTTAGATATTTTAGTTGCCATTTTTCGGCTAACATTTGATATCAAATCGCTAAATCCGCTATTAGGGTCTCCAATTGCCTTCAATATATCTCCGTTGTCTCCAATAGACTTTTGCAATTTGTCAATATCTACATCTTCTAATATTTCTTTAGCCAATTTGCCCAACATAGTATCTTCCATACCAGCCATATTAAGATTAGTTTTATCCTTGATATTCTTAGTTTTTAAAGAGTTGAGGCGCACAATCATCTTTTTATTAACATCATTTTCTATTTCATTTAATAGCTCTTCACTTGATTCCTGGAATATCTTGATATATTTCTTAACCTCATCATCACTCAAATCATTCTTAAACAAATAAAATACTGTTATGAAGTGATGACATAGAAAGTTATCATTAATTAATCGCTGTATTTGTTTAACACTGATATTAGTAAAAATCTCTACATTCTTGACTTCATCTAAGTCGAACCACTCATCTATTTTGCTCTCCTCAGCATCTACATAAGATGCCCAGAAGTTTTCGGGAAGCGTATTAATATATTTAATATATTCGTCTGATGATTTATCAAAAGTTGTATAGTTGGCTTTTATAGTTTTTAGTATCGTTTTGGCAAATAAATAATTATCCTCGCTTACCTCATTATCACCCTCGCTATCATCGCTATTATCTTCCTTCATTTTTTTGGCAGCCTGCTTTAATCTTTTAATAAAATCAATATAATATTGGTTAAATACATATTGGTTTGACATTATCTCTATAATAAAATATGTTTAATATTCCTTATATATATTTTATTACAATTTCATACTATCCCTTTCTTTTACAAGTTGTTCTATAGTAGGCATTGCGGACTTTTTGTTCTCATCGAAATTAATATTAATATTTGATATGCCATCGCTTATATTTTTGTCATTATTAATAAAATCCCAGTTATAACTTTTATCATTACATATACCATCTGTTTCTTCAATTGTTGAGAAATTATCTGATATTTTTGAGCTATTCAATGAAAAGGACAATGGGTCATTTTCACCCACTGCTATTTCCATAGGTTTTATAGCACTATCTATTTTAGCATTATTATCAGTTATATTTCTATCTAATCGAGTACTTTGACTACTACATAATATACCTCGTCCTGGCAATAATAAATAATCAAATACATCTTTACCAAATAATATTTCCTTACTCGGTAATATCATAAAAGCAGGAACAGTATGTATCTTTTTCTCTATGTTTATATTCTGTTTTTTCAATTCATCAATAGGTACAAGTTTTATCTTTTTATCCTTATCATATCTACTGACATTATCCAATAACATTTTACTGTGATTACATCCTATACTATAAAATAATATCATCTTAATTATACACATAAAAATAAATAACTCTTTATATACGAATAAAAAAGGATTTATAAGATGTCTCTTCACACACTTAGAAAAAATAAAAAATATATAACATAAATTACTCTACATTGCCTAATTATTCAATTACACAAGATTTTTCTTTAGCTTTTGAAGATAATTAAGCATATTATCATTATTATAATATACCTCAGTTGGGCGAGGAATATCCGTAAAATTATAGCTTCCCTGAAGAACATCTACACAAGCATTCCAAAGAACTGAATACAGTCCATCCTGATTTGTATAAATAAGCTCTCCTTCGCTCATAGGGTTCCTAACGCGTCCCTCGGTATCAACGCCATCCCTTTTAATCTCATCCAACCATTGGATATACGCAGTGTGATTGTTATAAACAGCCTTATATACTTCCTTTTTTTGAAGGTTGCTATACTCAGTAGTATAATTAGCCATTAGTGCTTTGTCTTTGTTGTTGCTGTCTGCTTGCTGTCTGCTTGCTGTCTGCTTGCTGTCTGCTTGCTGTCTGCTTGCTGTCTGCTTGCTGTCTGCTTGCTGCCTGCTTGCTGTCTGCTTGCTGTCTGCTTGCTGTCTGCTTGCTGATAATATTAAATGACTGGTATCATAGTCAATTTTTTAGAATAAATCAAAATAATAGAGCAAATGTATACTAT
>Ga0255080_1000297_pt1 | contig 11003 bp, 11 predicted proteins | sample Colum_Atlam_RepC_FD_188467 | JGI IMG/M metagenome (GOLD analysis project Ga0255080, IMG submission 188467) | Freshwater microbial communities from Columbia River, Oregon, United States - Colum_Atlam_RepC_8h | ecosystem: Environmental > Aquatic > Freshwater > River | place: USA: Oregon...
ACCAATATTTGCATAGTAACACAGAATTATCTAATATTTTTAATAAACAAAATGTAAAAAGTATAATAGTGTCAAATGAAACAATAAAAAAAACACAATTAAATCCCAACGGGTTCTATGAATATTATGGAAAAAATGTTGGCATACGTCATAGTAATGGTGATTTAATATTAATATCTAATCCAGATGAAATATTAACAGAAGAAATAGTAAAAGAAATGAATGAAAAAACAGATGACCATAATAAATATTATAGGTGTGAATATCGTATTGATGTAGATCATAACTTAAAAGAGATAGCAAGAGGAGCATCTTTTCCTAAAAATAATATACATGACGACGAGATATTAGGAACTCCTGCGTCAGGCGATTTTACACTTGCTGCAAAACATATATTGATAAAAATGCAAGGATATTATGAAGTTTTGTCAAGTGGCAATGAAGCTACATGTGATAGTACATTAATTAAAAAATTATATAATAATAATATTAAACCTGTAATGTTAAAAGGAAATATTTTACATCTTGACCATAAAAAACATACAAGAACCGGCGGAGCGAGTAATAATACTACAACATATGAAAATGCCGAAAGCTGGGGGTTTAATAATTATAGTCTAAATAAAATTACAAATAATGTTTTTAAAATATAAATTGAGTATAAAAATAAATTGTTATAAATTGTTATGCTAATCAAAATGTCATATTTTACACCTTTTCTCATTCAAAACGCCCTCCCTTCGGGTGTGGGCAGTTTCCCGGAGGGAAGAAAAAGGGGGTAAGCGCCTTCGGCGCAACAGTCGGATGCCTCCCTTCGGGGGCATCCTTTCCCCTTTTCGCATTTTGAATGCGAAAAGGTGTAATTCTTCAATGGTGTAAATATATATTCTATAATCTAGAAAGATTTTATCAATTTGACTTTATAAAATTATTAACAAGCATTGTTTGTCTGTCACTAATGAAAACACATTTGTTCTTACATATGCCACTATAGAATGTTAATAATATTTGTTAAAAATATTTTAACCATTCTTCGCAAATTTGTATATCTAATTCAGTAATTATTTTTTTATCAAATAAATTATTATATATTGTTTTTAACAGTGCTTTATCATTATGCAAATCAATAGTATCAATACCATTTGATATAAAATCTAATATATTTTCATTATGAATATACATTGAATATTCAGACTGAAAGTCTTTAATTAAATCATGTTCATTACGTAATTGATATACATTTGGTGATATAAACGCAATGTTTTTATTTTTCTTGCGTAAAATAATATTAGCTATTATGCTTTTTAATATATCACAATAACGAAATGAAACTGAGCATGGCAATAATAATAAAAAATATATATCATTATCTATCCAAAATGTATTTTGTGTATTAAAAACACACATATTTTTGTTAGATACAATTATGTGTTTATTTTCTAACCAATTGATTTTTATATTGCTATTTGAAGACAATCGAAATATAGCATCAACATCTGGGTCATTTTCAACTAATCCATTAATTATAGAAGGTGTTTTATCCACACTATCATCAATTCTAAATTGAGGTGTTTGATTTTTTTGTATTAATGACAATGGATATCCTCTTGGCCAAATCCAACTATTATTTGTAAAATATTTAAATATGTTAATCCAATCACACGTTTCATCTTCTATTATTTGTGTCATATTAGCATTAATAGCACAATCGAATCCATCATATGGTATGTTATCATCATCAGTTTCATAAATTATGGTATAATTATTTTTAATAGCATACAAATAACCAATATTTTTTCTTGCGTAATGATTATATGGTATTAATTTCGAAATCACGGGAAACATTTCGTCTTGAATATTTATATCCAGGTATATACATTTTTCTTTAAAATAACAATCTGGTGTTTTTTTGTCTCCTACAATAATAAGATCATAATCATTATTATCCATGTGTCGCTGAATTGTCTTGGTTGGCGGATTGATTGTGGTAATTATAACACATTTTTTCATTATATATATTTATTATATAAATATATCCAAGTATTTTATATATAATATTATTATTATGACCAACAATGAAACACCACAATTAAAGCAATTGGTAAGTTATAGAGATAATCGTGGATTATTCTATGAATCTTTCAAATCATCTAATGATACATTAAATACTGAGGGTTCAAATATTCATGTTAATAATTATATTTCAGAGTTTAATATAATTCAAGAAAATGTGTGCATTTCAAATAAAAATGTCATACGTGGATTTCATTATCAAACAGGCATATATGCGCAGGCCAAATTGCTCCATGTTTTACATGGAGAAATTAATGATGTATTGATAGATGTACGTCCCGGAAAAGATTACGGAAAAGTATGGAAGTTTAATTTAAAACATACCGATAGACAATTATTATTTATACCAAAAGGATATGCTCATGGTTATAGTGCGCTCAAAGATAATACAATAGTATCATACAAATTAGACAATTATTATAATAAAAATTATGAATATGGATACAATCCATTGAGCCCAATTTTAAACATTGACTGGGGGGTAGAACTTGACAAGGCTATAATATCCGAAAAAGATTTAAACTTACTCAATTTTGAGTTTATATAAGTTAGCAACGAAGATATAAAATCAGACACGCTTTCACTTTCTTCTTTTGGAGGGTGGGGTGCTTTGAATGAAAAGGTGTAATAAATTATATTAATTGTATTTCATTTGAGGCTTTATAATCGATGCGTATCAACCCTAAGTATTCTAACCATTCATATTCATAATTATTTATATTTATAAAATTATATAGATTTTGTTCTGAACCAATTTGTTTTTTTATATTTATTATCATTTGATTAATAGAATAATCTATATATTTTAACATTAATTCACTACTCATAGCAAAAAACATATCATTATATAAATTACTGGTTGGCTCAGAAAAATTAAAACTATAATTGGCTTTCAATGCCAAAAATGGTGGATTCGAAACTAATATATTTTTTTGTAAATTATTAACCTTTTCAAAAATCCACGGGTTTGTTACAAACTTACGTAAAGTAAAATACACAATTTTATCATATAATTTAAAATCAACATTCTGAGATGTAAAAATCAATTCATCGAGTTCTCCCATTCCAATATTTTGTTTTCCAATATTACGAGCTAGAATTAAAAACTTTATATTTGGTTTATTTAACAATTGCCTTAATTCAAATAGTTGTATATCACTAATTGTGATTATTGTATTATCACATATAACAATTTCATAATTTTCTGGAATTACTCTAAGAAGTTGTAATATACAATAATAATACTCATTCTCTCTTTGTATAACTGGCTGACTTGAAATATGAAATGATGCAGAACAAAAAATTAAATGTTTCATTATTAGATATATCTATTAACATTTATAAATATATTTATATTGGTTTTGAACATCTTGCTTTATCTTTTCGTTTTTTGATAACTACTATGTTTTCGTAGAACTGAATAAAACGCATCCATTCTTCATAATATGTTTTATTTACTGTTGCTCCATTATACGGCGGTCTATGACAATTAATTGGGTCTCTTATGCACCATGCGTGAAGCATATCAATCAGATTTTTTAGTTTTTCAATTGTGGAGTTTTGCTCTTTATATCCGCCATTATAATAAGGCCAATATGATGTATGAATATCCTCAATTACATATAATCCAACGTTTTGGGTATTTAATGTTTTAAATAAATAATTAAATGTATAAAAAACATGATTATTGTCGTGACTACCATCATCAATTATTATATCAAAATTATAAGTAGACAAATGTTCTAAAACATTATTATCAATTTGTGAACCAATTATAATTTCAATATTTTCTTCTTCATATTGCTTACAATCGGCTTTTATGTCTAATCCAACAATCTGAGAGTTTGGAAAAAATTGCTTCAAAGCACGAAGTCCAGAACCTAAATCTACACCAATTTCAAGTATTTTATAGGTATGAAGACGATCAATATTATTGTTCGAAAATATTTCATCATATATTGGAAAATAATCACGATGTTTGCTAGAATTCTCTATATAACAGGTTTCTAGTTTTAACATTTATTGTATAATAATAATTTTATCATTATATATATTTTAATATAAATACATTTAATATATTTTATAAATAATGGAAATAAATAATTACATTATTCCTGTATTAGGACCAAAAGGCGATGAATTGGATATTTCAAGCATTTCAGAATCAATAAAAAGTGGATGGTGGATAAATGGCCCAAAAGTAAAAGAGTTTGAAGAACGATTCGCAAAAATGATTGGCACTAAATATGCGATTGCGGTAACGAGTAATACACACGGTTTAGACTTAATATTAAAAGCATATGACATTTCAAACTGTGATGTTCTTAGTCCAACTATGTCGTTCGCAACGACCGCGGCGGTTCCATTGTGGAATAATTGTACAAACATACTATGCGACGTTGACGAAATAAATATGAATATTTGTCCAAATGATGTTAAATCAAAAATTACTGAAAATACACGAGCAATTATATGTGTCAATTTGGCGGGTATTCTTGCGCCAATCAATGAAATCCGTAAATATTATAATGGATTAATAATAGAGGATTGTGCACACGCTTGTCATACTCCTGGTGCCGGGTTAAATGGAGATATTGCTGTATGGTCGTTTCAAGCGGTAAAAACTATGCCAACCGGTGATGGTGGAATGATAACAACAAATAATATTAATATTTACAATAAAATTAAAAAGTTATATTGGTTCGGCATTGAAAGCACATATGATAGAATTAATAACACACCTGGTTCAAACTCGGTATATCGTTGGCAATATGATATTGACATACTTGGTTATAAATATTATATGATCGACTTAACTGCCGCACTCGGTCTATCACAGATGGCAAAATTGGATGAAAATCTAAAGCGCCGACAATATATACAAGAAAAATACAACGCTGCTTTTAAAGACATTGAACATATTGTTTTGCCACCCTTCTCATATACTGTTCAACATTACGTAATCAAGATTGACCCTGAAAAACGGAATAAATTAATTGACTATTTAAAAGAAAAAAATATTCATACTTCGGTTCATTATAGACCTTTACACTTATTCACATACTATAAAAGTACAAGTAATTTTCCCGTTGCGGATAAAGAATGGGTGAAAATGATAACATTGCCAGTACATCTTAATATGTCAGACCACGATATTGATTATATTATCTACTGGGTAAAACAGTTTTTTCAATAGTGTAAATATATAATAATTACAAACATTTTGGTATGTAATTATTTATAAAAATAAGTAATGCTTATTGCTTAATTTCCCATATTATAAAGCTCTCGCGCCACCAGAAATAAAAATTACGATATTGTAGAGAAGTTCTCAGAAATAAGTTTGTTAATTCCATATTTTCAACAAGACCATGTTTGTGCATTAAACTCATATAATCTGTTCGATTCAATGGATTCAAATGTTGATGTAATGGGTCATTATTTGGATCATTCACACCTCCGTGTGAAGACCATGTGAAAATTATATATTTATTGCTCAACTTTTTACAATTTTCAATTAATATATCCGCAAATGCTGGGTCAATATGCTCTCCAACTTCAGTACAATTCACAATATCATATTTATTAATATTGAACGGAAATGGGTCCCGAATATCATATATTTGAATGTCATCTCTTATTTCTGCCCTACAAAATGGAGAACTTTTATGATATTCAAAATACTCATAACCTTTTACAACTATATTATTTTTTTGTTTAAGGTTGTATATTAAATGACCGGTTGAGCAACCAACATCACAAAATGTTTTAATATTATTTAAATCGAATGTGTTTTTTAAGACTTCATAATACTCATCGTAAGGACTGGAATCTGTGCGTATTTCATTTTCAGGAGGATATATATTATTTATATCAATTTTAGTTGTCATATTAGTAATTATCTTTTAGTATTTATATATTTATTGCGTAATTGTTATTTTCAGATATATAGTATTTACTATACAAATCTATCCATTCTTTCATATTCCATTTTTTACATAATAATACAAAATCATCATATGAAATATCATTTGTATATTTAATGTAACTTTCCCAAGCACCTATTAATAACAATTCTTTATTTAATAACCCCAACTCAATTAATTCATCTACATATTGGGACCTAAGTCCAATTACTGATATTCCAGACCATTTTGATGATAATGAACTTTGTAATGAATATGGCATAATACATTGATGATTATCACATGGGAAGTTTGACGAAGAAATATTAAAATATTCAGTCTCATTGTTTGCAATTATACTTTGATCCAATTCAAACTCCCATGGAGTTAATGGTGTTTGAAACATTTTACATAAATAATTTCGATTCCATATACCTGGTTGTAAAACTAATTGGTAATTTACATTTTTTTTACGTCTATATAAGAAAAATGATTCAGTATCATATATAATTTCTTCAACTTCATTTCTTAAATGATAAGAACTTGGTTCCTGGCTAACTACACAAAACCCCACTTTGTTATTTTTCATATAGTCAATACTAATTTGTAAGCCAACTTTATTTATGTAGTCAATTGGAAAAAAATCATCCAGCGCAAAAAACACAAAATCATCCGTTATTGTAATAAAATAATCATATATATAATTAATACTAACTTGTTCGGCACCAAGTGAAACAAACTCAACCCCGTTCCAATCATAGAGAATTGGCTTGGAAAATCCCAATACTATAATTGGCGGACAAGGATTATAAAACTTTTTGTATAAATAAATGGTTGCTGAAAGTATATATGATGTTTTATCACACGTAGATAAATAAATTTTCATAATATAATAATAATATTATTATTATAAAATACCAAGATAACCGCATAATTATATCATTTTTTCAATTTCATCAATTGTATACTTCTCGTAATTTGCTGATGTAGGACCATTAATTATTAAACATTCATGCATATTTTCACCTTTTTGTAATCCAATCTCTTTTACTGTCAACACCTTATCTTTGGGTAAATATTTGCGTGTCATTGCTTCCAAAATATCACCGAGAACCATTGATTTCATCTGCGGTAAATAGGCTTCTGAGCTAGCAGCGTTTGATAAACAATCAAATATAAGTTTAATCGCTTCATCAATATGCCAATAAAACCTAGTAATATTTCGGTCAGTTATTGTAATTTCTTCACCATTTAACAACTTATCTTTCCATAAACATAATACAGACCCAGATGAATACAATACATTACCATATCGTACCAATCTGTATTTAACTCTTTTATTTATTCGTTCATATTGTGTAAAAAGCGATTCCATCAAAAACTTAGTTGCACCATATGTTCCAGATACACTTGCGACTTTATCAGTACTTATACCAATAATAAACTCCAAATTGGGGTTATTTAATGTTTCGTTCAAAATATTCATTGAACCAATTACATTGGTATTAATACACTCGCACGCATATTCTTCAGCCATACGAACGTGTTTAAAAGCCGCTAAATGAAAAATAGCATTAACATCTTTACATGCCTGTTTTGCAGTAATTATATTACTAATATCTCCAGGAATAATTTCAATTGAAGGGAATCTAGATTTTAAATTAATTAATTTACTTTCATTTCTGGCAACAACCCGCACAGAATAATTTAATATCAGTAGTTGTTTTATTAATGACTCACCCAAAAATCCTGTACCCCCGGTCACCAATCCAAGTTTACTCATTATATATATTAACAAGTACAATTTTATATTATATTTTTGTTATATTTTGTTATATATAAATAATTTTATTATCATTATGGATATTATAGTTTAATAAATCAATACCACTATAATTATAATTTTTCATTCTATAATTATTCCAGCCATACGCATATGGTCTTTCTGGGTCTATAATTCCCGCAATCGCATCAATGCCAGCACCAACATCTAAATAAATCGCATTTTTAAAGTTTGGTAAACAATGAATTAACCCGGACTTAACATGTCCAACTCCATACAAAAATATAAATGTTTCATTATTTGCTTTTTCTAATTGTTCCTTTACCATTTGTACTGTATTATCTAAATTATCACACGCAAACTGTTGTGGTATTTCAATATAATCATTAAAATAATCTAATCCAATGTATTCTCTATACTGAGGGTATTTCATCAAGTCTTTTATAACGTTTAATTTATTTTTAGCACCAATCAACCCAATTTTCCCTTTAAATGTTTTAAAAAACCACTTGTTCATAGTTAGTCCATATAAAAACTCGGTTGGAATTGTTGGCTGTTTTGGATATAATTCATGTAATTTTGATATCATACCATCTTCTAGATATTCTACGCAATGATAATCCGCTTTTGCCCAACCTTCTCTAAAAGGTGTAATATCAAACCGGTCATATGGTATTGACAATGCACGTCGGCCTGGAGTTGCACTTCCAACTGACATTTTTTTTAAAAAAAAGTAATCACCATCTCCAAAATGTACAAATGATGCTCCTTCTTTATTGGCTTCTTTTTTAATAAGTAATTCCTTAAAATTATTTAAATCCGTTTGAAAACTTGGATAATAATTTGGATTTGTTTTTATTGATTGACCTGGGCTCGTGTAATGAATCGCGCCATCAATATAATATGTTTTATCCATTTTATATTGTAAATATTATTACTATATTTATATAGTATTCAACCACTTATATGTTAACTCTAAACCCGTGTGTAGTTGAACTTGGGGTTTATAATTTAATTCGCATACTGCAGTAGTAATATCAGCACAAGTAATTGGAACATCACCCGGTGGAACAGGCTTTATACAGATTCGTGCTTTTTTACCAACTACATTTTCACACTCTGTAATAAATTGAATTAATTGTACCGGTTTATTATTTCCCAGATTAAATATTTTATGAATGCCATTTTCAATATTAAGAGATAAACAACTTATAATTCCATTAACAATATCATCTATGTATGTAAAATCTCGTTCCATTGTTCCATCGCCATACATTGTTATCTCTGCGTCATTCATTATTTTTTTTAAAAAAATAAATGGCGCCATATCGGGACGACCACGCGGTCCATATACTGTAAAAAATCTCAATCCAATCGCCTTAATATTTCCTATTTTACAATAAAGATTTACAAAGTCTTCACACATTTTTTTTGTCAAAGCATACGGACTAATAATATTATCAATCTTGTCATTTTCGCTGAATGGAACTTTTGTATTAGTTCCATAAACGCTGCTACTTGACGCATAAATAAATAAAGGTGTTTTTTCCACTTCTAATTTTGTTATTTCATCCAATATTTTACAAGTGTTTCCAATATTATTTGAAATGTATGAAACTGGGTTAGACCGCGACTTTTGTACATTTGCATAAGCAGCTAGATGAATAATAATATCTGGATTATGTTTTAAAATATAATTATCATTTTCAATACTATCATCAATATGAATATAATTGTTATTTTTTAATAACAACGATAAAGTTTTTTTCTTCTCATAATTGTCGTATATTACTGAGTTCAAATTATCAATTCCAATAATTATATTTTGTTGATTTGTTAATAATTTTTCGCATAAATGACCACCAATAAAACCACAAGAACCTGTTATAAATATTTTCATTTATTATTATAACAAATAATAATACTTTATATGGTACATATTTGAATTATATTTGTTTATATATGAATATATAATAACACCGGCATAAAGCCACCTCTCCATATAAATATACCCTATCCCACCATGTTCTCCTCTGAAGAAATACACCGATTATATTACGATAAAGTGAAGCTACCCGAGTCTTATTTTCAAAAATACGTGGACTTACCAGCGTGTCCTGCCAAAGCCTACGGCTACAATTGGGGGAACAACGACTTCCCGCGAAACTGGTGTATGCTCGACTTCATCGAGTGGACCGTAAAACATAAAATCCAGATAGACCATCTCGGTTATACGTGCGACTCAGACCCCGAGCTGGAGTTTATTGAACCGGCGCGTAAAACCAAGATAGACTATCCACCATACGATTTACACACCGTAGGCGAGCATTTCAAGAATGAGTTTGACTTCTTCTTATTTAACCAAACTATCGAGCATTTATACAATCCATTTGAAGCGGTGAAACAAATATATGAGACAGTGAAACCGGGTGGATACGTGTTTACCTCTGTGCCGACGCTGAATATCCCACATATGACACCGATTCATTTTAACGGTTTTACACCAATGGGACTGGCAATGCTTTTTAAGACCGCGGGGTTCGAAGTGGTGGAAATCGGGCAGTGGGGCAACTATGATTACATCCAACAATTGTGGAAATGCCATGGATGGCCGGGATACGAAAGCTTGAATGATTGTAATTTTATCACGAATGAAGAGAGGAATGTGTGTCAGTGTTGGATTTTGGCGCGGAAACCTATGTAAAGGTCGGAAGGCCTTATGGCCTTATGCCATTATTCGGATATTATTTATACTAAAATAATATACGGCCAATGCCTGTTTACGCAATCACCACCTCTCCTCCCGAGTTCGGAAAACCGCCATACCAGTCTATTTATTTGTATGAAAGCACCGAGTTCAAATATGACTCTGATGGAAATGCTATCCGCTGCGGCGAAATGTTATTGCGTCTAAGGCCAGATGAAAACACCATTCAACTCGCCAGTGTAGAATGTAATTGTTCCGAGGTCAAAGGCCATTGTTTTGAGTATTTACTATCCATATTAATCAGAGAGGGATGTTATGGCACCGAATTATTTGGACAACAGCTGAGTCTTCAAACAAAAATCGAACTCTTTATATATCCCTCTAATATTCCGGATGGAATCACTTTTGAAAAAGCGTCCAAAAAATTGTACAATCTCTACAACAAATATGGATTCAATATCGAAACCCATGAAAACCCCAGTTTCCTAATTACCACACTGCGCGATATTGAGTCAAATCTGAATCGGGTGCCATA
>Ga0255080_1000300_pt1 | contig 10965 bp, 20 predicted proteins | sample Colum_Atlam_RepC_FD_188467 | JGI IMG/M metagenome (GOLD analysis project Ga0255080, IMG submission 188467) | Freshwater microbial communities from Columbia River, Oregon, United States - Colum_Atlam_RepC_8h | ecosystem: Environmental > Aquatic > Freshwater > River | place: USA: Oregon...
AAAGTATCTATTACAAGGAGATGTAAACCGTTCTCATTCATCACAAGTTATAACAGCATCTGCTGGAGCAAGCACTATTCAATCAAATGCATTACCTAGTCTTAAAATGAATGTGGCATTTAATGAGTCTGCAGGCACGGGCCCTTATATAAATACTTTATATGCAGCTAAGTTTATTGATGTCAATCTTACGAATATGACAGTTGTCTCTAACAGCATTGAGATTCCTGTGTCTATTGACACAAAGGGCAATAAGGTTAGTGGATTGCAATTAGAGTTTAACTATGACGCTACTAAGATTAAGTTTGATGAGATGGCAACAGCTGTTCCTAATGGGTGGTACATCTTCGCTAATACAAGACAAGGGGTTGTAAAGTTTGGAGCGCTAGACCAAAACAAACAGGAGACGATAACAGGAGTTAGTATTCCGTTTAAACTTAAGTTTAGCACTATTGGGGAGGGTGTAGATGTTATAACATCAATCAAGGTCTCTCCTACTATGGATGCTAGTGATGCTAATGGTAGCCAGCTAGGAATAAATTTAAACACAACACAAATTAAGTTAACGGGTTATAATAATTTTTAATATGAAAAAATTCACAATTTATGTTTTTGCATTACTTTCTTGTACGAAGACTGACATACCGCAGCCACAAGTTATTGACCTTGGTGTTAAATCTACATCAACCAATATTAAATCTATTGCCGTTCTTGGCAATACGGTAACAGCTGAATTTGAGACTACTGTAGGCGCTAAGTATATTATACAGATAGTTCCTTTCGGTAAGGATGAGCCTGTCAAAAAAGAGGGTTTTACGGCCTTAGAACCAATTACTAAAAAGACATTAAATTTGTCCGACTTAAGTAAGAAAGATTACGACCTTATCTTTATGGATATTAATGGTAAGGAAACAAAATACCCGATAATTATAAAATAAACAAATATGTCAGAAGAACAAGAATCAACAGGCTCTAGTCTAAAAAAAACAATATTAGGTACTATAGCTACAGTTGTAACTGCAGGTGGTGCTTGGTTAGCTTCAACTTTGTTTGGTGGTGGAAGCGATGAGAAACCACAGCCAGTTCAAGCGGCTCCTGTAATTAACATTACAAATTCTAATCAGCAGTCTCAAGCTGTTGGAGGTAATACTTATATTATAAATAAAAAAGCTGCGGATTCAGCTAAACCAGCTCCTAAGAAAAAAGAGGCGGATGAGTTTAAAGAAAAACCAGCAGCTTGGTAATGGCAAACGCAAAACCTAAGAAACGAGCAATGAGAAGTGTACGCTCTGGCGTTAAGAAGGCTCAGTTGATTAAAAGCAATCAAGAGGCGGTATATAATGTGTGGACAATTCTAAATTGCCAACAAGCATTATTAGTGTCAAAATGAACTATAAATAATGGATATCAGTCAGAAAACGCATTTTTTGACTTATAAACCATAATTAAATGATTGATAAATGAAACTATACGTAATTATATTGTGTTTACTATTTACTGTTTATGGTGAAGCTCAGATAGCAACCACTAAGACAGAAAATTATAAGGCATCATTTGAGACTAAGATTGACATATCTCAATTTATGGATTACGATGGCCCTCAGATTCCGATACAAATATTAAAATGCGGTATATCCGACGAAATATATGAACAATATCCAGAACTTAAAGAAAAAAGAGTGGGCCTTGGGGTTGCAAACATTACGCTTGAGTACCTTGAGAATCTCAACAGATTCACTTTTACAGAAGACAAGACAGAAATTAAAAACCGTATGGTTAAACAATTCCAAGCCTCGCAAGCAGGAATTTCTCAAGATAAGTTGGACGGAAGAGGAAAGATTAGACTAGCACACTACTTCGTAGAGATTGAGTGCTACGATTATTCTATATCAGAGGACGAGGAGATTAGAGTGAAGGATGGTATTAAGGAGACTGTTGTTACTAGAATAGGATTACAAGTAAGATTCACAAATGCCGAGACGGGCGAAATTATAGCGGCCTCTGGACTAGGGGAAGCAAAGACCACTAGGGAGGCAAGCCTCTTAACTACCGAGAATTTATCGGAAGTTAAATTTAACCAATCAACCATAGGAACAGCCACAAAGAAAGCACTAGATATTGCGTGTGCTCGCATCCTATCCAGAATGGTTAAAAAGAATGTATTTACAAAATAAGTTTATTTTCTCTCTACTATTGGTAGTATTACTACCTGTATTGTCGTACTCTCAAATACTTACGAATACTTTCGTAGACCCTTGCAGCAAAAAGGTAACGGTCTTTATAGTACCACTGCAGGGGACTACGATTGTTTTTATGGGTAAGGCTAAGTTCTTTACAGCTACGGATGTACGTAATGGTTCATTTACTTCTTGGATAAACCAAGTCTATGCAGAGTATTCTGCTCCTTGCGCTATCTCTCAGTTAACTCAACAAGTAACTCAACAGACTGTAACAGCTAGTGTGTCAGCGGCTGTCAGTAGTGCTGCAACTGCTGCGGCTAGTTCAGCATCATCAGCTGCTAGTAGTGTCGCTGCCAGTGCGGCCTCTAGTGTAAGTGTTCCAGTGAGTGCTCCAGCTCCTACGCCAGCTGCGCCATCTTCTAGCGCACCAGCACCCGCTCAAAGCGAGGGTGGTTCTTCTCCTAGCTCGTCTAAAAGCGAGTCTAGTTCTTCTGAAAGCAAGTCGGAAGCAAGCAGCGATTCCAAGAGCGAAGACTCCAAGTCCGAAAGCAAATCCGAAGAAAAGAAGGAAGAGAAAAAAGAAAGTAAGAAGGAGGAAAAAAAGAAAGCTAGTGCAAAGGCTGTGCAGACGCCTCTTATATTTTCTTCTGATTTTAGTGGGGTGCAGCAAGTTCAAGGTGACTTTAATTTAATGGGCAATTTAGGCGTTTCTAGGGCCTCTATGGCTGGCGATGTATCTTATGGCTCAACGCTAACCATCTTCTCAAATTTAAGGCAATTTGCCCTATCTACGCGCTATTCTAAGATGGACATCAAGAACGGCAATTTGTGTGGTATTGCAACAGGCTCTTACACAGTAGCTTACAATAAAGGGGACTTACTACACATTGGGGGATATTCGTATGTTATGATGAAAAATTCATATATATACGGGTATGCCTTAAGCCTTATTAACACATCTATACCATTTGAGGCTACCAATCAGCAGTTCTGGACGACCTCTATAGTGCTGTTTGGTATGAAACCTATTACCTACAGCAAAAGATTGGGCATCACCCCAGAGTTATTCATTATGTCTAGCCCTGTATCGTACTCGTCAAAGTCAAGGGATTTATCAGCCGTGAGCCAATTAAGCTACATTATCGGCTCATCTTTTGATATATCTATAACTAAGAGGTTCAGACTCAGTACAAACATTAAATATATGGGGCCCGTGCATACAATAGGGCTGTTAGTAGGTACTAAATTTAATTTGTAACCAATTTGTTAAATAGATAGGGTGTAATATGTAAAATGTTGTAACAGAATTAGGGCAGATATGTCACTGATTTATATGGATTTGTAACAAAATTTGTTAATTGTTGGTAGTCATACTACGCAAGTGTTCACATTTTTAAACCTTTCACGGGTTCGTGAACATCACAAATTGTGTAACATTAATACACTTGTTCGTACGATAAAGTGTCATTAAAGTAACATATAGATATTGTTATGTTACTTTTAAGGGACTTTATGAGCAATAGGGTATAAGAAATATCTTTCGTAAATTTGTAATATGAAAATAGTAAAACTTATAGCATTGGTGATAGTTGGAGCGCTTGCTTTAAATTTCATCGTTAACGGATTTCACAACCCATTGGCTCCCAACATCAAGTATGTTAATGGTAAGCCTTACGAAGTTATCAAGCACGATATTGATACTGTTGATATTGTAAAGACTAAGGTGGTTACAAAACAAGGTAAGGACATCTTCCACGATACGACAATCTTCGTACAGATTCCTATGAACATAGATACTATGGAGATTATTAAAGCATACTTTGCCAAGAATGTTTACAAGGATACCTTGCATTTACCAGACAGCTTAGGATTTGTAGCTGTTCAAGATACCATCAGCGAGAATAAGATTCAAGCTAGAAAGTATACAGCTAGTGTAAAGCAAAGGACAATAAAGGAGACGACTATAGTAAAAGAGTTACCTAAGACTAAAATATTTTGGGGTATAGGTATGGGCTTTGATAAAATCAATTTTGTCAACCACGTAGGAGCCAACTTGCTCATCAATACAAAGTGTGATAAACTATATAACTTTGGGGTAGGTGTTGACATTAATAAAACACCATTTCTTAACGCGTCCATATATTGGAAAATTAAATAATATAATATGAAAAATTTCTTACTTAGAATGTTCAGCGACAAGTCTGACATAAATCAAAAGGCTGTATTAGGATTAGTAGCATTTTTATTAATGGCTATCTATGCTATTACAGATGTGGTTACAGGAGCAATGGGAATTACTTTTGTAATTGAACCTATTGTATTTAACGGACTTATGTACACAGCATTGACTATGTGTGGTATTACAGGCGTAGAGGCTGTATTTGGTAACAAGAATATAAAAGATAAAGAATGAATTTAGAAGCGTTAAAGGGGCATATTCCAGATACGGTTATAGCACAGATTCCAGCTGTATCTGAAAAGTTTGGCGTCAATACTCCATTACGTTTATCTCATTTTTTAGCACAGACAGGACACGAGAGTGGTGGATTCAAAGCTGTGTCAGAGAACTTAAATTATGGTGCTGCTGGTTTACAAAGTATTTTTAAGAAATATTTTACACCAGAGAGTGCTAAAGAGTATGAAAGAAAGCCAGAAAAGATTGCTAATATTGTATATGCTAATCGTATGGGTAACGGCCCTCAAGCATCTGGTGAGGGATATAAGTTTAGAGGTCGTGGTTACATTCAGTTAACGGGTAAAGATAACTACTCAGCCTTTGATAAGACAGTTGAAGATGACATCTTAGCTAACCCAGACTTAATAGCAACAAAGTATCCTTTACTATCTGCTGCTTGGTTTTGGAGTAAGAATAAGTTAAATGAGGTTGCAGATGGTGGTGCAACAGACGAGACAGTAACAAAGGTTACTAAGAAAGTAAACGGGGGAACAATCGGATTAGAGGATAGAATAAAACATTTTAAAGAATATTATCAATTATTATCATAATGGCAAGAAGCATCTTTTTATTATTTGGGTTTATTTTAATTTTATGTGGGCTTATACTAGCAGTAAATGCTTACGAATTAAAAGAACAAGAGAAGAAAATAAATACTTTAACTAAGCAAGTAGACTCATTAACAGCTGAATTAGATTCAACTAAGATGAGTATTTACTACAAATAACAAATTATTTATATGAATAATAAACCATCAGAACAGCCTAGTAATATAGCTATATCATCCGTCTCTTTAGACGTAATTAAAAACATCTGTGTAAATGCCTAAGAATTCAATGGCAGGGAAACACCCTAGCTACTTAAAATTAAATTGGAGTCCATCATCTATCGCTCGTAAAAAAGCGTATGATACAAAGTATGCTTCAACTGATAAACAAAAGAAGTATAGAGTTGCTCTAAACAAAGCTAATCGTAAGGCGGGAACTTATGGTAATGGGGATGGTAAGGATATGTCTCACACTAAGAAGGGTAAGATGGTAAAAGAAAGTGAATCTACTAACAGAGGCAGGAATGGTCAGAATGGTAAATCAACTAAAAAATAAAACATAAGATAAAGTATATATATTTGCACAATAATTAATAAAAAGAGATGGACAATTTTAAGATTTCGGATGAGGTAGGCATACCAAGCACACTAGGCGCAATAATTTTAAATCTTATGAGCATTTTTAGCATTTCTAGCATTAATATGTTACTTACATTAGGTATATCTACCTTGTCAATTATCTATCTTATAATTGGTATCTCTATTAAACTTAGAGAACTTAAAAAACTTAAGAAGGAAAATTCTAAGCCTTCTTAGTTTTTGATGTGTAATCCATCTTAGCTGTATCGTACTTATATATAATCTCTCTCATTCTAATCTTAATTTTATTAAGGCTATTTTCCAATTTTGCAGCGCTTGCTTTTAAAATTTCTAACTCTACAGTATCATTCATTGACTCGGTTTTATTTATTATCTTCATAGTAATTATTTTTTTATGATTATTCTAGTAGAGGAATTGGAAACGGCAAATATACAATTTAAACGTCTTTATTTGTGCTCTAAAACAGACCCAATAAAGATACTTGAAGAAAATTATATTGATGACTTTATATCCTACGATGACGGTGTCTACGCGGATATAAATGACCCCTTCTTATTGTCCTACATATATTATAATTAAAATATATGTGTGAACCTACATATCTGCCCATATATCTTGTGATGTAAGAACCCTTCTATTGCTTTAGGGCTGTGGACGTAGCCATTTCGGTGATGCCAACTATCTGCTCCAGATGGGCTTCTAAGGGATTCTATAGTAACACCCATAATATCTCTAGAACGCTTGTGGTGTATATGGTGTGTATAAAAGTATCTGTGATTAACTACAGCCCAATCCTCCTTAGCCTCGTGTGCCATTAACAATGGCAAATCATTTTCTTTAGCTCCGTCTCCGTGCGTAGTTCCAATAAGATTGTTGTAATATTTAAAATATTTTCTATGTGCTATAGAACAATTAAATGTAATGTGTTTATCATTATGAAACCAAGATTGGATAGTGTCTGCTAAAAAAAATCCGTTAGTATAATCGTGGTTAGATGGGTCGTACTGAACGTGCACATCAGCAATCTCTCTTAGCACCTCTAGTACCTCTACGTGCATCTTCCTAGCTATCAAGAAGTTATCGTACCACATACCATCTGTATCTTGTGGAGTACCCGATGTTGTCTGTCTTTTAGGGGTATCTATGTGTAGAACATCATTACCTATAATGTATAGTATCTTATCTGTCTTGAATGCCGAGGCCTTCTCCACAATACCATAGACACCATCTAAAACTCTCTTAACAGCTATCTTATTGTTGTATTCATCTCCTGTCTCAGATATAGCGGCTAGCTTACCTATATGTATATCAGCGGGGTCAATAACTAATAAGTGTGAGTCCTCTGGTTTCTTAACATCTCTCTTGACTGTATTGTACTTAGGTGCGTGGTCAATCATATCTTGAACAATATCTTTTCTGATATCATCGTAAGATACTTGAGCGCCTCTAACATTAATAGAGAAGCGTTCTCCTTTAAACCAATAGTATTTAACGTCTTGAACAGGGATGCCTTGTGCTACGCACTCTTCTGTAAGGGCTGAATGCTTGTCTCGGATGTCTTGCAGGATTTCGTACTCGCTCTTGGTAATGCGAGGACGTAGTTCTTTTTTGCTCATAGTGTTAGATGGGTTAGTAATTGGTTTTGCTAAACTACAACTTCTTTATGAAATCAACAACTTCTTTACATTCTTTTTGGTTTTTTGGCAAAAATATATGTGGCTGTTGGTGGTCATCACTAAGTCCGTACTTAAGTAATTTCCATTTTAGTTTATTATCATTACGCTGAAACCCTTTGGTATCAACGATTACATTCTTTCCGTAATCAATAAATTCAAAATCAACAGTCAAGGTCATAGCCCTAATTGTTTTTCCTTGGTATTTAAAAGGGGGATGGAGTTCGTAGGGAACTTGAAAGTCAAACTTTAATCCTTCACTACGACAAAGTTCATAGAAGAATAATTCTAGTCTAGAATCAAATTTTAAACCGTACTTAATATGTTTTTTTATTTGCCTCATTAACCTAAAGATAGCTCACTCTTGCAGTATGATAGTGATGTCCTCATTATCTCTATCTTGTAGTGGGCCTCTTTTATTAGCAACTCCATAACCACATTGTAGAAACTGCAGTCCCCTATCTCGTAGGCAAGCACGACCTTCTTCTCTGTGGCAGACATATCTTCTGTCTTTATGTTCATCATCTTCTTCATAGACAGCTTATCGGTTAGGATGTCAAGTTTTGCTTTACAACTCGCACCCATACCTAGTATACCTGTAATCTCAGTAAGATGTTTGATAATCTCTGTAGGGTTAGAACAGTCAATCTGTTTTGATATGACTTTCTGGAAAGAGTCATACATCTGTACGCACTTCTCAAAATCTTTTTGCTCGTCAGAGCCTTCTTTAAATACTTGTTTCATATTTTAGTTGTTTTTATATTTTATTTTTTAGGGCCAAAGTGATTTTTTAAACCTTTTATAAATTGTTTATTAGTGGGTATTAAAGGTTCTCCTGTACTTGGATTCCCATATATCTTAACATCGTTTTGGTCTACTGTTCTAATATCTCCTGTATTATACAATCTAATTATGAATTGAGGATTAGAGTGAATAGACCCGCCAATCATAAAGATTGCTACTCCGTATCCTAATGGTGTTTCTACATCAAAAGGATTTACTATTTCGTGTATTGTTTGAATTATCATTTTATTTGTTTAAGTTTAAGAGTATCCCTGCCCTATTAGGATAACCCACTACAGTTATTAATAATTTAATTGCAGGGATAACATCTTAAATATTTTTGTTTTCATCAAATAGGTCTTCACCATTATAATTAGGATGATTTTCTTTCATATAATCAATCCCTCTTACCCAAAAGAAAGAGATAATTGCTGCTAAAAATACGCTGCATCCAATTGTAATTAAGTATCCCATATTTTATTTGTTTTTAGGTTTTATTCTTAAAGCAAACTCCTTGCCTAATGACTCAGAGTATACTCTTGTCTTTTTTATTAATGCATTCTTAAGTACGTGCTGACCTATTAACAGCTTTTGTTGGGCTATCTTTAGTGTCTTAAATTCTATCGCATTCTCTCTTCTCTTCTTGATATCCTTGATAGATAAATCATAAGCTAGTATCGGTAATGCTGAGTCATCTATAAATTCATATCCCATATTAAAATCTGCATTTATGTTTTAGTAATAATAATTCTCTATTGAAAGGAAGCTGTCCGTGTATATCAACAAACTCCAATCCATTATTCATTCGTAACATAATAGGAGTCCCTTGTGTGGTAGGCATACCTCCTGTCTCTCTATTTCTAACCTTATCAATTGATACCTCTGTAAACATCCACTCATCTGCTGATTTAATCTTTCTATGAAGTGTTACAAAGTTATCTGCTCTATTGTATAAAGCTGCTCCGCCCTCAGTATCTGATGCGTGTGGCATCTTTTGGTTACCACTACTATCTCTATCTCTTTGGGAGGCTGTCGTAGTGTGAACAGATAAAAATATCGTGGTGTTGTATTTCTTAGTAAAGTTTAACATCTCGCTGTATGCCTCGTAGTCGTATATGTATTTATTCTTAGCCGCAGTTAACTCCATCTTAAGTGAGTTGTAGGGGTCAATGAATACACCCTTCAATGACTTGTATTGCATTAGCATCTTTGAGTGCTCTAGTATCTCTCCATAGGTATACATATTATCGGTAGATAAGATAAAGAAGTGTTCATCTACAAATCGTAGCGATACGTTATGCTCTTGGTCAGACATCTGCTGTATCTTCTTACCTATAAAGAACTCCATAATCTTCATCTTAATAGAGGCAGACTGATTCTCTCCCATATACAGCATCCAATTCCAATTGTAATGTATCGCAGATAGGAATATAAGCCACAAATTGACCGTTGTTTTACCAATATGACTGTGCGCTAGGGAGGCATAGAACTCGCCCTCCTTGAGCCTTAAATGCTTATCTAAATCATCGTAGCCAAAACCATACCCCATAGGGATAAGTCCTGCCCTAAATCTATAGATATAGTCATCATCTCTGCTGTTGGATGTAAGGAAAGATAAGTCCTCCTCCATTACACCTATCTCTCTGACAGCCTCTCTATAATCTATCTCAATTTCAGATATAGGCTTAGTCATTCCGTGTCTTAGTCCGTCATCTATCGTACTGATAGCTAACTGCATATCATCAATATTCTTCTTGCCTATCTCGTGTATTAGAATATCCTTAGCCATATCATACTCAATATGTTTAGTAGCTATGTAACCTCCTAATAAATTAGCGGCCTTTAATAATACGTGGTGCTTCTCCCCATCGGGAGCAAGTCGTATCATCCTAGATGCTATATCAATTTTCTTATAGTCAGTAAACCCATCGCCCATATGGATATTAGATTTCTTCTGCTCATCATCTAAGACAATGTCAAAGAAGGTGCTTGAAGAAGTATTAATATAAATATCGGGGTCGTAGGATAGATATAAAACTCTTGATGGATTTCTAGCTGTAGGGTCTAGTCCCTTAATAGTTTCAAGTAAAGCTTTGTAGTGTTGCGTATGTTTATTGCCATCTCCTATTCTGACAAGTCCGTGTAGGCCCTTGCCACTAGAAGATAACCATAGCGCGTATATGTATGGATTATTTATTAAATCTTTTTTAACGGATTCAATATTATCAATGTCATCAATGTCAATGGGAACAAATCCGCTGTGGGATGTTAATGATTTATCATCTCTATATGAGATGTATTTTTCTCCGTCCTCTCTAGATTTTTCAATAGGCTTAGCAAACTCTCCAGAGAATAAAGCGCAAGGTAGTTCAGCTTTGAGCGACCTTATCTTGTACTCTTCGGTACAGTTTCTAATGTTATCTACTTTGTCTTTATACCTGCCATTTTTAATGGCCTGTAAGACACTTTCTATAGGGACGAAGTGTGGCTCACTAATATTAGTGATACTCTTGAATAGTGTAACTTTTTGCATAGAAAGTTTGTGTTAAAAAACCCTCACGATTTTTAGGCCGTGAGGGATACTTACAATTAGGATTGCTCCTTCATCAAATCAGAAAAACTAAAACGGAAGATTGTCAATATCTGTCTCCACATTTACATCTTGAACAGCTACTTTATTAGTTCCTGTTGGCTTCCACGTATCTAGTACAGCGTATACGTTGTTG
>Ga0255080_1000311_pt1 | contig 10798 bp, 8 predicted proteins | sample Colum_Atlam_RepC_FD_188467 | JGI IMG/M metagenome (GOLD analysis project Ga0255080, IMG submission 188467) | Freshwater microbial communities from Columbia River, Oregon, United States - Colum_Atlam_RepC_8h | ecosystem: Environmental > Aquatic > Freshwater > River | place: USA: Oregon | collected...
CCTTTACCTTGCGGAGTTTTTCTTTCTATCTTTCAAAACAAGCACTGATACTGGAACAAAAGAGGATTGACTCTCGTTAAATACATTTTCGTATGCAGTCAATTCATCACTATTCTTGTAAAATTTGTATAACAAGAACTGTGGGTACAATTTAAACAATATATCTTCTGGGTCTGGTGGTTTAAGTTGGTCCATTTGACCAGGAGTTATCATTTTGAATGATACTATATCACTTTTTAATCCATTTGCGTCTGGCATAACTGATTTTCGGGGAAGTGTGTCTAAATTTGCATAAGTGTATTTTTGAAACTGAATCGATCCCGCCTCCATATTCACATAGTCAGATAATTTGAAACATGGTGTGGATGGGCATTTGATTAATTTTTTATAATCAGGCGAACTTGTTGTGTCCAATATAATAATCACTTTTCCCATTATATCGTTTAATAACGTTTCTCGATTGACTTCGCCTTTGTACAACTTGTTTTTAAAGTTATTGTCAATAAGTGTTGCAATGCGGGAATATGTCTCGGCACTATTGTTTTTGATTCGCAACATTACAAACAATGGGTCATTCGGTGAAGGAGATGGTTCTGTGAATGCGTATCCAATTGTGGTTGTAAATGCGTTTGCCAAAGATAATCGATTATTGCTCTCATTTTTAGTATCCATACTTTGGTATTCTGGGTCTTCTGAATATGATACATACTCAATGTCGTTTCGTGTATAAATCTCAAAATCAATAAGCCTGCATCCTCTCTCCAATACTTTCTGGATTTGCGCCTTGTCAGCAACACTTTTTTCATTAATTGCACTGTTGTATGACGATTTTACAATAAACTCGCGAATTGGTAACGAAAGATATTTTTCGGGAAGAGAACTAATTGACACTCCTGGAGATTCAAATCCCTCTTTCAACTCTTGTTTATCTTTTGCATAATTTAACTTATTTGCTTGTCGCGTCTTTAATAAATTGTAAATTATGAAAAATGCGACAAATATAATTACTAAAATTAAAAATTTTTTTGCCAGATGCATTCTATATTTATTATGCGGAAAAGAAAATAAGATAACCTCAGCGCGAATTATTACTAGAAAAAAAAAGGGAGGTTCATAAGGGAACTATGTTCCCTTAAAATTAATACGATACAAACAAATTTAAATCCATAGTTGTATTATATAATATAAAATGGCAGGTGGATTACTAAATCTTGTTGCTGAAGGAGCAAATAATACAATTATTCAAGGTGGTGAAAATCAGAAAACCTTATTCAGAGCAACCTATAAAAAAATAACAAATTTTGGTCTTCAAAAGTTTCGAATTGATTATGACGGGCTTCGCGATTTGCGGACATCGGAAGCATCTACATTTTCTTTCAAAATGCCAAGATACGCTGAGTTACTTATGGATACATACATTGTTATTACTTTGCCTCATATATGGAGTCCAATCTATCATCCATGTGCTGAAACAAATGATAAATGGGCACCGTACGATTTTCGCTGGATTAAAGACATTGGCACACATATTATCAAGGAGATTGAAATCAAGTGTGGAAATTTCACTTTGCAAAAATACTCAGGCGATTATTTAGCTGCAATGGTGGAACGCGACTTTAATGAGTCAAAGAAAGGACTTTTCAATCAAATGTCCGGGAATATAAACGAGCTGAATGACCCAGCCAACTCATTTGGTCGTGCAAATTCATACCCATCTGCTTATTATACTGGTAGTGCATTAGGTGCAGAACCTTCAATCAGAGGTAAAACACTCTATATACCAATCAATGCTTGGTTCACGCTTGATAGCAAATGTGCTTTTCCAATGGCTTCTCTGCAATATAATGAATTATACATTAACGTAACACTAAGACCTATTGAGGAACTTTTTCAAGTGCGTGACATATTTGATGATGTGAATAATTATCCATATATTCGCCCCGACTTTACACAGGACAGATTCCAGCTTTACCGGTTCTTGCAAACTCCTCCCTCCGAAGTAATTACCAAAGATAAATATCCTAGTATCATCAATGGATGGAACGCGGATATCCACGTTTTAGCAACTTATTGTTTTTTGTCTAAAGAAGAAACCAAAACTTTTACTGCAGAGAACCAGGTCTATTTAATCAAAGATATATTTGAATACAATTATGAAAATGTAACTGGTTCTAAGAAAATCAAAGTCCAATCCAATGGAATGGTGGCAAATTGGATGTGGTATCTGCAGAGAAACGACGTATATATGCGAAATGAGTGGAGTAATTATACCAATTGGCCTTATCGGACAATTCCTGGAGATATTCAGAACGCGCCAGTTGAGGGAACAAATCCGGAAATTCATTCTAAAGACGATATAGAACGATTGATCGGTCCATTGGTAAATCCTGATGGAAAAAATACTGGTTATTTTATTACCGGCGAATTCACAGTTGAGAATCGAAAAGAGATTTTGGAAACAATGGGTATTCTTTTCAATGGCGAATACAGAGAAAATCTTCTGACTCGCGAGGTATTTGAATATATTGAGAAATATACGCGCACCGCTGGGTTCTCCAACAATGGTCTATATTGCTACAATTTCTGCTTGAATACAAACCCAACCGAATATCAGCCAACTGGTGCAATCAATATGTCAAAATTTAAAACTGTAGAGATTGAAATCAACACTTTTGTTCCGCAGTTTGATTTGCAAAATTATGATTACCAAATTACGTGCAATGGAGAAGGCGTTGTTATCGCAACCAATGCACCAACATGGCGTCTCTATGAATACAACTTCAATCTGAAATTGTTTGAAGAGAGATACAATGTATTGTCGTTTGTGGGTGGTTATTGTGGCCTTTTGTATGCCAAATAAGGGAACCGTAGGTTCCCTTATGAACCCTCCTTTATTATGAGCCCTCCAATTAAAGCGAGGTATAAAGGAAGGTTTAAAATGAAACCTACGGTTAGCTTTTTTTGCTTCGCTTATACCTTCCCTTTTTGGTATGGGATTATAAGACGTAAGAGAAACTTTGCTTCTCTGAATACGACGAGTTCCCTTAAGGGAAGGGGTCATAGGGGAAACCTACGGTTTCCCTATACCGTAGGTTTCCTTTAGTATATATATAGTGAATGACTACCAAATGGATTAATAAGGAATTATTTAAAGAAGAAAACTTTAGTACTTCTGAGCATGGGATCATAAGCGAACGGCAAGTTCCCTTAAGCGAAGGATTTGATAATGTGTCTTCGTCCAATAAAAATCCACTTGAACAATTTTTGAAAGCAAATCCTTTAAAATCTATTTTTGACAGAGAACCAGTTGATTCGCGAAATGAAATAGAATCATTTTCGGATGATGACGATGTAATAGAAACATTTTTGGATGATGAAAAAGAATGGAGCAATATTGTTCCATTTGGCGAACCAGACGTTATAAAGAATAGTGAAGGAAAAAGAAAAAAGAAAAAGAAGGTAAATTTTTTCAAATCTGAAAAAAAAATGACACGAGAGGATTTGAAACGTGATGATGCATTGATAAAATCAATTACAATTTCATTGTTTTCGATTTTTATTGCTCTTTATGTCAGCTATAACTGGTTCTTTAATATGATTGAAGGGTTTAATTTGACTGGTGATAAATTTTATAAAAATTTTGATGTTGTAAATTATTTTTACCTTTTTACAGAATATTTTTATAAAATTGTAAAATTTGTTGATGAATCCGTTTCTAAAAACTTACCAAACTATGTTCAAATGTTGAAAGGAAAAGAACGGTTTATTTTCGTATTAATATTTGTTATTTCTTATTTTTCTGTAAAATCCATTATTGATTTCTTATTTCGAATCTATGGTTATTTGAAAACTTTTGCAGAGAAGGGCAAGCTTAATTTCTTTAAAATACTTTACAATCCTAAGAATAATAATATTTTTGCAACCATTCTGTTTTTTGTCTTTGTTCTTGTTGGTGTTATTGAGAGTTTTGGATCTATTAAAGACTCAATTATTGGAAAAGAAGCCGACCAATTGAAAAATTTTACAGAGAACCTTGACCCAAGCAAAAAGTTTCAAAATTCATTAATGCAATTTAAAATTGCACATCCAATTTGTTATTTAATTATACTTCTTATCCGAGTTGCAATAACATATGGTCCAACTGTATCTTTTTCTTCAATGCTGTTTTTATTTTATTTCAAGTTCTATTCGCTATTAGGTATTTCTAATTATACCAGTCAGCCCGACGATTCAAAACCCGAATTGTTCAAAGGCGTAAAGTCTTTATTTGAAATGTTTCGGCGAATTCATGCCTACATGAATGCTAACCACGTTTTTACAGAAATCAAAGAATCTGATAAGGGAGTTGCTGATTATTTTGAAATGTTTTTCCGATATTTATTTATTTTTTCTCCATACATCATTCTGTTTTCTGGTATATTCAGTGTCATTCCGTCAATTTTGAAAATATACTCGCCAACATATAAGCTGACTGGAATCGCAATTATCAGTATCTTGAGTATTGCGGTATTTAAATTTATGACAAATGAAATACCAATATTGTATATAAATATTGAAAAAATAAAGAATGGAATTAGTACAGCAATTGAATCTCTTGAAACTGCATTTTCAAATGTAAAAAATGGCGATACTTTGGAACAGACGCCTTAAACAAAAACAATATCCGGATAACGATATAAATATAAATTTAATAAAATTATATTTATAATGCCGAGAGCCAAACAACATGACACTAAATTAAAAAAAAAGTATTATCCACTTGTAAGCATATGTACTCCTACATTTAACCGCAGACCTTTTATTCCAACCATATTTGAGTGTTTTCGGAACCAGACTTATCCAAAAGATCGAATGGAGTGGATTATTGTGGATGATGGAACTGACCGAATCCGTGATTTGGTAGAAAGTTCGGGCATCTCTCAGATAAAATACTTTGAAATGCCGAAAAAAGTTTCACTTGGAGAGAAGCGAAACTATATGCACAGTAAAGCGAATGGAAGCATTATTGTGTATATGGATGATGATGACTATTACCCACCCGAGCGTGTATCACATGCAGTTGAAAAACTGATGGATAATAAACAAGCTTTGTGTGCTGGGTCAAGTGAAATCTACATTTATTTCAAACATATCAAGAAAATGATTCAGTTTGGACCCTATGGACCTAACCACGCAACTGCTGGAACATTTGCCTTTCGCTCAGAACTTTTGAAACACACCAAGTACCAAGATCACGCTGCGGTAGCTGAAGAACGTGAATTCCTCAAAGGATACACAATTCCTTTTGTTCAATTGGACCCGATGAAAACCATTCTTTGTTTTTCGCATGAACAAAATACATTTGATAAACGCAAATTGTTGGAGAATAATCCGCATCCTGATTATGTGAAAGAATCGTCAAAGAAAGTTACTGATTTTATTCGTTTGGAAAAGGAGGCAACTATTAAAAAGTTTTTTATGGAAGAAATTGACCCACTTCTGGAAAAATACGAACCGGGTAATCCCAAAATGAAACCCGACGTTTTGAAACAAATTGCGGAAATTGAAAGAGATCGCGAGAAAATGGTGCAGGAAGAGATGGCAAAAAATGGACAAATTATGCTGAATCAACCAGGAAAACCACCAGTTCCAATGTCAATGCAACAGGTTGCAGATTTGCTTTCAAAACAGGGCGAGCAACTCCAGGTGTATGAAAGACGCATCGCTGAACTTGAAGGTATAAACCGGAATTTGCAGAAACTTCTTATGGAAAAATCTGCAAAAAAAGATGAAAATACCGTCGTATATGGTCCAGAACTACCTAAACCAACTACATTGCAAGATTTTAATACGGTCTATGGAGCACCAACAATAAAAAATCCATTATCAAAATCAGAACCCTTATTCAAATTGGACCCATCTATGATATAAAGGAACCTCCAACCAAAGATTTTATATAACCATATTATATAAAATGCCTGCTGAAAATGCCCTTGTTAAAAAAGAAATGACAAAAGTCAAAAGCTGTACTAAAAAGTACAGAAAAGCTGTTCGTGTGTATTACAAAGCAAGTTCGACTTTAGGTAAATATCGTGGCACCGATTCTAAGCGTCGTACAACCTTATATAACAAATCAAAAAAAGCCAATGAAAAAGCAGATGAGATTAAAGACCAGTGCAATGGACATCGTGTAGTTTTAGAAACAATGGTACGTGAAGGAAAAGTTGTCAAGGAAGACACAAAGACCAAGATTGACAAACTGTTTTCCGCTCTTGATAAAGACGAACTTGAATGGTCATCCAATACTTCCAGTGATATGTCTGCTATGCAGTAAGGTAGGGAAACCGACGGTTTTCCTACTCATCTTCAAAATCATCAACAACAACATCCTTCTTGACATTTTTGTCTAAATACCGATAAATTCTTTTTATATCTAATTTATTGATATCATACGTTTCAAAGACCTTTTCTATCAAATTTAAAACATTGACGTCATTCACAATATCAAGTTTCTTGTTTAAATAAAAGATCCGTAAATCTTGAAACAACGACATCAAATCTTTCTTGTCTAAGTCAAGTTTCTGACACAGGTCGTAAATAAACTCAATATTGTTGTATTCTGTAGAATACTTTGTCAAAACCTTGGTGAAACGAACCTCATCTAATTTGGGAGTCCCTTTATTGATTAAATGGAAAATCCGATTGTTATTAAATGTTTTCATCAAACTGCTCATCTCATTAAAGTGCCAAATCTGGTTCTGAAACGTGATGCGGTCTATGTAGTCTGAATAACACACATTGTCTAAAAATCGCAAATAAAACGGCAATGATTTTTGCGGAATTGCATCCACAATGTTTTCATGCCATAACAATGCAACCGTAGTTCTGTCGGTTTCGTTCATCAACGTATTGTGGTCTTCCATTTTGTATGGATGCGCAATAAGTGACTTGGTTATTTTATTGGTGTCTTCATTGAATGTTTTTATATTCAGTATTTTTTGCAAAATCTCGGCGTCTATTAGTTCGGGGTTTTTATTGTAGAGTTTTTTAATAAATTCCAATTTTCGCAAATCTCCAGAAACATATTTTTCTATTATGTTGGTTTTGGATTCATCTATTTTTGGAAAAGTTGTTTTTACCAAAGTTGTAATTTGTTCAGTTGTTGGTGTTTTCAATTCAAATAAATTGCAGACTTTCATCAATTCTTTTATTTTCTTATCTACGTTGTAGTTACCAATACAAATAATTGGATTCAGTGTCATATTTTCCAATCGCTGTTTTTTCGTTTTTTTTTGGCGAATTAGCTTGATGAGAGCAGTGAGACCACCTTTGTCGCCACTATTCATTCCGTCAATTTCGTCCATGACAATTGCAATTTTCTTTACGCGTTTGTGCATCATATCCAACACGTTGCATGAAGAAATGTTGTTGCTTGCAATATTCTCTATGAGTGCTTTGTTTCTTACGTCTCCCGCATCGTAATGGATAACATCATAGTTCATCTTTTTCAAAATATCCAATACAAAAGTGGTTTTTCCAACGCCGGATGAACCATATATGTAAAACCCCTTCTTGAAATTCACATTTGTGTGATTTTTCTCAAAATTGTTGAGTATTTCACACATCTCCTTTTCGGTTTGTTCTCTGCGAAATATTTGGTTCATTACTTTAATTAATGGGTAATCTTTAATTAAAGTAAAAAAATATAGTTTTGTTATCGTATGAACGCAAGTAAGGGAACTCGTCGTTCCCTTATGATCCCATACTAACAATAAACCTATATGTAAAAGGGAAGGTTCAAAAGGAAACCTACGGTTTCCTTTAGCGCCCAAACTTACTGAAATCGGTTGTGATTGCCATGAAGTTTCCACCTTTGGATTGCAATGCGCCATTGTATGAATATGGATCATTGGGTTTGCTGTTGGGTAAATTGGGCACGCCAGTAGTGTTACTTCCAGGTCTGTATTCCGCACTCTTGTAGCCAGATGAAGGATAACCTGACGTATTTGTAGTACTACTAGTATTTGTCGGTCCGCCATATGATTGTTGGTATCCAATTCGGTCTAATCCAAGCGCACTTGCAGTTGAACCTAAGATGTTTCCTGCTGTATCCACTGTTTTACCAACAACATTTCCTGCTGCGTCAAATGTCTTTCCAACGACGTTTCCTGCAACATCTACTGTTTTTCCAACTACGTTTCCTGCAACATCTACTGTTTTTCCAACTACGTTTCCTGCAACATCTACTGTCTTTCCAACTACGTTTCCGGCAGCATCTACTGTTTTACCCAACACATTTCCAGTTGCATCTACCGTATTTGCAACAGCACTTCCTGTAGCACCAACAACCGTTTTGGTATCAAATGCGAGAGATGAACTGTCAGTTGTTTTGGTGCCGGATCCACCTTTTCCTCCGCAGTCCGTGCAAACACCCTCGGTTTTGCATCCAGGGCACGCAGGGCAAACCGGCGGAACAATCTGAGTTTTTAATAAGTAGTCATTTGAATTGTTGGAGCCAACTGCACTAGTATTGAAATAAATATACCACCTGGCGAATGCATCTAATAATTCATTGTTAGCACCTGTATCAACTTCAGGTGATTTTTTTTTATCAGGAGGACTTTCCAGATTTGCATTGTAAAGTCCGTCTCTAGTGAAACGACGACACTTTAATGCCTTTATTGCTCCATTTGATTCCAATACGTTTCTGAAAACGGATAAAATCGTATTGTCGCCATTTGCCCAATACATAATGGTATGATCTTTGGTTGCGTCTTGGATAAAATAGGGTGCAACCGATGTTTGGCTAAATGATGTTTGGGATGCAGGTGTCGTGTTTCCGTTTGTGGGAACTGCTGTATAGGAATAACTGGACGTTTTGCTTCCTCTTGCAAAAACATCCAATTTGGCACTAGTGCCATTTGTCTTTACAAGCAAATTACCATTCTTAACATCAAACCAGACATTGGATACAACTTGATAAACAGTCTGTACCTTGTCGTACATATCAACTACAACGTTTGTGTCGTCTTTTCCGTCGCTTGTATATGTGAATGCCGATTTTAATCCAATTACATCTGAATCCGTATAACTATTGGTGGATTGTTTCATTGCTCCATTAAAATATGCAGAGATCGCGGGTCTATAGGAACCAGATGTGGATGTGTTTCCAGAAACTGCTGTGTTCCCAGATACGGCGGTATTTCCGGAAACTGTCGAATTTGCTAAATCCATTACATAGAGATAAGTATCATTGCCCCAAGTGATATAATTCAATTGATTCGTACTTTGTAATCCCTTTACAGACCACTGGGTTTCTAAAGATTCAATGGTTGTTACTTTACTTTCGTCGCATTGTTGCGACATGATGGTATTACTTGTTCCACGTGCGTAACTGTATATTGGGTCCATTTTTCTTGGAATTACATCAATGGATGAAACAGTTGCACCAGTTGAGTCGGCAGTGTCTGTGTATTGTGATGCAGTTACTATTACTGAATTTCCATTCCTATTGTCATAGAAAATGTCATCATATAGTTTGATAATTGCGTTTCCTGAATCATATGCCTTCACAGTTTGAGAACTGAAACTATTGGTGTCCTTGAGATACCCAATGAAACCCTCGGAAACGAGTCCCCACCGTTTCACCGTCGTGGCAATTACCAATACGATTAATAGTGTGAAAAATAATAATAACGGACTTAATTTGATTTCACTTAACATTGTAAATATATATTGTATCGCGAGAAAATAGAGAAATATTTTCAGATATTTCTCTTGTTAAGCTTGTAAAATTGATTTATAAGCATTATAATCAATATTTTACAAAAAACAAATAAACCTAAATATCTATTGAATCTAATGTTAGCAAAAGCAAAAAGAGAGAAAAAGCCCAAAGTCGCACTAAAACCTTGTTACAGTGAAGACACTGAATTTGAGATTGGCATTGATGAAGCAGGTCGCGGACCCTTGTTCGGACGTCTTTATGTTGCTGGTGTTATTTTACCTAAAGATATGGAATCATTTCATCATGATTGGATGAAAGACAGCAAACAAATCAAATCGAGAAAAAAGATGGTTGAGTTGGCCGACTACATAAAATCAAAAGCAATTGCGTGGCATATTTATTATGCCGAAGCAGATGAAATTGACAATACTGGAATTCTGAACTGCGTTATGAAAGGAATGCATCAATGTGTTACCGAAAATTTGAAGAAAAATGCTTCTACAAATATTCGCAATGGTTTGTTATTAGTGGATGGAAATTATTTCAGACCTTATTCCAGATTTGATGAAGAGACGGAGTCGTTGATAACAGTTCCTCACGAAACTGTAGAGAAAGGGGATGGAACGTATTCGTCCATTGCAGCAGCATCCATTTTAGCCAAAAACGAGCGAGATACTTATATGGAGGCCTTGTGTTTAGAACATCCAGAATTGGGGGAGAAATATTCAATGCATACCAATATGGGATACGGAACCAAAGCACATTTTGAGGGGATCCGAGAGCACGGGATTACAGAATGGCACCGAAAATCCTATAAGGGAGTTTGTTAAACCTTGACCAAATTATTATTACAATAATTCAAACATTTATTGTAATACTTTACATAAAAAGTTTCTCCAATTCCGATTTGGAAACATTTTTTATGCAACACTCCTTATCCATCTTGGAATACCCAATCATGAATTCTTCATCGCTGTTTTGAATAAATCCTAAAACATATTCCACCTTCTCTCCTTCCAATGTAAAAAACTTGGACCAACGCTTGACTTCACCAGACTCCAAATCCAATGCAACTAAAATATGATAGTAATA
>Ga0255080_1000324_pt1 | contig 10585 bp, 9 predicted proteins | sample Colum_Atlam_RepC_FD_188467 | JGI IMG/M metagenome (GOLD analysis project Ga0255080, IMG submission 188467) | Freshwater microbial communities from Columbia River, Oregon, United States - Colum_Atlam_RepC_8h | ecosystem: Environmental > Aquatic > Freshwater > River | place: USA: Oregon | collected...
TTCTGGTTTTAGCATTTTTGGGATGGACAATGTCTAAACAGAAAGCAACGGACACTTTTCCCAAACTCCAGACAACTTGTCCAGATTTTTGGGGAATTGAGACTGATCCGGCAACAGGGAAAACTTACTGCAAACAGCCAGCATCTGGACAAGTGAATTACGGAAACGAGAAGGCAAACACCGATGCAAAAGGGTATGATATCGTAAATAGTCGTTTTGACTTTGCCAACGATGGATGGTCGGCGGGCGGAGACGCGGTTTGTGCAAAGAAGAAGTGGGCAAATTTACACGGAATTAACTGGGACACAGTAACAAATGCCAACTATTGTTAAATATTAATCCATGGTTTTTTAATTGGCATGTAAGAAATATACATTGCGGCTATTGCAGCTAAAGAGACAATTGTTGCCTGAGACTTTGTATTTTTATTTATAATGATGTCGTACAGATCTGTTACAAATTTGTTGTCAAAAGTTATATTATCTTTTGGAGTGACTCCAGAAAACTGTTTTAGACTTTGTATTTTATCGTAAAAATTTTTAGTATCGGTATCATTGCTATCATAGAACAACTGGGTAGCAATCAAATTAATATCCTGTCCTTCGGGTTTTGTAAATACATTTGACAATGCATCTGACAGCTGTTCATTGTTTATAAACCAGTAGCCGACAGTATTTTCAAAAGCGCGACCAATAATTGGAATATAATTCACAGTCATCATCGTTGAACCAATGATTAACAATGATGATATAAAACTTGATAAAAATATATCACCGGCCTCCTTGTTATTAATTTCTCTCTCACCGGATAAAACAATGGCCTTAAGAATGATTGTGAGAACTGACAACATTACCCAAATTAATATCAAAAACATTACCGAGGGCATCTTACCATTCACTAAAAATACAATTCCAACAAGAATTGCCAAAAATACAAAAAATATAACATTTACCCATTCTATCGGTACTTTTTCTTTTTTATTAGCCATTTATGGAAATATATTATTCATCTAGATTGTATTTTTGGCGTAATTAATTCACTTCCAAAATATAATCCAAAAATATAATGTCTGATAATCCAAGTTTAGTAGAACCGGATGTCCGATATTTCATTGAAAACTCTTTAAAAAAAGCGCACGAATACAAAATGAACACATACACGTTTTTTCTAAACTTGGGTGTAGTTGTTATCTTTGTACTTGTATTTGGTGGGTTTCTCTATTATCGGTACAAATCAAAACCGACCCCGTATGAAATCCAACAAAAAATGAAAAAAGACCAGGAAATTATAATGTCCAAAATCCAAATGTACCAGGATGACAAGAAACGTGGTGAGCATGCAGGCATGACCAAGATTCCTTTCGTGGATACAGATTACTATTTGAGGAATTCGCCCATAAAATAAATGGGCATTGTATATATAATGCAAAATCAGGATTTTCAAGATACATTTAATGAATTAGTAAAAAACGAAAAAACAATTGTAGGCAACAAATGTTATATTGATGTTCCACTTGAGGGCGAAATTGATTTGTCTCGATTAAAAAATCAAAATCTTGAAGAAATACATTTTCCCAAAGGAAGGATTTCCCGAATTATGAATGTTCCAGTCGGAATCAAAAAAATTATTATCAACGATAACATGTTAGATGAACTTCCAGTGCAAAGAGATTTAGTGCATTTAGAGGCAAACAATAATCGTTTGACCAAAGCTAATTTAAAAGAATTAGTTAGCTTGGTGTCCTTGTTTTTAAATAATAATCGAATTCAAAGAATAGAAAATTTACCGACATCTCTGGAAACTCTCTATGCTGACCAAAACGAACTGGATGATCTGGATTTAACTAATGCGCCAAACTGCAGAAACGTGAGTTGTAAAAACAATCCAGTTTTGTACCAAATTGTTGGTGGAAAACAAATTTCCAGTCCGGATTTTATTTTGAACAAGGATGCACAAGCGCAAATCCGTTTAGGTGGTGGAGGTGGTCCAAAAAAACGCATTATGGAAAAAGAAAGCATATTGTACCCCGATGTTAAACAAGCAATTAATGAATACTATCAATTAAAAAACAGGTACGAAGAAAGTAAAAAAGATGTTATTAAAAAAATAATGACGGATGATAAAGGTTCTAGAAAAGCCAAAATAAAAAAAGTGCGAAATGCCGTTTTTAAATGCATAAATTGTGGAAGAGATGGAGGATCCATATTTGAAAAAGAGAATGTTAATTTTTTAACTGCTCTATGCGGAAATACGAAAAATCCTTGTAACTTAAATATTACTATTCTATCAAGTCTGGGGTTTTCGGATTATGAAATTAAAGATATTCATAAAGAAACAGAAAAAGCAAAACAAAAAATTATACAAACAAAAATGGACACGCTTTTCGGATACATTAAAGAAGAAACGTCTGTTGAAATATTTGAAAGAAATCTGAAAAAAATCAAAACAAACCAGTCAGATTATGGAAGGACTATTGTTGAGAATTCTTACTACGACATGCAAAATGATAGTAAAAAGACAAGCATCATTTCAAGAAAAATGACAGATGTACATGAAAAATTGGCCGAAATTCGCCAAAATATGGAGGAATATGCCAATACAGGAAATAAAAAAATATTAGAAGCAGTTGCTCAAAACCAAAAACATATTCACGATACAATGAATATTATCCGGTGTATTAAATATCCGATGCATGAGATGGTGAAAGAAACAGTCTATAATTTGGTTGATGATGAAGGCAATTTTATTGACGAATCCAAAGCACCCAAAATGGATTTGAACGTTTTGAAACAATATCCTTACTGTTTTGATGATAATTTGAATCCATTTTCGGAAGAATTGCATGTTAAAAATTATGTTACAAATGAAAAGATAGCTTCTTCTTCTTCTACTTCTAGTTCTACTTCTAGTTCTTAATTTATTTTTTTGCTATTTGTAAATTTCACCACTTTTACTATATACCAATGATTGTTCCTTTATTTTCAGCATTGTTATTTATTGGGCTCACATACGCGTCAAACACAAACGATACGCAGTGCTACACGGTTGTCCCAAAACCCTTTTATCAATCCACTGTCCGAATTATGCAATACAATGTCGAGTGGTTTTTTTTGAAAACATATAACGGTTGCCCTGGCTCCAGTTGCAGTTGGCCAAATTTATCCGAAGCAACATCTCATATGAATTCTTTAGCAAAGGTTATTGGCGATTTGAACCCTGATATTTTGAATTTGTGTGAAGTGGAGGGGTGTTATGAGCTCTCTCAACTCAATGGATTATTGAACAATCAATATACGCCCTATTTAATTTATGGAACGGATACAGCCACTGGACAAAATGTGGGGCTTCTTAGCAAAATGACTCCGACTACGGACCTGCAGAGAACTGCAACAACTCATAGTTATCCGGTCGCCGGATCCCAATGTGGATACACTGGTTCGCCTGGTTCTTCCGGGGTTTCCAAGAATTATTACACTACGTATAAATTTGGTGAAATGACTGTGCATTTGCTTGGAACCCATTTATTGGCATATCCGACCGATGTTTCCAGATGCGCTTCGCGAGAAGCTCAAGCCTCTGTATTACAAGAACTGATTGTATCATTGATTGGAACAAATCCCAATGATGGTCTCATTTTGATGGGAGATATTAACGATTATGACGCGGAGGTGCAAGATTTGAACAATGACAAACCATTGTCCATGGTTTTGAACATTCTGAAAGGGTTGTCAGGAATCTATGCAGGTCAATACGAACTTAAATCGGTGGCTTCATTGGTCAGCCAAGACCAGAGATACACAGACTGGTGGGATAAAAATAATGATTGCACATCTTCTATCGGGGAAATGACCATGATTGACCACTTTTTGGTTACGCCCAATTTAATAGATAAGATTACCAAAGTTAGTTTCCCTCATCCTTATCAGGAAATGTGTGGGACCACAAATTCGGATCATTACCCAATTGTGGTGGATTTTCAGTTTTAATAAAGGGAACGTAGTTCCCTTTTGAACCCTCCTTTTTTGTTTTGCTTAACCATGAAACCTTGGTTCCCTTTAGGTGAGGTTTATTCTCTATTTTTATTTCGTAAAGACTAATATATTTATTGTTTTAATGCCGAATCAAAATATTTTTTATTACAGCAACTATTGCCAACATAGTCAGAAAGTCTTGCAATTCCTGGTTCGGGCAAATTTAACAGGCGAAATTACGTTTGTCTGCATTGACAAACGAGGCAGAGATCCCAATACCAACCAATTGTTTATTATTATGGAAAATGGCGACAAAATTTTGATGCCACCCAACATTCATAGTGTTCCCGCGGTTTTGATGATTGAGCAGAATTACAAAGTCATTTATGGCGAAGAAATTGTGAAGCATTATGAACCAAACATTGTGAATGATAAAATGATGGCGACCAATTTCAATGGCGAGCCCAGCGGATTTAGTTTAGGCGGTCCGAATTCAGGTGTTCCTTTAAATGCCACGTATAATGGCAGACAAACAATAAATACACCCCCGATAGATGGTGGAAACAACAAGATAAAAGATGGGGACACATCTATGACAAATAAGATGGAAGAGATGCGAAAGGCGCAAGACAATCAATTGGGACTTGGCGGACCTTCCAAGAATCCGTTTTTGCAACCAATCAAGTAAAGGAAACCTACGGTTTCCTTTAAGGGAACTCGTCGTATTCAGAGAAGCAAAGCTTCTCTTACGCCTTATAATCCCATACCAAAAAAGGGAAGAGTCAAAAAGGAGGGGTTATAGGGGAACGTAGTTCCCCTAAGAGAAACCGTAGGTTTCTTTTCTTTTGTAAAAAACATAAAAACAACTAACTATATCATTTATAACCATGTCATCCGAAGATTATTCCTCTAAATTTGCAACCATGATTGTACGTATCCCAGAGACAATGTATATTTTCGAAGTAACCAAAAGTTGTGGATACAGCGAATTAGTCTTGGCTTATAAAGATTTCTCTATTGCCGAACTAATCAAAGTTGTGTCAATCCAGTTTCAGGACTCAACCATCGATTCTTTATTTTTTATGAATCCTGAAACACAGGAACATTATACAATTTCGACTACCAATCTGGGTACAATTCGCGAAATGATAACCCAGTTTCAAAATGATGAAACTATGCAATATGCTACAAGATCACTTTATAGGAATATGGAAAATTTTGTGGTTTATCGTATTTATTTACCAGATCAAGAAATAGTTAATGAATCAGTTTTGCAACCAAAATTGAAATAATAAACCCAATTAGTGAAACCGTAAGTATTGACAGTTGCCATACAACCGAATTTTCGTATTTGGTTAATTCTTCGTCATCCTCATCTTCATAATAGTCATCGTCATCATCCGCTTCAACGTCATCATCATCATCCGCTTCATCGCATGATGTTGGGTATCCATCTAACATTCCATTATCACACTTTTTGCACATAGGATTCAAGATTGACATTTTTTTTGGTAGCAAACAGCTTCGGTGGAATATGTGTCCGCATTTGTATTTTACAGTATCGGAATTAGTTGCAATTTCTTCTGAGCATGTATAACAGATTGAATTCATTTGATTATTTATAATATTCATTATAAAAATATTATAAATCAATTTTACAAAAAACATATAAATATATTTACCAATAATAATATAATATGTCGTCTGATAAATCATTTATTGTAAAAACATTTAATGACCATTTCTTCGAGTTTTTTGAGGATGTTTTGAAAATTTTGCCTGATAATATGCATATTAAAACAGCACTAAGATCTTTCAAAACAGTTTCAGACTTGAACAAAAGCATTTTAATAAAATGTTGGCACAAATTTGTTTATTTGAAATATACTGATGTGATTAACACTGGTGACATTACATTCTTTTTTGAAAAGGATTATGCAACTGATGTCTCTCATTTGGCGAATTCGAACAGTATAATGGACATCATTAACTCCATTCGACAACCTGTGAAAGATGCATGTGAGAATCCGACAAATAAACAACATGTTACCACTTATATACAAAATTTATCCAAATTATCGGTTGCATACATTGAATAAGGGAACTACGTTCCCTTATGATCCCTCCTTTAACTTAAAAAATCATAAATATAATAAGGGAACTACGTTCCCTTATGAACCCTCCTTTAACTTACAAAATCATAAATATAAATGTAAATATTTATGATTAACCACTTGCATATTTAAAAGGGAGGGATCATAAGGGAACCGTAGGTTCCCTTAAAAGGGAATCATCACTTTCTCTCCATCTAATAGCTTCACAACTTCCTTCTGATTAATGAAAAACTTCTTGTCTTCCTTGTGTCTTGGCAAAAACACCTCATAATGAATTTTCTCCACGAAATACTTGTCATGTTTTTCGGGTATTTCTGCGACAGGAATTGTCTTTTTCACATGCACCTGCCAATAAAGTTTGTGAATGCGTTCCGCAAACAAAGTGAAATGCTCCAAAAACTTGTTGAAATGTTTTCGGTACTGCGGAAAATATCGGATAAACTCAGAAACCTTCCCAATTTTTCGCAACATCAAATACTGATAGTGCAAATTCGGATTGTTCCCTCGCAAAGTCTTCGCTTCCAAATACATCTTGTTGTAATAAGCGGTTCTAAACCCAGTTTCCTGGTCCGTTATCATAACACCGATGTTAGTATATTCATTCAACGGGTTGGAAAGTGCTTCCTCCAAATTAGGAATATGGTCTAACACGTTATTCGTATAATCTACAAATTGTTGTTCCAATGTTTTCCCGGGTGCCAAAACAAAATCACGCGAAAACTTGACTCCAATCTTTACAAAATTCTCATAATTCGGATGCGATTTGGGATTTACATATGCATATGTGTTATCGTCACCAATTTTATAGGTATGCACAAGATAGACGGCTGGCTTGTTAATTGGTAGCACAATATGATTGGAAGGATGTTGCATCACAAAAGAGTACGAATATGTCTTGTCAAACGGCAAATTATTTAGTGCAAAAACCTCCAAAAACATTTCACGAAATGTTTTCTGCTCAGGTTCTTCGAGGTCGCCTTCATATTTGTTTCGGAAAAAAAAGTATTTTCCACCAATACTTTTCTTGGTTGCAATTTCCCACTCCTCCAAATTTGGATCCCAAAACATATTAATCATTGTACCCTCAATGATTTCATTCGCAGACACCTTATTTGTGCTGATAAAGTTATCATTTGGCAACGACTTTACTGGCGCCAAAGCTAATAGTTTATTTCCAGACATAATTGCGCTTCGGTATATGCGATTTTTCAAATCCGCATTGGGAAGAAATTCATTCTCCAGATTATAAATGGAATAATGGTATTTAGTATCTTCATTGCCATATTGTACGTGCTTTACTTTAACAAATTCGGGAATAGATTCAGTTGTAAATTTTTGCATTCTTGTTATAATAAATTGATTAAAAACGCTTTAAGTTTTTTGTCTAAAACAAAAATAAGAATATAGTTTATTATACTATACAATGTCTTCGGAATCAATTGAAATATCAGATTTAAATTTTAAACTTGGGGATATTATTAAAATAGAATCTACAAAACCGGATTATGATATGAAACACTTTTTTATTGACTATATTGATGACCGTGAAATCAAGCTTATTGATATCAATGAGGGAAAAAAAGACTCACTGAATTTAGATGAGGATGGATGTTTAACAGACACCACCATTCACAAAATTTATTTACTTTCTCGAAGTGAGGATGAAGGGTATGCCAGACAAAATGGTTTATTGCCTAACATTTTTGTTAAAATTGTTTTTGAAAACGATGAAGAATATACTGGAAAAATTGTAAATTTAGAAGAAGATGCTGATATGATTGAAATACAAGAAGTTGGTAATGACGAATCTATTTTTATTGACTTTGAATACAAGGGTGTTCCGGCGTTTATCAAATCAATCAGAATTGTTGAACAACCGACAATTCGGGATGTCATGGTAGATAATGCACAAAGACAAGATAAAGCACAAAGACAAGATAAAGCACAAAGACAAGACAATGCAGAAAGTTCGGAAAAAGCAGAAAGTTCGGAAAAAGCATCCATTGAATATTCACCCGAGGGTGACATTATTGTAAAAATTCCAGATAATGCCGAGCTAGATTCTGTATCATCCACAGACAATTTTATGGTTGGTGAGCGTGTTGAGTTTTTCGCCGACGTCGAAGTTCGCGAGTCTGAGCAACGTTATGGAATTGAAATTCAAACAACGGATCTGTTAGACGAATTGCTTTCAACGATCCCCGACAATGCACGAACTTTTGCCGTTATGGAACGTATTCACCGGACAATCAGTAGATTCAAGGAATTGCGTGAGAAGTTCTCTACATTTGACAAGAATGGAAACATTCTTGGTTTCAACAACTTTAACGCAACATACAAACCAATGGTTGAACATATGAACAATTTGGATACCAATTTGAGATGGATCATCCCAGTAGTAAAAGAGAAGGTGAAAGTTTATTCTGAAAAATCAATAAGTGACGAAACCTTAGTAAAATCATCACTCAAAGAAGATTTGCAAGAGTACAAAAATAACATGGAGGTTTATAAAGGAAACAATAATTATTCGTCATTTTACAATGGAATTAACGGAATTTTCACACCTTTTGAGAAATTTCAAGGAGACGTATTAAAATCAGACATTGTAAAAACCGATCTGGAGACGGTTGTTGACAATTTGGATGACTATTACACCCATGTCTATAAAAAAGGCGACGATATCCAAAAAAGGAAATTTTTGATACAAAGATACAATTTGGGAATGACCAAAATTGGCAACAAAGCTTTGCGGTCTGGCAAATCGGTCTATATGAGAGAACCCATTGGAAACAATGATACAATTGCCATAAAATCGGTGATAATGTTACCTAAAACGGCACTCGAGTTTTCCAGAGTCAATCTTCCTGGAACAAATATTTTATTGCGTACAAATTTAAGTCAAAACTGGATGCACCACTATAAAATGCTGACGGAAAACACGAAATTCACAAAAATGGATATTAATAGAGATTATAATGAAATTGATTATGCGGAGGAAGAAAATTCTTTCTTAGAAACTGGATTGTCATTTCATATTCCAAATTCAGAGTATCCAGACTACAAAACTGTATTAGACGCAATTATTCCACGTTCTGCATCCATCATTCGTTTGTTAAAATCTCAATACGTTGGTTACAATTTTTACGATATGCTTGCATTTTTTGAACCATTTCTGATGTATGCAGACAATATTACGTATGGAGGAAGTTCCAAGGGAAGCAAAAATGACACACCATATCAGGGTAAAGGCGGACCTTACCAAGAATTGCGAACCCGCGTTAAAGAAAACTTGGAAAAATACAATGCACAATTTGGCGATCAAAAGAAGAAGCATCAATTATTGGAAAAACTCAAGTCAGCAAATCAGAAGAAGAACGCCATGTTTGAACACATAAAATTGGAAATGCAAAATCAAATTGTAAAAGAATACGGAATCAAACATGAAAATGCAACTGCAACCGAAGTTCTTAATAAATTGATTGAACTTGATAATGGAAACTTTTATATGAGTTTATGCTCTATGATCATGTCCCATTTGTATGCACCAGAGTTGGCCGAATTATTGGATTCATCGGAATATGGAAAAGACGCATTTTCAAAATCAAAGAATTGTTCTTCGCACATGATTGTTAAAAAATACACGTCTCTTGCGTCTTTGCAAAAGGACAATGGCAAGGAAGAGGTTTATTTTGACAAAGAATTTGATACGACGCCATACAGTATTTTAAAGAAGTATGAGGAGTCCCAGAAGAAAATGTCAAGCGAAAAGTTCTTGGAGTATTTTACAACAGTCTTGGAAAATGAACAAAAAATTCAATCTGCAGAGACAGTTGCAAAAAACATTATTCGAGGAAAAAAACTGGTTGAAGAAGACAATTATGCAGTCCTTATTATCTATCCAATTTTAAAATCTTCATTTTCTGAGAACAATTTATCCACAGAAGAAAAAGAAAGCATGGACATAGAAGCAGATACAAGAAAACGGGTATCTTATTTTAAAAGAAAAGGCGACAATTGGGTACTAGATAAAGAAATGGAAAATTCGGAAATGTCAAATGAATTTTTTTGCAATTCGGAAAATAGTTGTTTTTATGACAAGAACAATGAAATCTGTGATATGGCAGAAAATGCGGCCAAGCGAATGAAACAAATTGCAAAGAAGAGTTTTTTTGAAACCGCGGTTAAGCTTACGTTGGACGAATTCAGAAAAGAATTAAACAAAATTTATGAATTGAAAGAACGTCAAATTAAAAAAATTCGCGCAATAAAAGAAGCAAAGAACGAAGAATTCTCTTTGCGTGCCTATCACATGGGAAATAAAGTAAAAAATGTGGATATTGTCATATCCCCTTATGCGGGATTAAGAGACCAAATTTTGGCACAAACCGATTTTGTACAAAAACAAGAAAATATTTTGTTGTTTGTAAGACAACATTGCCGAAGTGCCATTGAAGAAGAAACCACTTTTTGGATGTATTGCAAAGAAACGAACACCAAACT
>Ga0255080_1000329_pt1 | contig 10541 bp, 8 predicted proteins | sample Colum_Atlam_RepC_FD_188467 | JGI IMG/M metagenome (GOLD analysis project Ga0255080, IMG submission 188467) | Freshwater microbial communities from Columbia River, Oregon, United States - Colum_Atlam_RepC_8h | ecosystem: Environmental > Aquatic > Freshwater > River | place: USA: Oregon | collected...
CGTTGCAATGGAAGTGGCTGCACGAATTAGTGTATACACAGCACCACCGTACCAAGTAGAAGAGCAACTCAAATGAGTAAGTTTACCCAAGCCGTTGATAAGGCTATGAGAGTACTTGCCGAAGAGTTAGAAGATTCAGAAAGCCAGATATGTACTGGTTGGGTATTAGTAAGTGAGTGGAGTGACTACGAAGGCACACGCTATCTTATGACAGATGTAAGTGAAAACATGAATCCTTGGTTAGCCAAGGGTATGCTGTTATCAGCAGAAGAATATTCTTATAGTCCTGAGGAGGATACAAATGGCCGTTGAGAATCGTGGTGGTAGACGCCCTACAGCCCCTCAGTACAATCCAGCTAATGTTAATGGACTTGGTGGTAATGGACAAAGTGGTATGAATACAGACTATACAGGTTTTACATATGGACAGAACAAAGCAATTAATGAACAACGCCAAGGCGCTCCTATTAAGCCAACTGCTCCTACAGGACAAATGGGTATCGCAAGAGGGCTTGTACAACAGCCTTTAATTCCATTAGATGCACCAACTCAGCGCCCTGATGAACCAGTTACTTTTGGTGTAGATGCAGGCCCAGGCCCTGGTAGTGAAGTATTAAACCTACCACAAGGTGTTGGTATGGGACAAGATGTAGATAGCGGTATTCAAGCTATCCGTGCAATGTATATCCGCGACCCACGTAACCAGGATTTGCGTCGCATCCTAGAATTGGTAGACCAAGAGATAGGTAATATGTGAGTAAGCCAACAGTAAAAAAGAATCCAGATGGTACCTGGACAATTACTGGTGTACAAGAGAACAGGCTTACACAGAATCAAGCTGACTATCAACAGTTAGTTAAAGCCTCAGAGCTACTTACTGGCGAAGAAGGCGAGAAAGCTCGCCGTTTAATTACGCAAAATCCTACCCTTTCTGGTGGATTACTTGCTAGCTTAGCTTCATATGGCGCAGTTCCTAACAATAACCTTGTTAAGACACTTGCTGATATCGATGCACAGACTCGCGCCCAGCGGGAATTAGATGACTTTGCTGAAGCACAACGTATTTCTAATGAAAAGTTTAATAGTAAGTTTCGTGGTAAGCTATGGTCAACCATAAAAGGTACTATCCGTGGCCTTTCTATCATAGGAGAGACTCCAGGAGAGCTAATTCAGGCATCTGCTCGCACCCTAAAAGAAGATATTGATGCAGCAGTACGAGGAGATATTAATTTTTTTACTCGAGAACCTACCGACAAAACTAAAACTCGTGAAGATTTAGGACTATCTAGCGGCCCTGGTTCTATCTTAAACCAATTAAAGCTCTCTCAGGTTGCTAAACAACTTGTTGCTGAAAAAAGAATAGATTTAGGTGCAGGATTTTTCCCATCTGAAGAGTCAGGCGCAGGTTTTGCAGCGCGTAAAGCACAGATGGATATAGCTGCAGTCAATGTTAAAGTAGGCAATAGGACTTATCAACGTCCATTCTACTTTGCTGACCCAGTAGTCAATGCTATTACCTTTGGTAATGCTGATACTAGCTATGGTAGCGTGATGGTTGCTTTAGGAAACCTAGCTTTTGCTATTAAAACTGATACTTTTATTGTATATAATAGAATAAAGAAGGCTTCAAAAGAAGCAGAGCGTGTAGCTAGGACATCAACTGGTGTAAAAGCTGCTAAAGCTTTTCAACAAAAAGCCATACTTGATGCAGAGATTGATGAACTTACAGCTAGAATAACTCAATCGTCTAGAGAACTAGATAATTTAGTAGGAGCTGAAAGAGCTACTAAGCAAGATGAGTTTGTTACTGCTTTAAATGAGAGAGTTCAAAAATCAGACGAGTATGATAACATTGTTTATGACCCTGAAGCAGTAGCTGGATTCTTAAGTAGCTCTGCAGCTGCTCCAGCCATTGATGCTCTTTCTGAAATTACAGACTGGAAAGAAATCTGGCGTTTAGGCAAGTCAGCAGGCGGGCGTGGTGGTTTTACTGTTGAACAATCAAAGGTTATTGCTGCTGCATCTAACCGTGAAGAAGTATTAAGCGCTTTAGCTCCATATATTGCCAAGGGAACAGTCGCTGCTGGTGTACTTGATAGAGGTACTGCAACTGGAAAAGCTGTTGGAGAGATGCTTAGCTCCAGGATTGTTCCTGGTCAGGTAGCTCAGATTGTTGATTCAATCAAAGGTCTTGGCGCTCGTGGCTTTCGCAAGATGCCATTCTATAATAAAGTTGTAGAAGCTTATAATAAAGGTTTAACAGTTGTACCTAGGGGTAAAGCTATCCACACCTCTGATAAAGATGCATTGATTGATGCGATTTATTCTTATGGCCGCATTACAAATGTATCTGCTGCTAAACTAGACGAATTAGCTGACATTGTAGCCCTAACAGATGATGCTTCTGAGGCAGGTTATACTGCTTCTGCCAAACTCTTTGATGAAATATTAGCTGCTAATATAGATAAGTCTATAGACCCAGAGCTTCTTAAAGAATTAACTCGTGTATTTAAAAATGGTAATAGCGAGATGGGATTATATTGGGCATCTCGCCACGCAGCTGGAGCAAAGATAGATTATGTGCTTTCTACAAATAAAAAAGTAACTATTACTGGCCCACATCTAGACTCTGAGTATCTTAATTCAGTAGTATATTTACCTGATGCTCGTGAATTATTAAATACAATTGCTTCAGTAAATAAAGTAACTAAGGCTTTGTCTCTTAATTATAAAGGAACAGCAGCGCTCAAAGAGTCTTTAGATTATGCAACCAATACAGTTTGGAAGCGTATTGTCCTTGTTCGTCCAGCATATATTATGCGTAATATTGCTGAAGAGCAGATTCGTATTTTAGGTACAGGACATATATCGTTCTTTAATAACCCATTAATGGCTACGGCTATGTGGCTAGGCCGTGATGGTGGCGCCCCTTGGCGTGCTGTGTTGAATAAATTTGACCCATTTAAGAATACAGTTACAGACGAAAGCTTTAAGTTAGGTAAAACTAAAGACGAGTTTGCAGCTGAAGTTATGGCTCATGACGCGAGTGAATCATATATTAAATTTATGACCTCTGGTATAAGTGGCATAGATAATGATGCTCGCATTGCTATGTCATTTGCTGGGTTCCAACCTAGAGCATTTGGCCATCCCCGTTGGTGGGAAGGTCTTGCTAATGAAGTTCGCATTCTTAACAACTCTATTGCAGGCAGAGCGGTAGCTCGTACTGGCCCTACTCTAGATAATCAGATGGCCACTGTAGATTACTTACTTGTTGGCGCTGGTAAAGATGAGTGGACTCAGTTCGCTAAACTTCAGAAGCCTGAGATTCGTGATTGGTTACTTACTCCAGAAGGTGCAACTACCTACTTGTTTACTGGTGTAGACAAAGGCGGTAGAGCGGTATCTCTTCTTGCTCGTATTGAGGAAGCAGCTGGCTTAGGTGGCGAGGCTTCTCAGGCAATTAAGAATCTAATTGCTTTTGGTAGAATTGATAAACCAGGATTTAAGATTGAAGTACCTAAGGGTAGACAGTCTGCAGAGAATTCAATCCGCAATGCTGCTGAAATATCAGCAGGTAGAAAAGCTCTTAAAGATGCTAACGAAGAGTTTGCAGATATGTTAAAGCAATCTTTCGATGGTAAAGGCAATTGGGATGGATTGCTTATGAGTATTCCTGAGGCTAAATTTCAAAGCCTTGGAAAAAAAATTAATCTTTTTAGTAAAATTTCTGAAGGATTTTTTAGATTTGCTGTTAAGATTGAGAAAACATCTACCATGGGTCCTGAGTGGCGTCAATCATATTGGGATTCTATTTATGATATCTCTGGCGCACTAGATGCTGAAGCTGTAGCTCAGTTGGCTATTGTTGCTAAGAAGTCTTTGACTCCATTAACAAGCTTTAAGGGCCAGCCAATCGGCAAAGAACACGCAGTATGGAAAGCGTTTAAGAATTCTAAGGGTGATGGTAATATTACCGCAGCTGAAGCTCATGAGTATGCTTCATTTGTAGCTAGTAAGCGTGTTGCGGATTTATTCTATGATGCTTCTCGTAAGCGTTTACTCTTTCATCAACTACGTTTGATTGCGCCATTTGGTGCAGCTTGGGAAGATACTATCCGTAAGTGGGGCCAGATTGCTCTGGATAACCCAATGGAAGTATACAAGATTCAAAAGAGTTTACAATGGCTTACAAAGCCAGAGTCATCAGCACTGTATTCTTTAACAGATGCTAAAGACTACTATGACCCTAACCAAGGCTTCTTCTTCAATGACCCATTAGATGGGCAACGCAAGTTCTTTATTCCGTTCCTAGGTACTGGTCTTAACTTCCTGTCAAACCTAGTTACTGGCCAAGGCGCTAGCAGGCAAGGTCCTTATGCCATTGCTGCTACACCGCAATCATTGAACTTTGCATTTTCATCAGGTAGCATTATGCCAGGCTTTGGCCCAGGGCTACAGATAGCGGTAATAGTATTAGATGAATTAGGTGTTAACCCAATCAACATTGCGCCGATTGGTATGCGAGATACTATAAATAAGATAATTTTTCCATTCGGTGAGCCTGACTTAAAACAAGGCGTACTTGAAGCATTTCTTCCTGGTAACTGGCGTAGATTATTAGCAGCTTTTCCTGGACAAGAAGAATCATACGCAGCTTCTTTTGCACCAGTTATGAATTATCTGGCTAGTGGTGGAAACTACGACTTAAATGACTTAGAAGACCAGATTCAATTAATGAGGGATACTGACAAGTTTGCTAAATGGTTTACAGTATTCCGCGGTTTATTTGGATTAGTTTCCCCATTCCCATTACAACCACAGGGATTAACTACCCTTGATGATGGAAATGTTGTGCTATCTACCGCTTTGTATAATGACTTTAAGGAGTTAGAAGTAGCATCTGGTGGTAATTACAACAAGGCTTATGCTGACTTCTTAGACTTATATGGACCAGAAGCTATATTTGCTATCATTAATACATCTTCAGGTGCTCCTACTAACCTGATGACGTACGAGTTAATTCAACGAGAGCCAGAAGTTGTGGACTTATATGCTGAGACTTATGGATATGCATACCCTGCTGGTGGATTCTCTACTGAGTTATATCGCTGGCAACGCCGTGCTGGCAATAAAGAAAAGTTTGATTCTGAACAATTAGTGCAAAGAGCTACAAGTTTGCGCTTCTATGCAGCCGATGATAGACTAATGGCTCGCCTAATATCTGGTGATTTCAGTGAGGAAGAGTACGAAGAAGCCCGCAAGAACCTTCGTGATACCTTTATTAAAGCAGGTCTTAGTATAGAAACTGACCCATATAAGAAGGCTCGTGTTAAAGATGAGCTTCGTAGAATGGCAGCAGATATACGCTTTGAAGATTCAGATGCTGTAGCAGGACTTCGTGACTATCTATATCTAAGAGACAAAGCTTTAGAAGCAGCTGGCATAGACAATGATAGCCTTGCTAAGGTGGGTGCGCTACCACAACGTGAGTGGCTAGCAGGTCAGGTTAAACAGATTCTACAAAGAAATCCAGAGTTCTATAAATTTTATTACAGGTTCTTTAAAGAGGAGTTAGAAGGATAATGGTACAAAAACTAGAAGACAAAAGATACCCAAAGTCAGAGCCAACTCCAACTCCATCTGGCAACCTTGGCCCATCTGCTGAAGCTGAGAAAGCTGCAACTACTGTAACAACAGATACTGCAGACAAAAACAAAGGCCTTACTGGCGTTCCTGTCGGTACTCAAATAGTTACTGGCGAAGAAGTTATCAGGAAGCCAAGGCCAAAAACTAAAAAGTATTATGATGTTATTAAGAAAACTTATGGAGTAACTCAGTATGCTCCAGGTGATGGTGCCAAGATATTTGGAACATTAAACAATGAGCAGAAGGTTGAACTTCTAGCAAAACTTGCTCAGATACGTGGTTTATACAGCCGTAACAAAGCACCAACCGAAGATTATCTTTTGAGGTTAGTTAATGCTGGTGGAAATATAGCCGTCAGAGAAGAAGACATGGAAGCGCTAGAAAATGTCATGCGTTATGCTGACACTACTGGTGATAGTTATAGCGATGCTGTAAATAAATTAGTTACTAATCCAACTCTCGCTCAAGGATTCTTTGACTTAGCTGGCACAAAGACTGGCGCTGCTCGTAAGATTGCTCTGACCCCAGCTGATGCCTTGATAGTAGAACTACAACAGTCTGTTCTTGATTATCTAGATATTAAGGCTAGCAAGAAGGAAGCTGAAAGCTATGCTAAAAAGATTAATGATTTAGAGAAGAAGCGTAAGGGACCATTAACCCAGCTAGAGCGTCAACAGTTACTTCTTGATGAGGTTCAGAATAAAGCAAAAGAAGTATTCAAAGATGGCATCGATGAAGCAGATAGCTTGCTTATGCGTAAGGGCGCCCTTGGCGGTACTTACAATGCTTTGCAACAAGAATACAGGGACTATGGAATCCCTATTGATGATAAGTCTTTATACAAACTAGCTATCAATTCAATACGCAGTAAGCAAGCGTTAGAGAATAATCTTAGCAAGATTAGACTTCAAGCAGAAGTTGCTATGCCTGCTATTAAAGATTATATTAAGCAGGGCCTGAGCCCTAAAGAAGCACTAGGAACTTATGTAGCTGCATACTCTAGGTTTACAGGAATCCCTCAGAATCAAGTAGACTTAACAAGACTTGCTCCAGTATACTCGGGAGATAAGGTTATGCCATTCAACGATTGGGAAAAGTATCTCTATACCCTGCCTGAAGCTAAAGATTCGCCAATAGTAAAAGAACAAAAACTTAGTGATAGCAGAGTCCTAATTAGAAACTTTATCGGATAGGTAGGATATGGCCAAAAAATTTAAGACAGATGCTCAAAAAGATGCTGAGTTGGGCAAAACAAATTATCCTGCTTCCAGGGCCACTGAATCTGGCACTATAACTGCTGTTCAAAAAGAAAAAGCTTATGAAGTTGAGAGAGCCCTTGAGGGGTATGACCCTAGTAAGGTAGTCGACCCTGAAAAAGCAGCTATTGCTGCACAAACTACTAAATTAAAAACATCTTTTGAAGAAGCCATCACTAAGGCAGAAGATGATTTAGCTACGCTCATAGCAGAGGCTGAAGCTGGTATTGCAGAAGCAGAAAGATTAGCAGCAGAAGCTAAACTTTCCGCAGCTGAAGGAGAAAAAGCTGTAGCTGAAGGCGATAAAATTATAACTGATGCTGTTGCATCTGGTCAGTTTAACTATATGCAATTACCTCCTGTATTTAAAGGAGTTGTTAATCAACAGTCACAATATGCAACCCTTGAGGATGCAGGATTACAAGCCGCTGCTGAGGCCCTAGGGGCTATTGGAGTAGAAGGCCTTATAGAAGTAATTGCTGAGATTCGTAGATTATACCCTAACATTGAATCAGTTGATGCATTGAATCTTCTTAAGTATGATAAACGCTTTAATACTCCATACCTCAATCGTTTTACTGGAAACAAAAAACTTCAAGACGCAGGCTTTGCAATGCTAGATGATAAAATATATTTAGCTACCGAAGCAGCTTTTAGTAAAATCTTTAATGCTTATGGCTTGAAACAGTTTGCTAACCGTGATAGATACGGTAGTCTAATTGGCAGTTCAATATCAGCTGATGAACTAGCTGGACGTGTATCTGCTGGATATGATAGAATCGTCAAGGGTGCATCAGAGACTAAAGACGCTCTGAACAAACTATTCCCTGAGTTAAACGATACAGACATCTTGGCCTATGTCATTGACCCTGTTAATCAACTGCCAGCTATTCAGCGCAAGATTCAAGCAGCTGAGATTGGTGGAGCTGCCCTCGTCCAGAACCTAAGCATTGGGCTTGACAAAGCACCTACTGAGGCAACTGGAATCCAGGGAGTAACTCGCCAAGGACTAAGCGTTGAGCAACTACTCAATCAAGGTATAGACTTGCAAACCGCCAGAACAGGTTACTCTAGAGTAGCAGAATCTTTACCTGTTGCTGAAAAACTAAGTGGACTTTATAATACACAAGCTGGTCAAGTTGGAAGAATGCAACTAGAAGAAGAACAATTTAAAGGACTAGCTTCAGCTAAGCGAGCTCGTCAAAAGATTATTGGACTAGAGGAAGCTCAGTTCGAAAAACGCGGTGGCGTAGGTAAGTTAACGAAAGACACACGAGCAGCATACTAGAATCCTGACATGGACTCATCGGCCCCATGCAGCGTATTAGACCGATAGCAAGAGCCAACCTATTTCCCCGAATAGACTTGAGGCTTGCGACTAACAACGAATAGAAGGGTGGTTGCTATGAGCAACAACTACTGGGATGAAGAAGACGATGACCTGGATGCAGAGTCACAGTCGTTTGGTACAGCCGAGAGTGACTTACTAAAGAAACTCCGTAAAGCTAAACGTTCTGATGAGAAACGTATAAAGGAACTCACTGAGCAACTTGAGGGTTTATCCAAGGTGCAGCGTGAGCGACTTGTCAAAGAAGTCCTAGAAAAGAAAGGTGTCAACCAAAAGGCTGCACGCCTTGTATTGAAAGACTTGGATGATGTTAACGAGGAGTCAGTTTCTAATTGGCTCGATGATAACGCAGACTTGTTTGGAATCAAGGTAGCAGAACAAGAGGCACCAGTAAGTCAGCAAGACCTTGCACGGCTTCGCCAGCAAGATGTCCTGACACAAGGTGCTTTGACACCTGACAGAGGGCTAGATGTAGAGCAACGCATGAAACAAGCTACTTCAGCGGAAGAGCTACTATCTATACTTCAGTCACAACAACAATAACCGTTCATAGTCACTGGAGGTGACGCAAAAAAATGGCCAATGCATTTACATCAACAGGTTCCGCCACATTAGGTGGAACAGTAGGTGGAGCTGGTCTAGTACAGAAGGCGTATGACCGTCTTCTTGAGTTTGCGCTACGTTCTGAACCACTACTTCGTTCAGTCGCAGACAAACGCCCCGCTAGACAAGCAATACCAGGCTCAACCGTAGTGCTACAGCGCTATGTTGACCTAGACTCAGCAACAAGTACTCTGACTGAAACAACAGACCCAGATGCAGTTGCTCTTACAACCCCAACATCAGTAACCATTACTCTCAATGAGTATGGCAATGCTGTTCTAGTAACCCGCGCTCTTGAGTTATTCTCACTAGCAGATGTAGACCCAGCAATTGCAAATATCATTGCATATAACCTTGCTGATTCTATTGACAAAGTTGTTTCAACAACTCTTGTCGGCGGAACTAACGTAATTTACGGTGGTAGCACTGCTACAAGCACCGCAACAATTGCCGCAGCCGCAACAATTGATTCAGCAGACATCCGTAGGGCTGTCGCTAAACTCCGTGCTAATAAGGCCAAGGCTCGCCGTGGCTCTTACTACTGGTGCGGTATCCACCCAGAAGTTTCCCACGACCTGCGTGCAGAGTCTGGAAACCTAGGCTGGAACTTCGCTCACATCAACTCTGACCCAGCCGTTAATAACGTATGGGCTGGAGAAATTGGCGATTACGAAGGAGCATTCTTTGTTGAGTCTTCTCGTTTGCCAAGCGCTAAAGATGGCGCAGACCAGTCTGCTCTTGCTACAACCACAGTAACCGTTGCAGGTACAGCAACAGGCTTCACCTTCGGTGTTGCTTCTTCTGCTGTAATTGCAACTCGCGCTGAGGTTGGCGACAAGATTTCTGGAACTGGCATTGCTTCTACAGCAAAGATTTCTGCTATCAGCACTTCAGGTTCAACAACTACATTCACTGTAGATGTTGCTAACACTGCTGCTGTAACAGCAACTACTGTTGTAACTGTAACTCCAGTAACACGCGTATTTGATACTATCCTCTGCGGACAGCAAGCACTTGCTGAAGCTGTTGCAGAAGAGCCACACATTGTTATCGGAAACGTAACCGATAAGTTGATGCGCTTCCGCCCAATGGGTTGGTACGGCGTACTCGGCTTTGCACGTTATCGTGAAGAAGCACTGTTCCGTATTGAATCAGGCTCCTCAATCGCAGCTCTCTAGTTGATTGACTCTGAAGGGTAGGCCTAGAAACCTACCCCTTGGGGTGAGTTCATTAGGAGGACTTATGACTGAATACATTTTCACAACCCCTGTGGCCGAAGAGGGCCCAGCAGGTAAAGCCCGCCTATTCTACTTTTATAAACTTGACAGGGGCATTACAATAGTACTAAAGCCTACAGGTGGATACGCACAGGTTCGCTACCCAGTCGATGGTGACTTGAAAGCATTCCCTAAAGTATACGCAGGTGGCTATAACCACACAGTAGATGATGCTACTAAGGCAGCACTAATAGCTGGCGGTGTAGGTGTCACAGAGGATAACTTTACAGCGATATGAAACATTGGGAACATCACCCTGAGCCAGTTGAAGGATGCTTTGGCTGTAAGGGTTTGAGTATACAGATGAACACTGGTGATGCACATAGCCAAAGGTCTATGCCAACTAAAGCATTTAACAAAGAATTGGATGCTTACAAAGCGGCAAGAGCCCAAGGTATCCAGCCTGCT
>Ga0255080_1000361_pt1 | contig 10121 bp, 9 predicted proteins | sample Colum_Atlam_RepC_FD_188467 | JGI IMG/M metagenome (GOLD analysis project Ga0255080, IMG submission 188467) | Freshwater microbial communities from Columbia River, Oregon, United States - Colum_Atlam_RepC_8h | ecosystem: Environmental > Aquatic > Freshwater > River | place: USA: Oregon | collected...
ATTAAGAGACTATTAAGAGGCTATTGGGAGGCTATTTAGAGGCTATTGCTGGCTATTTGTAATACCTTTATTGAGACTTAAAAAAACTAGAATTTTCTAAAAATGTAAAATTAAAATGAAAAATAAAGTATATTTTAAGTATTTTTATAATAAAGTTTATTAAAATAATGATAAATAGCACCATCATTTGCTGTTTCGCTGTCAATAATGAATTCAATATAATCAGTATAAATAGATAAGATATTAACATTAAGAATATGCATATAAATGAGATAGAAGAGGATAAAGATAATAGAGAAGATGATATCTGGAAAAGTTATTAGACGAGTAATAATAAGAAGAAAAGGGATTATTTTAGCGAGGGTATTTATAGATATATAATAGGTAAGAAGTGATTTTTCATTCAAGCGAGGGATAATGATAAATAGAGAGATAAAGAAGAAGGAAAGAGCGATAGCAATAAGAATAACAGGATTAAATGGAACTATTCCAAATAAATAAAGGATAGTATAAAGGAAAATCCAGATAGAGAGAAACCTGTCAAGGGTAATAACTTGTTTTTCCATAAAATAATATAGATATTCTACTATGTATAATATTAAATTGTAGGACACGGAGTGGGCTATTGTCGATGATATTAAAAAATACTTAGATTAACATAGCAATTCTTGAGACACAAGAATATCTATATTTTTTGATTTTATAAAGAGGTTCGCAAGATTTCATTAGAGTCCAATATATCACCTTTGAAATTATATTTATTCCTTACTTCTTGTGATATCTCTTTTTTAATTATATTATAATGCGTGCATCCTAATATTATACAATCACATTTTTCAATAAATTTTTTTGCTTTTTGTAATCTTTCAAGAGATTTATTATAACTCATACCCAATTCGAGTTCTTTTGCTAATCTTGGAAATGTTAAATATTTTATGACACGACTATTTGATTTCAATAAATTATAATGACATTGTATTCGTCGTGTTAAAAGAGTAGATAGAATTAAAATATTTCTATATTTATTATGTTGTGAAATATAAAAACACATTGGTATTATGGGTTCATAGATGGGAATATTATTAATTTTAAATTTGTTTTTAATGATAATATCTATAATACACGATGATATACTATGACACGCTATGATTATTGATTGTACTTTGGTATGCGAATAAGTCCGCAGTAATTTTATTATATTATAACGGACATAATTTTTATCATTTTTAACTACAACAGAATCAAATGGTTTTACAAATTTACATTTATATTTACATTCTTTTAGTTTTTTCATGAAATCCTTTCCTCCTATTCCCGAGTCTATTACTATTATAAGCTTGTGCATATATTCTTTTATATTATTTTACAGCTATTTTCTATTTATAATTATACAAAAAGATTCTATATAAACATATCAGATATTACTAACATATATTATGGATATGAAAAAGAAGATTAAGATTGCCTTTCATGACAATCAATTATGTGAAAGAGGAACTACAGTTTCACTATATGATTATGCTTATTATAATAAGCATTATTTGGGAAACGAGAGTATAATTATGTATTGTAATAGTCATCAGTATAATTCCACAGATGTTATAGAAAAGTTTAGAAAGGAGTTTATTCTTAGACCTTACGGCAATTGGCAACAAGAAGCCGACAATATTCTTAAAGATGAAAAATGCGATATCTTGTATATGCAGAAGGCAGGTGAGTGGGACAATAAAATAGCATCCAAAGATATATGTAAAACAGTCGTCCATTGCGTTTTTAACACTTATTATCCCCACGGCGATGTCTATGCTACTATATCGCCCTATGTTATGTACAAAGATAATACAAATATTCCCGTAGTACCATATATGATTAACTTGCCTGATTTGCCAGATAACATAAATATGCGAAAAGAATTAAATATTCCAGATGATGCCATTGTATTCGGGAGACACGGTGGATACGACCAATTCAATATCCCGTGCGTTCCTGAGCTGGTTGTAAGTGTTGCCATGAATAATCCTAAGATATATTTCCTATTTTGTAATACACGACCATTTTGCGAAAATATTCCTAACATAATTTATTTAGACAAAATAATAGATTTGAATGATAAGGTAAAGTTCATCAATACCTGCGATGCTATGTTGTGGGCACGAGTAGATGGTGAAACATTTGGATTGGCCATAGGCGAATTTTCATGTAAAAATAAGCCTGTTATAGCCGCCAAGATAGGTAGCGATGCGCACTATCATTTACTTGGAAACAAGGGAATCTGGTATAGCAGTCTTAGCGAATTACATACTATCATCACAAACTTTAACCCGAATATAGAAAAAACGAAGGATTGGAATGCTTTTAGAGATTATACATATGACAAAGTAATGGATAAGTTCAACGAAGTATTCATAAAACCTCTTGATATTCAAGTGAAGGAATAAATAAAATATTGCAAGAAAGTAAGATATAGATTATGGCTGATTATTTATTTATAGATATACGAAAAAGCGACGAAGTATATTCGCGTCGCTTTGATAAATCTTATAATTACGATGTCTATTATATCCCTATGTATATGATAAGGTTTAATGTGGATATGATAAAAACGCATCTAAAATACAAGAAGGAGATATATATAGTATGTAATTCGGCATCTCGCTCGCAATTCATAAAGGACAAGTATTTTGCGAATGATCGCAATGTAATTGTCAGCAAAAGCCTTCAATTTAATAATTTATCTCAGGGAGTCAATATGGTTTCTTTACAAAACAATAATACTATAAAAATAAATGTAATAGGAAGTAATAGCTTCAATCTCTATAATATTATGAGAATAACTCAAATAATTCTAGGTTCTCTCATATTACTCATAGGGGGCTATACGCTATATGCTACATATCCCTATAAAAATATCAATAAGATTCCCTTAATCATATTGATACTCTTCGGCGCTATGGCTTTATTCAACGGTCTTACATCAACTTGTACTATATCCACCGTATTTATAGATTCCCTCAATTAGAGTTTAAAAAGTTTAATCAATATACGTGGAATATTTTGTCGATTTCTGTATCTGTTATGTATTCTAATTTATATTTCTTTCGCAATATACAAATACATTCATCATCTCTATATTTTTTATTATATATATCGTTGATATATTCCTTATGAATGATATTTTTTATTATTTTATATATGACATCATCATATTCCTTATTTAATACTGTGGCAATATCATGATAGTCCGCTGCGAAAACATTAGATATTAAATAATTTTCTTCGCTCCTATCCCAATAACTATTCTTATACCTCTCTATTATATCATCAACTGTAAAATATATCACATTTATTTTCATTCCTCTAAATAACTTAATTATATATTACGCAGATATGAATGACAACTATGATATATCCTAATTACTAATTGCGAAGAATATATTTATAGTCAGTTGTCATAAAGCCGTTGAAGGAAGAGCTGGCTGCCGTAGTATATGCCCCGAAGTTCTCTACATATACCCATTCGCCTACTACCAATTCCGGAAGCATTATTTCGCTCGCTATTAAATCCATACTATCGCATGTTGGTCCGAATATCTTGCTTTTGTATAATATTTTTTCATTGCGTTCATTAAAAGGCTGTATGATAGGATTGTTGTGGTCAAAATATATACAATTGAAGGAGCCATAAACACCATCATTAAGATAATAAATGATGATTTCTTCTAATTCTCCAGTATCTTTATTTAAATATTTTTCTCGTTTTTTGCCGATTACATTGAGTACGAGGATATGCGATTTTTCCACGAAATATCTTCCAGGCTCGGCAATAAACTTAATAGTCTCTTCTTCTATCTCGGTGGCAAAAAATTCTTTTTGAGCTCCGTTTATAGTTTCGGCAATCTGGTCAATATTTATAGAAGTATCTGAATAAACGCCTGGAAATCCTCCACCAATATCTATAATATTGATATTGATATTATTTTTTATTGCCAAGTCGTAAGCTTCACGACAGGTTTTTATAGCATTATAATAGTTATCAAGAGAACGGCAACCGCTTCCTACGTGAAAGCTAAAGCCTACGAGATTCAAGTTTAGAATATTCATTAGAGCAATGAGTTTTTCTACATTTTCCAATTTACACCCGAATTTTGAATTAAATTGACAGATGCTATTGCTATCATCTACTGCTAAACGTAAAAGGAGCTTGGAATACGGATGATACAATTTAATCTTGTAGAGCTCTTCTTCGCAATCAAAGGTCATCATATCAACATCATTAGCTCGAGCATATTTTATTTGCGAAGACATTTTGCAAGGATTGGCAAAAATTATTTTGTCAGGATCGTTAGTGTATTCTATTACAGACTTGATTTCATTCTCAGAGGCACAATCAAAATAAGTCCCGAGACAACATAGCAAATCTAAGATTACGGGATTTGGATTACATTTGACGGCATAATATGGCTTAATATTCGGAAAATTAGTAATCCATTTCTCATACAATTTAATAATTTCCCCCAAATCTATGATATAGAATGGCTGTTCGCTCTGATTATTTTTTAAAAAATCATTTATTATGTCATATGTAGTGTATTCCATACTAAATAACTTTACATTGTATTTCTCTAAAAGCTGATTATTAAAGCTCATTTATTTCTCGCACCTAATTATTTTATGTAATTGTTTAATTGTTCATTTGTTTATATCATATTATATACGATAGGCAATATATGATATACGAGGTATTAAGCATTTTTCCAGAAGTCTTCTGCGGTAATAAATTGCATTCCCATTCTAATCGCTGTAGTTTCGTCGGTTTTTCTATCTCCTACAAAGATACATTTAGAAGGATTTAATTTTAGAGTTTCTACGAAATTTACAACTTGCCCCACCTGTGGTTTTCTACAATAGCAACTGAGCGGAAAGGCGCTGTGAGGACAATAAGTAATATTAAACTCATTTTCGGTCAATCCCAGCATTTCACGAGTCTTATTCATACACGCAATTACCTGATTATTGCTAACAATACCTTTAGAAATGCCAGACTGATTACTTATACCAAGCAGTTTATATTTATTTTTTATAAGAGCTCTCAATTTTTTCTTCTGCTCTTCTAAGGATATAATCTTCATTGGCTCCACTTCTTCAGGAATTAAAGGATATTTATGTTTAAGATGTTCGGTATATCGCAGAGTCCCATCTATATCAAAAAATATTGCCTTATTCCTATATTTCCTACCATCCCATTTAATAGCAGGGGCTTCTACTTTTATTACATTAGTAAATCCCTCGGCAATTTTTGGAATCTCTATTTTTTTTCGCATAGCAAACAAAGTAGCTGGCGGAAATACATTAGGGTCTTTATGAGCCTCTGTATTTTTTTCGGCTTTGCCAGTCATATATATGTGTTTATATCTATCAAACATCCTATGTAATGTTTTAACCTGACTATCTTCAATAGTATTTACAATATAATGAGCTTCTATGGGAATATTTAAGCTCTGTGCCAATTTTATAAAAGGCTTTCTTGTATCTATAGTAATATTAGTATTATCAATAATTATTTTATATTTATTTTTAGATTCTAAAAGTTCTTTCAATTTCGGTAAAATATCAGCTATCGCACCACCTAATGTATCGCGCGATAATATAATGCCGTGTTTAGAATATTTGGTTGCCAATTTTTTGGAATATGTAGATTTACCAGATGCCGGAAATCCGACAATGACTATGATTTTCTTTTCACTATTCATATTGTTATATTTATTATTACTATATATAATCATTTTTTTAGATAACCTATATGGCTTACACATATGTCTATTTAGCATTGTAAAATAAAAAAATGATTAGAGTCTATCAAAACATAACACATCGCAAGGAGCAATAATATAAGGAAAAATACATTGATTATTGAATATGTTTAAGAAGAATTATTTGACAGAGATTCCCGATGATATTCTTGAAATTATAGATATGTATTGGCGTGAAGACGATTATAACATACATGTAAAGACTGAGAGAAATTATTTTAGCTGGCAATATAATAATTTTATAGATGAAAGGATGCATAAGAGCATATGTCGTTTGAATTATGTATATAAAGCAGGAGCGAATACAAAAGCCTTTATAAATCGTCAGAAAAATGCCAGCGATAAGCTGAAAAATCATATTGATGATATCATTAAATATATGAAGATGCCGAAAGTCAAGAAAATCCTGAGAAATAATGGTATCTATAATGCCAAGAAAATATATGAGAGGGAAAATCCAGATAATAATAGCCAGGTATTAAATTACGAGAAAGCCCTGTTATCTCAATATATATTTTCGGCATATTATACCATCGTATATGCCATAAGAATAGAAAGGTAATAAAGCTAATATCTATATCATCAAAGCTTATAAATACATATGTATGACATATACCTATAATAAAAAGTCTGATTATTAGTCCGACATAAAGAAAAAATATTATTGCGAGAATTATCTTAGAATATTCCTAGATATATTCAATAAACAAGATATTTATAATTTAATAATTAGTTTGCGATTGGCCACCCATTAAGCCAAAGTTGTTTAAGAGATTACCTCCTTTACGGTGATATTTTTTGCCTTTCTTAACGCTGCGTTTTCTGAAAGTAGCAGCCATCATTAATTTGTCAAGCATAGATTTAGGGACTTTGTTTCTTTTTCTGCGTCTTCCACCTTCTTGTGGTGGGTCATTTTTTAATTTCTCTTCATCCTTATGAACTTGGAAATTATCCATAGCATTATTACCGCCTCTGTAACCGCCCTTTTTACTACAGCTGCTTCCTCCCATTTTTTGATCGTGTGCATTAAAAGCCTCAGTTTTAGAAGTAGTAGATGGCAATGCTTCTTGATGAGATTTATGAACATTCGTGCTATTTGCTGGCGGCGAAGAGAACTTATCATCTTTAGGTTTCTGTTTTTCGCTAAAAGGTTCTTCACCCATATTGGCAAAAAATTCTTGGAGGAATCCACCATATTTTTTCGCGGATTTTGAACGCGTCTTCTTGGCTTTATTAGGCTTAGAAGCTTTAGAAGCGGCAGCTTTTTTGCATAATTTTATGTAGCTTTCTACAGATCTCATTTTTCCAAACCCTTTAACATATAGCTTGGTTCCTTTGTGTTTCTTATAAATACACTTTTTTTTTCCTTCAATAACTTTGGTTTTAACTTTCTCGTACCCAGCAACACTCATTCAATTCTTCTTCTATAAAATAAAGAAGAAAATAAATAAAATATAATAATAATAAGAAAACAAGCACTCTATGTTAAATTACAATACAATAAGTTTAGAAGAGAATGTGCAATTTATATACTTATCTATTTTTATTATGTTATTTATTGTAATTATATTATTTTATTTGAAAGAAACTAACAGAAAACATTATAAATTATTTGAAAAATATAGCAAAACGCGAGAAGGAACACACATATATTCTACACAACAATTAGAATTAGACTCGACGCCTATATTTTATCCCACACAAGATTCAACAGTCACTCTGATACCTTGTGAAATTAGATTTAACAAAGACGGTTCAAGTAAATACGTTTTTAAAGATGATTGGAAAGAAATAGCAACAATTAACAATAATACGGGAGAAAATAGCCCAGACTTGCCATATCCTAAGAAAATACTAACAAAAAACGGAGCTAATAAATCGGATTTTAATAATTTTAGCGAAGAAAGCAGATGTTTTAAGTTGAAAAATGATAATAATGATTTGAACACTCATAAATATGCGGAAAATGCCTTGATATCATATAATCATAATAAATATACTACATTACAAACAGCAGATGGAGATACTAAAGAATATATACAGATGAACTTTAATCCGTCGCTTGCCAAAGAAACAGATTATTACAAATATGCTATTGAAAGTATATGTAGCTATACTTATGATACTATTCTAACACCACCTTTGAAAAATGTAGAGCTTTATCGTATATTAATAGATGATGATAATATTATTAAAAGCATTAATAAAATTAAAATAAACGCATTAAACAATAACAATTTTGAAACAATCCCTTTTTCTCTCACAGAATTATTAGACACAAGTTCATCTATATATTATTATGATACTAATAGCAAAACTTTTAAATTCAAAATTAATAAAAACGAAAAGATAATTGGAATCACAATATACAAGTTTGAAAGGAATCTCTTGTGTGAAAAAGAGGAAATAATATCTTATGATGTATTGATAACAGATGATACAAAACTTAATACAGTTTCTTTAATAAATATAGATAAACTTATTCTACCTATTGCGATAGATGGTACTGAGCTTATTGATGATATTCTGGATAATTTTAGAATACGTGTAAATAATAAATATGAACCTAAGAATTTTACGGATAAAGGAAAAATCTTAGAAATTATAAAAAATCACATAGATACTCGCATAAATTCATTAAATACTCCTATAATAAAAGAAATAGCAACAAAAAAAGCAGAACTTGTAGAATTAGAGAAGGTGAAAAATGCTTTTGCCGACAAGATATCTACCATAGACAAGTATATAATAAATATAATTACGATTGAATCACAGAATTATGATGCGGAAACTAAGAACTTCTTAAATAAATATTTAAAGCCGGGTAAAATATCTTTTCAAAAATATATTGAAAAGAAAATATTAGAACCGATAATAAATGATGATAAATTGAAGGCTACACTCAAAGACAATACAAAAACCATTGATTATGCTTTTGGTGGCAACGGGCAAATACTAGCTATGCCTCATTTTCCCGACAAACACAGCATTGATAACACAAGCCAAACTCTATCTCACAGTGGCTGGACAATAGAATCATCATTAAAAACAGTAACAAATCAAGGACTAAGTGCTATATTAAAAGAAAGCACGAAGCGTGTAAAAACGCAAACAATAAAAACGGTACAAAGAATAGAAAATAAATCGCCTGTTATTTTGTATAAAACAGGATATCTTATGGGAGATAAAATTGAATTATATGGTAATTATACATTAAGTAGGTACGATATCCGATCCTATAGCTCTTTTACAATGGATATAGTAGATTCTATGATTATTCCAGAAGGCTATTTAGTAATTGTTAGTTATTATGAGGGGTATAGAGGGTATCCGACATATTATTATGGTCCAAGAGAGGTAAGGGATATGAGACTATCCGTTGAGTCATTGTATCACAAAACATATGAAATACGATGTCTTAATCCAAAATGCGGGATTTCTATTAAAGAAGAAATACAAGAAACACCACAAAACAGTGCTTATGGGGCAAATGGGATTAATCCTGAGATAATTATAACGATGCCGGCAGTCAATTTTATATCGGGTTTTGAATTTTATGGGATAAATGGGTTATATAATGTATCTTGTAATGCTAAAAATATAGATGTTTTCGGAAAATCTCAAGATACAAAAGGAGCATGGATAACTACAAAAGTATTATCATTTATTCTACCGAATTATGCCAGCTGGGATTACTCGCAATTTTACAAATTAGATGTACCAGGTGATTATAAACAGATTGTATTTAAAATAGTAAATAATTGGGGAGATAGCATATCAACAAAAATAGGAAGTATTACTTTATATCACCATCCGATTACTACAAATATTAAAAGTATTAATTTACCAACTGATATCCCTGTTAAAATAAATGATGTCAATTACACTCTAATTGCTGGCGAATATAATATGAATGCTGATATAAAAAATAAAATCTACACTTTGACTAATAAACAAACAAATAGAGAAATAGCTAGAATTACAAATACTAATAATCTTACAATATCTTATGGAGTACCAAAAGATATAAATTCATTATTGAAGTATAATAAAGATAATGTATCATATGAAAACATTATATATGAAACACGCGAGTATGACAGTAATGATAATCTTATATTGCTGACGGCTAATAAAAATCTGGATACATACGAAACATATAAGATAAAAACTTATGTCTATAATAATAGTAATTATAGACCTAATATTAAACTGTATGATTCGTCTAAGAAAGAGATTAGCAATACAAAATATAAGGTGCTAATGGATGATTATCCTATAAATAAAAATGTTATTATTACACATTATATA
>Ga0255080_1000365_pt1 | contig 10064 bp, 5 predicted proteins | sample Colum_Atlam_RepC_FD_188467 | JGI IMG/M metagenome (GOLD analysis project Ga0255080, IMG submission 188467) | Freshwater microbial communities from Columbia River, Oregon, United States - Colum_Atlam_RepC_8h | ecosystem: Environmental > Aquatic > Freshwater > River | place: USA: Oregon | collected...
CTTGTTGAATAGCGTTTTCAGATTTGGCTCCTTCAATAGCAGGAACAACTTTTGATCTAGCTTCTTCTGATTTTTTAATTATTGTATTTGAAAAAGAATCTAAAAGTTTATTAGAAGCTTCTTGAATTTTAGAATTTTGTCTAGAAGTTATCTCATTTAGATCTAATTGATTTTGGATGTCCGATTTTGAAGACTCACTAATAAATGGAGTAGCTGATTCTAAAAGACCTTTAACTCTAGCTCTTTGGATTGAAACCACGCCTTCTGCTTGAATTTTATTTATTTCTCTAATGGTTTGAGCGCGATTTTTTTCTATATCAATTTGATTAGAAATTTGAAGATTAATATTATTATACTGATTATTTAAAGCTTTAAGAGATTCTTCATTTTCTTTGATTCTTTTTGCATTTTCTGCTGCTATTTCTCCAAGAATTTTTGTTTTCTCAGTAAAATCAAAAACGCTTATACCCGCTTTTTTGATAGAGTCTAATAAAGAACCTAATGCTTTACCATCAAGTTCAGCGAAAGCTTTATCAAGCTGATTAATTATTTCTTCTGGGATAATTGTTTTTTGCCTTAACTGCGCTTTTATATTTTCTGCGCTTTCCTTATTTACAAGCGTCTCAGTCCCTAAACGAGAATTATAAGGCCCGATAATATCTTTATCATAAATCGCTTCGGATTTTAAAGAATCAATAAAATTGCCAAAATCTTCTTTAGCATTTTTACCAGTAAATTTTTTAACTAATTCTTCTGATTTAAGTAAATAGTCTATTAAATACCTCTTGATCTTTTGGTTTTAAACTGGCTCTGCCAAAAATAGAAGATTGCTTTTCAATAAACTCTGTAATAGCTAATTGACGCTCCAAATTCTTTTGAGTATTAGCCATTTCTTTATTTATATTGCCAATAGCTTCACTAACTTTAGTTATGTCTGAACCTGCGGCTAATACTTTACTTCTGAACTCTTCAGGAATACTATTTAAAGCTTCTGTTAGATTATTTTGAAACTTTAATAGTGCTTCAGGTTTCGTCTTAGGATCATTTAAAGCGTTTTGTAAACCTTCTAAAGAAGTAGAGTAATTTTGAGCGGCACCAGAAAATTCAGAAGATTTTTCTTTTGTCTCTCCTAAAGATTTATTGATTTTATCGATAGCTTCTTCAGCTTTAGCATCTTTAAGTTTTAAAAGAGCAGATCCAAGTCCCGCAATTCCTCCTAGCACCATACCGGGAACACCAAATTGCGCTCCTAAACCAGCAAAAGAACTAATTTCTCCTACACCGGCCATTGCAGCTTTTGCTGTTTTGTTTTCTGGAGAGATGAATTGTCCAGCGACATTTGAAATAACACTGCCGATTAAACCAATTTGAGTGCCCATTCCTCTAACGTATCTATCTGCTTTTCCGTTTCGGCTATCTGTCCCTGCATTTGTCTTAATCCCGCCCTAGCTTCTCTAATTCTTTTAGCTTCTTGTTTTCTAGCCTCAACGGTTTGATTTCTTAACTCTTCCAATCTTGCTACTTGTTCTGAAGATGCGGCTTGAGGAGAACTAGTATATGTTCCAAGAGCATCTCTAACGCGAGGCCCCATAACTAAAGGAGCAACAGAAGAACCTTTTTGTTTTAAAGTCTTTGGATCTATATTAGTAAAAGTACTCTTTACTTCGCTTTCAATAGATGATAAAGTTCTATTAAGTGATTGTTTAGCCTTACCCATTTCGCTTGCAAAACTAGCAGCAGCAGATTCATATGATTTTTTTAAATTATCTGAAGTTGTTTTTAGATTCTGGAAATTTCCTGAAACTTCTTTTAAAGCAGTACTAAGAGTTCCAAAAGCGGCAATCAATATAAAAGCATCTGCGCCTCCAAAGTCAGCAAAATTAGGGATATGTCCTTTTGAAGACATTCCTTTTGTCTTAGGGTCTATTCCAGCTTTTTCTGCTAATCCAATTCCACCATTAAGAGAACCTTCTGTGGAGTTATAAACTCCTAATCCCATTGGATTGAAGCTTGTCTTTAGTTTGCTGCTTTGGCCTACTTTAACTTGAGAAGAGGAGTATCCAGCGGCCATCTCTCTTCCTATTGCTTCTTGGACTGCATTAAAATTAGGTATATGACCTTTAGAAAAAGTATCAACTAAAGCCTCTATTGCGAGATCTCCGTCAATAACGGCATCAATGAAAGACTGTTTATCATTTTTATAAAGATCTTTAATTTTGCCTTGAACCAAAGATAAAATATTTTTACCAAAAATCTCCTCTTCTTCCATGCGCCCAACATAGTTACGATTTGAAAATTTTAAATTTGTGCTTTTAGACAACCCTTTTTGTCTATAAGACAATTGAGGATAAGCTATTTTAACTATATCTTCTATTGAAGTTTCTTCTAAAACATAATGCTTTTCTTTATCTTTGTCTCTTAAAAGAGCATATTGTTTTTGAGGAATGACTCTCTTTAATTTGTCGCCTTGTGCTACAATAACAGAAGAGTAAGAATTAACTCCTAGTCGTTTGGCGGTTTTTGAATATCGATCAAACATCTCTTGACCTTGACCCTTTTGATTAGATTCAATGTAGCTGATTTTTAAACCCTTTTCGTAACTACCTGTATTTGGATTGACAAAATTTCCGGGATAGTAATCCAAATGGCTTCCTGTTTCAGGATCAGTTAATGTTCTAAAATTATTCTTTTTATCATTTTCATATTGCTTTCTTTTCTTTAATTTATAAGCAAAATTAGGAACATGACCTTTAGAGAAAGTATCATATAACTCACTTATATAAATCTTACGCGCTTCGACATCTTTTACGAATTCTGGTACATCAGATCCGTATATGCCAGTTAATTTATCTAAGACTGAAGAAAATATTTTTTTTCCAGTAAGAGTTTCCTTTTCAAATGGACTTTTTTCAGTAGATATTTTCATGAAGCTCAGACTTGACTCTTTACTCGTCCCTCTTTCTCTATACATTAACTGAGGATAAGATATTTTTAGAGCATCTCTAAGAGAGAGACCTTCAAGAATATGACGATTTTTCTTTTGGTATTCATTTAAAAGATCATATTTTTCTTTGGGAACAATTTTATTTGTTTGTGGGAGAATTATACTGGAATAAGACCTACGTCCCGAACGCCTAGCTATTTTTCCATATCGATCAAACATTTCATGACCTTGCCCTTTCTCATAAGAGTTAATAAAACCAAATTTTAAAACTTTTTCTGAGTCAACTACTCCGGGGGTATACTCTAAATAACTTCCTGTCTTTTTATCATGAATCTGTCTCTTCGAAGCGGATCTATTGAATCCCGGTTTAGATACTGCATAAGAAAAATTAGGCACATATCCTTTAGAGAAAGTATCTTGTAAATCGTTTATACCTATATTTTTATGTAAAATCTCTTGGATTAAAGTATCTTTATTATTCCCGTAAACATCTTTTAATTTATTTTGTACTTGAGAGAGGATATCTTTACCAGAAAGGTCCTCGTATTTTAAAAATCCAGCATAATCGCGATAGTTTAGTGATAGTTTTGTGTTTTTAGACAAACCTCTTTGTCTGTAAGCCAACTGAGGATATGCCATTTTAACAATATCTTCAAACGAAGTGTCTTCAAGTATAGAATAATTTTTTATCTCGTCTGCGCTTAGTTTTTCCTTTAAATAACCATATTTTTCTTTAGGAATTATTTTCCCTACTCTATCACCTTGTTCTACGAGGAGATCAGAAAAACCTTTAAGTTTTTGTCTCCTAGCCATTTTTGAAAACCTATCAAACATCTCTTGGCCTTGACCTGTCCGCTTGGATCTAATATAGCTGACATTTAAAGATCTTTCTTGAGATTTTGTTTCTTTATTATAAAAATCTCCGGGATAATATCTTAAATAACTTCCTGTTTCAGGATCTGTTAATTCTCTAGTAGATGTTTTACTATATACTGGTTTGTTTATCCTATAAGCGAAATTAGGAATGAAACCAGAAGCTAAATTTGGCAAAGATCCGGGAATAAAATCTGGCAATCTTGCCCTTAAAGCATTCAAGAAAGCTCCTGCTCTTGCTCCTCTATTTTGTCTAGAAACAAAACCTTGTTGACCTCTAACAGGAATACCAGCTACAGCATTTGGATTCTCAAGACTAGAAAAGAATGCCCCAGAATCACGATTCAAAGAAGCTAGTCTTTCCAAAGTTCCTGTGCTTGCCATTTCGGGGTCGAAGTATTTGTCAGCGAGCCAATCTCTTAACTTGGGAGAAATTTGGGCTGTTTTTTCTCCTAGGTTTGAAAATCTAAAATTAAAAGGCTTTGGAGCGAAATTAGGAATAAAACCAAAAGAACTAGTTTTAAATCCACTAGTAACGCTACCTGCTTTAATTTCTTGCTCTTTAAAGTGATTTCCTATCTGTTGACCATATTGTTTCGTGACTTTATCAATAAATGATCTTATAGCTTCATCATTATTTTTTAATTTATAATCTCCATATTGGTCTGTAAATCCGGGGAAAAGCTGTCTTATGTTTCCAATATTTCCGCCTCTTACGTCAAAATCTCCTCCAGAATTAGCTTTATCTCTTGTATAATTAGCAGCTAAATTTGTAGAAGCTTCAAATATTGTACCAGCTAATACATTATAATTTTTACCTGCTGCTCCAAAAAAATTATCAACAGAAGTGTCTGAATATTCTCCGGGTCTAATGTAATTAGCAAGATCTTTAGTCATTTTACGAGAAAAATCTTGTGTTTTTTGAATTAGTCCAGTTTTTTCTTCATTTAAGGCTGAAGCATTTAGAGCATAAGATTTAATCTTAAAAATTCTTCCAGAAGTTTTTCTTTTAGTGGACATCTCTCCTGTTTTTTCCAAATCATCTTCATTGACATCCCTCTCTGAACTCTTTTGCATTGCGTCAAAGACAAGCATTGAAGCGGGGGGAATATAAGGATCATAAACTTGTTTTATTCCTTCTTTAACCTTTTGTTCAGCTTCTATTTTTTTTCCGGGAGCGTAAGTAGCTCTAATATCATCCAAACCAAAAATTGTACCATCTGGTTTTCTTTTACCATATCTTTTATCGCTCATCAAAATAGAAGCTGGCATTTCTGCTCTTATTTCTCCATATTTCGCTCCTGCTCTTACAAAGTGATTTAAATCATTCGCTGTAAATGGCGCACCATCTTTTCTATAAAATCTTTCGCCTTTCGGTCTAGATGGATCAAAAGCAGCCTGATATTTAGGATCAAGTCTAATATTAGCAAGAGGAACCGCACGATCACTTGCTCTGCGAAGCCATTCATCATCTCCGTATCCATAAGCATCATTTTCTAATGGCATAGGAATAAAATTAGGAACAAATCCTGTAGCCATATAAGGATTAATTCCATTCTTTGCCATCGACTTTGATGCTAAATCTTGTGCTGCGCGAGATCCTTGAGGAGGTAAAATATAAGGTTGAGCGAAACCGGGAATATATTTAACTGTTTCGGCAGTATTCATTATTCCGCCAATTGACTTTGGAGCAGCAACTACTCTACCGGGAGTATAACCACCTTGCATAGCTCCAACCATCTCTGCGGCTTGCTGTTTTGCTGGAATGTATCCTTCTGCGCTTCTTCTTCCAACAATAGTATTCTTTTCAGAAACTCTTAAGCCTGAAGCTAAAAATCTACCGCCTATATCAATAGAAGAATTTTTAATTTGTTCCGATAAAGCAGCTTGTTCTATAAGAGTTTGCTTTATTTGTTGTTCTACTTGCAAGCGAGTTCTAGATCCAGAGATAATGTCTTTAATTAGATCAGGATTATCAGAAAGAATTTTACCAATTTCTGATTGTAAAACAGCTTGTTGCCTTCCAAGAGTATTTAGCCCCAAAAGATTTTTAGTTGCATCTCCAGCGAATTTAGTAAAGTTAGCTAATAGTTTTCCAATTGCAAACGCTCCAATACCTAAACCGGGACCAGTTATAAAATTAGTAACACCACTTAATACGCCAGTCGCAATTTTTTCGCCAACTCCCTCTGCGTCTTTTTCATTGTAAGACTCTAAGCTTGAATTAATATAGCCTAAAACTTTTCTAATTCCGGGTCCAACGCTTGCTTCTCCAATTGAGGTAGCAAATTTTGTGAAATTAATAGTTGTCTCATTAAGTAAAGCAGAAAGGCTTTCGTTTAATGCTTTATTCTTTAATATAGCTTCGTCTGCTGCCTTAGAGGAAGTTCTTGTAGCTTCTGCGAATGCAGAATTTTGTTTTGATACGTCTGCTAATGCCGCTTTTAAAATGTTAATTTGATAAACACCACCAACAAGTTCAGCAACTTGAGATTTAATAACAGGATTTAAATTTTGAAATGACTGAGCCAAGTTTTCAATAACTTTAATCGTTGGCAAAGCATTTCCTGAAATATCAGTAACAGCAATACCAAAGTCTTTCAAATCACTGATAACTTGAGGTCTTTCTATTCTTGTAAAAATAGTCTTTAAAGCGTTACCGATTACAGCACCACCACGGGCAGTTGTTTGCTGAACAGAAGTAACAATACCTAACAATTCATCAAAACTAACTCCAGCTTCGCTGGCTGAAGAACCTACACGCTGAATAGCTTCGGACAAGTCTCTAGAACTAACTGCGAATTTAGCGTCAACGGCGGCTAACTTATTTACTACATCAGTTGTAGTGAGAGCTTCTTTTGTAAATGAGTTTACAGCAGCAGTAAGAGCCTCAGTACTAGAAACGACATCAAGACCAGAAAGACGAGTTAAGATAAGAGCATCTCTTGTTCTCTTTAATGTCTCTTCTAATCCCAAACCTTGTCTTGAAAATTCTGTTGCAGCACTGGCTACATCTTTAAAAGCCGATCCAGTATTTTTTGCTACACTAAATAACTGATCTCCAAATTGCTTGATGCCCTTAGAAGATGTATTTAATACTACATTGATATCAGTAAGAGACTTTTCTACTTCGATAGTAGTATTTACTAAAGAGGAAAATGACTTTTGAACTGCAAAAATAAGACCAGCAGAAGCTCCGAATGCAACTACACGGGCGTTTGAAGCCTCTAAAGACTTATTAAACTCATTAGCAAGACCAGTAATTTTACCCAGTGGTTGAGAAAAATTTCTTGTATTTAGAGAAAGATTACTCTTGCTCTGGATACGATTCAACGCCGACAACACATCTTTTTCAAGCTGCGCGGCAGCAAACGTCGCTGAAATGGGAATATTTCCTGCTGATGTAGCCATATATCCTTAAACCTAAGAATAATTACACTTAAACGCCGTGTAATTTGATTAAATCTTCAAAACTTAATGAGCCGCCTTTTTTCTTTGCGGCTTCATCTAGAGAGATGGCTCCAGTATTGTCTTGCTTTAATTTCTTTAGGTCTTCCTTGGTAGCTCCCATGACAGAAACTGCCTGAACCGCTGTTTCTTTACCTGAAGCAGCGTTCTTATCTTCATGTAATTTTTCAAGATTGCTACTAGACTCATACCAATCAATAATCTTATCTACATCATTATTATACTCATCAGGATGCTTGACACTAGACTTGCTCATTAAGTCTTTGAAGTATCTAGCATAACCAAACAACTCAACCTGATAAAATGTTAGGTGTGTAATTGGTCTACCATAAAAGAAATAGGGATTATCTTCAGACAAATAGAAATAATTAAGGAAAAATCCGCTAACTCCTATTCTTTTTATATTATGGTTATTGAATTTTTGGGCGCATTTAGAATACGCACTAACTAAATTAAATAACTCAACTTGATCTATATCCTCAAACTCTTCTAAAGTAAAAGCATGTTTTTCGCATTTTTCATCAATATATACTGAGTAATAAATGTAAAACTCATTCATTCGCTTGGCAGAATATGTCTCACAAGTATTCTCTAGTAAGTCGCTTTTCTTTTGTTCTAGAACTCGTATCTCTTCAGAGATCTCTTTCATTTGTTTATCAATGTTATCAAGGTCTCTAGTTAAGTATAATTTGCGACGAGTTTTTGCTAAATTCGCAAGAGTTAATTTGCTATTTTCTATCTTTTGATCATCTTTTTTGCTGTAAAGATTTTCTTTTATTAATTCTTGTATCTTCTCTTCGTTTGTTTGGATACCTTGAGACTTTGCTCTGTTATAATAGTAATTTTCTTGTATTTCTATCGTACCAGCGTCTTTAGGAGACATGTGCTTAACATAGTAATTTTTACCATCTAATATAAATAAAGACGAACCATTTATTATGTCCCAGTAAAGGGATTTTAGATTTTTATTAAAGGCTTCTATGTCCATATGCTAAAAAGCCCCCGCTCGCGCAGGGGCTAGGATTAATTAATGCAAGAAATTAAAAGATTTTTTGTTCTAACTTTAATACATCGAAGTCTTCCTTCGAATTTGCTCTACCAACATACCAGAAGCTAATAAAGTAAATGAAAGCATTAGCCACCTTTACTAGATGAGGATCTTCTGATTCAAAAATTTCGTCATACCTGTTCATTCGGGTTTCATAATCTCCTTCACCAAAGAATGGTTGTTTCTCCCCGTTTTTCTCATAGTATGACAAAAATAATATCCACCAAGTAATTACTTTATTACGCGCCCTTGTTTCTGCGGTATTATCAAACAAGGATTCTTTTTGCATCTCTAGTTCTGTTAGAGAGTTTTTAATTACAGTAATCTTGGATTCTAACTCTTCTTTTTTTGCTGCAAAATAATCTGGTCGATCTTTTTCTTCTAAAGCAAGAAGTCTTTGTAGTTCGTTTTGAGCGTCATAGAGATCCTTGTAAGCATCGGCTTCTGCATTCTTAGTCTTGTCTGCTAAGATTCCGCCATCATCAACGTATCTCTTGTTTAGTAGTGTACGAGTAAGAAGACCAGCTTTTACTCCTTCAGAAAGCTTAACGCCATAAAACAATTCAGCTTCGTCAAACAAAGCTCTAGTAGGCTTTTTGATAAAATAGTTATGAGGAATCTGAGTAGTTACATCTTTGGTAATCGTGACTTTTTGACCAGCCTCGTTTACAGACTCTTCTGTCTCTTTTACAACGCCTTCTTTATTTATTGCAAATTCGTATATCGTTTTCATTATAAATCTATATTATTTAGTTCTTCTTCGAACTGTCTGATAGTATCATTGCCAGAATCAAGAACTTTTTTTCTTAGCCTTTGATACTTATCTTCAGTTATATTATAACCATCTTCTTTTAAATCTTCAAGTAAGATTAAAAAGTTTTTATATAGATTAATAACTTTACGCCGATTTTGAAAGAGAACAAACTCTTTCATTTTTATATCCATAGCCATAATACCTTTGAAATACCTTTATCCAATAATATTTACACGCATAAAAACAAAAAAGCCCCAGTTTTTAGGCTGGGGCTTTGAAGTTGATATTTATTTAATTAGTGGAGAGGCAATGTCTCAAGCATGAACAATCCTCTGTCGTTTTGTTGAGGAGAACCAACTTGAGTAGAGAAGTTCAATGTGACCTGCTTATTAGCTCCGATTGAAGAAGAGAAGTCTTGTGAATCCAAGTTAAGTCTCTTCATAACGTAACCAACTCCCTCGCTGGCAATTAAATCTGTGTTAGCAATAGCAGGGGCAGCAAGAGTAATAACGGCATCATAAAGACCGTCTGTATTTACTAGATCAACCAAGTTGCCAGTAGTAAGATCTTGTACTAAAGCTGTAACAGAAAGAGTTACGGTAACTGGGAAATCAATTTCTCTTGAATAAGCGTATCTGCTTCCGATCTTTTGCAATGGAGTTCTATTTAAACCCATTGAGATAGAGAAGTTTTGAATAGCGGCAGAAGTAGTTAAATCTGTACCACCATAAGACTGACCTTGAGTCTTTGTTAGAGAGAAAGAGATATCTCCGTGTCTAAGAGCAGCGACTTTTCCAAGAGGATTTTCGCCATTTGGATTACCAGTAGCTTGAGGAAGAACGAAAGTTCCTCCAGCAACGTTTCCAGCAGAAGTGACTCCGGGGGCTGCGCCTGAATTTCCATTGCTGAAATTCATGTTTAAGCATTCCAAACTAACAGAAGTAGTTGGGAAATCTCCTACAGCGGCATTAATCGAA
>Ga0255080_1000382_pt1 | contig 9861 bp, 7 predicted proteins | sample Colum_Atlam_RepC_FD_188467 | JGI IMG/M metagenome (GOLD analysis project Ga0255080, IMG submission 188467) | Freshwater microbial communities from Columbia River, Oregon, United States - Colum_Atlam_RepC_8h | ecosystem: Environmental > Aquatic > Freshwater > River | place: USA: Oregon | collected...
CCAAAATCCGGTCAGTCTTTTAATCAATGTCACCAATCTAGCCTGGTTCGGACAGTCCCAGGCCCCGATGCAGCAATTACGACTTTCACAATTACGCTCGGTCGAAACCGGCTTGCCTAGTTTGCGTGCTACCAATACCGGCATTACTGCCATCATTGATCATCGCGGCAAAGTACAGGCAGTCTTAGATCAGTTTGTACAAGGCGAACTTTCCGGTACTGTCCAGCCTTACATTGGACAGACCCCTTATGTGATTTGGGGTAACTGGCCTATTCTGATTTTTTCTCTTTTAGTCCTGCTAACGGCGTATTTACGATTCCGAAAGTAAGAGGGATCTTTTTGGCCTGACAAGTCTTTGCCGAGTAAAATCAAGGCCTTGATATTACTAAACTCATCGATTTGGCATGCTAACCTTTCAGCAAATCATTCTTAAGCTACAAGACTACTGGGATCATCAGGGTTGTGCACTCCTACAACCGATTGACCTAGAGGTCGGTGCCGGCACCTCTCACACTGCCACGTTCTTGCGTGCCATCGGTCCTGAGCCATGGAAAGCTGCCTATGTACAACCCTCACGGCGTCCCAAAGATGGGCGCTATGGCGAGAACCCCAATCGACTCCAACACTACTACCAATACCAAGTAGTTCTTAAACCTGCGCCCGATAATATTTTGGACTTATACCTAGGATCGTTGCGAGCATTAGGTCTTGATCTGAAGCAAAACGATATCCGCTTTGTCGAAGACGATTGGGAAAACCCGACCTTAGGGGCCTGGGGTCTTGGCTGGGAAGTTTGGTTAAACGGCATGGAAGTCACTCAATTTACCTACTTTCAACAAGTGGGTGGCATAGATTGCAAACCAATCCTAGGCGAGATTACTTATGGCATCGAGCGATTGGCGATGTATTTACAAAACTGCTCAAACGTCTTTGATTTAGTCTGGACTGATGGTGTCTCTTATGGTGACGTTTATCACCAAAACGAGGTTGAGCAATCGCGCTATAACTTTGAACACTCTAATACGGAGTTGCTCTTTAGTAATTTTATTAATTATGAAAGTGAAGCAAAACGGTTAATGGAACTTGCTTTAGTCCTCCCTGCGTATGAGATGGTTCTTAAGGCGGCTCATACTTTTAATCTTCTTGATGCGCGGGGTGCCATTTCTGTAACAGAGCGTGCCGCTTACATTGGACGTATTCGTAATTTATCCCGATTAGTTGCCCAAGCCTACTTCGAGTCACGTGAACAACTGGGCTTTCCGATGCTCCAAAAGAAATCTGCATAAGGTAACAGCCCCCATGAAATCTGCTGCTTTGTTAGTTGAGCTTTTTACTGAAGAGTTACCACCAAAGACTTTGAAACGCTTAGGTGATTCTTTTGCTCAATCGGTCTTTCAATCATTAAATCAGGTCCATTTAATAGGTGCAAATGCCAAGTTGCAATCCTTTGCCAGCCCTAGAAGACTTGCTTTATTAATCGAAGATGTTGTTCTACAAGCGCCAGATCATCCAGTGCGTGAAAAGCTATTACCCACCTCAATTGCATTTGATGAGCGCGGTCAAGCAAGCGCGCCCTTACAAAAGAAACTGGCGGCCCTTGGTTATGCCAATACTCCGATTAGTCAATTAGAAAAAAGTGGTGAGGGTAAAAATGAGGCTCTTTACCTCAACGTTACTGCCAAAGGGGCAGATCTACAAAACAGTCTTCAACTAGCATTTGAAGAGGCAGTCAAGCAATTACCAATTGCCAAAATGATGCATTACCAAGTGCATAACGCCAATGGTGATTTGCAAGATGTTGAGTTTGCAAGGCCTGTTCATCGTATTGTTGCCATGCATGGCTCACACGTTCTCCCCATTCAGGTCTTCGGTATGACAGCAAGTAACGCTACTGAGGGTCATCGCTTTATGTCCTCTGGTCCAATTGCTATTCAGTCTGCAGTCGATTATGAAAACACGCTTGAGCGCGAGGGCAAAGTGATTGCCTCATTTTCAAAAAGGCGCCAACTTATCGAGGCTGAATTACTCAAAGCAGCTCAGTCCGATAGAGTATTAATGCCAGACTCTCTATTGGATGAAGTAACTGCTTTAGTTGAGTTTCCTGCGATCTATACCTGTCATTTTGACCCTGAATTTTTAGACGTGCCACAAGAATGTTTAATTCTGACCATGCAAACAAATCAAAAGTATTTTGCATTGACTGATGATGCAGGCAAACTAAAAAACCGCTTTTTAATTGTTTCAAATATAGCAACCCAGCGACCCGAAGGAATTATCTCGGGGAATGAGCGTGTCATTCGTCCGCGCCTTTCCGATGCCCGTTTTTTCTTTCAACAAGATAAAAAACGCTCCTTAGAGTCTCGTATCGCTGATTTGGCTAAGGTCGTCTATCACAACCAATTGGGCAATCAATTAGAACGAATGGGACGGGTGCAAGCCATTGCAATCCATATTGCCAATCAAATTCATGAGGCTGGTATTGGGATCGACCCAAAAACTGTTAGCCGAGCTGCTGAACTTGCTAAGACTGACTTACTGAGTGATATGGTTGGTGAGTTTCCCGAGCTACAGGGAGTAATGGGTCAATATTACGCTTTAGCAGACCACGAGCATCCAGATGTTGCTGCCGCTTGTAGCGAACATTACTTACCGCGTTTTGCTGGTGATGCTCTTCCAAAAACCCTAGTCGGTACTGTTCTTGCAATTGCCGATAAATTAGAGACCATTGTGGGTATTTGGGCTATTGGCTTAATTCCAACCGGCGATAAAGACCCTTTTGCCCTTCGGAGACATGCTCTGGGTATTTGCCGACTTTTGATTGAAAAGAATTTACCCTTAGACCTTAATACATTAATTGGTCTAGCAAAAAACCAGTTTTCAGGTGTTACTCTAAAAAATCAAGTTAGCGAAGAGGCCATCTATCAATTTATTCTAGAACGACTAAGAGCTTATCTTAAAGATCATTTACTGGGTGATAAACCGTATACAGTTCCAGAGATTGAATCTGTCTTATGCATGAATCCAGGCAAGATCAATGATTTAACTGTTCGCTTAGAGGCAGTCCGTAGCTTTAACGAGCTGAGTGAGGCTCCTCAGCTAGCAGCAGCGAACAAACGAATTAGTAATATTCTGAAAAAAATTGAGGGTAAATTACCGTCTGAGGTTCAAACTCAACTTTTGCGTCTTCCGGCTGAAATAAACCTTTTGAAGTCCTTAGAGGCTCTTAGCCCAAAACTGGACCAACAATTTAAGAGTCATGATTTTATCGGCTTACTCCAAAATCTTGTAGCGCTTAGCCAACCGATTGATCAATTCTTTTCTGATGTCATGGTGATGGATGAGGATTTGCAACTTAGACAAAACCGTATAGCGCTTTTAAATCAGCTTCATCAGAAAATGAATTTGGTAGCCGATATCGGTAAGCTTGCATGAGTCTAGCGGTCAGTAAACTCATTATTTTGGATCGCGATGGTGTGATCAATGAGGATCGTGATGACTACGTTAAATCAGCAGAGGAATGGGTACCCATCCCTAATAGCCTAGAGGCAATTGCTTTACTTTCCCAGGCGGGCTACATTTTGACAATCGCCACCAATCAATCCGGTATTGCACGGGGCTTTTACCCACTCTCTGAGTTACATGCAATGCATCAAAAAATGATGGATTTACTAAAGCCCCTCGGTGGCAAAATTGATGGGATTTTCTTTTGTCCCCATGTTGATGAGGATCAATGCTTATGCCGCAAACCAAAACCAGGATTAATGCATGAAATTGCTAAGCGCTATCTTAAGGATCGAGCCACTCAGGATCTACCTTTAAATAATATTCCGATTGTGGGAGACTCACTGCGTGACTTGTTAGCAGGTACTGCCTTGGGTGCAACACCGCATCTGGTTTTAACCGGCAAAGGATCCACAATGAATCATGCCGACTTACCCGAGGGAACTCAGATACACCCAGATCTGATGGCATTTGCTAAACATATCGTGTCCCAGTCATGATTTGGTTACGTTCCTTTTTATTTTTTCTAAGTTTGATTCTGTTCACGCCGCCTTACGCTGTATTTTGCTTATTAAGCTTTCCCTTTATCAACGAACATAAACGCTATCAGCTTATTCAGTTTTGGGGTAAAAGCATTATTCATTTTCTTGAGTTCTTTTGCGGAATTCGGTATCAAGTGTTAGGTATGGAGCATGTTAATGCCGTTCAGGATCAGCCGATTGTCATCCTCAGCAAACATCAATCCGCTTGGGAAACGATTGCTTATCTCAACATGTTCCCCAAAGATCTTTGCTATGTCTTTAAGCGTGAGTTGTTATGGATCCCTTTTTTTGGTTGGGTCATGGGCTTACTCAATATGATTCACATCAATCGTTCCGCCAAAGAAAGCTCTGCAATCTCGGTGACCAATCAGGGCAAGGCTCGCCTCAAAGCTGGAAAGTGGATTATTTTGTTTCCAGAAGGGACGCGCACTCCGGTTGGATCACATAAACCCTATCGCAAGGGCGGCGCCCGACTTGCTGGCTTGACCCAGGCAACAGTCCTACCTGTTGCTCATAATGCCGGTCGTTATTGGCCACGTAATAGTTTCTTGAAATACCCAGGGCTGATCACCGTGTCGATTGGTCCGGCAATCGCCTCTTCAGGAAAATCAGGTGATCAACTGCACACAGAAGTTGAGTCCTGGATTGAGGGTGAGATGCGTCGTATTGATCCTAAAGCGTACTAATAAGCTGGTTTCAAGCTTTTTATGACGTTTTAACTAAGATCTTGGCCCATTCAATATAACGCTCAACCGCAATCTCTTGCGCCCTTGCTTTTAACTCCTCTTCAGAAAGCATGAGTTCTGCTTGGAGTTCAAATAAATTACTACGTAACATCTTACGTCTTTGTGCAAAGGCCATTGCTACGAGTCTGCTTAACGAAGTCCACTCTTTCTCAGTGAGATCGAAATCACGGCGCGGGATCATACGCACTACTGCTGAGTTCACCTTGGGTTTGGGTTCAAAAGCTTCTGGTGGCACATCCATGATTTGCTCTACGTGGTAGCGCGCTTGCAACATGACCGATATGCGACTGTATTCAGAGTTGCCTGCTGATGCTGTAATACGCTCTATTACCTCGGCTTGTAACATAAAAACCTGCTCATCGATCCAGGATGCTGCTGAGATTAAATGAAAAAGTAGTGGCGAAGAAATGTTGTACGGGAGATTACCAATAATGCAACTTCGTTGTTTGCCTGCCTTGCCCCGCTGAGCCCATGATTGAAAATCAAATTCAAGCGCATCACCCTCAATAATATTTAATCCAGTTAAGGCCTGTTTTTGCTTTTGCTCCTGCCAATAGTGCACTAGGTCACGATCGATTTCGAGGACATCTAAATGGTTTACCTGAGTGAGTAAGGGCAATGTTAATGCGCCCAAACCAGGGCCAATTTCTAAAAGATGCGTCATGGGTTCAGGCGCCAGCGCTCGCACAATCCCTGAAATAACCCCCCCATCAATTAGAAAGTTTTGGCCAAATCGCTTACGTGCCTGATGCATTCAATCGCTTCTGTCTGACGCTGAGCTCTTTAGCCATATTTAGTGCAGCTAACATGCTCTGCCAATCTGCTTTACCCTGTCCTGCAATATCCAGAGCGGTGCCATGGTCAACTGATGAACGAATATACGAGAGGCCTAAAGTAATATTGACCCCCTCGGTAAAGGTTGCAAACTTAAAGGGGGCCAAGCCTTGATCGTGATACATCGCCAGAACGACATCTGCTGCTTGCAAACGAACTGGATTGAAAAGTGTATCGGCTGGATAAGGTCCGGATGCGTTGATCCCCTCGGCTTTAGCTGCCTTGATTACCGGCATCAATATCTCAATTTCTTCCGTCCCCAGTTGCCCATCTTCACCAGCGTGAGGATTTAGGCCGGTGACCATAATGATGGGGTTAGCAATACCAAAACGGGTTTGCAAATCGGCATGAATGATGCGTAAGGTTTGCAATAAGGATTGATATTGAATGGCTTGAGGAACATCTTGGATCGCTAAATGAGTTGTTGCCAATGCAACCCGCAATGGAAATGCTTGATTGCTTCCACTCTTTGGATCTCGGATATGCCCGCATAGCATCATCACCACCTGATCTTTGCTATCTAATTGAGCTAAGAACTCGGTATGGCCCCTAAACTTGATCGAAGGTGTATTTAATATACTTTTCTGTACAGGAGCGGTCACCAAAGCGTCATGTATACCCTTGCGACAGGCAGAGCTTGCTTCTTGAATCACAGAAAGAACATACGGAGCGTTTTCTAGATTTAGTTTGCCGATGATGTTTGGCTGGATAAGCGGGATATGAGCAATCTGAATTTGACTTGCCAGACCTTGAGTCTGTAGTAGGCTACGATCACCATACAGAGTGATTTTGACATCAGGATTATCGCCAATAAATGCGTTAGCAGCTGCAATCGATACCTCTGGTCCAATACCAGCGGGCTCTCCTGAACTGATTGCTAATTTAACGGAACTGTTCATCCACGTTCAAAATCTTGACTGTTGCTGTATCGCGTAATTGCCTTAACCAGTCTTGATAGGTTTGCTCAAATTTTCTCTCTCGAATAGCTGCGCGCGCAAACTCCCGTTGCTTCTCAACGGTAAGCTGTGCATCACGTCGCTCCATTACCTGAATTAAATGCCAGCCAAATTCAGTCTTTACTGGGTCACTAACTTCACCAATTTGTAAACGGTTCATGGCAATCTCGAATGGGGGCACAAGATCGCCAGGCCCCATCCAACCCAACACACCGCCATTTTGTGCAGAGCCATCCTCTGAAAATTTCTTGGCCATGGACTCAAAATCTGCGGTCTTCGCGCGAATCTGATCACGGTATCCCTGGAGGCGTCGCTCAACATCAGCATCCTGCAAACCTTGGCGTTGCCGAATCAATATATGTCGGGCTAGAGTTTGGGTAACAGTTAGATTTTGCGGAGTAGCATCAAGAGGGTTCGCATTACTAGCAGCGCGGGTTCCAGACCCAGCACTTCGTCGATCCATGACTTTAAGTACATGAAAGCCTGCTGGGCTTCGAACTACAGAGGAGGCAACTTGACCCGGGCCAAGATTACGCACGGACTCTATAAAAATTTGGGGTAGACGATCTTGCGTTCGGTAACCTAAATCTTGAAACTTGATCTTCGAATTCTCTTTATTAGCCTTTGCGCCTAATTGAATAAAATCAGCATCGCCACGAGCCTCTTTTAAGATTGATTCTGCTTTTTTTCTAGCATCTGCCTGAGCACCGGGTCCTGCACCCTCTTCTACTGGAATAAAAATTTGGGCAACTGCAATCTCTTCAGGGCCTGATGCCCGTGTGGTGCTGGTATCAGCACCCCGCCGTTGCATTTGTTCAACGATGAAGTTATCGATCTCAGCATCTGAAATCTTAATTTGTGAATCAACTTCGCGTTCTCGTAAGCGCGATTTTAATACGTCTTCGCGAAGTAGTTCTCTATAGCGCTCAAAACTCATACCCGTTTTTATAATCGTGCCCCTAAACTCGGTCATGGTTAATTTATTCCGCATGGCAATATCTTCAATAATTTTATTGAGCTCTTTATTGGCAACTGCTAAGCCAGCCTGCTCTGCTTCCTGAATTTGTATTTTTTCTAAAATTAAGCTTTCGAGAACCTGTTTGCGCAGCTCTTCACCTTCAGGCAGTTTTTTTCCGCCCACCGGCCCTTGTTTTTGAAGGGATGCAATACGGTCATCCACTTCTTTACGCGTTACTACTCCCGTATTGACAACCGCAACAACTCCATCGATATTTCTGATTTTTGTATCCGTGCTAGCTGACCCAGTCTGCGCAAAAGAGTCACTGGCATATATTGCAATTATCAATACCAAACAACTGTATATGCCAATATAGGCCCGAGAGAGTAATTGCATACTACGCGAAGCCATTATTGATAGTTTTCGTATGGTGAGGGTGGCAAAGGTTTGGTAACAGGTTGATAACCCGGAACATTCAGTCGCATTACATCGACTGGATTATTTCCGACACTACCAAACCCTCTAAATTCTAATTGAAAAAGCACCTGTGTGGTGGTGATCTGCGTGGTATTACGTGCCTGTGAATAGGCAAAACGCGCGGTCCAACAATCCTCGTCATATTGCAATCCCACTAGAGTATTTAAGGTTTTTGCAGTTAACGCATCATAGCCCCAACGGCCGAGTAGGCGATATTTTTTAAAGACAGGCCATTCACCAAATGCATTGTATTGATCCGTGGTTGTAACACCGGAATTACTACCTGCAGCAGGCGGATTCCAGACGTTACGATAAGCAAAATTAAGGCTACGACCAGGTGTCGGTCGCCATCCAGCACCTACGCTACTTTGTACAAAGCGATTTAGGTTTGTGTTGTATTGGCCAAATAAGTCCACATTAAAGTTACCCATTAAGCGGACTGTACTAGCGCCTAAGGTATCCGAGTAGCGAGTCGGATTTGCAATTGTGCCATTTAAGCCAACACGCTGACCTGTAAAGTCCTGTCGCTGCGCAATGGTCACGGTGGCACGCTCAGCACCTGTATTTCCCTCTAAAACGCGACTGGTTAAACCTGTTGTTAATTTATTGTTATCTGCAACACGGTCATTGCCCACAAAGGTGTTTTCACTAAAGATTTGGGTCACCCCAAAACCAGCATCGGCAGTATCAAAAAGTGGTGTCTGAGCTTGGCTCTGAAATGGGGTGTACACATAGAAAGCGCGTGGCTCCATGGTGACCAGCATGTCTCGGCCAAAAAACCATTTCATCTCAGTCGCATCGCGCTCAAACGCCAATCCAGAATCAAGGCTTAGGGTTGGTAATGCAAACCCTTGCACTGGTTGATTTGGTTGTGAGATTTGATTTGAACCTAAAGCTCCATTAACCAAAGATCCAGAATAATAATTTGCCTGCAAACTTAACTTTGGTTTTAAATAATAACCGGGAGTAACTTGAGGCAATGCAATGCTTCCCTTAAAGACTGTTCGGTCTGCCTGACTAAACGTGCCACCTTGAGCAAGGCCCGAAGCTGGTCCATAGTTATTATTTGCGTTATATGAAAAACGAGAAAAGTCTGCTCCAAATGTGATGTCAGGGCCTCTTCCAAAGGATCCCTGATAAGGGCCTGGTTTATTAAGATTGCTCCTATTACTATAATTGGCCATTACTTGTGGAAGGATGTTGTATGGCGCAGTAGCAATTGATGTTGGGTCTGGTTGCAAGGTCTGAAAGGTTAGGGTTCTTGCGCTAATATTCCAGCCTTTAATACCACCGTAACTTGTGCCCAACTCTTGTCTATTTTGAGACACCAAAGCGCCACCTAAACCGTATGAAAAATCAATTGGAAATAAACTATCAGAAACTTTAGTAATGTTTGCATAGCCATTCCAAGTCGGCAGAAATAACTGTCGTTGTTGCCAATCCAAAGACCAACGATTTGTTTGAGTTATTTTGTCATAGTTTAAATACTGGCCTTTAATAATTCCTGACATTTTTGTATCGATAAATCTATGATCTGCTCCCAGCATCGTACCTCGATGATTCATAAATCGTGGGGTAATTGTTAGATCACGATTCGGCGCAATGTTCACATAATACGGCTGAGAAATATCTAAACCATTATTAGAGTTATAGCCGATGGTCGGGGAGAGTAAACCAGAGCGCCGCTGATTGGAGGTCGGCAAACTGAAATAAGGGGCATACATGATGGGCACATCAAAAAAGCGCATGACCCCGTTCTTACCGGTCATTACCTTTTGTTCCTGATCAATCTCAACACGACTTGCCGTGAAATACCAATCTAAGTTCTCAGGGCTACACGTTGTATA